>ERZ1292625.1081-Hain-H41-01um-R1-1081-length-35476-cov-23_pt1 | contig 35476 bp, 25 predicted proteins | sample MGYA00564400_ERZ1292625 | MGnify/ENA primary metagenome ERZ1292625 (study PRJEB36523, sample SAMEA6512639) | groundwater metagenome | collected 2019-01-08 | study: AquaDiva: Metagenomics assemblies of 32 groundwater samples
CTCCGTGGTAAAGTTTCTTTTATGGTCTGAGGTTCACCTCGTTAACCATAAATTCAAATTATCCTTTCTTTGCCCCGTAGATACGGGTGTTCGTGGTAACGGTAAAGGACCATCGGTAACGAAGCCCGTTTCGTGGCTCGGCAACGGTAACGTCTTAAAAACACGAACGACGAACTACGTAACCGAAACGGGCCTCGTGGCCGTAACCGTATGATGATCTTTCCCGACGAAGCATCGTGCCGACTGCCTGTCCCCTACTCATACCGCAGCACTTCCACCGGGTCCTGACGCGCGGCCTGCCACGCAGGGTAGATGGTCGCGGCGAAGCTTATGCCGAGCGCCGTGAGCGAGATAAAGAGTATGTCAAAGCCGGTGATCGAGAGCGGCAGATGGCTCACCTGGTACACGTCCTTCGGGAGCGTTATCAGCCCGCTCCTGGCTATGAGGGCCACGGCCCCGTATCCGATCGTGGAACCCAGCACCGTACCCACGACGCCGATGAAGACCCCGCTGAACATGAAGATCTTCATGATGCTGTTCCTCGTGGCCCCCATGGACTTGAGGATGGCGATCTCCCTGCTCTTCTCCATGACGATCATGGTGAGCGTGCCGATGATGTTGAACGAGGCCACGATGATGATCACCACGAGGATGAGGGACATGCCGATCTTTTCGAGCTTGAGGGCCGAGAAGAAATTTTTGTTCATCTCGATCCAGTTCCGCGTGTAGTACGGAAAGCCGATGACGGACTGGATGGATTCAGCAATGGCGCCTGCGCGGTAAATATCGTCGACCCGCGCCTGGAGGCCGCTCACGCGGCCCGGCATGTTGAAGAACTTCTGGGCCTCGCCGAGGGAGATGTACACGAAGGTGGTGTTGTAATCGTACATGCCCGCGTCGAACACCCCCACGAGCTCGAATTTCCGCATCTTGGGCACCACTCCCATGGGCGATTCCTCCCCGATGGGGTTCACCATGGTGAGCGTATCGCCGATATTCGCGCCGAACTTGCGCGCAAGGTCTTCGCCGATAACGATCCCGGGCAGTTTCCTTCCGAGGCCTTCGAGGTCGCTGAGCGAGCCCTCGGTGATGTTCTTTTCCAGGTCCGTCACCTGTCCTTCGGTCTTCGGGTCGATCCCGCGGACGACCACGCCCTGGACGCGGTCCTTCGTGGTGAGCATCACCTGGTTGATGATGAACGGCGTGGTGGCCTTCACGTGCGGCACCCTGCCCACCTTCTCCTGGAGCGCCTTCAGGTCCCCTACCCCCTCGCCGGAGTATTCCATGACCACGACGTGGGAGATGGCCGAGAGGATCTTGTCGCGGAAGTATCCCTGGAAGCCCGTCATGACGGCGAGGGTGATGATGGACGTGGCAACGCCGATCACCACGCCGGCAATGGAGATAAAGGTATTAAGCGATATGGTGCCATAGCGCTTCTTGGTTTTCAGATACCGAAGGCTGACGAATATTTCGTAGGGGGTCTTCATAAAGATAGTAAACGGTAGACAGGAGGCGGCAGACAGGAGGGCAAAACGGAAAATGCGCAAAATTATTTCCCTTTTCCCCCCGACTACTGCATGCTGTCTACTGACTGCTGATCATTACTTCTCCTTCTTCATCTGCGGGAAGAGGATCACGTCCCGGATGGACACGGCGCCGGTGAGCAGCATGACGAGGCGGTCGATCCCGATGCCTTCGCCCGCTGCGGGCGGCATGCCGTATTCCAGGGCGCGGATGAAGTCGTCGTCCATCTGGTGGGCCTCTTCATCCCCCGCCTCACGCTCCGTCACCTGCTTCAGGAACCGCTCCTTCTGGTCAATGGGGTCGTTCAGTTCCGAGAAGGCGTTCGCCAGTTCCCGGCCTGCGACGAAGAGCTCGAAGCGCTCGACGAAATTCGGATCGTCTTCGCAGCGCTTCGAGAGGGGCGATATGTCCGTGGGATAATCGGTGATAAAGGTCGGCTGGATGAGCTTCGGCTCCACCACGGCCTCGAATATCTCGTTCAGGAGCTTCCCGAGGGGCTCGCCGCCCTTCAGGTTTGCGCCGAGCTTTTTGGCGTGGTCCCCGGCCTTGCCCGCGTCCGTGAGGACATCAGAAGTGACCCCGGCTTCACGCAGAGAGTCGAGGAAGCTGATCCGCTTCCACGGCGGCGCAAGGTTTATGGTATGTCCTTCGTATTCCACCACCGTCGTACCGAGCACTTCCTTTGCAACAGTGCTGATCATCTGCTCCGTCATCTCGATAAGGTCGCGATAGTCCGCATAGGCCATGTAGAACTCGAGCATGGTGAACTCGGGATTGTGCCTGGTCGAGATGCCCTCGTTCCGGAAGTTGCGGTTGATCTCGTACACGCGCTCGAACCCGCCGACGAGCAGGCGCTTGAGGTACAGCTCGGGCGCGATCCGGAGGTAAAGGTCCATGTCAAGGGCGTTGTGGTGCGTCTTGAAGGGCCGCGCCGTGGCGCCGCCGGGGATGGTCTGCATCATCGGCGTTTCCACTTCGAGGAACCCGCGGGAAACGAGAAATGAGCGTATGGCCTCGATGATCCTGGTGCGGTGGAGAAAGACCTTTTTAACCTCGGGGTTCACGATGAGGTCGACATACCGCTGGCGGTAGCGTAGCTCCACGTCCGTAAGGCCGTGCCACTTTTCCGGCAGGGGCCGGAGCGACTTCGACAGCAGGGTGAAGTCTTCCGCGTCGATGGTGAGCTCATCGGTTTTAGTGCGGAACAGGGCCCCTTTGACGCCGATGAAATCCCCGATATCGAGCTTCTTGAAGAGGCTGAACTTCCCCTCGCCGAGCGCGTTCTTCTGAAAATAGAGCTGGATCCTGCCCGTCCCGTCCTGGATGTGGCCGAAACAGGCCTTGCCGAAGCTCCGCAGGGCCACGATCCTGCCGGCAACGGACACGGTGATCCGGCCCTTCTCAAGCTCTTCCCTGCCGATGGAACCGTACTTCTCCAGAAGCCCCTGCGCCGCGGCGGTGACCTCGTACCGGCCGGCATAGGGCTTGGCGCCCATTTCTCTGAGCTCGTCGAGCTTCTTGAACCGCTGCCGGATCAGCTCGTTGTAATCTTCCATGAAGCTTCCTTTCAAGAATCTTGAATCAGCTCTTGTTGCATGAGACAGAACGGATTATACTGATTAGTCGCTGACTATGTCAAGAATAAACGGCCTCTCCCGTGAGCATGGCGAGCACTTCAAGATACTTTTCGCTCGTCTTCTTCACCACATCATCGGGGAGCATCGGCGCGGGCGGTCTCTGGTTCCATGACAGGGAGAGCAGGTAGTCCCGGACAAACTGCTTGTCAAAGCTCTTCTGGGATACGCCGGCCTGATACCCGTCCCGGGGCCAGAACCTTGACGAATCCGGGGTGAGCGCTTCATCAATAAGAATGACCTCGCCCTCGTAGGTCCCGAATTCGAGTTTGGTGTCGGCGATGATGATCCCTTTGGGCTCCGCAATTTCGCAGGCCCTTGTATAGACGTCGAGCGTGTACTTCCTGATCTTTTCAGCCGCGTCTTTTCCCACCAGCTTGCTGACCGTATCGAAATCGATGTTCACATCGTGCTCGCCGGCCTCGGCCTTCGTCGAGGGAGTAAAGATCGGCCCGGGCAGGCGCGAGGCCTCGGTAAGACCCGGCGGAAGCTTGATGCCGGAAACAGCTCCGGTCGAACGATATTCCTTGAGCCCCGAGCCGGAGAGGTAGCCCCGGACAATGCACTCCACGGGAAGGGGCCAGGCCTTTTTCACGAGCATGCTCCTGCCTTCGAGCACCGCGGCATGGGCCCTGCATTCAGCGGGAAAATCGCCGACCTCGGTCGAGATGAGGTGGTTCTTGACGATATCCGCGGTCTTCGCGAACCAGTACTGTGAAATTCGGGTGAGCACTCTGCCCTTTTCCGGGATGGCGTTCGGGAGCACGACGTCAAAGGCCGAGATCCGGTCCGTGGCCACGATCAGGAGGGCCTCTCCAAGGTCGTAAATATCGCGCACCTTTCCGCGCTTCGGCGGCTTCAATCCCGCAAGGTTGGTTTCAAGCACCATCGGCGTCTTCATCTCCCGTCCTCTCATGGTTTTCGTGATTTAATTTTAATATGCGGATGCGGTTGAGCCGGTTTTTCCGCAGACGAAGCACGGTGAACAGAACGCCGTCATGGCGGATCTCGTCGCCCTCGGCGGGCAGCCTGCCGAAAAGTCCAAGGACGAAACCGCCCACGGTCTCGAACTCCTCCTCGGGAAGGTTCAGCCCCAGTTTTTCGTTCACCGTGCCGATATCGGTCTTGCCGTCGACGATGTAGCGGTTCCCGGCGATCTCCTCGATTTCCTTGAGCTCCTTTTCTTTCTCGTCCCTGATGTCGCCGACGATCTCCTCGATCAGGTCTTCCATGGTCACGAGACCGTCGATGCCGCCGTATTCATCGCCGACAAGCACGAGGTGGATGCGGCGTTCGCGCATCTCTTTGAGCAGTACGCTCACCTTTTTGTTCGGCGGCACGATGTAGGGTTTGCGCAGGACGCTTTCCAGGCTGAAGGGCTGGTCCATAACGTGGAGCGGAAGGATGTCTTTCACATAGACGACGCCTACGACGTTATCGATGGTCCCGGCGTAGACGGGCAGGCGCGAGAAACCCTTCTCGTTCATGGTGCGGAGGATGGCATCGATATCGCTGTCCGCGTCAACCGCCGCGATGTCCGTGCGCGGGACCATGACCTCCCGCACCACGGTGTCCGTGAATTTGAACACGCTGTGGATGAGGTCCTCTTCCGACGGCTCGAAGACCCCCCTCTTGCGGCCCTCGCGGATGAGATATTTGACCTCGTCCTCGGAAATGAACGCCGACTCCTCCGGCGGCCGGAGCCTGAAAAAGGCGAGCACAAAATTGTTCGACGCCGTGAGCACGCGCAGGACCACGCTGAACAACCGTGAAAGAGCGTCAATAACGGCCGCCGTGAAAAAAGCGACCTGCTCGGAATAGCGGATCGCCAGGGACTTCGGAACCAGCTCGCCGGCCACAAGCGTAATGTACGTAATAACCATGACGACGATGACCAGGGCGATGGGTTCGGCCGCCTTCCGGATGAATTCCACGGGAACGCCGGCGAGGACCGGCTTGATCCGCTCGATGGCGATCACCCCGCCCAGGGCCGAGGCGAGGGTGCCGATGAGCGTTACGCCGATCTGCACGGTGGCGAGGAAACGCTCGGGCTCCTCCTGGAGCTTCTGCACCCGTCTGGCCGCGGCGCTTCCGGTCTTGACCAGGTGTCTCACGCGGCTTTTGCGGAGGGAGATGAGGGCGATCTCGGACGCAGAGAAAAAGCCGTTCATGAGGATGAGGAAGAAAATCAAGAAGAGTTCGATGATTAACATAAGGTCAGAAGATTGTAAATTGCAAATTGGAAATTGTAAATTTGAAATTTACACCTTCCTTTTGCAATTTGATATTTACAACTTGAAATTTACAATTCGGTCGTTAAAATCCGTATTCCTTCCAGCGGTCCTCTACTCGTTTCCGGACAACGGGGTCCATCTTGACCTCGTCGGGCCACGGCCGGGTGAACCCCTCGCCCGGGCCTTTTCGCGTGGCGTCAATTCCCATCTTGCCGCCGAAGCCGATCTGCGGGCAGGAGTGGTCGAGGATATCGAGCGGCCCGTCGGTTATCACCACGTCCCGCTGCGGGTCCACATGGTTCATCACCTTCCAGGTGACTTCGGAATAGTCGTGAATGTCCACGTCTTCGTCGCAGACGATGACGAATTTTGAGAGCATGAGCATCCCGGTGCCCCAGATGGTATGGATGACCTTCTTGCCGTGGCCCGGATAGCGCTTTCGGATCTTGACGATCACGTTGTTGTGAAACACACCCTCAACAGGCATGTCCATGTCCAGGATATCGGGGGCCACCGTTTGCAGGAGCGGCAGAAATATCCGTTCCGTGGCTTTGCCCAGGTAGGCGTCTTCCTGCGGCGGCCTGCCCACAAGGGTTGCCGGATAGATGGCGTTCTTTCGGTGTGTAACGGCCGTGATATGGAACACGGGGTATTCATCGGCTTCGGAGTAATACCCCGTATGGTCCCCGAAGGGGCCTTCCACCCTGCGCTCGGCGGGATCGATGAACCCCTCCAGGACGAATTCCGCCTCGGCGGGAACACGCACATCAACGGTCTTGCACTGGACGATTTCGAGGGGCTTTTTCCGTAAGAATCCCGCGAAGACATATTCGCCGATGGCGGGAGGGAGGGGCGCCGTGGACGAATAGATGATCGAGGGATCGCCGCCGATGGCGACGGCCGCCTCCATGCGTTTGCCCGCGGCCTCGTAATGCTGATAATGTCTGGCCCCGTCCTTATGCTTGTGCCAGTGCATGCCGGTGGTTTGGTGATCGTAGACCTGCATGCGGTACATGCCTACGTTCGTGATCCTGGTCACCGGGTCCACGGTGCAGACCATGGGGAGCGTGATAAATCTGCCCCCGTCCGCGGGCCAGCATTTGAGGATGGGAATTGCTGCGAGATCGACCTGCTCTCCCGTCAGAACAACCTCCTGACAGGGGGCCTTTTTAACGGTCTTCGGGAAAAAACCCGAAAGTTCGGCGAGCTTCGGCAGCATCTGGATCTTGTCCATGATCCCGGCCCCGGGGCCCGGGAAGAAATTCACCGGGTCCAGGAGCTCTCGAATCCGCCCGCCGATCTCATCAAGGTCCGCCACGTCCAGGGCAAGGCAGATCCGCTTCATCGAGCCGAAGGCATTGGTGAGGACGGGAAAGGCGGAATCCTTCACCCGCTCAAAGAGGAGCGCCCTGTTCTCGGCCCCCTTGTGCTTCGATACGCGATCCGTGATCTCGGCGATCTCGAGCGCGGCGTCCACTTCCGCGGTGATCCTCTTGAGCTCTCCCGCCTTCTCGAGAGCGGCTATAAAATCCCTCAGATCATCGAATGCCATAGGACATCGATTGTAACGGAATCCCCGGAGATTTGCAATAAAAAATATCGGGGGCCGCCTATTCCGACTCGTATTTCTGCAGGCGGTGCCTGAATGAACGAAAGGACAGGCCGAGGATTTTCGCGGCTTCTGTTTTCACGCCGCCGGTCTTCTCCAGCGCTTTCCGAAGGAGGGTCTTCTCGGCATTTTCCAGGAGCATTCCCAGATCGATGCCGCCGTCGGGGATATCCGAGGGGACCAGTTCGGAGCAGGGCTGCTCGTTCCTGATCGTGTCCGGCACGTGCTCAAGGCGTATCAGGTCCCCTGATGCGAGGATCACCAGCCGCTCAACGGTGTTCTCCAGTTCCCGGACGTTTCCCGGCCACCGATTGTTGATCAAGATCTTCATTGCCTCGGGGGTCATCCGCTTCGGCTCCCCTCCCCCCGAAAATTTCTTGAGAAAAAATTCCACCAGCGGAGGGACATCTTCCTTGCGTTCGCGAAGCGGCGGCAGTTGGATGGGGAGCACGTTCAACCGGTAGTAAAGGTCTTCCCTGAAGGCTCCGCTCTTGACCTCGTTGAGGAGGTTCTTATTGCTCGCGGCGATCACCCGCACGTCCACTTTGACATCGGCCGTTCCGCCGACGCGTTTGAACTCACGCTCCTGGAGCACCCGGAGGAGTTTGATCTGGAGGGCGGGCGTCGTGGCGCTGATCTCATCGAGAAAAATGGTCCCGCCGTTGGCCGCCTCGAAGAGCCCCTGCTTGTTCGACACGGCGCCGGTGAATGCGCCCTTCATATAGCCGAACAGTTCGCTTTCGAGGAGCGTCTCCGGAAGGGCGCCGCAGTTTATGGTGACGAAGGGGCCCGTTTTGCGCGAGCTGTTGAAGTGGACCGCGCGGGCGACCAGCTCTTTTCCCGTGCCGCTCTCCCCCGTTATGAGCACGGTGCTCCGGGTGTCGGCCACCTGCCGGATGAGGGAAAAAACGCTCTGCATGGGCGGGCTTTTGCCGATGAAGTTCTCAAACCCCGCGCGGGACTCCATCTCCCGCCTGAGCAGGATATTTTCCTTTCTCAAAGAGCGCTTTTCGAGGGCCTTCCGGATGACCAGCTTGATCTCTTCCACCTTGAACGGTTTCGTGATGTAATCGTAGGCGCCGAGCTTCATGGCTTCGACGGCCGTCTCGGTGGTGGCAAAGGCGGTGATCATGAGCACGACGGTTTCCGGAGAGACGTCCTTTACCATCGTGAGCACTTCAAGGCCGTCCATGCGGGGCATTTTCACGTCGGTGATCACAAGGTCGAAGATCTCGGCCTGCACGGCCCGCAGTGCGTCTTCACCATTCCCGGCAATCGAGACCTCATACCCTTCTTTTTTGAGCATGATCGAGAGAAAATCCCGCATGCTTTTTTCATCATCCACGACAAGTATCCTGGTCATATTCTCACTCACGAAAAGAACGGCCCCGAATGCACGACGCGCCTTCTACCGGATGAGCGCCGTCACTTCAGGCATCGGCAGCCTGATTCTGAATGTGGTCCCCTCTCCCGGTTTGCTTTCGACGGCGATCGTGCCTCCATGGTCCTCGATGATCCGGTAGACGATCGCCAGTCCGAGGCCGGTGCCGCCGGTCTTGGTGGTAAAGAACGGCTCGAAGATCTTTTCCAGGTGCTCGGGCCCGATCCCCGCGCCCGTATCCGAGAAAATTATTTCCAGCCACTCATCATCGCCCTGCCCCGGCGAAAGCCGGACGGCGCTGATCCTGATCTCGCCGCCCTCGGGCATGGCCTGGCAGGAATTGATGAGGAAGTTCCACAACACCTGCCGCAAGCGATGGGGGTCGCCCTTGATCACGGCCCGGTCGTCCACGGCGCAGGTAATCAGAATGCTCTCCTTGAAATCCCTGCTGTTTTTAAACAGAGTAATTGCGTCATGAAACAGGGCCGCCGGCGATATCTCTTCCAGCGACGACGTTCTCGGCCGGGCATATTCCAGAAATTCGGTAATAATCGTGTTCAGCCGGTCGGTCTCGCGGAGGACGATATCCATAAGGTGCTTGCCGTCGCCCTGGAGGCTCAGTTCACCCTGGAGCATCTGGATCGAACCGCTGAGGGAGGCGAGGGGGTTCCGTATTTCATGGGCAATGCCCGCTGCAAGGCTCCCGACCGTGGCAAGGCGCTCCTGCCTTCTTACGTTTTCCTCCATTTCAACCATCCTGGTGATGTCCTGAAAGATCAGAATGATGCCGCGGACGTTATCCCGATCATCTTTGAGCAAAGAAGCCGTCATGCCGAGTATGGCTGCGCTCCCGTCGCTCTTCCTTATTTCTCCCTCGAAATTAAAAGAGCGCTCTTTCAGGTCTTCCGTATGGCCGAACAGGGACTTTATGGTCGCACCGAACACTTCCTGCCAGCGGCCCTTGATCTGAGCAAAGCCGTATCCCGTGATCTGCTCTGCCGCCGGGTTCCAGGACGTGATAGTCCCGTCCATATCCAGCGTGACGATCCCGTTCCCGACGCTCCGGAGTATGTGGTCCTGGAACACACGGAGGTCATCGAAGTCCGTGCTTTTTTCCTGGAGTTCCTGGCGCGTTTTTCGCAGACGTTCGGAAAGATAGCCGCTCAGGAAGGCAACCGTATAAAAGGAAAGAAGATTGATGATGACCTGGTAGAGGACCTGCACGGCGGTAAAATTCCGGCTCCGCACGAACACGAGAACATTGTAATGCTGCATGTCCAGCATGCCCCCGTACAGGATGCTTGCCAGGGATGCGGAAAGATAACCGCCCCTGCGGTACAGGATGATGCTTGCGGAAATGATCATCAGATGATAGAGAAGCGAAAGACCGCTGTCGATCCCACCGGTAAGGTGTACGAGAAAGGTCACGAGGATGATATCGACGGCGATCTGAAGGTACGCGAAAAGCGGAAGGTTGGACGTTTTCGGCAGCAGATACCAGTAGGCGCCGCTGAGAATATAGACGAAAAGAGTGAAATAATAGAGGTATGCGGCGTGAAATGGATAAATCCTGTATCGATGCTGGAAAAAAATAAGGGTGCCGAGCAGAAAGGTCAGGAGCACGACCCTGCTCACGATCAACCACTTTATTCGTGTCGTGTACTCCTCTCTTGAATACCCCGGATTCACTTGACTTCTTAACCGCCCGCCAGTGCGCCCATCTGGAATATAGGCATGTACATGGCCACGATCACGAACCCTACGGTAACGCCGAGAAAGATCATGAGCATGGGTTCGAGCATGGACGTAAGGGCCGCAACGGCCGAATCCACTTCATCATCATAAAAATCAGCGATCTTGCCGAGCATGTTGTCCAGGGCGCCGGTGGCTTCACCCACGGAAATCATCTGGGTGACCATGGGCGGAAAGACCTTGGCCTTGCTCAAGGGTTCGGCAAGGGTCTTACCTTCGCTCACACTCTGCCGCGTGGCAAGGACCGCTTCTTCCACGACCTTATTGCCTGCCGTTCGGGCCACGATCAACAGTCCTTCCAGGATCGGCACGCCGCTTGAGATGAGCGTTCCGAGGGTGCGGGTAAACTTCGCCACGGCGACTTTCCGAATGAGCACGCCCACAACAGGTACTTTAAGTGCAATGCCGTCCGTTATCCGTTTCCCGGTCACGGTCTTTCTCCACTGCACAAGGCCTACGATGAATCCCGCGATTGAAATTGCAAGGATCAGACCGCCCCACCCTTTGAGGAAGTTGCTGATGAAGATCACAATGCGCGTGGGCAGCGGCAGAGCCTGGCCCATCTCCGCGAACATGCCGGCCAGCATGGGGACAACGACGACCATCAGAAGGGCCACCACGCCGACGGCCACGCTGAGAATCACCGAAGGGTAGATCATTGCCGACTTGATCTGTCTTTTGATCTTGGCGAACTTCTCCATGTACGAAGCAAGGCGCTGGAGGATCGTATCGAGGATACCGCCCGCCTCGCCTGCCATGACCATGTTTACGTAAAGATCGTTAAAAGCCTTGGGATGTTTTTTGAGCGCCTCACCGAAGGTGGCGCCGCTTTCCACATCGGACCGCACCTGGGTAACGATCTTTGAGAGTGATTTGTTTTCCGTCTGCGTCCCGAGGATCTCAAGGCACTGCACGAGCGGCAACCCGGCATCGATCATGGTGGCGAGCTGCCGGGTGAATATAACGACGTCTTTATCGGTCACGCTTGCTGCGCCGAATTGAAGAGTAAGCGACTTCGGCTTGGCTGCGACGGTGATAGGAAGAATATTCTGCTTCCGCAGCAGAGAGATGACTTCATCCTTGCTGTTCGCCGCCAGCTCGCCTTTCTGGATCGCTCCCTGGCGCGTCTTCCCTTCCCATTTAAATACGGTCGTTGCCATTCATCACCTCGATCAGCGGTATTCCTTCGGGGTCGTCTGCGCAGCCGCAAGGCCTGAACGGCCGAGCATCTGTATGAGTTCGTCCGCATTGGAAGACCTGCCGACGCAGTCTTCGTAGGAAATCTGCTTCTTGACATAGAGCTCGTAGAGGGACTGGTTCAAGGTCTGCATGCCGAATTTGGCCTGCCCCGTCTGCATGATGGAATAGACCTGATGGATCTTATCTTCACGGATCAGGTTCCGGATCGCGGCGTTCGGTATCATGACCTCCAGGGCGAGCACCCTCCCGCCGCCTGCGCGGGTGATAAGCTGCTGTGATACGACGCCTTCGAGGACGAACGAAAGCTGCGCCCTGACCTGGGACTGCTGGTGGGGAGGGAACACGTCGATAATGCGGTTCATGGTCTGCGCGGCCGAGTTCGTGTGGAGCGTTGCAAAGGTAAGATGGCCCGTCTCGGCGATGGTCAACGCGGCCTCGATGGTCTCAAGGTCGCGCATTTCGCCCACGAGCACCACGTCGGGGTCCTGGCGGAGGATGTATTTCAATGCGTCCTTGAACGACTTGGTGTCGGCGTTCACCTCGCGCTGGTTCACCAGGCATTTTTTGTGCGGGTGCAGATATTCGATGGGGTCCTCGATGGTGATAATATGCTCCTGCCGCTCGCCGTTGATCTTGTCGATCATCGAGGCAAGGGTCGTCGATTTGCCGCTTCCCGTCGGCCCGGTGACCAGGACGAGCCCCCGCGGTTTTTTGCATAAATCGGAAACTATCTCGGGAAGCCCCAGTTCCTGGAACGTCTTTATTTTGAACGGGATGGTCCTGATCGCCGCCGCCACGGCGCCCCGCTGCACGAAGATGTTCGCGCGGAACCGTGAGAGGCCTTTTACCCCGAAGGAGAGGTCAAGCTCGTTGTTCTCCTCGAACTTGTGCTTCTGTGCGTCCGTGAGAATGCTGTAACAAAGGTCCTTGGTCTGGGTGGCGGACAGGGCCTCCAGCCCGGGGATCGGCTTCATCTTGCCGTCCACGCGGATGGTCGGCGGTATTGCCGTCGTGATATGAAGGTCGGAAGCGCCCTTTTCGATCATGTACTTGAGCAGGTCATGTAAATTGGCCATCCAGAGCTCCTTCTCGCACTCAGAGAGCGCTTATTTTCCCCGGGAGCCGCGTGCGATGCCGCAGCCGCTCAAAAGGGGAAATCACTATTGTTAATCGGCAAAGGTCGTGCCGACTACTTCTTCCAGGGATGTCAGCCCCTCCTTGACCTTCGACAGTCCGCTCATGCGGAGCGTCTTCATCCCCAGTTTTACGGCTAATTTTTTGATATCGAGGGCCGAGGCCCCCTGGAGGATCAATTCTTTTATCTCTTCCTTCACCGGCATGACCTCGTACAGGGCGATCCTGCCCTTGTAGCCGGTATTATTGCACGCGTTGCACCCCTCGCCCTTGTAGCTGACGACCGTGGCCGCGTCTTCCTTCGTGAATCCGGCGTCGATGAACGTCTGCGTCGGCACTTTTTCGGGCTTTTTGCAGTTCTGGCAGCTCTTGCGGACGAGCCTCTGTGCCAGGATCAGGATAACCGACGAAGACACGAGGAAAGGCTCCACGCCCATGTTGAGCAGACGGTTGATGGTGCTCGGCGCGTCATTGGTGTGCAGCGTCGAAAGCACGAGGTGGCCCGTGAGCGCCGCCTTGACGGCGATCTCGGCCGTCTCATAATCGCGGATCTCCCCCACCATGACGATGTCCGGGTCCTGACGGAGGAAGGAGCGGAGCGCGGCGGCAAAATTCAGCCCGATCTCGTCTTTCATATGGACCTGATTGACGCCCATGAGGTTGTATTCAACGGGGTCCTCCGCCGTCATGATGTTCACGTCGATGGTGTTGATCTGCTGGAGCGCCGAATAGAGGGTCGTCGTCTTGCCGCTCCCCGTGGGGCCGGTCACGAGCGCCATGCCGTAGGGAGAGGTGATGGCGTCCATGAAGTCCTTGAGCGCCTTGGGCTCGAAGCCCAGCCTGGTTAGGTCGAGCATCAGGTTGCTCTTGTCCAGGATGCGCATCACGATCTTCTCGCCGAAGAGGCACGGGAGGGTGGAAACGCGGAGATCGACTTCCTTGTCCTTGATCTTGAGCTTGATCCTTCCGTCCTGGGGCAGGCGGCGTTCGGCGATGTCGAGTTCCGCCATGATCTTGAGCCTGGAGGTAAGCGCCGCCCGGAGCTTCATGGGCGGCGACATAACTTCGTACAGGGAGCCGTCGATGCGGTAGCGCACCCGGAAGGACTTTTCGTACGCCTCGATGTGGATATCACTGGCGCCCTTCTGCACGGCGTCGGTAAGAATGAGGTTCACCAGCTTCACCACCGGCGCGTCTTCCACCTCGGCCTTGAGCTTGGCCACGTCGATCTTTTCCTCTTCTTCGTGGATGACGCCGACGGACTTGTCGTCCTCTTGAAGGGAGGTCATCACCTTCTCAATGGCGGAGGTGAGGCTGTAATACTTGGCGATAGAGCTCTTGATGCCGGCCTCGGTGGCCACTACCGGTTCAACGTTATAGCCGGTCATGAACTTTACATCATCTATTGCGAAGACGTTGGAAGGGTCCACCATGGCGATGGTGATCGTCGCGCCGGTGCGGTTGATCGGCATGATCTGGTATTTCTGGGCGACCTCGGAAGGAATGAGCTTTACCACATTGACATCTACATCGAACCGGTTGAGGTCCACATAGGGCACGCCGTACTGCTTGCTCAGGAACATCATGAGCTTCTCTTCCTGAACAAAATTCATTTTCACGAGGATCGAGCCGAGCCTGCCGCCCTCTTTCTGCTGAACGGCCAGCGCCTTTTTGAGCTGTTCCTCGTTAATGAGGCCCGAGGACACGAGCATGGCCCCCAGCCGCCCAGCCATCGCCATCGCCATACTTCACTCCTTCTCGGTTAACCTTGACGGTCCGCGGTAAATGTACAAGAGTAATTGTACTTTAAGAGCGCTCACCTGTCAAGGGCAGGACAGGTCCGGCCGAGCGCTTGTTACGCCCTGCGTGAGGCGATCTGCCCGGCAAGAGCGTTTTTCATGACCCGCACCGGCGCCTTTTTCCCCGTCCATATCTCGAACGCGATCACTCCCTGGTACAGGAGCATACCGAGCCCTGAAAGCCCTTGCGCGCCCCGCGCCCTTGCCGCCTTGAGAAGCGCCGTCTCGGGAGGATTATAGACCAGATCACAAACAAGCTGACCCCGCTGGATCTGTTCCTTCCCGATGGGGAGCGGATCGGACTTCCTTAATCCGAGCGGCGTAGCATTGACGAGACAATCTGCCGCGCGGGCAAACGTCTCAATGGCTTCATCACGCACCGCCGTTGCCGACACGCCGGTCTTATTCCGAATATCCCCAACGAGAGCTTCTGCCTTCTCCCTGTCCACATCCCTGAGCCCGATCCCTGCCGCACCGGCAAGCGCAAGGCTGAAGCCGATCGCCCGCGCCGCACCCCCTGCGCCCATAATGAAAAACCGCTTGCCCCGGGGATCGAATCCGGCATCGTCAGTCAGTGAGCGGAGAAATCCTCTGCCGTCGGTATTATGGCCGATAAGCTTGCCCTCGACCACTTCGACGGTGTTCACCGCCCCGATCAGCCGCGCCTCTTCAGAGAGTTCGTGGAGAAAGGGAATGACCTTCTCCTTATGCGGCACGGTAACGTTCAGGCCTTGAAGTCCCAAGGGCACGATGGCCCTGACGGCATCAGCCAGACTGCCCGGGTCGACTGCGAAAGGAACGTAGCATGCGTCCATGCCGAGCTTTATGAATCCCGCATTGTGCATCCCCGGCGAAAAGGTGTGCTCCACCGGAAATCCGAAGATGCCGTACACGTTCGTTCTGCCGGAGATCATTTCCCGCGATCCTCCTCGCCGCGCAGCGCTGCAACGAGCTCCCGCAGGGTCCCTGCCGTGCGCACCGGCGCCCCCAGCGCGCGTTCCAGATGCGCCAGTGTCATATTGTCGAGGAACACATCTTCGTCCTCTTTGACGGCATGCGCGGGGACCACGACAAGGGCGCCGGGATTCCTGCCGCGCAGCGCTTTCAATATATCCTGCCCCGTGAGAAGGCCGGCCACCGTCACCGACGGGCCGAAGAACCGGTTCTTCACCGTGACCAGCCTGATGGAGACCCCTTTGACCCTGTTCAACCGCTGTAAAACGCCCTTGAGTATGGCGCCGAAGGAGACGCCCGTGACTATGGTAACCGTCCGTGAGGCGATCCGTGCGGGAAGCTTTGTGCGGCGGGCATCGCCGAGGAACTCCGCGACCATGCCCACGCCGTTCTCTATCTGGGGAAAGTCCTCGTAGAACGATGCCGGGGGGGTCGGCTCGCCCGCCTTAATGTAGAATTCATCGGACGCGAAGACGAGGCGGGCGCCGAATTTCTTTTTATACTTTGCACCCAGTCCTTCGACGCTCTCGAGCAGGGCCTTTGCCCCCCGTGAAGTAAAGGCTTTGAGCGGGAACAACCCTTTCCGGTGCGCCGTCAGCCCCACAGGCACCACGGCGATGGAAGCAACCGCCGGGAAGAGTCCTGCCAGGTCTTCCACGGTCCTGGCGAGGTGCGGCCCGTCATTGATCCCGGGGCACGTAACGATCTGCGTGTGCATCCTGATGCCGCCTGCGGCGAGGCGCTTCAAGCCGGCCATGATGTCCGGCGCTTTTCTATTGCCCAGAATGAACGAGCGGAGAGAGGGGTCGGTGGCATGGACGGAGACGTACAGCGGGCTCAGCCGCCGGCTGAAGATCCGGTCCCAATCGTCCTCCGTAAGGGCCCCCAGGGTGATGTAGTTGCCGAACAAAAAGGACGCCCTGAAATCATCGTCCTTTACGTACAGGCTTCTGCGGCATCCCTTCGGCATCTGGTCCACAAAGCAGAAAACACACCGATTCCGGCACCGCCTGACGCGAAGGGGGGCGAATTCGAGCCCGAGATCGTCATCAGGCTCCTTGGGCACGGCCGTTTCCACCAGCGAGCCGCCCTTCTTTTTCACGACGAGCGACGGATGTTCGTCGGCGATGGTAAAGGCATAGTCGATACAATCGTTGATCTCCTCACCGTTCACGGAGATCAGGGCATCGCCGGACGCCAGACCAAGGCGCGCAGCCGCGCTGCCCGGCAGAACACGCGCAATCTCAAGCAATCAGGCGCTCCTTTTTGATGCGAACATGTATTCAACGTACCCCGTAATCTGCGTCCTCGCCTCGTCGGTCACCTGACGGAACTTCCTCAGCATCTGGATCTCGTCTATGCTCAGGATCTTTTCGAGGTAATTGATCTGTTCTTCCGACAGGGGATACCTGCGCTTCCCGCGGCGGTATTTGGTGGACGACGGCGACAGGAAAAACCCCTTCACTTCCGCGGGCACCTTTTCCTGATGGGCGGAGAGAATAAGGACGGACTTCTCCAGGCCCAGCTTGTTCGCGATCATGATGAGCGTTTTGTCCTTGGGGATATGCCCCTTGTTGATCGTGACCCGCAAGAGTTCCGGGCTGATTCCGAGGACCTTGGACGCATCCTTCAGGTTCTTAAAGCCCTTCTTTTCCAGCGCCTGGCGAATCATATCTGCAACTTTCATGCGTTCCTCCGTGGATGGAATTATTCCCGTTCATAATCAATGCTGCGGCCTGCCTGGCGGACGCGGCTCATCCGACGATCTTCATTCCCCGTCCGACGTACTGCACGCCGGAACCGATGGTTATGGCCGCCGTGATCCACTGCAGGACGGACAGAAACCTCATTTCCGTACCGTAGCTTATCAGCACAAGGGTAAGCGCAACGACGAGGAGCTGTAAAACCGTGGTCGCCTTCCCGATCAAAGACGGCTGGACCGTTATGCCGTGCCCCATGAGGTAGATGACGAGGCTGCCCAGCGCGAGGATCACGTCGCGGCTCACCACGATAATAACGAGCCACACGGGCAGTTTACCGAGAAGCACAAGCGTTACGAACGCAGAGATAATAAGCAGCTTGTCCGCCATGGGGTCAAGAAAGGCCCCGAGCTCCGTTTGGGTCTTCATGAGCCGGGCGATCATGCCGTCGAGCGCATCGGTCGCACCCGCCACAACGAAAACCGCCAAGGCCTCGCGGTAATAGCCGTACACCATAAGATTGATAAAAAAAGGAATCAGTACCACCCTGAACAGAGTGATATAGTTCGGAAGGTTCATCACTGTTTGAAACCCCCACCTCCACCGCGATGGATAATAATAAACACATTTATTTGTGCTGTCAACATTTTTCTTTTTGTTTTTTGGGCATACCTGCGCCCGGTCAGGGCCTGCCCGGCGTGTCAGTACGCCTCTGACGTTCTGGACAGGGGTCTCTGGCTGATCGGAGGGATTGAGTGGAGCCGGCGGTCGGGATTGAACCGACGACCTGCTGATTACGAATCAGCTGCTCTACCGCTGAGCTACGCCGGCAAACAAGAAGGTATGCAAGAAAAAACGAACGGTTGTTTATACATCATTCCGGCTTTAAGTGTCAAGAAAATCTTTCGGCGCTTTTTTCTCGCCGCAACCGATCTGTGCCTGTCATGGTGAGCGAAGCGGAGAATCACGCTTTTTCAAAACACGTAAGACACCCCGCTCACGGTGACATGCAAAAACGTTTTTCAGCTGCCTTTTATTGCTCCGTCGGCGGAGGGATTTCGAACACCTCCCAAAGCGGAATTTTCACCCCTTCGACAAAGGCGAGGGTCAGGATCTCCTGCGCTCCGGCGGCGTCCGGTTCGCTGAATTTTCCATCCATGAGACGATATCGCTCGATGAACATGTCCTCGGGATAGGCGATGATGTATTCCCTCACTCCCAAGCGCTCATAGAGCGACTTTTTCTCTCTCTTGTCCTTTATCGAAGTGGCGGGAGAAAGGACTTCCACGACCAGATCCGGAGCGCCCTGGATGTTTGCGGCGGTAATTTTATTTTTGTCGCATACCGCAAACACATCAGGCTGCACCACGTCATGCTCCGAGAGCACGACATCCGTAGGCGCGATGAAAACCCTGCATGGACCGCCCTTAAGTTTTTCCCGTAAAAGAGCCCCGAAATTGACAACAATCTGCTGATGCCGTGTTGTAGGCGCAGGCGTCATATCGTACGCTTTGCCGTCGATCAGCTCCCAACGCTCATCTCCGGGCCACGTAAGACGGTCTTTATAGGTGAACTTCCCGTCCGGTTTTTTCTTTACCGCATATCCCATAATATCTCCCGTAGTATGATCGAATTTTATCCAAATGGCGGGACAATAGCAAGGGGATTTTATTCCACAAAATGAAACAGGCAGGCAAATTCGCCTGCCTTCTGTTTCGCCGCGGAAGTTACAGAGGGGTTAGAGAAAAAAGCGACGCTAAAGACAATTGCTACTGATGACACCCTGTTCCTGATATCCCACCCCCAGTTGTGCAGTTATCGATTTCAGCATTACCATAGGGTGGTGAAGCCGGTAGTGTTGCACTACTGATTTTAGCACTTCCCCCAGCCGCATAGGTCGTGACATCTGCTCCGTCTGTACCGAGCACAATCATTGCCTTATTTTTATATCCGTGCGGTATCCGCGTATGGCAGTTCACGCATCGATATGCGTAGAGCGATGAAGGGCTTGACGTTGCAAGGCTTTTGTGGCGGGTGTGAAGATTGTAGGCGTCGTTCCTGAAACCCGTCCCCGTTCCTGCCGGTGTTTCCGGTCCCGAAAGATAGGTACTTACATCATGGCACGTAAAGCAGAGATCCGTGCTCGGCTGGACAGGATCGGTTTTTGCCCCTATTGAATCAGTGTAGGCGTAGGATAAAATGAATTTTTCGCTGGAACCGTGCGGTCCCTGGGGCGAAATCCCTCCGTTCCTCGTATGGCAGTCGGAACAATACATGGTCTGTGTGCCGCTGTTCCAACCTCCTGTATAGGTCCCCGCTGTATTGGCATTCGTACCGCCAACGGGGTGGAACGATGCATTGCCCGGATTGAATTCCTTGGCCTGGTCCGTCATGGCGGCGCCCAGTGACGGCGAGGTCGGCGGGGCCCCTGCCCCCCACGCAAAGGAGCTGTGGCACTTGAAGCACACCTCGTATTCTTTATCGGCAACGGTTGATACATTATTGACAGCGCCGAGCGGTTCAATATAGGTAAAATTGGTCGATAACGGCGCTGTCCATGCCAAAGGCCACGATGACATCCGTGCGCCGCCGGCGCCATACAAAGGGCTCAACGTCGCGCTGACGGCGCTGATGGTATTCAGCCCGATGCTGTGCAAAACGCCGCCTGCGGTGTGCGGGTTGTGGCAATCCTGGCACTCCACATGCCACGGCGTGGAACCGAGCCAGCCATTCGGATTATAGTCTTTTCCCTCTGTGGCCTTATGGATGTTTGTATAGTTCTTTACATGGTGTGCATAGGTCTTGCCTGTTTCGCTCTCGACATTTCTTTTGCCGGCATTAATTCCCGTAGCCGTGCTCCCATGACAAACGCCCGCGGAACCGGCAGTGCCCCACCGATCGTTCGGATTGTTAAAACAGCTGCCCTCCTCCTGAAACGAGAGCAGATACATACCCATGCCGGGATTTGGCGTTGTGGGCGCTGTGGCGGTCACGCCGGCTTTATGCGGAAAATGGCAGTCCATGCACTTCACTTCACCGACAGTACTTCCGAGAACACCGGAACCCGTGCCGTTCGGGGGGGCGTAGGAAAGTGAAGAAACATCATGAATGCTCAGGGTGAACCCTGTTTTGTTGTGACAGCTCGCGCAGATACCTGATTGAGAGTTAGAGTCTACGAGGAAATTGCCATACTGATTATCATGGGCATTATGGCATGAGGTGCATTCTACATAACCCGTGCCTGTGGTGTTTTGCGTCTTCACGGCCGTGCTGTCATAAAGCCATATCTTGTTTCCCGTAATCAGCCCCCTGAGCTCAGGATCTTGCCCCGGACCGGAACCACTGACGTACTTAATCGCCACGGGATGGTCGTCGCGAAGGTCAATGCCAACGTAGCCGGCCGCGGTCTGGGGCATTTTGTAGTCCGCTCCGGTGCCCTGCATCGGGATGGTGGAGACGCCGGAGGGCATGTTCACCAGTGAACCAAGGGCAATGGTCCCGTCGTGGCAGGAAAGGCAGATTCTGGTTTTCACATGGGCGCCCGTTGCCGGAGACTCTGCCGCGGGATAGGTGCCGCCGCCGAGCTGGGACAGGACATCGCTGGTGTAAACCGTATATAAAGCGGTAGACATGTTTCTGTTCCATAGCGGTCGTAGAGAAGCGTCCGATCCGGTCAAGGCCGAATGCGGGGTATGGCAGAAGACGCATATTTCCGAGGTGCCGGCGCCGGTCGACTTGATGGTCCCCGTACCGGAGGTCGAGAGGTTGTGCTTGGTGTTTGCTACCGGAGTGGGGGCGGCCCCGGCCATCCATGTCGCCGTGAACGTAATGAGAAAAAGGAGTATGATTATTCCGCAGCGTCTCATAAAATACCTCACAGGGTTAAACGTCCTAAAGTTACGGTTACGGTTACGATGCCCGTTACGTCTTACGGCTACGTCGTTCGTGTTGTGACGTTACCGTTGCACGCATTCCGATACGGGCTTCGTTACCGTTACACGTTGCCGTTTTGCGGCTATTTCAAATGCTGAAACATCTGCATGCGGTAATTGTAGCTGTCCGCAACATACAGCCGGTCTTTGCCGTCCATGAACAACCCCGCGGGGACGTTGAACTGTCCCCGTTCAATGCCCATTCTGCCGAAGATGAGGAGCAGCCTGCCCTGACGGTCGAAGACCTGGATGCTGTTCCTGAGGCTGTCGGAAACCCACAGGTGGCCCTCACTGTCCACGGCAATGCCTTTGGGCTTGATGAAATCATGGATGCTCGTGCCGTTTCCTCCGAATTTCGACAGAAACTTCCCCGCCTTGTCGAATATCTGCACGCGGAAGTTGAGGGTATCCACCACGTACACGTCCCCCTGGCCGTCGATGGCGACATGGGTGGGGAAATTGAACTCCCCGTCACCGGCGCCCCTGCTGCCGAAGGAGAACAGCCTTTTCCCGGCGAGATCGAATATCTCCACCCGGTGCCCACGGGTGTCCACGACGTAAAGGGTTTTCTCCGTCCTGTTGACTGCAATTCCCGTGGGACGAAGCAGGGTGTCGTCGCCTATCACCCGCTTGTTCTTGCTCCCGTCGAACACAAACACCCGTCTCCTGACCGAATCTGAGACGTACAGGAGGCCATCGGCATCGAGTGCCGCCCCGATGGGAGAGGCGAGCGGCCCCAGCTTGGTTTTGGAAAACTTGTCATATTTTTTTTTCTCGAAATCGAAGAAGTGAATGCATGAGCCTCCCCAGTCGGCAATGTATACCTTGCCGTCGCCGTCGGCCGCAACGCCGTGGGGGGAGATGATGCGGTCTACCGTGTCCTCGCCCGCGATGAACTCCCAGAGCTTCGCAAAAAATCCCTTTTTTACGCCGAGGTCCTGAGGAGTGATGAACGTTTTGATGTGCTGTATGCGCGGTTTCTCGGGGGCGAGAGGCCAGACCCAGGGCTTGTCGCTTAGGGTTTGGGACTGTTTCTCTGCGGCCTGAACACCCGGCAAGGAGAGGGCGGAGGTAAGCGCAAGCAGGCAGAACAGTATAAAAAACCGAAGAGGTTTCATAATAATTATCGAGAGTTATACCATTCTCACGCCCTGTTGTCAATCAGGGAGAACACCGGCGCTCCTTATGCGCTCTGGCGATCGTATTGCGAGTGGTTCGGGTTTTCCATGACCTTGTCGATGGCTTCTGTAACAGCGGTCTCGACCATCACCCAGGGAGAACCGAGTTCCTTGTCCTTTTCCTCATCCACGTAATAGTGCGGCGGCAGATAATTCAGCGCTATGGCCACGATATCCTGGGTACATCTCGGGCAGTCACACAGGTGTGCATATCGCTCTTTCAGGTATTTTTCCATCACCGTGAGAACCCGTTCATAATTCGCATTTTTTACCTGATAATCCATCCCGCTATCCTCTCGCATTACACGCACAATCTCTAAATAATGACAAGCAAAAAGAATACCAGACTTCAAAGATATGTAAATGTTTATATTTCAACAAGTTATACAAATCATGTCAATATCTTGCCTGACGGCGTTTTGAGCGATACCGAGCACATTGAGCGAAAACCACCAGTTATAACCAGCCCGGTCCAATATTCCAGGGTTGTCTTTTCAGACAAGTTGGGCTATACTCCGCGAATCATGGTGAGAGAAGGCAAACCGCAGTTCTATATCATCGACGGCAATTCCTACATTTACCGGGCCTTTTACGCCATCCGCGGGCTGTCCACGTCGTCCGGCCTGCCCACAAACGCGGTTTTCGGGTTTGCCAACATGCTCATGAAGGTGATCAAGGAAAAATCACCGGACATGCTGGCCATCGCATTCGACCCCAAAGGCCCCACACGAAGGCATGGGGAGTTCAAGGAATACAAAGCCCACCGGCCGCCCATGCCCAGAGACCTCATTCCCCAGATTCCTTATATACACCGGCTGGTCCAGGCCTTTCGAATTCCCGTATTCATAGAAGAAGGCCAGGAAGCGGACGATGTCATTGCGACCCTTGCACGCCGCGCGGTGACGCAGGGTATGGAAGTGGTCATCGTCACCGGTGACAAGGACATCTTCCAGCTCATCGGCCCCGGCATAACGGTCTATGACACGCTGAAGGAAAAGGTGTACGGGCCTGACGAGGTGATAGAGCGTTTCGGCGTGCCGCCGGAAAAAATGGTCGAGATCATGGGGCTCATGGGAGACGCGGCGGACAATATTCCGGGCGTGCCCGGCATCGGCGAGAAGACCGCCCAGGCGCTTATCAAGCAGTATGGGACCATCGAGAACCTGCTTTCCCACGCGGACGAGATCACCAAACCAAAGCTCAGGCAGACCCTCATCGAGTCTGCGCGCCTGGCGCGGTTGAGCCGGGAGCTTGCCCGGCTCCATGAGGACGTGCCCATCGATATCGACTACGACAGCCTGAAATTGAAAGAGCCCGACAACCCCGCCCTTCTTGCGGTCCTCCGGGAGCTGGAATTCCCTTCGCTGCTCAAGTACGTCACCCTGGAACCGGCGCATGAGGCGGAATACGTCCCCGTGCTCAATGAGAAGGAGCTCCAGGACATGATCACGGCCGTTTCCGCCTCATCAGAGCTGTCCTTCGACACCGAGACCACGTCCGTTGATCCCCTGCTGGCCGAGCTCGTCGGAATTTCCTTTGCCGTAGAGCCGTATAAGGCATACTACCTTCCCCTGGCCCACACCTATGCCGGCGTCCCGAAACAGCTTGATAGAGACCATGCGCTCCAGGCGCTCGCGCCGGTGCTCGCAAACGCGTCGATCAAAAAGATCGGCCAGAACATGAAGTACGACCTTCTGGTGCTCGGACATTATGGAATTGCGGTGCAGGGCCTTTCCTTCGACACCATGATCGCCTCCTATGTCTTAAACCCGTCCAAAATGTCCCACGGTCTCGAGGCCATTGCGTTGGAATACCTGAATTACAAGATCACCACCTACGCCGACGTTACGGGAACCGGCAAGAAGCGGATCGGGTTCAACGAAGTAGGCCTCGAGACGGCGGCGCGCTATTCCGGAGAAGACGCGGACATCACGCTCAGACTGAAGCGCGTCCTGGCGCCGAAGCTTGCGGAGCATAACCTGGAAAAGCTGTTCCACGAAATAGAGATGCCTCTTATGGAAGTGCTCGTAGACATGGAGCGCACGGGCGTCAAAATAAACGCCGCGTTTCTGCAGAACATGTCGAATACACTTGAGCATGAAATGGCCCGCGGCGCCGCTGCCGTATACGAACTGGCGGGAACGGAGTTCAACATCAATTCGCCGAAGCAGCTCGCCGATATCCTGTTCGTGAAGCTCGGCCTCACGCCCCTGAAGAAGACCAAGACCGGGTTCTCCACCGACGTGGACGTACTCGAAGAGCTCGCCCATGTCCATCCGCTGCCTGCGGAGGTCCTTGCCTACCGCACCCTCGCAAAGCTCAAGTCGACCTATGTCGACGCCCTGCCTGCCATGATCAACCCGGGGACCGGGAGGCTGCACACCTCCTATAACCAGACCGTGACCGCGACGGGCAGACTGTCGAGCAGCGAGCCCAATCTCCAGAACATTCCCATCCGCACCGAGCTGGGCCGAGAAATCAGAAAGGCCTTCATCCCCGAGGCCGGCGCGAACCTTCTCTCCGCGGACTATTCGCAGATAGAACTTCGCATCCTCGCCCACATGAGCGGAGATCCCGGCCTGATCCGGACCTTTATCAACGGCGAGGACGTGCACAGCCGGACGGCGTCGGAAATATTCGGCCTTCCTGCCGAGGAAGTTACCCCAGAAATGCGGCGCAAGGCAAAGGCGGTGAACTTCGGGATCATCTACGGCATCTCCGCCTTCGGCCTTGCCCAGGACATCGGCGTTTCGAACAGCGAGGCCAGGCGGTACATTGACAACTACTTTGCCCGCTACCCCAAGGTGCGCGAGTTTCTCGACAGGACCATCGAAGACGCCAAAACGAATGGCCACGTGACGACGCTCTTCGGCCGGCGGCGTTTCATCCCCGAACTTGTTTCTTCAACGGCATCGGTGCGAAGCTTCGGGGAGCGGATGGCCGTGAATACGCCCATCCAGGGCACGGCGGCGGACCTCATCAAGATCGCCATGATCCATATCCATCAACGCATCAAGGAACAGGGCCTCGGCTCGAAGATGATCCTCCAGGTCCATGACGAGCTGGTCTTCGAAGTTCCCGGCGGAGAGCTCGATCAAATGAAGAATCTGGTCAGGGAAGGCATGGAGAACGTGATCACGCTGTCGGTCCCCATCAGGGTCGACATGGCCGCGGGCAGGAACTGGGATGAAGCGCATTAAGACCGGAGGGCATTGGAAATGTCAAATTGAAAATTTGAAAGAAAAGGCCTCAGCTTTATAATTTGATATTTACAATTTGCAATTTACAATTTCGTTCCTTACTTAAACTCAAACCGGAACTTCACGTCCGCTCCGATGTTCCCGATCTCGTTCCGCTCCCCGACGAGTGAAAAATTCTTATTCAGAATATACTCGATCCTGAAGATCTCCTCCGGCGTCGTTGCACCGACGTTTGAGGAGTAGGTGACATAGAGCTTGTCCCGGACGACCTCCTTGCCCACGGTGATCCTGGGCACGGCCGTGTCGCTTTTGCTCACATAGGGGTCCACCTGGAACCGGTCCAGGCCGGTGAGGCTCCGGGCCCGGCGCTCGAAAATATCCTGGAACTGGCCCGTGGCGAACGAGGCCGCTTCTCCCACGCCGACGCCGGATTCCTTGCCCGTGATCTCTTCGCTCGTCTTGCCGAGAGCAAGGAGGCTGAGGATGCTGATGTCGGAGAGCGACGGGTCAGAAATCATCGTGACCGTTGCGCGGTCGGCGGTTCCCGAGACCGACAGCCGTATCTGATACTCGCGCACGCGGGTCTCGGCCTGGATATCGAGGGCGGGATTCATCCGGCCCGGGTCGAAGAAATCGGCCGACCCATGGAGAATCTTGAAATCGTTCTTTCTGAAGTATACCGTTCCGCTGCGCGCCTCGATCCTTCCCAGGAGCTGCGGCTGGTTCACCGTCCCCCGGATAAACAGGTCCATCTCGAGCGGCAGTTTGGCCAGGTTGTTCTGAAAAACAATATTGTCTTTTCCGAAAAAGTGGATATTCAGCTTCGTATCGCCGATCCACTTCACGTCGGTTTTTTTCCGCTGGTAGAAACCCCGGGACATGTCCACAAGCATGCTTTTCCATTCCACCCGTTTATCGTAGCGGGCCCGCTTGATCTGGACCTCCCCGGAAAGCGACTGCTCGGCGGCATCACCGTCGTAGGAGAGCTCTCCCGAAAGGGTCGAGGCAAGGCCTTCGGGATAGCGGGTGGTCACGTTATCGAAGGTGACCCGCGACGCGAACTCGCGGAGCGCAAGGCCGGCAAGCTGGGCATTCCCCGTCACGCGCACGGCGCCGCCGCCCACTTCCCCGGTCAGGTCCTCGGCCACGACCCGTTCCCGGTCAAAGGCGATCGTACCGTTGAGCGCGGTGAATTTCTGGGGAACATCCTTCACCTTGACCTCGCCGTTCTTGATGCGGAGCTCGCCGGTGACTTCGGGGTTGCTCCAGTCGTCCGTGACCGCAAGCTTGACCTCCGCTTCGCCGTCGCTGTGCTCCACCTCCGCGTACAGGACCCTGAAGAGCGAGAGATTCGTGCGACCCGTGAACGCGAGGTCGACGCTTTTTCCTATCCTGGCGCTCCCCTGAACGGTGATCCCGGTTCCGGGACCAGCGAAGCTCAACGGGGAGAAGGAAAGCCTGCCCGCCGCAATTTCCAGGTTCTGTTCGGCCTCATTGTCGATGCGGTAATCACCGACGGAGATGCTCAAGCGGCGAAGCGTCGCACTGCCAGAGAGCCGGGAGGGATCACGCCCCCGGCCGTTGAGGTTCACACCGCCGTCTGCGGTCACCCGTGCGCGTCCGAAAAGATCCTTTTTCCCGAGCACCACGAAGGGATCGATCCCGTCGGACCTGACCTCGGCCCTCACGCTCCAGTCGTAGGGCGCCCGGAGTTCCATACGGCCGGCCGCCTTCGCCCGGTCGCCCGTCAGGGCCGCGGTGAAATCGGCCGTGGCGTTCTTGATCTCCCCCTGTGCGGTCAGCCCCCCGAGGGGGCTCTGATAATACGATAAGGCGGGAACGGCAAGGGACACCCGCACGGCGGGAGCGGAAAAGCTTCCCGAGGAATCTATGTCGAGTTTAAATTGTCCGGCAAAGGGCAGACCGGACAGCAAGTTCAGCTCCGCAAGGTCGACAAAGCGGGATTCCAGACTTGCAGAATAGGTCTTGTTGAACCCTATCCAGCCGGAGGCCCGTACCATGCCGCTCCCTTTATACAGGATGACATTCGGGAAGGATATCTTGTCGCGGGTGAGCGAAACTGACACCGCCCCCTTATCGAACGCTTCCCCGTATGCCGTGCCCCGGTCGAGATCAAGACGCCCCCCGGCATGAAAATCGCGTCCCTTGCCGCTCAGCGAAAGCCGTCCGGAGGCGGCGAGTGTGAGCGGGAGCGGCCTGTAAAACATGTTCACGATGCTCATCACCTCTGAATGCATCACGGTAAGCTGAGCTTCATAGACAGGCTCTGCGCCGCTGAAACTGATGAAACCTTCGAGCATATAGCGCGAGGACTGCTGGCGGATGTCGACGTCTGAAAGGGAAAGCCGTCTCCCGCCGTAGCGAAGTTTGCCGCCGATATCATCGAAGCGAACTCCCCGCACCGTCAGCGGCCAGGCAGAGAGCACCCCGTCGAAGAGCGGTGAGACAAGGGGCCCGGTCAAAACGCCCTTGATGCCCACCCGGCCTTCCAGGGCCGCGCCGGTGAGAGAGGAAAGGGTTTTCTCGGATCCCGACGACTCCAGAGAAAGCACGGCATCAAACCCCGATGCGGCATCGGCCCTGCCGAGCATGCGCGCCTCAAGGTCACCCGCTGCTATGATAAGCCGGTTGATGTCGACTCCCGCGGCACGGTACGTAAATGATGCATCGATACCATCGATGGCCACGCGTTTTGCCCCCCGCACCAGTGTCCATTTCTTTCCGCCGGCCGTCAAGGTCCGGTTTCCATAGGCAAACGTCAGGTCCCCGTTCTCCAGCCGCATATCCTTGAACGCGAGGCCCTGGAGCGTGAGCCCGCCGTTGACGACCGGATCGGTCATGTTCCCTTTCACATCGGCAGCGACGTCGAGGAAGGGCCCCGGACTTTCCCGCCCCTGGACCCTGCGGAGAATATCGGCAAAGGTCCCGAGAACCCGCGGCCCCACCCGGGACCGGAGCTTCAGATCAAGCCGTCCGGACGGCAGGGACCCGATGGAACCGCTCGCCGAAAAAACCGCGTCATCGGAGTCCAGGGAAAGCGCGTCAATACGGATCCCGCTCCTTCCGGAGTGAATCGAGGCGCTGAGACGCAGGGAAATTTCAGGATACGCGGCGGCAACAGCGGAAACATCGGCGGATTTTATGGACAGCCTCATGCTCATGTCCGACAGCCCTATGCGGGCGTTCATTTTGATATCGGAAACCGAAACCGTCGACGACGACCCCTGGTCGCTAAAGAAGATCCGTCCCCGCTTGACGGTGATCCCGCGAAGATGGAGATGATAGCGGGAAGGGCCTGCGGTTTCGGCCTGCGAGAACAAGGACCTGATCCGCGCGGAGCTCCGCGCAACGTTCACTTCTCCGTTCTTCAACCGTTCTATCCGAAGGCGAGGTTCCAGTATGACGATGGACGGCAGGGAGATTTTGTTGACGAGGAGGGCGAACGGATTGATATAGGCCCGGAGTTTTCTGATCACGACGAAATCTCTTCCCCGGTCATCCACGAGAGCGGCATCGCGCACCTCGACATACAAGGGAACCAGGCTTGCCTTGATCTTCCCGATGCGCACAGCGGGTCCCAGGGCTTTCGTCAACGGCTCCGTCACGTAAGGACGGATTCTGGCGGAAAAGGCGTCGCTCCGGACGTAGATCTGCAGGCCCACCAGGGCGATGGAGAATATCAGTGCTGTCGCGATGACGATCTTTTTCATGGCTTCATAGGCGGCCGGGGGCGCGCTCCGGCTTCGCGGCCTTTTGCCGGCGCTCTCCGGATGCGCCTCACTCCAGCACCCGGAGGAGGGCCTCTTTTATCCTGCTCAACCGCTCACTGTCGGCGATCTTCCTGCGAAAAAGATCGGTCACATAGAAGGAGTCCATGACCCGTGCGCCCTCGGTCACGATCTTCGCCGAGGCGATATCCAGGTTCAGGTCGAACAGCGTCTTTGCAATCCGGTACAGGAGTCCCACCCGATCGCGCGCGGTAACATCGATGATGGTGCAGAAATCGGAGGTGTCGTTGTCGAATGCAACCATCGGCGGTGACGCGGCTGTTTCCGTCTTCCGTGCTGTGTAGAGGCCGGGCTCCGGGGGCCTGCGCCGGCTCGTGAGCGCGGCGCGCAGTTCGGTCTTTACGCTCTCCCACGCATCTTCATAGGTTGAGATGTTCCCGTCGGCGTCGGTGATCTGGAAGGTGTCGATCATCACGCCGTTCCTTGTGGTGAAGACCTGCGCCCGGAGGATATTCAGGTTCTTGGCCGCGATCGTCCCCGCGGTCCGGTAGAACATGCCGTAGGCATCGTAGGCGCAGACGGTAAGCTCGGTATATCCTTTTTGCCGGTTGTGCCGATGGCCGATGACGAGTTTTTCCTCAGGTAGCGCCTTCATCATGCCCATATGATCGATCACCTTCTGCACCGGCGTAAACAGCAGATACTTCTCCGGCATGACCGCAAGATAGTCGTCGATCTCGCGGGGAGAGAAAAGCCCCTCAGCCTCCCTCCTGATCCGCTGGTACGCGGCCTCCCGCTTTGTCTGCTCTTCCTCCTCGGTCCGGGCGCTGGTGTCAAAGTACCGCATCGTCTTGAGATAGAGGTCCTGCAGGAGCGCCGCCTTCCACTGGGTCCAGGCCCGGGGATTCACCGCGGAAATATCGGCATAGGTCAGCAGGTACAGAAGCCTCAGATTCTCGCCGTCGTGTACGCGCCGTGCAAAATCCGCGATAACCTTTTGTTCCGACAATTCTCTCCGCTGGGACAGGCTGGACATAAGCAGGTGGTTCCTCACGAGGAAGAGGACCCGCTCCCGGTCTTCTCCGGCGACGCCCAGCCGCGCAAGAATCCCACCGGCCAGGTCCACTCCCCGGTATTCGTGTTCCGACCGGTAGGCCTTGCCCAGATCATGGAGCAGCACGGCAAGCATCAGGACCCACCGTTTCTTCAATGATTTGAAGGCGTCCCGCAAAATCGTCAGCGCCGGGAAAAGGCCGCCCCACAGGTCCTGGAGGCTCCGGATCGCCAGAAGAATATGCTCGTCCACCGTGTACTGGTGGTAATAGTCGTGTTTCGCCAGGGACTGGATAGAACGGAATTCCGGGATATACCTTCCCAGGAACCGCAGGTCCTTCATGAGGGTGAGCGTCTCCCACAGGATATCGGGGTTGTCGAGGATCGACTGGAACACGGCGGCCGCCGCCGTCGATGCGCGCACCTCGTCGCCGAACCTCGCTTCGCGGACCATCGCTTTCAGCCGGTCGGACATGACGGCGTGGCGTGACTGGGCGATCTGGAAGGCCTGCATGATCAGAACGGGGTCTTTTTGGATCAGGTCTTCCGACGCGGGAACGAGCGTCCTGTCCACGAGAGAGAATGGTCCGAGGCGCCGAACGGGAACGAACCACCGGCGCGGCGGTTTTCTGAGCGCCGCATCCACGACGAGACTTGAGAATTCCCGGACATTCTTTGCGTGGAGAAAGTAGGATTTCATGAACCGTTCGACGGCGAGCAGATGGGTGGAATCCCGGTAGCCGAAATTTTTTGCCGTGCGCTCCTGCATCTCGTACGTGAGGTGGTCGTTCCTGCGGCCCGAAAGGTAATGGAGCTCGTTCCTGAGCTTCCAGAGAAAGTTCCGCGACCTGAGAAAAACCGCGTACCGGCCTTCCGTGAGGATGCCGCGGGGAATGAGGTCGGCAAGGGAGGGGACCCTGAAATGGGTGAACGCCACCCAGAAGGCGGTGTGAATATCCCTGAGCCCCCCGGGGCCTTCTTTGATATTCGGCTCCCGCAGGTAGACGGAGCCGCCGTACTGCTGGCGCGTGGCATTGCGCTCGGCGACCTTTGCGGTAATGAACGAAGAGGCCTTCCAATAGAATACATCGCTGCGCATTGCTTTCAGGAAGGAGCCGTAGAGAGGATCGTCGCATGCGATGGGCCTGGATTCGATGAGCGACGTGCGTATCTTGATGTCCTGCCGCGCAAGCTCTACGCATTCCCGGACCGTGCGTACGCTGTAGCCCACGTCCAGTCCCCCGTCCCAGAGCTGATAGAGCATCTCGGGAGCACGCTGCCGGTCGGCCTGGTCCCGGCAGAGGAACATGATGTCGATGTCGGACTGGGGATTCAACTCTCCCCTGCCATAGCCGCCGGTGGCGATGAGCCCGGGCATGGGGCCGCTTGTGGTCAGGCGTCCATGAAGCTCCCGGAGCACACGATCGACGAGAGCCGTTCGACGCTGGACCACCTGGCTCCCGTCGGCGCCGGCGACGTGCGCGTCCCGAATGACGGCGTCCCCCTCATGGAGCGCCGTCCTGATATCGATATCGCGGTCAGCGATTGTCTTGTGATCCAAGCCAGCCATGCACTACCGGAAAACCGTTCACTTCTTGAAGTTGATGGATTTCAGCTCATCCATCATGAGCATAAAGCTTCCGAACCCGGCCTCGCCGTAACACCGCGAGTCCGCATCCATCTCAAGCGTCGTTTCGCTTCCGTCCACGAGATGCGCCGTGGTCTTCACTTTCCGGTCCTTTTTCTCGCCCACGGTCAGCTCCTTCACCTTGTCGAAGGGAACCACGACCTGCGCCATGCCCATATATCCTGCGAAGTGGATCCGCCCCTCCCAGCTGAACTTCTCGCCCTTGATCGTATTGCCCGATGCGTCGGTGATCACGACCGCATAGTTTTTTTCGACCCGCGGCGCCCGCTCAAAACCCCCTCCCTTGCCGCCCATGGCGGTGAGCAAAAATGCCGAGCAAAGAATGAAGACAGTGTACGCAACTCTCCTGAGCATGCCGGTTCTCCTTTCACCCTGAAGGTTTGTCCGCCTCCGACTGATGAAAATAGATTACCATAACGCTCCTTGTCTTACAAGAAAAAAGCTTGCAAACAGCAACAGGTTTGTGTAAGGTACACACGGTATGGACAGGGAGAAGCGGTCACCTGACGCGTTCGGGAAACTTGTTGAACTGATGGCGATGCTCCGCGGCCCCGAAGGGTGTCCCTGGGACCGCAAGCAGACCGCCGAATCACTCAAGCCGTTCCTTATCGAAGAATGCTTCGAGGTGGTTGACGCGCTGGAGGAAAAGGACCCCGGGAAAGTAAAAGAGGAACTGGGAGACCTCCTCTTCCAGATCATCTTCCATGCTCGCATTGCCGAAGAAAAGGGCGAGTTCACCATGGAGGATGTCATCTCGTCCATCATCGAAAAAATGACCCGGCGCCACCCGCATGTCTTCGGCGATGAGAAGCTCACCACCGACCGGGAAGTCCTGGCCCACTGGGAAGCGATCAAGAAGAAGGAAAAGGGCTATGAACAGCGGCGGTCCATTCTCGAAGGCGTGCCGAAAAGCTTGCCCGCCCTCATTCGCGCCCACCGCCTCCAGGAGCGGGCCGCCCGCGTGGGCTTCGACTGGAAGAAGATCGACGAAACGCTGCCCAAGCTCGATGAGGAAATTGCGGAGTTCAAAGAGGCCCTCAGGCTGAAAAACGCCGCCGCTACGGAAGAGGAGCTGGGCGACATCTTCTTCATGCTCGTGAACATCTCACGCTTCCTGAGTATTGATCCCGAAGAGGCCCTGAAAAAGACGATCGGAAAATTCATCCATCGGTTCAGATATATGGAAGAAAGCGCCGCGGCCCCGGGAAGCTCCCTGAACGACATGACGATCGATGAGATGGAGCGGCTGTGGCGGAAATCAAAAGAAAAAGGCTGACATGCTTCCGGCGGTAGTCCTTCAGTTACGGGAGCTGCTGCCCCCTGCTCATGTATCCCCGTAACTGAAGGATTACTTCCGGCGCGAACGTCCGATTGACATTGATCCCGCCGTTGGATACAATCGGGGTGATTTCTCATGCAGAAAGGGGTCCTCGCTTATGAACAGAACGAACAAAGCAGTCTTTCTCGGAATTCTCCTGTTCCTCTTCTTCGCGGCTCTCTACGCATTTCCGGTCTCGAGCACGGAACTTTCGCAACAGTCATCCACCGAATCAACGCCCGCCTTCAAAGCCGACGAAGCGCTGAAAAAACTCCTGGACGGCAATCAGCGTTTTGCCGCGGGGCTGCCTGCCCAGAAAGATGTCGGCGCGGCAAGGAGAACGGCGCTCCTCAAGGGGCAGTCCCCGTCCGCCGTGCTCCTCTCCTGTTCCGACTCTCGCGTCCCGCCTGAGCTCGTTCTTGACCAGGGCCTGGGCGATATCTTCGTCGTCCGGGTGGCCGGAAACGTCGCGGACCCGGTCACGCTGGGAAGTATTGAATATGCCGCGGAGCATCTGAACGTTCCCCTGATCATCGTCATGGGTCACGACAGGTGCGGTGCGGTGGCGGCCACCATCCAGGGCGGGAAGCCGGAGGGGAACATACGCTCAATCGTGGCCAAGATCGCTCCGGCAGTGAGGAAAGCGAGGGCCTCGGGCAAAAAGGGAGACGACCTGCTCGAAGCCGCCGTTATCGAGAATGTAAAAAATGTCATAGCGAGCCTCACGAGGGAAAGCAAGATCATTAAACAGCTCGTGAAAGAGAAGAAGGTGAAGATCGTGGCCGCCAAGTACAGCCTTTCCACGGGGAAAGTCGAGCTCCTCGAACAACCCAAAGGCAGGTAAACCCCGTTAGAGAACAAGTTCTCTAACGATTATAGATTGTGGCTTTACCCCGTTAGAGATGTTTCGCTTGACGCGATCTCTAACGGGGTAAACAAAAGCAAATCACAAAGGCCGGGCAATGTGCCCGGCCTTTGTGATTACACGATTTTCGCTTGTATTATGATTTCCCCGGCCCGGGAAGGTGAATGGCCATGCCATGGACGTCCTCGGCGGCCTCCATCACGGCTTCTGCAAGGGTCGGATGGGCATGGATCAGGTGTCCGACGTCGCGGGCCGTGGCGCCCATGCGGATGGCCAGCGCGCCTTCGTGGATCATGTCGGTCGCGTGGGCGCCGCAGATGTGCATGCCGAGGATTTTGTCCGTAGCATCGTCGGCGATCACCTTCACCATGCCCGTAATTTCTCCCATGGCGTGCGCCTTCCCCAGTCCGCGGTACGGGAACCTGCCGACCTTCACCTTTATCCCTTTTTCCACGGCCTGCTTTTCCCGGAGCCCCACGCTGCCCACCTCGGGCATGGTGAATATGCCTGCGGGGACAACGGCGTAGTCCATGCGCTCATTGCCGCCGAGGGCATTTTCCACGGCCACCAGCCCCTGGTGCGACGCCACGTGGGCCAGCATGACCGTCCCCGTCACATCACCGACGGCATAAACACCGGGGACATTCGTCTCCATCTTCTCATTGACCGTGATCTCGCCGCGTTTGCCCCTCTGCACACCCGCCGCTTCAAGGCCGATGTTTTCGGAGTTCATGCTCCTGCCGATGGACACGAGGATGGTGTCGGTTCCGACCTCCTGGCCGTTCGAGAGCCGGGCGAGCATCATGCCGTCCGTTGCCCGCTCAACCTTCTCGACCGTGACGTTCGTCATGAGCTTGATTTTCGCCTTCTTCAGTTCGCGCTCGATGAGTTCTGATATTTCTTCATCCTCGGTGGAAAGAGCATGCGGCATCAGCTCCACCATCGTCACTGCAGACCCGAGCGTGCGGTAGATGAACGCGAACTCGCACCCGATGACACCGGCGCCGATGACCAGGAGGCTGGCGGGCACGCGCTTCATCTGAACGGCATCATCGCTCGTGAGCACGCGCTCGCCGTCGAAGGGGAACCCCGGGAGTCTGGCGGGCCGGGAGCCCGTGGCAAGAATGACTTTTTCCGATTTAATGTCCTGCGTGGCGCCGTCCTTGTGCACTGCCCGCACCACATCGGGCGAAAGGAGGGAGCCCCGGCCCTGGATCAGGGTGACTCCCCGGCTTTTGAACAGTCCTCTGATCCCCTTTATCTGGACCGAGACGACCTTGTCCTTGCGCTCACGGATCCTGTCGAGGCTGTACTTCACTTCTCCCGTAAGCTCGACCCCGAAATCACCGGCATGACGCGCATGCTCGAGCGCCTCTGCCGACGCGACCAGGGTTTTCGTGGGAATGCATCCCCAGTTCAGACAGGTGCCGCCGACTTCGTAATCTTCGATGACCGTCACCTGCGCGCCCTTTTGTGCGGCCCGTATCGCCGCCACGTAGCCTCCGGGACCTGCGCCGATGATCGTGAGTTTCGTCGCCATTCACTGTCTCCTGGGTAACTACTCAGGTCTGCCGCTGAGCACAGGCGCAAAAAAGCGCGCCGCGACCGT
>ERZ1292625.1082-Hain-H41-01um-R1-1082-length-35466-cov-26_pt1 | contig 35466 bp, 59 predicted proteins | sample MGYA00564400_ERZ1292625 | MGnify/ENA primary metagenome ERZ1292625 (study PRJEB36523, sample SAMEA6512639) | groundwater metagenome | collected 2019-01-08 | study: AquaDiva: Metagenomics assemblies of 32 groundwater samples
CGACACCGCCGACACGTCCGTTGCCATCCTGAAACGGATGTATGGTTTCAAAGTCCCGATACCAGTCCAGGAAATGCTGCAAGGCTGGCCGGTGCCAAGAGTTGAAGTAATAAGCCCTCTCCAACGTCGCCATATAATGTGAGACCTCTCGCCAAGGAGGAGGCGTGTGGTCGCCAATGTACACATTAACTCTTCGCCATTGCCCTCCAAACGAAGTGTCCCCGAAGATAGTCTTATGAATACCTAAGAGACGTTGATTGCGGAGGGCATGAGCACCAAAATCCACAGACACCATTTCCGATCGTAGCCGTTTCAAGGCTCTAACCGTTGCTGGCACTCGTTGTGGGAAATCCTCATGCCAGAGATTGATTTGGAGTGCCACTGCCAAGATGTCCCCACACCACTCAAATGCAGGACTCCAGGGAGTGGTACGCAGGTTATCAAATTGGGTGGTCATGGTGTCTCCTTACACGCTACAAACAGTGTGACCCACCAAAAATGTAAATAGCCACCTGTCCACGCCCCCGATAACTCGATACCCAAGCGAGGCGAAAAGCCGTACTTCTTACGCCAAAAACAGCCAATCCTCATGGCGTCTGCTCCTGTACATTTATACCCAGCGCTGTCACCGCAGCCTGGAACGCACCAAAGAGCTTACCAGTCTCGATACAGGCAAGGAATGGCTCATATCCTGAATCCTCTAATGCACCATCAGCGTTAATAGCTTCGGCCAGTACTCGTATCCATGTTGCCAAGTCCTCAGGCTTGCTCCACAACGGGACATAGCCAAGGCCGTGACAACTCGGCTCACTTGATTCTCTGGTACACCAGGTCGGCTCATCCCGACTGCACCAATCATGGCCTCTCATATCCCGTAGCTCAGGAAATCTTGGCACTCGGCCATGTACTTCTACAAAACTGAGGCTGTGGCATGAGCAGTCACCTTCCGTACACCAGCATCGGTCATAAATATGACTGGACTGCTTGGTCCACCCGCAGGTGGTGCGCTCCGCCTTCACGATTGCCCGGAGCAGGTCGTCTAGGGTTGGCTCAGGCATTAGTTATTCCTTCCCTTTAAACCATCCTGTATTCGTAACCACTCAGCGACTCCTTGCATTGAAGGCATACTTTGTGTCACCACTATAATCAGGGCTTCTTTTTCAGCCCACTCACAGCTAGGGCAACGGGTCAACTCAGAGAGCAGAAACCCCCCGCACTCAGTACATCGGGTTGACTCAGGCTTTGTGGTCATAGCGCCTTCCTGTTTCAATGTCTGCAAACCTCCTGGGGAAATCGCCACAGGCCACATACTGGACACCTTTTCTGTCTCAGCCCGCCACGGAGTTGCACACGTGCCCATGCAAACCGCTTTTCGTAGCTCACGGGAGGCGGACTGCCCGGTGTAGCCTGTGCCTCAGTTAGCTCTTTCATCACTCTTCTCCATCGCCTCTAGCACCGCTAGAGCAACAGCCTCATCAACAGTAGGGGCACGGGCTGTTGTAATCCATTTTATTCTAGTGGAAGTGAAAACATCAGCCCATGCTCTATCACCATCTTTCCCCCAATTAACCCACCAAGGTAGATATTCACAAGCGTCTTGTAGTGCGCCTGCAAGCGCACGTGGGGGCAGGCCGTCCCAGGAGCGGAGCATAAAACCTGGCGTTTCCTTGCAAAGAAAACACCCGCCGTTATGATGGAATTCGTCTGGGATTCCACATTTCACCCGTGCCACGTTCAGCATGGGCGCATAGGCAGGGTTAGGGATATGGCCTTCATCTTGACAACGAGTGCAATGAGCAAGGGCGTGGATAATACCGTAAGAAGGTGGTGGCACTACACCATCACCAGGACATTCAACCTGCTTGCTCTCCGCCCGGGTGCGAATCTTGGCTAGGATTTCAGGTATCGTCATCATCTGGTCTCCTGATATTGGACTTCACAAAGCCCGCAGGTGGTAGTATTATGGGCTATAACAGAGCCATCTGGCTTGCGAAAGCGAACCCCGTAGAAGAAGAGCACCATACAGTCTTGATGGACAAGCCCTAGCTTAATATCACGAACATAACCATCTAAGGGATGCCCACATAGGCCACAAAGGCCGTTGCCTTGAATTAGCTCAGACTTTGTGGTCATGGCTTCTTCTCTCGTCTCTCCCAGCAAGCCACCACGTCTATGCAGTACCAATACGGCCCCTGCTGGCGGAGATTAACCTGGGTTTGGGTTGCAAAGCAGAAGTGGCAGATCATGGCGTGGTTTCCGCCTGCTTGATAACACCCCATGCATGGCTGACTTTGTCCCATTCTAAATCGGTGAGCACTGTGCCATTAGAAACATACTTGACAATCGTGTTCTGCAAGAGGGTTGTCATCTCCTTACACGCCTCTAGCAGAGCCTCGAAGGAGTTACATGCCCGGACGATGAACTCGGCGTCAGTTTTACGGCTAGGGCTTATGGGACATATCTCGGAAGAATAGTCTATATTATCCTTCTGTCTGAGAGACAAGTAGCCTCTGCCGAACCAGAATTCATCTTGACCTTCCTTTTTTATCTCCCAAGGTAGAGGTGAGTGCTCCGTCTTCGTTTTCTTCATGCTACTCCTCTCAGGTCTCTAGCTGTGTCAACAGTTCAAGGGTTACAAGTTCTGGTGTGCTCTCACTCAAACAATCGGGGCATCCATTCTCCGCAATTAGCCGGGTGAAAGGACGGTTGCAGGAAGGGCAGTTTCGCCCATTCTCCAGTCCGTCAAAGGTCTCCTCGCAATGCGGGCACTCTCGGACCTGGACGAGCTCATCCTCTTCTTTGAACTCGTTGCACTCTCCACAGAGATAGATGGTCTCTCCTGCCTCGACACGCTCCTTGACTTCCTGGCGCTCGCTTTGCTGGACGAGAACCTCTTCTCGGCTGCGTTGTAGAGTTGTATCCAGCACTCTAGAGGGGAGATGGTTGTAGCAGGCAAGACAGAGGCGAATAGAAGTAACTTTGAGAGCTTCCTCCAGCGCATCGTGCCATCCTGGAGCGTTGAACTCTTCCTTTATTGGACGGCGCAAATGGTGGGTAGCAAAGTCCCAGTCTTCCGTTGCTTGCTTCGAGTACAATTGCTCTAGGGAAGGGTTGTAGACTATATACTGAATAGATGTGAAGGCATCTGGATGGCTACAAGTCGACTCGACTTTTGTCGTCACGCTACTCCTTCCTCTTGCTCAGTACCCGCTCGGTGCTGGTGATAGGAACAGCTTTGATGCGGGCTGCTCGCTTCTCCAAGTCCGTCGCAGCCCGCTCTAGCTCCCGCCTGATAGCTGCTGGCACTACCGGGCGATGGCCGTTGACTTGGAGCTTGGACACCTTAACCAATTCCTTGACCTTGCCCTGACCGGTGAGCATTACCTCGATAGCCCTGGCCTGGTCGGTTTTGCTCTTGGCCTCGGCTCGAAGCGACTTCGCCAGGGCACGAAGCACCTGGACGGCCTCGGTGCGGATGGCCACCTTCCTCATCTCGTTGCTCATAATCTACCTACGTATGTCCCGTTCTTACACAGATACAGCTATATCTACGGGTACCCCCCCGTGCCTTCGGGTGTTGGGGCTTTGCGGTGAACCTTGGGAAACAATCTTGATGCTGTCCCTGTTCGCACATTGGACAAGTCCTACATCCTGCCATTTCACGCCTCCTTCTGCTAGCTGCTGGAAATAACACTAAACTCTGTAATTTGCGCCTTTAGTACAGCTATCACTTCGTAGTCCTCTACGGGATCACCCTCCGCGTAGAAGCGTTCCTTGACAATAAAGTAGTGGGTAGCGTCTTCCGCTAGTAGCCATCCGATGTTTTCTATCCAGGCTTTGCGGAGCTTATCTGTACGATCTGCTCTTTCTCGCACATCATAATGGTCAAGGTATTTCAGCCTTACTATGTCCATAGCCTATGTCCTTGATAGTAGCTGCTGGAAGATTATTACAGAATCTCTCATCTGTCAAGAGGTTTCTGACAGTAGTTTATATTAGAACTGCTCCCGTGCTACTGCTTGCCAGCTCCGGGAGAGGCGGTGGCACTGTACGCACTTCTGCAGGGTCCTGGAACCCTTATAGCCTCGGAATACCATGCCACGGCAGTAGGGACAGGCTCGATCTATGTATACCCCAGAGACTTTGACGGGCAAAGGAGCAAGCCTCAGAACATAGGATTGCAGTCTAAATTGGCCCAGGGCGTCACTATATTGAGCACCAGGTCCACATCTTCCTTCTTTAGCTCGCGGTCTCCGCGCTCCAGAGCAGCCGCCAGTGCAAGCCGCTCCAGATTCCAGTGCGCTCGATAGCCATAGGCACTATCTGTAAGCCCTAAGTTTTTCAGGTACTCTGGCACATACCTGGTAATGGGCAAGAGAAGTTCTGGCTCTGCATAAATACTCTGCCGCGTTAGAGGCAAGTTCAGCGCAACCCTTGAAACATCTTTATCTTCTACCACAGCGCTCTCTCTTATATGCGCCATGACCCTCTGTTGAGTTTCTATGTCGTGGTCAAACGAGATAACCAGAAAGCGGGAGAGGAACCCCGTAGCCGTCCAGTGTTTGCGGCGCCACTTCAGCTCCTCTGGTGTGATACTCGTGATGATCCCGCCCTTGACCGGCTCCTTGAAGGGCACCTGGATGAACTTGGTGCTGATCTGGCGCACACCCTCTTCCATGAAGGCACTAATCATGGCAATAAAGGAAGCGGCAGCATCGTGAGAGCGCGAGAGCGGATTGATAAGGTCTGGAAGGAGGACTTCATAGGTCATCTTAGTCTTGTAGATTTCCATGAGCACATCGGTAGCAAAGCCATAGGCCGTCATATCCGTCCTGATAACGGTGTACCGGTTGCCGGCAAACTCGTTAATAGCAGCCGACTTACCTGATTCTGGGCGGCCCACCAGAAGAATACTCACCGGATTGTTTTGAGAGTTGACAGCAGCGGAATAGATAGCCAAGGTCAAAATACGTGTGATGGGAATAATACCTATCATATCTCTCGCTCTTCCTCTCCAAGCAGGCGCACCAGTTCTTCTTGTGAGGGAATTTCCACAATAAAACCGTCTTGACGCATCTCTATTCTTACCCACTTTTTGCCCTCGGGCTCTTCTGGAATCATTCTAGCCAATGCCCTTGGCATAGGAATACTCCAATCATTGGCCCCCATTCTCTGCACTCGCCACAAAAGGACCATCTCTTCCTTCTCGACATCAAATACGATTTTCGACATTTTTGTTACGATTTCCTCCATTCTTTCCGAAAAAGGGTATACTAAGAAATACCCCTATTTTAAAGGGTACTTTAAAGGGATTCTAAAAGGTACTTTGTGCGTTGTCAAGGTTTTTTCAGAGCCTTCAAGGGCAATTCTGGGTAAGTAAACTTTTACCTACCTACGAAATACGTATTTTACCTTCTCCCATTGCTAAAACACATTTTCCCATATTCGCACTTCGTTATATACTACGGAGAGATAGTCGTTTTAACTGCAAGAGTCAGGAGATAATAGGAGCGTTTCGGATCCCTCTACAACAACGTGACGTAAACCGTAATTGCAGGCTAAAATGCTCTACGTATTGACAACGGCTTTCTCTGGTGCTTTACTTTGGGCATGTTCTGCTGCGGGATTCGCTTTAAGAATCTTAGGGAGTGGTTGCGGCACAAGATTGACGCCCATCCCGTGCAGATTCAGCAATTTGCTCAGGCTATGGGCCAGGAGTCCTTGGAGAACATCTCCGATGCCGAGCGCATTACCGCTATGCAGCAGCTCTTCGAGCTACCCCTAGTTCTACAGGAGGAAAACATGACCAAGGCACAGGAAGATAAGATCACCCAGCTTCAACAGGAGAATGGCAGACTGAAGGGCACCATTGCAGCAATGGGACAGCGCCCTGATGGCTCCGGAGAGGCCCTCAGTGCAGAGGCTCTTGAGCGACAACTAGAGACCATTCTTGAACTCCTGACCTCTCAGGCTACTGTTCTCTCTAATCTCCAAACCCAGGTCACCGCGCAGCAGGCCGCGCCCGAGGACGCTCTACCTGCTCACGTCATTGGCCTCTGCCAGAATATCTCCTGCGAGACCTGTGTCGCCCAGGGCCAGGAGATCGCGCAGCTCGCTCAGGAGACTGCTCGTGAAGCCTATGCTAATGAGATAGACGAAGCCCTGGGCCTGGTGGCTGGTGAACCCATCCGGGCGCGGGTGGCCCAGCTCGTGCGGCAGGGCCAGACCCTCCGCCTGCAGCGCGCCCAGATGGTAGAGCTTGTCGCTTAAGTCCAGGCTAGAGACTGCTCCATGAATCAAGACAACATGAACCCCGAAGAGCAGTTGAAGAGCGCCATACGCTCTGTCTTTCAAGACGACGTGCTGCCACTTTTAGAAAGGCGCAACTCCGAGATTATCGAGAACCGTGTCCTCATTGTCGCCAAAGGCTTGCAGCAGCAGCTTCAAGACTATTTCGATAAGGCTGAACAGCGCTTCAAGACTTTGGAAAACCTCAGACCAGCTCCTTCAATGGTGCAAAATGGCTCAAAACCTGAGACCGTTGGCAATAGGGCTTCCTACACCCTGGACATCGGCAGCCAGCTTGTAGACACCATTGTTAAGGCTGCCACAACCATCATCCCTCTGTGGAATAACCTTCAGGCCTCCAAATACGCCTATGGCCTCACTGCGGAGAAGATTGCCGAGATACGCCTGGCGGACCCGGTACGTGCTATGACTCTGGGCCAGCTTTTCAACCCCGATCCCATGATGGCGCAGCTTCCAACCTTCGCCTACAACATGATGACCATGGGTGCTCAGGCCGGCCTTCGCATGAAGAACGCCATGCTGCCCCAAGGAGGTTCACCATCACCAACCTCAAGTGGTTTACCAGGCTCAACAAGCGCGCCCGGAAGTCCTACCACCGGGTTGTTGCCCATGCCCGCAACTCCTCAGCCAGCACCCAGCAGCGCCTCCATGAGCGCTCCCGTATCTCCGCAGCTTATCAGCGAGGCCTTGAGAAGGGCCGAGGCAAAGCTGCTTCAAAGACTAAGGAGCAAGTAGATGACCAGCAGAAGGCGTCCCTCACAAGCTAGAGCGCCTCATCCAGTGCCCTCCGAGCAACCACCCCAACCCACCGCCACTACTCTCACACCTCTTGCTAGTACGGGCTACTGCTCCAATGGGCACATGGTCTGGAGCGGCGGACCACCCTCCGAAGGCGAGTTTCCTCTTACCTGCAGATTCTGCGAAGTCCAGGTGCCAAGACCAACAGCGCAAACTCCATGACTATAGAATATCCTCATGTCTATCTTGTTACGTATCAGCTTCGGCCTTCGCGCACTATACCATATGGTCTTCAAAACGCCCTTATCGAGAAACAGTGGGCACACTACATTGATGATGTATGGACTATAGCCACTGACGAGTCCATAGAAGAACTCTACCTGAGACTATCAGCAAAACTTAATGCCTCAGACTTTGGTGACTTCCTCCTTATCGTAGACATAACCAAGAGTTTACGATTAGGCAAAATGCCAAGGGAATTCTGGGCATGGCTAGAGAAACAGCTAATGGTGGAAGTGCCATGATACGCATGTCCCTCGTTTACTCCTACATCCACCATCTGGAGGGCAGTGAGCGCCAGGCAAATCTCTACCACTTACTGTCCTACTTCACCGGCGCTGAGCTTGAGGAAGTCTCCCAAATCCTAGAGGGCGTGAGGCAAGATCGCGCAGCACACACCCTGCCCAAGGTCAGACTGGAGGTAAAGGGATGAGCGAGAAAACATTGACCTATAATGCGCGCACTGGCCTTGGACTCCCTTTTACCACCATTGCTTCTCCACAGCAGAAGCTCATAACAGTCGTGCGTTGTCCGCGCTGCACCACTCTTGTAGGGCCGATGTTAAGCGACCTCTTCTTACACCTCTCAACCAAGCATCACGATGAGGCGTTCTTACCAGGACGTAGGACAACCTGGCTCCTGAATGTAGGTGTGCTGGAGTTCACTGTAGTCCCAAAGGAGAAGCTACACCATGACCAGTCCTAATGGTCTCTTCTCCACCGTGCTCTCCCTAGCATCTGCTGACCGCGCTGCTCTCCTGGAGTTGCTGCCCAAGCCTGCCTCTAGTGCGCCCACTAGAATATATCAGACCCTTGCCGTGCCTCCTCGTAGTGAGCCTGTCGCACCACAGCCCATCTCGGTACAAGCCCGTCACCACCTCTCGGAGAACGCCATGAGCCTCGATGTCTCAGGCGAGGGCGACTTCATAAGGGAGCGCGTCGCCTACCTGACAGACTTCCACCCGGAAAGCCTTCGCACTGTCGTCCAGGGCACGCACCGCGTTGTCATAGGCTGCCCACCAGAGCACTACCGCAATGGCATCTGCTATAAGGGCACTCGTGCTTCCTCCATACTCCATCCAAGAAGCGAGCTTGCCTCTCTCCTTCGTGAGGCGCAGACCCGCCATATCGCCGTCGTGGAGCAGCCCACTATCTCCGCTCACCAGGACGCTCAACCCCAATGGGTTTCCATGAAGCAAGCTGGTGATATACTCTTCTTAAGAGTGAATGGCAGGCGTGTAGGCGTGGTGGTGGAGACAGCAGAGGACTGGTTTGGTAGAGCCGATGGTGGTGAGGGAGAGCACTTCGCTACTGAGAAGGCTGCTAAAACCTATGTCGAAAAGGAACTGGGCTTCAACCAGGACCCTCCTTCAGATATTGCTCTTCATCAGCATGCAGACATGGCCCAGATCGGCCCCCAATACTGGGCACGCTTCCATGCCCTGGCCCAGGAGTTCCACGACCAAGTGGGCGACTCCTGCAACTGTGGCTCACTCGCTGTCCAGGCCATGCAGGGCTTCCACGACGCCGTAAGCGTCCACTTGGGCAAAGAGCCAAAATACCCCAAGGAGATGAGAGCATTCGCTCAGTTCATGCAAGAGGCAACCTCCAAGACTCAAAATATAGAACAAGCTCAAGCCTCTAAACACGCCCTGATAGAGTTTGCAAAGCGTGTGCCCAGTGATACTACCTCATGGGAAGTCACTATGAATAGGGATGGCTCAGGAGGTATTCAAGCAGTATCGGGTAGTAGGCGCACCGTGAGTCTAGTCTTTAGGTTGGGTGACAAAGATGGCTTTGTATTTGATAAGCGTGAGAAGGGAAATACCCAGGTTTATACACCTGCTTTTGCTCGAAGTACGCAAGAGGAAGCATCACGCCCTAAAATGGTGCAGGCAAGCCAGAAGAAGACCACTACTATTGACCTCTGTACACGCATGACTGGCCTCTCTGCTGAGACCGCCGTAAATGCCCTGAGAAGTCTGATGGACGGAGAGACCGACCGTGCACGTTCAGCACTCTACGAACTTAAAACTTGGGCTGCCAAGGCATCAGAGTCCTGCGGGAAACCTGCATGGCTCCTAGCTGAGGAACGACGCAAGGCACGTAAGACAAAGCTCTCCACTCCTTCTAGCTTGCAAGAGGCGCTTGGAGATATGGAGCAGGACGATACCCGCGCCCTGATCCACTGCCCGCGCCACGGGTGCCAGCGCGCCGACAGCACCGGTGCGTGCCCCCTCTGTGAAGACGAGGAGGAGAACAGCGAGCATTCTGAGCGTGTGCCTAGAACTAGGCTTCACCAGGACTTCCTCCGCTTCTTGCTCTATGGAGCCGCCGGAGCTGCCGGCGCTACCATCGCCGCTAATGTTCTCAGTAGACTCATGGCCGAGAAGCCTACATATACTCTGCCTGCCCCTACGCCAGTAGAGAAGCCACACGACCTTAAGAGCGTCTACAACCCCTCTAAGGTGGAGGGTGACCAGGCCCAGGTGGACCTGGGTACGCTGCTCTCAGAGATTGACACCATCCTGAAAAACCCTCATAGTATGGGCTTGGTAGACCCTAAAACCCAAAGGGTGCTGAGAGAGGCAAGCTGATACCCTGTCCCTTGTGGTAACTAATATGCCAGACCTTCTACAACTCCTTAAACCCTACGCCTCCGATACTCCAGAGCGCATTCCCAACGCCAATATTGAACTGCGATGGCCCGGGATGCTCCAGGGTCCGCAAGATATCCAGTACCGCATTGATACTCCCGGCGCTGCCTGGCAAGAGTTCGGACCCAGGCGCGCTCAAGGCAGCTCCAACCCCAGGGGGCCTACCGACCCCACACATATACAGGGCTTTAAGCCCTACCCCATCTCCGCAGCTTACAAAGGCGAGACACCCCCCGCGGGTACACCCATGAATCTCACTGCTCCCAGACCCTTCACCGAGGTCTCGCCTCATCCACCTATAGATACCCAGGGCTTGCGCTGGAACTATCACACTGGCGGACCCGATGTCCAAAGCTCCTCTCTCGCCACAAGTGCCACGGGTAGTACGCCCTCTAGGAACACCCCTATCCCAACAGCATGGAATCCTCACTTTGAACGCCTTACAGACCCAGGCTCCGCTACTCTCTATCAGGAGGCATGGCCCGCAGCTATTGAGCACGCCGGTGGCATTAGAGGCGCAGGCATCCCCGGCTACATTGGCGCTCTACAGGCTCCACCTACTATGGAGCAGTATGCTGGTGAGCTGGTGGCTGACCATCTCCCGCTTGAAGAATTTAAGACACGAGTCCCTGCTATCAACCCAGGCAATACGGGCACGCTTATCATCCACGGCTTGGGCTTTGGTGTGCTCGCCAAGGCCGCCTGGGTGCGCGACTTCTGGGCCAACCGCTTCCTGGCAGAGGGCCTGGAGATCATCTCCATCACCAACAAGGGCCTTAGTGACTTCATCATTCGCTGGAAGGCTCGCAATGAGGGCATGAGGGCAGGCCCTATCCTTATAGGCGCTCTTGTCATCGCTATTCTCCTGGTGCTGGGCTGGCTCTCCCCGCGCCTCAGCATGTTTTTGGAGCGAACTGCTACTGGCATCGGCAAGGGCGCTCTGGGCATTGGCGCAGGTGTCGCCATTGCTGCCCTGGCCCTGGCTTTCTTCGCTCGCAGCTCGAAGCGAGGTCTCCTGTGAGCACTTTTACCTGTGTCTACCCTCAATGCACGCTTCCCGCTAGGACAGAGAACCCCAAACCCAGACGCGACTTTTGCGCCGAGCATGCCAATACAATGTGCTTCTTCGCCAATACCAAGCCCCAGATGTGCTTTGCTCTCTCTATCCCTCACTCTACCTTCTGCCGCGAGCACGACGCCGAGATGGTGCGCTTCGACTTCATGCACAACCTCTTCCATCAGAAGATGGCCGCAAACGCCATAGCACAGCAAGAGGCCAAGCCCTTCATGGGGAATATCAAGCACAACGGCCTCTATCTCAGGTAATATTATGAGCAAGAAGGACTCTGGAATGGCTATTGTCGCCCTCGGTGCTCTCATGTTCTTTGCCCTCAGCGCTAAGAGCAAGCCTGCACCTGCTCCCACGCCTCCCCCTTTACCCACAGGTCCCATTGTCCTGAACGGCAGCCTCTCCAATCTTACGTTCTCCGCCCCTCGAATGCGCCAGCAACTGGATAAGCCCTTTGGCTCAACCATCCTGGTGCGAGCCTTCTATGTCTTCAACGCCACCCAGGGCGGACAGAGCATCACAAAGCCCTGGCCCGTGCGCTTCGAGGTCGAACTGGGCCACTCCACGACATTCGGCTGGAGAACCTCTGGCGAGTTAGGCTTCTCTGAGACCGGACACCGCCTGGAAAGCATTACTCTCGATAGCTCTCCCCTGGTGCGACGTTTCGACCAGGCACTCTTCAGCTTCATCATGCCAGCCGACACAAACCAAACCTGGGACCTGCATGCAAAGCTCTTCGCCACCAGGCCCGATAGTTCAGGTAATCCCTCATCCGAGTTTATTCAACTCGGCCCTACCTTCAAGGCCGATGGTGCTCTTCGTAGTGTCGCCCAGCCCCTTTCCATTAGTGGCGAAATCTCTAACCTCACCTTCTCCCAGATAGGCGTTGGCCGCGAAGACATTCTGCATTATCTGGTGAGCAGTGTGCCCCGCGGCTCTAATATCCGTAACGACTTCCCTGGTCACAGTGCGGGCTTCAATCAGTCCAGAGAGTTCGTACCTGCCTTCCGCACTGGCTTCAACCCCGGTATGGGCCAAGTGGGACGCGGCCACATGGGTAGGCCCTTCCGCCAGGCCTTCGAGCGTACAGACCTGATAAGGAGTCTCCAGTGAGCAGCTCAATATCAATGCATAATATAGTCGCAGCGCAACAAGCTAATAATATCCCTGTCCAGGAATTTGGCGCGATGTTGTGTAGGCTTTCTGATGGACGTCTTACACGGGGGCCTATTGGTGTTGGTACTGCCACCTCCGTTCAATTTGTTGATGTTTGTCCTCCAGGCTCCACCATAGCAGGATCGTTCCACAGCCATCCCAAAAGTGGCGGTGGTAGCCCACTACCCAGCGCGCAGGACATGCGTGAGGCCGCTAGAATCAAGATGCCCAATCTTTGTATAGTCACCTCGGAAAAGACCTCCTGCTATAAGGTAGCTGGTGTGAAGGCCGCCCAAACAGCCCTCAGAAATGTCTCCCTGCTGCGGAGTATGCGCCTATGACTCTCGCTACCGAGAAGCCCGCTCCTCCACGCACAAGCCTCATCCCTTTGGCTGCAATGGAGAAGATTGCACCCTCTTTACAAAGGGGGTATAGTGGACGCGTCACCCTCCACATCGTCAACGGCAGGGTAAAGAAAGTGGAACGCACGGAGTTCTTTGATATAGAATAGACACCCTAAATAGTCGTACTTCAGGCCACCAGAACGCACTGAGCCTTGAGAGAGCACACGCTGCTCCTCAAGGCTCTTTTCTTTTCCCTGAGCCTATACCAGAAAGGAGGTGATAGACATGGCAAATATCGTAATCACGCCCCTGCCCGTTGTGACCACAGCCCAGGCCGATATGGTCGCAATGGAGCGCAGGCGACGCCGGCGACGCCGCTAGAAGTGTGGGGCGGCTATCCCACCACAGGCAGACTCCTTCACAAGTGCACGTGAGGCCAGGCTACAAAGCCAAGCGCCCCTGCTTGCTGATCTAGTCGCCCCACTTTCTACTTTCTACAAAACCAACACCAAATTTATAAGGAGTGAAATGGCTGGAGAGAATCAGACTACTCTAGGGGCCATCGCAGACACAGTCCGCCCCATTATGCTTTCCGTCTTGCAGGAGTACCAGGCATCCCTTCAGCCGAAGCCCCAGCCAGACTCCAAAGCGACGCTAGAGGCTTCGGCAGCACCCACAAGTGCATCCGCACAGATGGGCCAGGGCTTCATCGAGGCTATAGACAGCTTCAATGTGCCCATAATCAATGTGAAGTTGCCCTGGGCCTCTGCTGTCCTCGGTATTGGCTCTGGCACCATCGTCAGCAACGCCATAGATGCCCTGATACCCCACAAGAATGCCGCGGGTCAGAATAATCTGGTCAACCCTGTGCTACAGCTCATGGCCGCCGGAGCCGAGGCTCGCTTCATGCCCGGCAATTTGGGCCGCTTCAGCGCAGGTGCTCACATCGTAAAGCTGGCCCTGCGCTATACACCCCTGGCGGATGTCATGGCAAAGATAGAGCAAATGCTTGCTCAACCCCTTGCAGGAGCCAAGACTGCTCTTACCGGCCAGGAGTCCTTCGCCCAGATGCCCATGTACGACCACAACATGCCCGCACCGGCCTTCACCAATGCGGCAAGCCCCGCCTGGAACTAGGTCCAGCACAACACAGGAGATAAGGAGATAACGCAATCATGGCAGTAAAGAAAGAGACCATCCAGCAGACCACAACGGGGACTTATGCCGCCTCAAGCACCATCACGGTGCTGCTAGACCGGATCGGGTTGGTGACACGTTATGAGGCCCATCTGGAGCTCACGCCCAGCGCAACTCTGCTGGGAGATAACCAGCCCGATGCCCTGTGGCGTCCCTTCCGCAGCCTGTCCTTTCAGGCGGGTGGCTTCACCTACATGACCATGCCGGATGAGGCAGGTGGCCACGGCGGTACCTTGCTCCACCACCTGAACCGTATGGACGGTTTTGGTGCCGGCTACGTGCACCAGCTCATCTTGGGGCCTTCCCAGGCCTTCTATGTGCCACGCCTGGTCTTTCACTGTGGCGTGCGCCCCTGGAGGCGCTCTGGGGATTCCAACCCCTTTGACCTCACGGCTTTCCTGCCCGCCGGCATCGAGTCCAGCCCGCAGGTGGTCTGGCTCACCACCGCCACCACCGTCATGGATGACACCGTGACCATTGGGGCCACCACGCTCCGCATTACCGCTCACCGCGTGCTCGGCACCACCGCCGACATCATGGAGGAGATGGCAAAGCAGGGCGTGGACCAGCTCATTCAGATGGTGCGCCAGGGCCATCAGGGTATTCTGCCTGACCCAGATATTACAGGCTTTGTGCCTGCCTGGACTGGTCAAGTGGAAGCACCTGCCGCTACCGCCACAAACTACTCTTCGGAGCAAGACCTCCAACTGGGCGGCTTCATCAAGCGGGTCACATACCTGGCCCAGGACGCCACGGCCACCAGGCCAATCCGGGCCGATGACGAGATCACCCAGCTGCGGCTCACCATTCCAGAAAAGGGCGTCACCATCTTCCAGAGCGATTCCGAGCGGCTGTCTGATGTGCTCCTCCCGGGCAGCTTCCTGGTGGCCGCTGATGTTGCCTCCTTTGGCACTCAGGCTGCTCCTGGTGGTATCTACCCCGTGGACCTGAGGCCTTTTGGCCCCACGGACGTGGAGCAGGTCTACGGACTGGACACCCGAGGACGGCAGACCGGCTATGGCAAGCTGGGACGCACCCTGGGCACCAACGCCGCCGGCGACGACCTCTTCAACCTTACCGAGCGTGTGCTCACCTATAACGGTAGGCTCTCCAATAGCTAAGGAGGAGACAGCACTCGTGGCAACACCTGAGATAGCAGAGCCTCAAGTTGTAGAACATCGCTGCAAGGCTGGGTGTGGTGCCGTGGTCTGGAGCTACCTGGAAACGTCACCATACCCACCGCGGGCAACGGAGACCATTCTCTGCCCCTCTTGTGGTGTGGACAACTCCATAGCACCCAGCCTGGCAGAGCGGTGGCGGCATGCCCGTGGTCGGTGGCGAAAATGGACATGTGTCTATGGTAGATGGTGGTGGACGAGGCGCGCTCCTTGGAGAGCCTTCCTGCTAGAGCGAGAGGAGCACTAATGACTACGGGCCACCGCAGCAAGAATCTCCTTAATGAGAACTTGCGCCCCCAGGAGCGCGACATCGCGACTGTGGACCAGAAGTTCTTAGCTTTTATGGCCGAGGGCGTGAACCCCGCAAAGATAACCTTTGCCACATATCCTCAGACAGGCACCTTTGAGGCCATCCCGTCAGGCCGTACAATATTCGACCTCCGCAATATGCGAGTGGTATCAGCAGATAGAGATACGGCAATAAACGCCATGCTCCGCTTTGAGGAGATACGCTCCTTCATCATCGCCGTGGACAGCGTGGTGGCAGTTGAGGCTAGGCCCACCAATCAGAAGTTTGTGCTTCCTCCAGGTGTTATAGAAATAGCCAGCAGAGACATTGAGGAAGTCATCTTCCAGTCAGATCTTCCTTTTGCCATGCAACTCGCATGGGGCACGGCCATCAATGGCATAGATGTGTGGGTGCCCTCAGTCAATCTCCAGCGCTACTCTTCTACAGCCCTCTCCAAGACCAACGGTGCGGGCATCGCCGATACCTTTGCTAATCTGCTCTTTGTACCCCGGCACTTCAACGACTTTACCGGTGTACGTACCCTCACTCCCCAGGCCACATATGGCAACGCCGTCTTCTCTGTCTTGGGCTACGCCAATAAGGGCATCCTGGTGCGAAATACCCATGCTTCGGTGGACCTGGACGTGCTGGTCCGTGGGGCCATCATGGGCGATGAGGGCGCTAACCGAGGCTACGTGAATGACCCCGATACGGGTGTTGGTGGAGAAGCCCCAGTAACCATACCTGCCAATACTGCCAAGATGCTCCGCTCCTCGACACCCTTCGCCCTCATGCAGGTAGCAGCTCGTGTCAGTGCCGCCGAGGCCGCAAGTGCTGCCCCCACGGTCATTGTCGAGGTCTACGCCCAGCTTCCCGGTGGAGGTGAGGGTTAATGCCGGCACCTCGCCTTCTAGCTCAAGTCCTGGAGGAAGGAGCAGCAACTAGCTATACCTCTTCTTCTCTCCTCGACATCAATAAGCGGTGGGCACCCGACATCTGGGCCACTCACCTTATACGTCTTCTAGGAGGTACAAATGCAGAGGTAGTAACAACTATTGAGGGAAATACGGCACAGGAGCTTCGTTTCGCAACATCGCTTCCCAGTGCGCCCGAAGGCACCATTGAAACCCGTTACGAGATACTGGGAGCCTTCTTGCCATCGGCAGGCGAACTTACAGCAGAAGAGCGCATGGTGGCCCTCCTGGAGGATATAGCGGTGCTGCTAGAGCAGATTCGGTTCGGCTTGACCAAACTATCGGATGTGGACCTCTCTGAGGCCTAGAAAGTAAAAGGAGGAACGAAAATGGCTATGGACTTGTTGCTTAAGGCTCTGAACAAGGCGGCGGATCAGGTCAACCTGCGAGTGACCAAGAAGGGCGACCTCTTCACCGCCAAGCGCCTCCCCGACCTGGCCGTTGCGGTAATGTCTGGGAAAATCTGGGCCGCGCAAGACACCACCACAACCGCGGGTGTTGCGACCTTCCCCGGCGTGACCAGTGGCCTCACCATGCAGAATCCTGCAAGCAGTGGCAAGTGGTATGTAGTGTTTGGCGTGAGTTTCCTGGTGGACGTCATGCCGGCTACAGAAGAGAGTTTTGCCCTCTACCACTGCGCACACAAGCTGGCCATCGCGGCCCTCACACGGGACATCACTCTACAGGCCACAGGTGCTGGCTCTATCAACGGGTATAAGGCGGGGCAGGGGGCATACCCTGGTGTGGTTATCCTTGATAGAGGGGCAACTGTAGTGGATGATGGGTGGTCACCCATTAGCCTGACCAGGGCATGGGAGGCAGCCTCCAACGTGCCTACAGCCGGACTGGTCCCGCTTTTGGCTCCGGTTATTGTCCCGCCTAGTTTCCACTATTCAGTGGCGGCAACCACAAGCGTAGTCACCACAGTGGAGATAGGGCTTGGACTGGTCTGGGGCGAGTTCGATGAGGACGAACTGGAATAGCCTAATCCATAGCTCCAAGTAGCCAGGCAGGAGCATTCTTGATGCTTCTTCTTTGAGGTGCTCCTGCCTCCTACTCTTTGAATCGTGTTGAAGTTGATGAAGGCTATCCTCCACCACAGGAGTCCCTATGGGCATCAACATTGATGAAGTCCATGGCATAGTCGAAATAAAGTCCGACGTCTTTGTCTCCGAGCGAGTGCGGATTTCGGGCGTTGGCACTGGAGTTGCCTATGCCTCTGGCGATGCCTTTGGAAGCGTCCTCACCTTTGAAGTTCCCAAAAAAGGGATCATCTCCAATGTAATCTTCATTGATGTGGATGATGAGGGCATCCAGAAAGACCTCATCATCTTCCCTCGATACTTCACACCCACTCCGGATAACGATCCATTTAATGTGACAGATGAGTTTACCCAGCTTGCCCTTGGTTGGGTGCGTATTCTCGACTTCATGGACTTGAACAACAGTCAGATTGGGAAGGCTACCCCTGCTCTGGACTATGAAGCACCTGAAGGAAGGCTTTACTGCCAGCTCATCACCAGAGGGGCTGACAATATCGCTGCAGGCAGTCTACCCTACATCTTCCTGACCATAAGGTAGCACTATGGTGACTAGTCCCCTCTTGCTTCCAGAAGGCCCTTTCTACCTGCCGGATAATGTGCCCGGCTGGATAGGCTCTGGCAAGGACGGCTCTTTTGTGCTGCTCTCTGCCGCTCTAGCTGAGAACACTGCTGCACCCGTCGCAGGCGTCCATGTTGGCACTGTTGTGGGTGAGGCCCTGGCCGCCGACTCCATTGTACTCTCCAATATCACACTATCGGGTGACTTGGCCTTTTACACCAATGTAGGCGGCAACTCCATCATGGGGTTGTGGCTGGATGGCTCCTCTGGCGATGCTGCCCTTCTTGCTGCCTCAGGAGCCTCTGTAGACCACTACATCAACGGTACGAAGAGGCTTGACCATGCTGCGGCAGCATTTGCCTTCCAAGAAGCCACCACCATCAGCACCACTGCGGGCGACCTGACACTCTCTCCCGCAGCTAACATTACCTCGGCCAGGCCGCTTGTGCTGACTGGTGTAGGCCCCCACGCTATCGGCGGTGCAGTTGCTGGTAACGTTCAACTGCGCCTATCTGGAGATGCAGGAGCGAGTGTCGCTGTAGCATTTAGAATTATATCTACACTCAATCCAGATGCGGGAGCAAACGCTTTTGGCGTAGACTTCTCTCCGACTATTGTAGAGGCAGGTAGTGGAACACACGGTATAATAGCTGCTTTGAATGTTGCCCCTATCATAACAGCTGGCGGAGCCAACGTAACAGATTTAGTTGGTATAGACGTAGCGACCTTTGCTGCTGCTGCTACAACTACCAGGGCTACTGGTCTCCGAGTTGCTGCTCCTACTGGGGCTACGACCAACTACGCTATTAACGTGACAAGTGGAGACATCTATAAAGCTGGAACAGCCTATAACAACCCTGCCTATGTCCTAGAGCACTGGGCCACTGGCAAGATAGTGAAGTTTGCAGACCGAGACGGGGCCGCGGAGTATCAAGGCTTACGGAGTCTCTCTCTGGTGGAGACCTTCGCTCGTGAACATTATGAGCTACCTCTGCTGGCGCTGAGGCCCAAAGGTGGTCTATTTGATCGAGGAGATATGCTTCTGGCGTCAGTAGAAGAGTCCTACCTCTATCTCTTCGACCACGAGAGCCGTTTGCAAGCACTGGAAAAGAAGTTAGCTGCTTAGGGGGTTACCAATGGCACTCATCAAGACAGACCACCAACTAGAGCATGTCCTGTTCACCTTCGACCAGGGAGGTAGCCTCACCGATATACAGCTTCAGGTGAACTACGCCGTGCGTGATGATGTGACTGGGCAGGATGAGACTCGCGTCCGTAAAACAGTGAGCGTTTTTACCAATCTCACACCCCTTCAACGCGTTGCTGCTAACACCCTGGCGATTAGATTGCGCCAACTAGCGTTGAATGTCTAAGAAGCATATAATCCTCCTATGAGCTGGAGAGCGATTCCCCATGTCCAGGTCCTGAACTTCACGGGGCAACCCATGCGACTGCCCAAGCTGGACGAGAATGCCGAGGAAGTCTATCAACCCATCCATTGCCCCGGGACGGATTGTGAAGAGAGTTTCACTAACCTTGAGCAGTTTCAGAATCATGTGGCTAGTGCCCATGATATAGAGACGGCGAAGATAGACCTCACCCTGCGCTATGAGATGGAGATTGCATATCCGGGCAGACTCGTCTTGTCCCTTCTCCGCACCTTCAATAACCTCTCCCAGAGTGCTCAGGGAGCCTTTACTTCCCTTCGCAAGACCAATGACGCTTATCAAGCTACCCTGGTCTGGGCTAGAGCCTGGCTTTCTTATCGCAAGGGCCTTCCACTCAGGCTGAAGGAGGAGCAATACCGGTGGCTGAAGGGTCTGCTCCTCCGCGCAGTACCCTTCACTAAAGCCGAGCGGGAGCAGATGGGGTTAGGTGCTGATGAGAAAACTGATCCACGAACCGTAGCCGACTACCTTTATAGTATGTCGGCCTACTCGGTGTGCCAAGTGCTCATGGCCGAGGGCGATAGCGACAGAGATGCACTAGAGCTAGAGGAATCTTATGGTATTGAAGTTTTAGCAGCACAGGAGGTAAGCGCATGATTTCCAATGTGGTAATGCGTATAGGAACCATCTTTCGAGTGCTGGTCTCGCTTTCTGTGGAGACCCTGGCTATAGGCACAGAAGCCGCCAAACTCGCAGCAGAGCACCTAGACCACTTCGTAGATGAGTTGGGTAAGAACACTGAGGTGGTCATTGCCCACGGCACCGTCTCCGAACGTCTGGGCTACGTAGCTAGAGACCTCTCGACCACGGTACTATCTCTCCTGAGCATCATTACTGAGGTGTTGATGCTCCTTACCAAGCATGCGGATGGCTTCTTGGATGACCTGAACGCCCGGGTGACGACTACGCCTTCAGCCTCAACCTCAACGCCACCTCTGCCACCTCCGCCTAATCCATAAGCGAGAGAGAAGATGGACATTCTCATAGACATGCTGGTGCTGGCCTGTGTGCTCACCCTGATCTTCAAAGTATGGAGACCCAGTAAACATGGGAGATAATGGCGTACAACGAACTCTAGGTCGCATAGAGGCTACCCTGGAAGCTCATGGGCAGGACATCACTGCTATTAAGAAGTGGCAGGTGCAACACGAGGAGGGGCACCACGGCTCGCATGGCCGCGGTCCTGGTGGTATCATCAGCCGTCAGAATATGCAGACCACAGGGATTGCAGGAGCCATAGTAGTAGCCATAGAAGCTATACTCCGAATATCACCAATCTAAAGGAGAAAGCGCCATGTTCTACTACAACCGCACACCAGTCGCAGTTTTGGATCCCATCTCCGAGGGCAATATACCTGAGACAGACCGTGGGGCTATGGAAATCGCTGGAAGTAAGAAGGCTGAACTACGTCTCTCCGACCTCTCCGAGCGTTTTCCCAAGGGGCGCTACCGGTGGATTACCTCTGAGGATGAGGTGCGCCTGGAGCGCAATGTAGATGCCACCCGTACACCTATGGACATTGAGGGTGCTCCCTGGGAAGGCGACATAGAGGTGCTGATCAAGATATTGCCCACGGGCGAGGTGGTGTTTAACGTAGATGAGAGCGAACTTACCGAGCTTCTGGAGCAGCTAGAGTTCGAGCTTGACCAGCTCCACGATCTGGTGAAATTTGCCTTGGCATAGAGAGAGTAGGTAAAAGGTGTGTCTACAATAGCGGAGAGGCGTTCAGCGCAGAAGACGGCGGTGGCTCACATGATCCTGCTGCTCCATAACATCCGAGTACTCTTAGAGGCCAAGCTATGAGTGTAGAGTACACCTGTGACCGATGCGAAAAGCGCATGGAACCTGAGCAGGTTCAGGGCTATGAGTTAGAGATAGCAGGCTTTCGGATTGCGCTCAAGCCCCAGGGCCATCTCTGTCCCTTTTGCATTATTGCGCTTCTTCAGCGAGCTGCTGAGGCCAGCACTATAGCGCACATCACTTCAGAGATAGTAGCGGCATGAAAGATGGAGGCGTCATAGGAGCTGTCGTTATAGGCGCACTCGCCTTGCTCACCCTTTCGCGGAGGCAGCCCAGTATAGCTCCATCTTCCAGGACTACACTGCCTTTAAACCCAGTTCCAACCCCAGTGCCGATGCCCTCTTCAGTACCCAGCACGACCTTTGGCGAGTCTGCCTTCTCCTTCAAGATTGTCAAGGTGCAGCAGGGAATAACAGGATTGCTTGCGCCTGGCTGGTCTAACGCCCCCCGGATGAGGCAGGCTGCTGTCGAGCTAGTAGAAGGGTCAACCTACCAGATACAGGGTGCTATCACCAACAGGTCCACCAGAGCAGGTATACCTGTTGCGATGACCTTTATGATAGACCTCTCGGCAATGGCCCCTGTCCCACTTCTGACACAGCTAACCCTCGCTTTAGCAGCAGGAGCTTCCACAACCTTCAGGTCGCCCAACTTCACCATACCAGCTCTGACCACAGCCACTACGGGCACCATCTCAGGCAGGCTACTGGCAGGGGGAGTGGTCATTGCTAATGCATCTCTTCCTGTCAGCCTGGTACTAGCTGCTGTACAGCCTGGGGGCACTCTGGTTCTGAAACCTACAACTCCGTTCCTTGTAAGCCCTGCATCAGGTTCTACCCTGTCTGGAAACCCTGTAACTTTCAACTTCAATACAGGCAGTGTGCTACTGTATAGGCTGACCGCTATGGTTGGCAGAGATACACCTGGTAACAGCACATACCATCTTAGCGAGGTCTTGAACGTCCCACCTGATGTTGTTTACAGTAGAGTGGTGGATGTATCGGCTGCACCCGCTGGAGCGGTCATCTGGTTCAGCCTATCATGGCAAACAGACGTGGCCGCAGTGTCACAACAGGTTAACTATTCCTTCACCAAAGGATAGAGTACCATAATGGACTACCGAGAGGGTGCGCGCTATCTCCTTCGCAATGTGGTGACTGGTGAGGGCACTTACTTCGATGCCGAGGAGGTTCTCTTTCACCGCCACAACACCATTATGTATGGTCGCCTTATGCCCTGGGAAATCCACATCTATAGAGGGCATTTTGAGCAGCGAGGTCGCCCCACCGTCATCCCCATTCCCGGTATGAATCATGGAAGAGAAAGTCTCATGGCCCTTGCCATGTGCATTGCTGCCACGGGAGGCGATACCAATGATGGAGCCATGCCCTTTGGCAAGCACCGCCTGGCACCAATACCGCCCTGGGTGGACGTAGGAGCTACACCTTACAAGAGACCACATTCAGACTATCCCGAAGAACCAGTATACACTTATGACCGGGAGACGGCTGCCATGTGGGGCGGCACACCCTTCAAAGAGAGCAACTGCCTGGTATGCCGCGGCTGGGGAGGCTCTTGCCAGGGCCATACGCCTAATAGAGATGGGCTAGTGCGAGCTGCTATCCTGGCCCTAGACCTCTTTGATGATGTATTGCGGCAAGGACATATTCCCCAGGACTTTGTGAATAAGAGGCAAGCCTATCTTCTAAAGCGTGAGCTGGAAGTAAGGGGTATGGCAAACTAGCCAATGTCCATCTTTCCCTTAGTGAGACTATGGGAAGTGCCTGGCACAGTTCCTCACCATGTCGGCACACCCCTTGCAGAGGTAGCAGGTGCCCGAGACAGCATAGCGCACTCCGCCCTTAGTAGCCTGCTGCCCATTACCCTTTGAGAGTCGTTCACCGCAGATAAAGCAGTGAGCGATGAGGCGATTTCGTACCACCGAGACCTCATTGTTGATGGTGAGAGCCCGAGCCAGGGCCCAGTCGAAAAGCTCTCCCTGTGTCATGGGCATTAGAGATCTCCACAGCTATTGTATACAGTAGCATTGTAGCAAATCCATGACGTACGTGCCAGATGGGACTTCTTATGTGACAGTCTAAAAGAGGACTCATACCGTGCCTACCACCTTGGCCTTTTCTACTAGGGGTTTTGTGACACCCAGAAAAGCGAGCAACTGCTGACCAATGAACTTGGTATACGTTGGTGATATGGCCTGCCTGGTTTCACGTACAGTCATCCATTGAACTTCCAGAGCGTCCCTTAGAGCCGATTCGGGATATTTCCCTCCGTGATCACGTGATACATTGTTGCTGCTATGCTGGCAGGTAGCTGGTGAAAAAAAGACTACTGGGGAGTGAGCTACTTCAAAGTAACGATGGCTCTGATAATTCTCTCCGAACATCGTCCCACAAAGCATGAATGGAGATTCCAGGTGCAACCTGGCCTCCCGAACATTCTCGATGATATACGGGATGGCACCCAGGGAGTTCAGCGCTGCCCTCGTTGCTGGAATGAGATTGTGATGTCTCTGCCTATCTCCGCGCCAAGCTGTGGCTCGGCTCGCCCACTGGCACGGAGGGCTGGCATGGATGGCGTTAAAGTCTTCCAGACCATAACTCTGCCCATCGCTCCACTCCAGCCGTCTGCCATCATGGAGAGCAGAGAGGGTCTCTAAAGCATCAGCACAGAGATAGGGGAAGGGGTAATGGCGGAGTGGCTTGAGGTCGTTGTCCACGCCTATAACGCGAAAGCCACTTTGGGAGTAGCCCATAGCTGCCCCGCCTGCTCCACTAAAGAGGTCGAGAACAAGGGGTCTCATGCTTTCATCAAAGCTGTGGGGTGCAAGATATTGTGCTGGTCAATGAGCCAGACGCCGTAGGCCTCGGCATATTCGATGATGCCGGATGGATCATAGTTTTCCCACCGGCGCAAGGCGTCCTTGCGAGCCTCCTGACGCGTATAAGCCTTCTCCTGAACGCCCAGCCACAAAGTCACTTGATGAGCAGACCATCCCAACAGGCGCACCAAGCAGGAGAGGCAAAACCTCATTATAATAGGCGGGTTATCGTGGCATAAGCAGCAGCCCATGCCAAGTGGTCCCCATGTCGCAGGGTTGCGCCAAGCCATGCTGCCATCATATTCTCCAGTGGGCATTATACTTGTTTCCTCTTACTTCCTAAATGCCAGCACCGACTCATAGCGCAGGCGGTCATCAAAGGTTTCCGGCGATCTCCTGCGTTGAAGTATTCTCCAGAAAGAGAGCGACCACAGCTCGCGTCTCCACTCGTCAAACTTAGTGAAGCCCAGGGACTCCACCAGGTCCGCCGTCTGCTGGGGCAGGTCTATGTACTGACCGTTGCGGGTGAAGCCCTTGAGCACCAGAGCCATTATCCCGCCTGGGCGCAGGACGCGGTAAGCCTCAGCATAGACCTGGCGCATGGAGTCCCAGTAGGCGTCGCCGCGCTGGTTGCCAATGTTTTCTCCCCCACCAGCATAGCCATCTAAGTATCCATGCGCTGCTAGGTTAGTCGGCGAGAGCCGGACATCGGGGCGCTTGCCATTATATCGTCCCTCATTTACCTTTTGCTGTAGAGCATCATAGTTAGGGGTATAGCCCCTGTATGCTGAGGTCTTAAAGGTTGCAGACTCCTTGGTTCTGTCCCTTCTTTTCCCATCCTCGCGATGGGTATTGCTCCAATCAATCCCATCTCTCCCCTGAGCGATGCTCCCTTCGTATGGCGGGCTACTCACAATGGCGTCAATCTTCACCTTGCCCGCGTCGTAGTGTCGGGGCTTTTGACCATGCCCTGTCAGCTTGGTTTCACCACCACCAGAAAGTCCTTCGGCGTATGGGGGACTGGAAATCACGGCGTCCACGTGCGGGCGGGTGTAGCCCTTCGATAACCCCATACCTTTCAGGGCATCCCCTTTGTAATCCCCGTCTCTAAACCGCCTGTTAGCCTCGCCATCAGAGCTCTGCGCCACCTCGCTCCCCTCATAAGGTGGGCTTGTGATGATGGCCGAGACGGGGCGGGTGTAGCCTCGATAGCGTGTCGTTTTCGCAAGATGGGGTTGAGACGACGTATCCCCATCTCTCGTCGTTTTTGTCCAGTCAATCCCGTCTTTGCCTTCAGCCATGTTTCCCTCATACGGTGGACTTGTCACCACGCAATCCGCGCTGTTCAAGGGCAGGCATCTGGCATCACCCCGGAGAATCAGCACCTCGCCCAAGGTATGACCAAGCAGGGGGTGCTGTTTCATCTTCTCCCAGGACGCCCGCATAGGCGCTACGAAGTGCTGCTCTAGCTCCACACACACCACGTTACGCCCCATGAGCGCAGCCGTGAGCGTTGCGCCTACGCCCGCCATAGGGTCGAGAATGGTGTCGCCTGGTTGCGTGTACTTCTCGATGATGGCCTGCCACAGCCCCAGGTGTCCTTTAGCAGGGTGCTGGTAGCTCTCAGGGGTGTACAGCTTATCCCGCAACCGCTTGTCGTTCTTGAGGCGCATCTCTGGGTTTTGTTGCATCTTCCTTGCTCGCTTTCTCTTGGATGAGCCAGATATTAAAGATGATATTCCACAGCTCCTCGTCCAGGGAACCTGGAACCTTAAGGTTATCAAAGAAGTCCTGCCAGCCGGCAGCGTGCCTTCCGCATAGGGTGCGCCGGGAGGCGGTGACGGAGAACCAGACGGCAGGCTCTCCGCATAGGAAACACAGAGATGAGCACTGATGCTGCAAGACGCCAGCAAATACTAGGGGAGCATCTACCATGATGGAGTCCTGCACCTGGCGCTGGAAGCTCTCACGTGCCAGTTCTGCCTTGCAAGCATAGCATATTAGGGTAAGGGCAATCTCCATGACACCATGGTTCATTGAACTTGGACTCCACGAGCGCCCAGGGCTTTCAGCTTGCCCTGGAGTTCTCGGTATGCTGTGAGAAAGAGCATCTCAGCCCTTGGAGGGTCGTAGCCTCTGATAAAGTAGCCAAAACCACCATTAGGGTGTAGACTCCAGCCTTCCATGTTGGGCATTAAGGTCTGGGCCTCGTCAATACGAATGCGTTCATCCATCTCGGTAATGAGTGGTGTCTTGTGAAGGGTAAGCAGCCCCAGGGCTTCTGCAATGGCGTCCTCTACCCTGAGTTCCACCTCCTTGAAGCCGTTGAGATGAGGCTTTACGGGTGAGGGCACATCGGGGAGGTAAGCCTCGGCAGCGTCGTGGAGAAGGGCCTGGAGCTGCTCTGGAAGCTGTGCTCCTGCTTGTTTCGCGCCCAGCATAACACCAACAGAGTGCTCGGCTACTGAATAGAACCAGCGCGTATGGCCCTGGTAGCGACACTTCATGGAGAGCGCATGGGCAATATCCTCAAGGCACACATCCTCTGAACGGGGAGAGAAGGGGTAGAAACGGCGTCCAGTAAAAGTGAGAATCCAGGCATCTTTCATAATCATACCTTCTCTTTCATCGTGCTTGTGACCTCCTCATAGATTTCATGGCAGGTGGTAGAGCAGAAGGTGAGACCGCTAATAGGATAGGGCAAGCTGAAGACGGAGTGGCAGATCTCGCAGCACACCAAGGCGAAGGTATCAGGAAGACCTTTCTGCACCTGAGAGCGAAGGGCAAAGAGAGCGCGGCCAGCAACGGTGTAGTCTGTGGCGAAGATGAGAATATCAACCATGCAAATCAGCAGCTCGATGCACCGGTCACAAGGCCCTGCTCCCCCATCCACGTTCTCTTTACTACAGAGAACGCATAGATTTTGGATCTCCCTCTCTTGATAGACTCTATACTGCTTCAGCAGCCACTCGCGGCTGGTATGGGAGTTAGAGTGCAATTTGCGTGACCGTCCTCCTTGCTCGGGCTTCTCGAAAGCCAATGATGTGGAGAACTTTTCTTCTGGTGGTAATGCTGCCCTCGTATTGAGCCGACAGGACTCGCATACACCACCGTCTAGCAGAGCACTCCCTCCACAGCTCGTGCAGCGCCCCCACATCACATCAACCATTAGCTTTGCCCTCTTGTAGTGAGCTTCCAGCAAGCCGTGAAGGGCGAGACGCCATCGCGTGAAGGGTGACAGCAGGAGGGTGAGAGGAATCCAGCATGACCTCGCGCATTATAGGTATATTCTTTTCTTTCTTCTCTACTGCTGCTAAGGGCAGCACATTAGCGTAGAGCCATGCCCTTGACACGCCGTACTCCCTTGCCAAGGAAGATATAAGGCCGCGCTCGCCAAGGCGTGTCACATAAGCCGCTAGAACGTTTATGACAGGGATTGGGAGAGGAGGCTTGCCTATGGGTCTGCCAGAGCGGGTGCCGTGGGCCTTGGCATAGTTCATGCCGGCTTGGACGCGCTCGGCGATCATGCTGCGCTCAAACTCGGCTAGACCTCCTATGATGTTGAATAGTAGCCTGCCCATTGGTGTGGTGGTGTCCATGCCTTCAATAAGGGAGATGAACTGGACGCCGTGGAGATCGCATTCGTGGAGAATTTGCAGAAGGTGGGGCAGTGAGCGCCCCAGGCGGTCCAGGCGCCAGACACAGAGAGCGGCGAACTCTCCTCTTCGTAAGTGCTTCATCAGCTCATCCAAGGCGGGCCTGGTCTCCTTTGCACCGGAGATGCCTGTCTCGCTGAAGAGCATGCCTTCCCAGCCCTTGCGGGAGGCCAAGTCCTGCAGGGCCTCAGCCTGGTAGGCGGCGTCCTGGCCCTTGTCTATGGTGGAGACTCGGGTGTAGAGGACAGCTTTCATTTTAGGTTAAGCCCTCCAAGGTCTTATGCCTCGATACATGAAGAGGATGTCGTGATATACAATGGTATTGCAGTCTGGACACTGGTCACCTAAGCCATGCATTTCGCTGTGCCACTTATGGACGCAAGTGACAGGCTCTAGCTCGTGTTGCATGTCTTCTCGGTCTCCATAGTGGGTATGCTGAGGATAGCCACACCATTTACAAGGCCAGCAGTTGCACTCTGCTTCTTGGGGGTGTGGTTGCTCCTTGCCGATCAGACTCTTGAATATGGTTCAGACCTTTCTTTATCTTATTCCTATTTTGAAGAGGTGGCAGGTGCTAGGTGCTTGTGTCGAAGTTCACCCGAATGAAAGGGAATCCTGTGGTGAGAGGCTCTATCTCCGGGCCATCAGGAAAGAGTATATGCGCTTCCCTAGCACCTGCCACGCTCAAGGGGTGATGTTGGGGCTTGCCAATAGATTTGAGATGGTAAAGTCTTGCTTATGGTGTGCAGTAGATTTCTCCCAGTAAGGGAATAATTCTCCAAAACAGTCAGAGCAAATAGTCAATTCTTTCCCCTGGTAGACAATTTTAGCTTGGTGTTGCAAGCAAAAGTCGCGTTGACAGTTGGGACAAGCTGGCTTAGAATCCCAGACCTCTTTGGTACAACCTTCAATGTCACAGATTTGTCGCTCTACTGTCTTCTTGCTCATATTCTCTCCTTCTACCTCGCTCTTAGTATAGTGCTCATGCTCCCTTCGGTATATCTGTGGTGGTGGCCCCGCACTCAGGGCACACCAAGAAGCGGTGATGGCTGGCCTCTTGCTCTATGAGGCCCTGGTGGCGGCAGGCCCAGCAGGGGCGCTCTACAGTGATGCCTGTGGCTACTGCTGGTGGCGTTAAAGGCTTGGGCTTTGCTGTTCTTCTAGGCTGTCTTCGAGCTATGGTCATATGTTACCTCCAGAAGCTATATTTACTCATTAACAAGGAACACTTGTAGAGAGGGGTGCGAAGAGCAAACCATCGTCTGATTTGCTGCTGAAGAGTGTGGAAAGTCTGCTGGCATCTTTGGTGCTCTTCCATAATCTCAAACAGGTCAGTGGTAAAGGTACAGTCTAAACATTGCATGGAAACAGTCTGCATCTCCTCGGCTGGCACTACACCGCCCTCTGCCAGAACTTTCTCTGAAGTAGAAAAGCGGATACCTATTGTTGTCCTTGTTCGTGGTAGAAGGTTAAGGCTTTGGTCGCTATCGCCAGAACTCATATATCCTCCTTGCCTTGTATTCGGTTTTTAACTTGGTCATAGCTTATATTGAGAGCTTTCATAAGCTCTTCACTACCACCCTTATCAGGATGTAAAACGAGGCAGAGGTGGCGATAGAGGCTCAAATGAAGATGCCTGGGTATAATGGAGAATAGCTGCACAAAGGGTGTGCTGGTAGGAGCGGCAGCTATCATGGGCCTCTCACGCTCTTGGACATAAACCCGGTAGCCATTCTCCTTGAGGATACCAATGACGTGCTTCTTATAATAGGCAAGAATAGTCCAGCAGCGAGCACTAGCATCCCAGCGTCTTGTATGACGTGGTAACTCCTTAAATGCTTCTATTACCCCCTTGTCATAGGGAGTGGTAATGAAGAGCCAGCCATTAACTTCTGTAATATAGGCGAGAACTTCACTATCCATATTACCGCCAGAAGTCGTAGATGCGTTTGGCCTGGACGGGTCCAAAGCCGTCCACGGCCATGATCGCTTCCTCAGAGGCCGTTGCCACCTGCTTTAGGGTTGGCATGGCCTCTAGTAGAGCTTGAGAGCGCTTCGTGCCCATGCCATCTATGCGAGAGAGCACATCTACTTTGATGTTGCCCGCTACCTGGCGCTGGACGCTGGCATGGAATCCCTTGGCGTAATACTCGGCTAGTTCCAGGATTCGACTGATAGTATGCTCAGGCGATGTGGTGAGCTGAAGACGCATCCCCAGATCCTGGATGCTCTGAAGCTCGTTCCAAAGTTGCTCCCAAGTCACCTTGCGGCTGCCCTCACCCGTTAGCAGGCCCGTCTTTGGCTCACGAGTCCAATGGCCCTCGATAAGCAGAATGGGAAAGCGGTATTGCTCACAAACTCGGCGACACTGAGCAACAAGATGACCACTAAAAATGTCTGCGACTAGCAGGTTCACTGTCTTGTGTTCAATGCCCACAATCTCGCCACCAGCTTCAGGAAAGGCCACATCGCCTGAGTCCAGCTTTTGAGGTGTGAAGCCTGCTCGGACAAGGGGTAGCACACGGCTCTGCTCGCGGGTATCAACATAGCGCGGAGATAGCATAGACTCTCCTTTACTGCAACTTGAAGACCATGCCTCTGTTTAGTATGTGCCCGCCACCATAAGGAGAAGGAGTAAAGATACTCTTGCAATCCTCACATCCCACTTCAACTCCGGGGGCGGTTTCTCTCAGTCCCGTACCTCTACAGGTTGGACAAGGGATAAGTTCATTCAAGATGGCCTTCATCTTCTCAAGTCGTACTTGGGAGCCAGCTATCTCGGCCTCCAGTAGGCCCACTTGCAGTTCTAGGTTGTTGCGCGCTTCACTCATAAGGCTATCTCCTTCACCTGATATACAATTTCTTTCCCTGGACTATCTGTGTGCCAGAGATAGCCTCACCTGTAGTCTTGTAGTGCTCCAGAATAACTTTGCGGTCTATCTGTGGCTCGCACTCTGGTGTACCTAGAATCTTCTCCAACTGTAGCCAGGGTAGTCTTACTATCCCACTGACGTACTTCAGAGGCACCTCTTTCCAGTCAGACACTTCGACTCTGGGAGGCGTGTTCTGAATGCGGAGCTTGAAAAGCGGGGTGTTCAGCGTATCCTGCTGTATGCTCTCCATGTTCTGCTGGAGGTAGGCTTTGAGACGGTCTGCGGCGTGCTGGTCGGCATTGGCGCTGGTTTGTAGACGCTTGGCTTCGGCTTCCTTGGCCCCTGAAGAGGCCTCCAGCATTCTTATCACCTTGCAGATGCTCTCGGCCTTGTGCTCCCAGAGGCCCTCTAGCTCATCCAGCGCCGGCTGCCAAGGTTGAGCATCCTCGCCTTCATTCTCTACTAGCTCTAGGATGCGTTCCATAGCTGCGGTGATCTCGTAGAGCCTCATCATGTTTTACTCCTTTCTTGGAGAGCGGCAGGCAGCAAGGCAAGAGGGCTATTCTGTTACTTAGAGAGGTTATGCGCCTCGCCACCATGCCGCTCATACTGTGCTGCGCCCAGGTCTCGGCAGGTGAGGGAGCTTTTGCTTCTACCATACCACCTGCCCCTACCCTGGGATGCTGGCCGTAGTGGGAGCAACGTACAACCAGACCTATCCCACACTTCACCAGCCTACTTTCGTTACCTACTATGTATAACTAGCTGTTCTAGCCAGGGACATACAGGTTCGTCGGAAACGTTGCGTCTCTGTTATCCTTTCGCCACGCAGCACACCCCTACCGGCTGCTGGCCCAGGGAATCCTTCTCTCCTGATTTAAGGGCAGCGTCAGACTGCCCACCAGCAGCAGTCTATTACATAGCCGACTCAGCCCCTACGTAGTTCGCGGGCTGAAAGGCCTCTATACGGAAGTTAGCACGGCCTTGAGAAGCCCTGCTCCAGACCGCCTTAGCTGGGAAGGGTTCTGTGCCACCCCGGGTAAAGTCGTTGAAGAGCACTCGGTTGCCTCGGACTTCATAAGGAATACCCAGGTTGCCCAGGACATTGCGGGTGAGCACCCACTCAGCATTGTCCTTCATCTCGCAAAACAAAGAGCCACGGCAGGCTGGTTCCTGAACGTCGCGGCTTATCCAGTTTACCTTGATGATGAGGATGCCTGGTTTGGAAATGGTGTCGCGCTCTAGGCGGGTAATATCACCAAGATAGGTTCCGGGAGCACTAGGTTGTACAAAAGGACCCTCACTCTTTGCCCTGTCCTGAATGCCCTTCTCTGTCGCTCCATCCACTGGAAGAGCGAACTCGTATTCTTCCTCAAGCTGATGGTTCTCCTGCTGGCGCCGCAGTTCAGCCTGCAGCTCGGCAATGCGGGCGTCTACGGCTTCTACGGGTAGGCCCTGAGCTGCCAGACTGCCCCGGGTGGCTTGTGCCTGTCGCAATCGCTCTTCTACTGATACTGAGACCATGTTTGTTTCCTCCTGTGCTATAGCTTTAAGGTGGTTGTCCATGCTGGTCAGGCTGCCAGCGAGCTTATAGGGGTACATTCTCTTGTCTATCCTTATCGGTTCACCTCCTCCTTTAGTTCTACAGGGACTATGAGAAAGAAGATGTCATATTTTGAGGCTGAACTTGGGACATAGAACTGCTGATACGGCTGATATTGAGAAGAGTCAAGACAGTTCCGAAGAAAGCCCAGCAGGGGCAATGAACCCGCATAGCTTGGGCCTACATCATGCAAGGTCCAAGCCATGCCACCTCGCAGAGAGATTTCGGCTATGGAACTGAGGCCCAAGCCATTAAGCCTGGAGGCTGACTCCTCCCAAGCCGTTACCAGGCCTTCTAGCGTCATAACAGCTTGCTGCACTTTCTCGTCAGCCTGCGATTGGAGTAGCGCTAGGGCTTCCTTCGCCTCCTGTAAAACGCTTTCCTTGGCCTTTTCCAGTGCTTCCTGTATGACGCTCATCGGTTCACCTCCTCGTACTGCTGAATTTCATCCTTGCCCCAGTAGACATCTGCAGCAATGCCCAGATAGCTGGCAGCGCGCTTCAGGGCATCGCTCTCTGCAGCCTTCTCATCATCGCCTATATTCACAGGCTTACCACCATTGGGCAGGGGCTTCCCATTGCGGTCTTCTTTAGCAAAGCGCTGGATTTCGGCCTCGCCCACGGCTTCCTTGATGATGCTCTGCCAGCCTAGAGGTGTAGGGATGTGAATGGTGAGACGGCCCCGGACAATGATGAGGCCAGCCCGCCCATCAGTCATGTACTGCTCATCCATGAGATAAGAGGGATCGCCCACCCGCGTGAAGTCCCAGAAGGGGCCAAATGTGGTGTTGAGAACCTGCTTCACGTAGCCCACCTCCACATAGGCAGCAGTACCGCCGCCGCGTATATTGCGGGTCTTCTTAAATTGCCCTGGTGTCTCTGTAGGCACGCGCCGGAGAGTAGTGCCTAAAAACTGGTATGCCAGGGCTGTGGTATCAGGTAGGTGTCCATCGGTAGTGGAAACGCCCAGAATCTCGTAGGCCAGGCGCTCCTTGAACTCCTGAGCCTGCTCAGTAAGGCCCTTTTGCTCCATGTCCAGGATAGCCCGCATCATGGCCGAGTGCTTGCGCTCCATAGCCTGGGTCATGGTACGCTCTCCTTCACTTCCTGGATGTAGACTATAGTTCGCACCGTAGTGCCTTCAGGTGCGCGAAGGGCTAGGCGTCGCAGGCTGCCATCTACTTTGTACCGGTACTCGTCCCGGATGGCGTCATAGATCGCACCAAGCTCGCCAGCAACCGCGGTCATCAGGTCGCGGGCAGTGCGCTCAGACTTCATCTCGGCCAGGACTCGCTCAGGTGCTTCAGTGGTCATAGGCTCTTACTCCTTCTCTCAAGGGATTTTGGATGAGGGTTCCTTTTTGTTTCCACGCTTCTAAGGCGTGGGCCAAGTAGTCGGCAAGTGCAATCCTGGCATCACCCGATACGATGTGGAGTTCAGGATGTTGCTTATCATACTCGTCTAGCAAGCCCAAGATGTAAACTATGAGGGTCATGGCATCCTTTCTGACCGCATCGTTATTAGCGGGATGTTCACAACCCACGTTGCCTTGCTCTGGGGTATCTCACTCGACTTGGTGATATAGCCAGCCCGCTCCAAGCGTTCAGGACTACCATACCCCATGAAATTAGTCATCCTTACTCCTTCTCTCGCTTCTATTGTGCTGCTTGCCCAGGGCCTCGGCAGGCTAATGATGGCGACTTATCTTCGCGCCATGTACATACTACCCACCCCTACACTGGGAGTGCCAGTCCACACCGTCTAGCCCCTGGCGAGGCGTTGCATTCGTTTCTTCTGCCACAGCAGCACATTATCATTATATCTCCCTATTGCTTAGGAGCCGTAACTCGCAAACTTTCCTCTTTCCAGGAATGAACACCTGGTATTGTTGCACCTGCTATCACCACCCTGCGAATCTTCACCATGTCGGGAAGTTTATAGTCGTCAGGGAGAAGGCTAAAGTCCACTACCTCAAACCTCCACACCATCGTCTTGCCCAAATCGCCCGCCACTGTGCGATAATGGGCTGGTTGCGTAGGGGCAACCTCCACCAGATTGACAGGCTCGGTGAGTTCACCCTTCAGACGCATCTCCGCCTGAGCAGCCTCCTCCCGCAACCTATTTATACGCTCCTGTTCTTGGCGTTGCCTCTCCTGCTCTGCCCGGTAGGCCAGCACCTTCTCCCTGGTCATCTTATCGGCACGGTCTAGTGGGTCGGTATACTCCTTGAACACCGCATTGATGTCCTTCAGGTAGCCGTTGAGGGGGACGGTATACTCCCTGCGCTTTTCCTCAAATGCCTTCTTCAGTCCAGCGATGAGGGCAATCTCCCCCGTGGCCTCATGCACATCGGCATCCGAGAGTACCACACGAGCCTCCGCCTGCTGGACAATGGCAATGACTTCCAGGCCAAGGGCGCGCACCTTCTCATCCACCACGGGGTCAACATGAACTAGGGCTGTCCCGTCAGTATGTTCTATCATTGTTCTCCTTTTGTCACTCGTCTATATGCCGTGATAGCCCCTGGGATTGGCCTCACCGATACCTGCCAGGGTTTTACATCATCGCCGTGTGTCATCAACCGATGGGGTATCAAGTTGCGAAAGTCCGTTGTGACATATAGGCAGGCTGGTGAGTAGAAGCAGTAGAATCTCACGGCGTCTCCCTCGTTGCTCTCAGTCGCCACAACTCGGCTTGTTGCTCTTGAACTAGCCTTACCAAGTAGCGTAAGTCCTCCCAGGCATGGGCTGCAAACTCAACATCCTCTCTCGCTCCGCCACTGACCATCTCGGAGGCGTGAACATGGTCGGTGGTAACAGCCCACGTCCGCCCTTCAAAGTCTGTGCCACCTGAAAAGACCACAGGCCAATTATCAAAGGCTTTGGATTCCTCGACGGCCAGATATGGCCCAGGTGAAGCCTTGGTAAACCGCTCCATTATCTCGGCAATGCGCTGAGCATCATAGGTAATCTCTCCATCGAAGATGCGCTCCAACCCTTTGAGAGCCAGTTGTGTACGATGGAGAACAGTCTTGGAAGCCTGTTCGTGGAGATTCGTCACGGCGTCCCCTTCTACTTACTTTATACTCACGAAAAAGCTATGCAATATCCATGCCAGCGCAAATGCGCCACCAACAATCGCTACTGCTTCAGGCCAAGTCATGGCATCTCCGCCTCTCTCAACGCCAACGCCCCACAGATGTGTGCACAGGGCACTCCTTGCCCGGGGAGCCAGGGCCTCCAGGGACCATGAACCTCGCAGCTCCACCAGCCACCACTCTCGAAATAATAGACTCCAACCCCTGTAGGTGGACTTTGCCCTGGCTGGTGGACAGAATAGACGCCCTGGACGCCTCTAATACGAGTCACGGTCATGTGGGTGGTCATGGCGTCTCCTTACACACTACAAACAGTGTGACCCACCAAAAATGTAAATAGCCACCTGTCCACGCCCCCGA
>ERZ1292625.1083-Hain-H41-01um-R1-1083-length-35451-cov-7_pt1 | contig 35451 bp, 28 predicted proteins | sample MGYA00564400_ERZ1292625 | MGnify/ENA primary metagenome ERZ1292625 (study PRJEB36523, sample SAMEA6512639) | groundwater metagenome | collected 2019-01-08 | study: AquaDiva: Metagenomics assemblies of 32 groundwater samples
CCATCACCATCATTTTAGACCAATTTTTACCCCATTAATTTACGAAGAGCCATAAAACACTTGACAGATAACATTTAATATGGTAGCATAGCATAATCTTTCAAAAAGATTAACTCTATTTATGAAGGACGTTCCACAAACAATCAAATCAAAGGGAGCCTCAATGACCAACACAGCAGGAAACACCGGAGGAAACGAAGATGCAACCCAGGGGATGCATGCCCACACGGCTTGCGGAGCCTCGCAGGGTTGTGCCTGTGGAGTACCACAGACAGAACAGACACAACAGCAGGAGACAACAGCACTAGAACCAGGGAAGAAAAAGTGGTTTTGGTCGGACTGGACCGGAAAAAGGAAGTTCTGGACAGTCGTCGGGATTCTCTTCCTGATATCGTTCCTCACAAGTGGAGCAATCGGGGGGGAGAAAACAACCATTACAGTCAACAATAATGGTTCTACTGACCCAAACTATACCCGGAAGGGCGAGGCAGTTTTTGGCAGTTCGCAGAACGGCACGCAAACTACTCAGAACGTAAGCGGCTTGTCGACTATCTACACAGATGTCCAGAAGAAGGTGGTGAAGGTTCAGGAGAAGCAGGAAAGCGTCACCAAGTGCCAGGTAAACTATCCTCCGGCAAAGTACGGAGATCAGTGTCTGACCAAGCTGCTGACCAGTGCACAAGACGAGCTTGCGGTAAAAGTTGGCGAGTATAACTCACTATCGCTTCAGCTAGGGGATAGCAGAGGGTCGATGCCGGCCAAGCTGGACCCCAAGACAGGTAACTCCGTCTAGTAGCCCCTTGATTGATTAAGGGCTCCGAAAGGGGCTCTTTCTTATTGTATACAAACAAAGAAAACCTTGACAAAGAGTGCTTTTTATTATATTCTAGCCACAAACCAATCAACCTAAGCCAAGCACTTGATTGGCGAACCAGCAAACAATATGTAGGCAGACAAACTTGGGCAATCCGCAAAAGCGGTCAAAATATACGGAAAACCGTGAATACATTCGACCAAAGGAGTCGTGATGGGAAGAACAGAACCAACAACCCGAACTGGTTTCAACCCAAACCTGAAGTTGTTCCTTTTCCTTGTGATAGCCGGAATAGTCGCCTTGGGCATATTCACGGTTGGCAAAGGCCTTTACGACAACTATCAAGAGGGTCTGGCCAGGGACCGAGCAGCCCAAGCCGAAAAGGTACGGGAGCTAGAAAGACAGGTCAATCTCGACCAGCAAAGAAAAGAGGTCGAGGAGCAGCAAGCCGCCGAGCAAAAGGCACAGCAGCGACAGCAAGAGTACAAAGCCCAGCTAGACCAGATGTCACAGTTAAAGAGTGATCTACGGACTATTAAAGATCGAGTGTCCTATCTGGAAGGAGGGGTACAGTCAAGTTGTGTACAAAGCCCCACGGAGTGGTGCGAGAGCTTCAAGTCCAACCTGGCAACATCTCAGGGAGAACTGAAACAAAAGGTGGATGCCTATAACACTCTGTCCGATCAAATACCGCCAGATGTGGCGAAGTACCCTGACAAATTCGACCAGAACGGTAACGCGGTCCAGTAACTACAAACCGTTTTTCTGTTCTGCGAGAGGCCTCGTTAAGCGAGGCCTCTTATTTTTTGTAAAAAATTATTAAAAAGGATATGATAAAATAAGCTAGGAAGATGAGTAAAATAAATGGTTGAATGTAAAACACGAATGAAGAGTATTTTTAGGCACCACAAAACTTATTTGAAGTTGGTTTGTATTTCTTGTGTCCTTTTTGCATCTTTTTTTGTTTTGCCAAAAAACAGTTTTGCGGAAAACGATAATGAAGCGGCAACATGCTACAGATGTGTGATTGGCCAAATCAATGCTCAACTTCAGAAGGGCAAAACACTAGATGAGGCCTTTCATATGGCATATATATATCTTGGTCCGTGTAATAGCAATTCCTGCAATTTGAAGGGAATTAATGACCTGCTTACTACTTTCTCTGGGCTCAAACAGTCGGGTCCTGCTCAACCTGATCAACCAAGTTGTAAGCAGTTTTTAGATAAAGTAATAAATAACAAGGGAATGTTAAGTAGCGCTATGGACACTGGAACTTTGCAGCCCGATAGAGTTCTAATACAAGAGATATATAATGATCTTATAAGGATGGGGACAATGACTGGCGGTTTTTGTTCTGAAGATATGCTTAGTGGCGGTGATGCAAAGCGCAAAGAAGAAGAGCAAAGGCATGCAGATTGCGGAATATGCTCCGCTTACTGCAAAAGTCAGCCTTCTCCGAGTCAATGTTTCTATGAAGAGTGCTCGGGTATAGTAAGTTGCACTTATTCCGGTAACCTCACCCTAAACCCTTTCACAACTTTTACACCAATTAATGGGGGTTTTGGGTTTACCCCAAATGCCAATGTCAGTGAATACATACAAGACGTACTAAGTATTGGGAGTTTTATCTTTGGAGGGCTGGCAGTCCTAAAAATAATATTTGGGGGAGTTATGTATGCAACTGCGGCAGGGAACGCCCAAAGAATATCTGATGCTAAAAGCCATATACTTTATGCCCTAATTGGCCTGGCGCTTGTTCTTGGCGCAAACATTGTATTGGGGATTTTGGGGGCAGGGACGTTGTACTAAAATCATAGTATTTAATAATAGCTCTTGGAATCGTTAAGAAAGGAGTTTAAAATAGTTTTATGAAACGCTTATCTTACATTCTACCAATTCTGACCGGACCTATTATCTTTAAGGTTTCAACTGCATCTGCGCAAAATGCAAATATTCTTGAGGGTATCTATAAAGGATGCAAAAATATTCAAGACCCAGATAAGGGAACTCTAACATGCGCCATAACAAACACTATAAATATGCTTGGGACGTTTGTAGGAGCAATCTTGGTAGTTATGATAATAATCTCAGGTATTATATATATGACCTCCATGGGAAATCCGGATAAAGTAGGGCTGGCAAAAAAAACTCTTGTCGGTGCAATAATAGGGCTTATAATAGTAGTGCTATCAAGTTTTACTGTTAATTTGATTTACACTTTGTTTCAATAAATAAAAATAATAATAAAGGGAGGCCCAATTATAAAATCGGGAATCAAGAGGTAAAAAATGAAAAAAAAGTTGACGGCAGCATCGGCTGCATTAGGACAAACATTAGTGGCTGGAACGGTATTTGCGCAAACACAAACACCGGCTCCAGACATCCCCATTAAAACAGGGGGAACGATGGGTGATATAGTGGGTTTTATACAAACGATTGGCGGATGGTTGCTTATGGCTGCTGGCGCAATTGCGGTTGTTTTTCTAATCATCGGCGGTCTTCAATACATAGCTTCTGCCGGTAATGCGGATAAAGCTGCAGCCGCAAAGAAAACCATTATTTATGCTCTCATTGGAGTAGTGGTAATTGCTGCATCTCTATTTTTAATCAATGTAGTACTTGATCTAATAAATGCCTAAAAAACATCTGTTTTTTATCTGAAGCTATCCACCCACAATGAAAAGCTAAACACTCTATAATTTGTTTATGAGAATTTGTTAATTATTGTATTAACTACTTTTTAATTTGAGCAAGAATTGTTTCTTGCTTTCTAAACTATATCTGCCCTATAATGTAAGCATGAGGGGGAAACTAGAAAAAATTAAAAAATACTTTCAAAAAAATAGACAGCCATCAACGCTGATGTTAGTTCTGTTTTCTTTCTGCGTCTTTGCTGTTTTGCTTATACCTCGTTTTTCTTTTGCTGAAGCTACATGGTATAACCCAATGACATACGGCGACGCTATTGGTGATTACGTTATCAATGCCTTTATGAATATGGCTAATGGCATTCTTCAGTTGGGCATATGGTTGGTAAATATTGCCCTAAGCTATACTAATACCTTTTTTACTAAAACAGCTAGTTATGATCCCATGAAGGCCTGGGGAAACATTAGAAACTTATCCTTGAGTCTTTTTGGTATTGCCGTTTTGATAATCGCCTTTATGAACCTCTTGCGGTTGCAGATACAAGTATGGGGAGTGAATAGAATGATACCAAAGCTTTTCCTAGCCATCTTTTTAGTCATTTTTAGTAAGTTTGTCTGCATATCTATTATAAACTTTGCTACCGCTCTTGCTAACACCTTCACACAAACCTTAGACTTTACAAAATTCGGAGCTAGCCTAAACGCAGCCACCGCACAAGAAATAACAAGCCCATCTCTTGGCACCGCTATCGCTGTCTTTATTTGTGCTGCTATCGCCTTTTTAATTCTCTTCTTACTTGCTGTCGTTTTATTTTTTAGGGCCATCGTCCTAGCTTTTCTTGTTATAGTTTCCCCTTTAGCTTTTGCATTAACAGTCTTGCCTTGGACTCAAAAATATTTTCAAGAGTGGTGGAAAACTTTCCTAAAGTGGACTTTTTTCTTTCCTGTCTGCATAATAATACTTTCTATTGGCTTTAGTTTAATACCGGATGCAAGCTCTGCCCCTGCACAAGTTCCTTCTCCGGGAGATGCTAGTGCAAGTGTCTTTTTCAATCAATTTTCCCTTTTCTTTGTGGCTCTTGCTGCCATTGTTATGTCTATTTTTGTACCACTAAAAATGCTTGGAGCATTCGGATCGGTGGCACAAGACGTGCTTTCGGGTAAAAAGGGTATCCCGGGTGCACCCGTGGACATGAAGTCTATCCGAGACTGGGGACAAGGAAGGAGTAAAAAGATTGGGACAAGGAAGGCAGACAGAGTTAGCCGTGCGATGAGACGACCATTTGCAAACACTAGGGTTGGAACATTTATAACAGGGGAGGATGCACTAGACGCAGCGGCCATAAGAGACGAGAAGGCAGGTTTAGTAAAAAACAACCTCTCTGTCGACCAACAGCGTCTGATAGCCCAGCATGGAGGTGATATCAATGCCCTAAGGGGAACAAATCACGAACTTTCGGATGTACAAGAACGATGGTATAGGGGCTTCACCTCTCGAGGGGGAGGACATGAAGATATTGTTAGAAATCTGGCAAACAACGGTGATCTGAATCACGAAACAGCTCTTGCCGGTAGAGACTATCTAGAAAATCAAATGGATCTAAATACAGCACTTAAGAAATCTAACCTGCATCATTTACGACAGGGGGGCAACTATCCCCTGGGGAACTTGTCAGATGAGCAACTTGGGAAAATGGTACCAAGTGATATAAGGAGGATAAACAATCTTGGCGGTACTACCCCGGCTTTTGCTACTATGATAGCCGGTAGCAGAAAAATGAGCCCCGCACAAAAGATGGCTGCAGCTGTAGTCTTTGGTGCAAATGGCCGGCATGAAGAGCAAGCTATCATAAATAATGCCCTCAACCAAAATCGTCCCGGTCAAGGTGGTGGCGGCCAAGGTGGCGGTCAAGGCGGTGGCGCCCCTACTCCACAAGAAAGAATGAGAGAAAGAAAACAAGAAGCAATGGATAATATGAACCAGAATCTTCCATAAATTTAGAAAGTTATGCAATACAAAATACCGCAAGAAGTTAACGTTGAAGACAAGATTATCGGCCCCTTTACCCTAAAGGGCTTTGCTTTCATTATGGCTTTTACTCTTTTTACGGTTATTTTTATAGCTGTTCTCTCTGGTCTAGGGTTTAGTTTTTTTGCCGCCCTCATCATCGGTGGACTGCTTGGTTCACCTATCTTAATAGCCGGGTTTGTTCCTTTTAACGGCAAGCCACTCTACACTTATTCTGAATCTTTTGTACATTATTGGATTAAACCAAGACAGAGAACATGGAAAAGAGACGTAGAAAGAAAAGTACAACAAAGTACCCCCACCAATCAAAATGTGCAAACAGGGGAGATGACCAATGCAACTCTTTCAATTGAGGACACCTACATCCAACCAAAAGAGGACATAGAAACAGCTGAAAGAAAAATGGAAAAAATTGCACTCATAGTTGACACGGGCGGGACATATGATTCCTCAAGTCAAAAGATGGAAAAGGAGCCGAAAGATATTTTCAACTCTTCAAAGGGTGTGCGGATTGAGAATGACCTAGAGAAAGCAAAGAAAGAGGTAGAGTCTCAGGAGTCTTCCAAGGAGCCTCCACTGTCAGAACTGGCAAGTGTCGATCCCAATAAAAAGTTTGAATATAAACAGCCGGACACATCAGACTATAAAATGGATAAGGTCTTAGGACGGGAAGAAGAGGAGGTTTAATGCTTTTTAAAAGAAAGGAGGCACAAAATAATCCGCAACCACACTTTGAGAGTACTCAAAAATATCTTGAAATTGACCAAATCAAAGACGATGTTCTTCTTTTAAAAGATAGCTCTTTGAGGGCAGTTTTTATGGTTTCTAGTATCAATATGGAGCTTCGTTCGGAGCAAGAAAGCGCTTCTGTTATCTCAATGTATCAAAGTGCTTTGAATGCACTAGACTTTCCTATCCAAATCATTGTCCAGTCAAGGAGAGTTGATCTCACTTCATATATGGCAACGCTTGATGAATCTGCCTCAAAACAGACTATACCGCTTCTGAAGGATCAAACACATGAGTATATAGCTTTCCTAAAACAGATTCTCTCTAATGTAAACGTTATGGATAAAAGGTTTTTTGTTGCCATCCCTTTTTACCCTAATATTATAGGACAACAGTCTGCCGGAGTTCTTTCTTTTTTTGGTATAAAAAAGAAGTCTCAAACAAGCGCTTCTATAACCCTAAATCACAATGAAAACTTACAGAACCTAGAAAGGAGAGCGCAAGTCGTCACGTCGTCTTTTGGAAGCATGGGGCTTACTGCGACAAGACTTCCGACTGAAGCACTAATAGAGCTTTTCTATGCCTGCTACAATCCCGAAACGGCCGGTCATGAACACATAAAGAACTTAAGCTCCTTAGGCGCTAGCTATATATCAACGAGAGAGGCAATAGAGAAAAATATAAACTAATAATTAGTTAGAATAAATAAATGAATCCATTTAAAAAGAAACAACCACTAACCGAAGGGGAGCTCCTCGAGCAAAAAAGGCAACAAACATTTCAAGAAGGAGTTGCCTCAATTCGGGACATTATATCACCATCATCTTTTGAGGTTTCTTTCGACTACCTAAAGCTTGGTAATACCTTTACAAGGACCCTTTTTATATATGAATATCCTCGTTTTCTCGACTCCAGCTGGCTATCTCCTGTCATAAATATTGATATTACACTAGATATATCTATCTATATTTATCCACAAAATACTGAGGATGTGGCAAAAAAACTCAGATCAAAGTCGTCGCAAATTGAGTCATCCATCACTATGGAGTCAGAAAAGGGATTAGTAAGAAACCCCTTCTTAGAAGCAACCTATGGAGACATTGAAGACTTGAGAGATAAACTAGTGACGGGTCAGGCAAAAATGTTCAAACAAGGATTTTATATAACTATTTATGGTGAGTCACTGGAACAGCTAGATGAATATACTCATGCTCTTGAAAATATGTTTGGAACGCAGTTAGTTTTTACAAAGCATGCAAATCTACAAATGGAACAAGGCTTTAACTCTACGCTTCCTATGTGCAAAGATGAGCTTTTGGTGCAAAGAAATATGGACACTGAGGCTGTTTCTGCCTCATTCCCCTTCGTTTCCTCAACACTAACAAATAATGAAGGTGTTTTATATGGAGCAAATAAGATTAACAATAGCTTGGTCATTTTTGATAGGTTCAAGTTACAAAACTATAATGCAGTTATTTTGGGTAGTTCTGGTGCGGGTAAATCATATGCGGTAAAACTAGAGATATTAAGACAACTTATGTTTGATACAGATATCATCATAATAGATCCAGAGAAAGAGTTTCAACCCCTGTGTGAAGCTGTCGGTGGGTCTTATATAAATATAAGCCTAAACTCAAATGAAGTTGTTAACCCTTTCGATCTTCCCCAAAACCTAGAAAGCTATGAAGAGCAGAGGGATGCATTAAAAAGCAACATTATTGTTCTAACCGGCCTCTTAAGGGTTATGATGGGGGCACTTACTGATGAGGAGAGTAATCTTTTAGATAAAGCCTTGGTAGAAACATATTCTGCAAAGGGAATCACAGAAGATCCAAGTACTCATCATCTAACACCCCCCCTGATGTCTGATCTTAAAAACATACTAGAAAGTATCAATGGTGGAGAAAATATGGCCTTGCGGCTAGGAAAATTTACAGACGGAACATTTTCGGGACTTTTTAATGACTTTACTAATATCTCTCTAGCAAATAGGATGGTCTGTTTTTCTATTCGTGATCTAGAGGAAGACCTTCGACCTATCGCCATGTACTCTGTCCTTAACTTTATCTGGAACAAAGTAAAAAGCGATCGCAAAAAAAGACTTCTGGTGGTTGACGAGGCATGGATGCTTATGAAGTATGATGACTCAGCTCAGTTTCTTTACTCTATTGCAAAAAGGGGTAGAAAATACTACCTCGGCCTTACAACAATCGGGCAAGATATCGGCGACTTTTTAAAAAGCGAGTATGGAAAACCCCTTATTTCAAACGCGTCTCTTTCTCTCCTTTTAAAACAACACCCTTCTCAAGTAGACCTTATTAAGGATGTTTTTGATCTCACTGATGCAGAGAAAAACTTTCTGTTACAGTGTTCTGTTGGTGAAGGTCTCTTTATCGCCGGCCTTAACCACGCTATTATTCAGGTTATTAGCTCTGCCAAGGAAGACGCACTTGTAACAACAAATCCCGAACAACTGAGACAAATGGGTGAGATATAGGAGGGTTTATGTCAGAAGAACCAACCTCTTCAAGCGAAGATTTCGACCAAAAGAACTTAGATGCGTCAAAAAGTCAGCATCCGGACAAGAAAAAAGAACCAGATTCGGATGAAAAAAAGGGTGAAAAAAGCCCTAGTCAAGGGAAACTTAGTAAGGCTGCCGGGGCGGTAGCAGGACAAAGCCAAACCGCAAACAAAGCAATGGAGATGGCTAAAATAGCCAAAGACGCCGCAAGAGCCATGGCCGGGGATGTTACAGCCATGGCCTCCCTAGCCCTAAAAGCACTGAAAGATCCTAAGATGGTTTTTGGAATGCTCGGTTGTAGTTGTTTTACTATTTTCCTACCTATTTTCTTTGTTGTTTTTCTAGTGATACTCATTGCTGCTTCAAGTTCTTCTATCTCACAAGATAAAGACAGTGGCCTATGTAAGCGTCTTAGTACCTTAAGCCTTGGGAAAGAAGTAACTGATATGCTAAATAATGTTTCCTATAATGCTGCCCTAAAGGATGCTGAAGAAAAAACCGGCGCCAGCCACCTCTTGATAGAAGCCGTGGATTATGAAGAAAATAATATGGGAATAAATGATCGTACTAGAGACAACGCAGTCGCACTAGAAAGTATTGGCAATAAGCTGCAGCAGGCAAACTATAGGAGGGACGTTAACGGTCACCTTGCGCTAGATGCCACAGGTAAACCAATTAAGTCACTCCCAAATATTACAGGTAAGGCCCCCGAGAATATACCGGCCGCCATGGCATTGATTAACTATTACTGTGTCTTTGTAGAACATAAAGACCAGTCTGGCAACCTGAGCGATCCGGCAATAGAGACCGACTGCTTTGGCACATCAAAAGATGAGTGCCTGAAAAAGGGGATTCAAAATCAATGGATGGTAAGCTCCTCTGGCGAACCCATTGGTGCATATTTGTTCTATATATATCTGAGTAAATCATTGGTGTGTAAAACCGGGCCATCATCCCCAACACCTGGTAAGCCAGGGGAATGTAAAAGAGACGGTGGAGGTAGCGTTGCTTCTGTCCCCTCCTTTTTCCAATTTGACCCTAGGTGGCAAGTAGAGATAGATGGTTCGGGGGAATATATGAATCAGGGTGGTTGTGGTTTAACATCTATTACAATGGTCTTAAACTGGTATGGTAAAAATGTCACACCGTTAGATACAATCAACTTTCTAAATGCTAACCCACCAGTCCCTTATGGAGGACTGGGTTGGTCAACAGACATGTATGACAAGGTGGCACAAAACTATGGCATGACAGCAGAGGTAAATACTTTGGCGTGGTCCGACCCTAACCCAGAGATTGCGACGGTAGAAACAAAGCTTAGAAACTGCGAGCCGGTCGTCGTGGGAATAACCGGGGGAGGGTGGGCTTATCCCAACCATCTAGTCGTTTTGACGGGCATAGACGGGGCAGGAAATGTTCATATTAACGATCCATTCCCCATTGATAATATAACAGGACAGTTTACGGAACCAATTTCTGCCGTGCAAGGCAATATAGGAAATAAAATATATGTACACAATTAGCAAAAGAACTATACTAATATTTTTTCTAGGACTCTTTCTTCTAACAATGGTAATTATCCTCTTGTTTTTAATTTCAGGCAAAAGAGATGTTTCTATTACCTCCTCTCCTAATCAGGCAAAGTATAAAATAGACAATCAAAAAGAAGGAGAGACGCCCACTATTGTAAGGTTGCCTCCCGGAAAACATAGTATTGAAATTTCCAAGCTAGGCTTTGATACTATTAAAACGGACTTTCAAGTTTTATATTTCAAAAACAATACCATAAACTATAGTTTAACAAAATTTGTTTTGAAAAAAGGAGACACCCCCACAACTTCCGAGCAAAGACAAGAAACAATGAACGACTATTATAAAAACTTTCCCTATGCCCGACTACTACCCTATCAGGGGCAAACATTTTATATAAATCGCCCCTCCAATGATGGTATATTTAATGTTTATATATTTTCCGATAACGCCGCACAGTCAAAACAAGATACTTACGGCTGGTTTAAGGAACATGGGGTAACAAACCCTCAGGGACTAAAGATTAACTGGAAGTATTCCAGTAACTAAATATATTAATAAAGTAATACAAAATATTAAGCATTTAACGTAAACTAGTAAAATATGGACCGAAAAAAACCAATCATTAAAATCCTTTTAACAGCTTGTCTTTTCCTTTTTGTAATCTGGTTTATCCCTTCGCTCAAAACAACAAAAGCCAAGGGATTTCTTTCATATCCCTGCAAAAACTGTTCGGGCGGTGTTTGCCAAATAGGTGGAGGCGGGACCTGTAGTGAGGCAGAGGTACCAGACATGTCAGACATAGGAATATCAGAAGAGGTCCGACAAACCATGATAGGAAACTGTGATGCATATAAGGGCGCTGCTGCAGAGGTAGGGATGCCATGGCAAGTACTTATGGCTATTCATCATAGAGAGGGTAGCGGGAATCCCGACCAATCCATAAAAAACGGTTTTAAGCCCTTGTGTAATAGCGAGGACTCTACATGCCCCGCAGAAATTTGTGTTCCCGGAGACACACTCTTAAATGATGCGCGCTGTGCCATGAAAATTTTAGGAGATAAGGCCGAGATGGCTCGTGGACTTGGCTATGAAGGTGACCTAACGGCTCCAAGTGATGATTTTATAAAATGGGTGTTTTATCTATATAATGGCTATACTGGAGAAACGCCAGACGATCGAGCATACGTCATGAGTAGGTATCCTGGTTCCTCTATAAATGACTCTCGTCCCGGTACTTTTACAATATATGCTAAACTAGTGGGAAGGTTTTAATGGAAAGAAATAACAAAAAAATTATAATAGTTGCCCTACTTGCTGCTTTTTTTGTAATTTTTTTAACTATTCTTTTATTAATTTTTATAATCAATAGTTCAAATAAGGGCTCTTTAACTATTACATCATCTCCGTCTGATTCTGTTGTATTTATTGATAACAAAGAAAGGGGCAAAACACCCTTGACTATAGATGAACTAAAAAATGGGAAACATACTGTTATAGTAAAAAAAGAAGGCCTTTCTGACGCCAAAAAAGAAGTGGATATAAAAAAGGGAGAAAATAAAGCAGTTTTAACTCTTTCTCCTTCTACTGTTGGCGGTGATGTTTTCAAAAACAAACTACTCATCTTAAATACAAAGTTTGAAATACGGCAAAGCGGGACGAACAGCTATATTGTAGCGCTAAAGGCTATTTATAACCGTCCCAGCCAATATGCTTCTTATGTGGAACAGTTGAAACAATATAAAAAAGAGTCCTTGGAGTGGCTTCGTGCAAATAACATAGACCCAGAAAAAGTTCAGATTGAGTATGTCCCTAAAGAGGCTAAAGACCTATAATACACTCTCTTGATTCCCCGTCTTATAGACAATTCTCATTTTTTTTTCATTTAGCAAATCAAGTTGTTTTAAGTTTATCTCACTTGCCCACGATGAAGAGCTAACTCCTACCTTGAGAGTGTTACTTTTATATGAAATAGCATGGACGTTTTTCTGCCCCGCCTCACCAAAGACTTCTAAAACCGATGCGTCAAAAGCCTCACAAACCATAGAGGCATCAAGGCGTTTCTTTAAACCAAGAGCAGTGAGTCTTTTTTCAAATGTTTCTGATAGATTATTCATTCTTTTTCTCCTGTCATTCCCGCGAAAGCAGGAATCCAGTACTTATTATATAGATTCTGGACAAGCTCGCCTTGATTCGGCGAAGCGGGCCAGAATGACGGACGTGGTTTTCTGCCAGCATTCTTTATTCTATATTCCCATTCTATTATTCTAAATTCTCTTTATTTTACTATTTTTTGCCTCAAAGATAGTGGCCCCTTCGCGTAATTCTTCTGTGATGTGGTCTAGGTCGGTTGTTGTAACTATGGTCTGCTGGCCCTCAAACGCCTTAACCAGGTTTTCTCTCCTTTTTTCGTCCAGCTCACTAAAGACATCATCCATTAAAAGTACCGGGGTTTCTCCTATTGCGTCTTTTATTATATCAATTTCCGAGAGCTTCAGGGCAACTATAGCGCTTCTATGTTCTCCTCGTGAGCCAAAGGTTGTAATGTCCCTGCCGGAAAGGTATATCTTTACATCGTCGCGGTGTGGACCCACATTTGTTGCGCCAACTGCCATATCCCTTCTCCTGGACTCCAGCAGCTTTTCAAGAAATGCTGCCCATATGTCATCTTTTGTGGGATTTTTATGGTTTCCCGCCGGATGTTTACCCGATCCCTGGCGGGCGGGAATGACAGAGGGGAGGCTAATACTTGGTTCATATTTTACAATAAGCTCTTTGTCATCTCGTGCTACTTTTTTATAGTTTGCAGCCAATGTTTTGTTGATTTTTTTAACTAATCCCGCTCTTTCCTTTATTATTTGTGCTCCATGCTCAGCTAACCTGCCGTCCCATATCTCAAGGTCTCTCTCTTTCCCATTTCCTTTTATAATCACTTTGAGCTGAGCATTCCTCTGCTCCAAAACACGGGCGTACTTTATAAGTTCCCGGGAATATTCCCTGTTTATTTTTGATAGTAAAATATTTAAATGCCGACGCCTAAGAGACGGGAAGGCAAAGAACATATCTATCTCATCGGGTGTGAAGAAAACACAGGCAAACCCACCCAGAAGCGCCGAGGCAGGTTTCTTGGCGCCATTTATCTTAACCGTTTTGCGTCCGTTTTTTCCAACGTTCTTTTCATAAATATACTCTATCTTTTGTGGATGTCCGTTTTCTACAGAGCCTTCTATGCGGAAGTGGTCCTCGTCCCACAAAACCATGTCAGCCTCTTTTGACCGGAATGACTTACCTACAGAAGTTAGATATATAGCCTCCAGCAAATTAGTTTTACCTTGAGTATTTTCCCCAACTATTATATTTTTATCACCAAAGGACACTTCCAGCTCTTTATATGAGCGGAAATTTTGAAGTTTAATAGAGTTAATTTTCATTTAATTTCTAATTAATAATTAATAATTTCTAATGAAGTCCCAATTCTTAAATTTTGAAATTAAGCCACTTATCGTTGATTAGAAATTAGAAATTTGGATTTAGAAATTGCAACTTAGTTGCGTAACGGCATTATAATATAGGTGTAGTTTTTATCTTTTACTGTTTTTACAACCCCCGGGTTCAGCTTCCCGCTTATTTCTAGAGATACTTCACTCTCACGAACCGCATTTAGTACATCCATTATATACTTACCATTAAAAGATGCTTCTGTGTCTTTGCCTTTTACCTCGGCTGTTATCTTTGCTGTATTATCACCAACCTGCGACCCCCCTGAGTCAACTTCTACTAAGCCCTTTGTCTTTACAGCAACCTTTATACTATTTGCGTTTTCTCTGGCAAAAAGACTGGCTATTTTTACAGCACTTAAGAGTTCATCTTTTGATATTTTTGCCTTTGTGTCTGAACTTTCCGGAATAATCTGTTTATAGTTTGGAAACTGTCCCTCTATTAGTCTTGAAATAAAATCTAAACCATCTGCCTCAAAGAGTATCTGACTATCAGAAAGGTAAACATTTACATTTGCGTCTTCTTCTAGCTCACCCAGAACGCGACCAAGTTCTAGGAGTGTTTTTGCCGGAACAATAATCTCATTCTTTTTAATTTTTTCATCTGCCAACTCTACTACCTTTTCGGCTAATCTATAACTATCAGTTGTAGCTAGTGTAATCTTTGAACCGTCCATTTTCATATAAACACCGGCGAGAACTGGTCTAGTATCATCTGTAGCGGCTGCAAAACCAACTAGACTTATAGCTTCTTTGATTTTCGAAGCTTTTATAGAAAAAGTTTTTTCTGTTTTTATTTCAGGAATTAAGGGAAACTCATCTGCTGAGATACCTTTTATACTAGACTGATAGTTATCACTTTTACATCTCAGGGTGTCACCGTCTAGTTCTAGGGTTACTTTTTCTCCCGGCAAAGAATTTATAAACTCCGTAAAAAGTCTTGCCGGAACCGTTATAGCTCCACTTGACTCAACTTTTGCCCCTACCATGTAGTTTATCCCCACTTCAAGATTTGTTGCCGATAAACAAACCCTTCCTTTGTCTGTTTTGATAAGAATATTACTTAAAACCTCTAGACTTCCACGAGTTGAAACTATTCTTCCTATTATGTTTAACCCTTTTGATAGATTTTCTTTTAGTATTGTGATTTTCATTTCATAATCCTTTTTTATTTAATTAATATTTTTTTACACATCTTATATCTTATTATTATATACTTTCTTATTAAATACTTAGTATTAGTTGTAGTAGTATCTGTGTAAACTGTCTAAAACTCCCTTTTTAATCTTAAAACCCCCTTTTTTCTTGTGCTTTCACTTGGGTATTTTTATATCCCTTCTTGGGTATGGTTTGTTTTTGTTGTTTATATATATTTTAGCGGTTGTTTATAAACCTACCTACTTACACACACACTCCATATATATTCCACAGTATTTTACTATATTTCCACAGTTTTTCTGTCATTCTGAAGCTCGACTTTAGAATCTATCTCTACATATAAATTCATGGACTTAAGGATCAGGCCCGGAATGACAAAGGGGTGGTTAACCTATATATAGGCGCTCCTTTATAAGGTTTATATTATGTCTTAAAGGCTCATCTTTATCCATTTCTTTTTCTATTTTTGTACAAGCATGCATAGCAGTTGTGTGGTCGTTTTTACCAGCCTCGCGGGCTATTTTTGGATAAGACAGGGCTAGCTCTTCCCGCATTAAATACATGGCTATCTGTCTGGGCAAAACTATCTCTTTATCTCTCTTTTTGCTTATCATGTCGCTCATAGGAACATCAAAAAAGTCTGCTACTTTCTCCATGATTTTCTTGCCGGTTAGGGCCTTCCTTTTTGGATTTGAAAGAAGATTTCCTAAAATATTTTGAGCGAGAGCCATATCCGGTTTCTTATTGTTTAGCTCAGAGTAAGCAATAATCCTATTCAGCGCTCCTTCTAGTTCGCGGACATTATGCTGTATATTCCTAGCGATGTAGTCATATATTTCAAGGGGCAGTTCATAGCCCTTAAGAAGCGCCTTCTTCTGTAAAATAGCGATACGTGTTTCAACCTCTGGTGGCTGGATGTCAACTAAAAGGCCCCACTCAAAACGAGAGCGCAAACGGTCTTCAAGAGTAGGGATGGCTTTTGGCGGTCGGTCGCTAGCCAGGATGACCTGCTTGTTTGCCTGGTGAAGAGTATTAAATGTATGAAAGAACTCTTCTTGTGTCTGTTCTTTGCCGGCCAAAAACTGCATATCATCAACGATCAGGATATCAACCTTTCTATATTTGTTTTTAAAAGAGTTAATCTTTTTTTCTGAGATAGCGGTTATAAACTCAGACGTAAACTTTTCGCTTGTGACATACTCCACCTTTTTCTTGTTGTTTGACTTTTTCATCTGGTTGCCGATGGCCTGAATGAGATGCGTCTTACCAAGACCAACCCCGCCGTAAACAAAGAGGGGGTTGTAGGCAGTTCCGGGTTTTTTTGCTACCGACTGGCAAGCGGCGAAGGCCAGCTTGTTTGTTTCTCCAACAACAAAATCATCAAAAGTGTACTTTGGGTTTAGGTTATCTAAAACTTCCGGAGCGTCTTCTATTTCAAACTCTATGGACTCGTCCGGTATTTTTTCTTTTGTCTCTTTCTTTATAGTGTCAGGGCTACCGACTTTATAGGTGAGTTTATTGATAGGCCCCGTGATGTGTTCTAAGATTTCCTTTATTTGGCCATTATATTTGTTTTCAAGCCACTCTTTTGTAAAGACGTTTGGCACACTTATAACAAGCTCCCCGTTTTCCTGAGAAACTATACTAGTCCCTCTAAACCACGTCGTAAAGTTGGCCTTTGAAAGGGTTAGTTCCAGTTCTCCTAGTGCTGCATCCCACAAACTTTTGTTGTCCATATAATGTCTCGCTTTAAATAATTTTGGTAAAGAAAATAAATACGGCTGTTTTCAATAAACACTCCGTAGAATTAATATTTAGCTATATCAGTTTGCGATCACCCACCCGCTTCCTATAGAAGGAGTATATCGGAAAACAGAGTTATACACAAGGGGAATTTGCTACTTTCTTTTTTCCACAGCATAAAGAGGGGCTACACCCATCAAGATTGACTAAAGGCACATTTTAAGCTACACTGGATAGGCTATATAGGGAAATGACAAATTTCTAATTTCTAATGACCATTGAAGTTCGAGGGATAGAAATTTTAAAAAATTGGAGAAAACCCCTTAAAGAAAAGAAATATTGGTAGATTGGTATTATTAGTAATTAGCAGGAGATATCGGAGATATTATGAAAAGAACATTTCAGCCAAAAAAGGCAAAAAGAAAAAAGAGACACGGGTTTCTTAAAAGAATGGCAACAAAGTCCGGACGCAACGTTTTGGCCAGAAGAAGGCAAAAGGGCAGAGCCAAGCTAACGGCGTAGGGGCTTCTCGTGTTACCTAGAGAAAAACGCTTGGTTAAGGGTCGCGACTTTGAGCGTGCCTATCAAAAAGGCAAAAAGGTCGGGACACAAGGCTTTAATATAAATATTCTTCCCAACAGGCAACAACTCACTCGGGTAGGTATAGTTGTGGGAAAAAAGTTCTCCAAAAAGGCAACTGACAGAAACCGCATAAAAAGGATATTTCGCGAGGCAGTGGGGGCTATCTATGATAGTGTCCGTCCCGGACTAGATATCGTACTATTTGTAAAGAAAGTAAACTCAACCGAGCCCAAACTAGAAACTCTTAAAAACGAACTTAAAAAAGAACTAGAAAGGGCAGGAGCGATAAAATGAGAAAACCGGTCCTTCTTTTAATAAGGCTTTACCAAAAAACGCTTTCGCCGGACCACGGCCCGTTAAAGGCTAAGTTTCCGCACGGATACTGCCGTTTTCAGCCAACTTGCTCAGAGTATACCTACCAAGCGATAAAAAAATACGGTATTATAAAAGGTACAGCTATGGGTTCGTGGAGAATAATGAGGTGTAACCCATGGAGCAAAGGAGGAAGTGACCCTGTGAAGTGAGATAAATTCCAAGATACAAGAAACAATGATCAAACAAATTTCAATATTTAAATTTCAAGGAACAAAAAAGATGAGCCCGTTTGTCTCTTGCTATCTTGTATCTTGTATCTTGAGCGAGAGGAGACGAGTCCATGTTTAATACAATAATAGTTCAACCATTACTAAACTTACTGATAGTTCTATATAGCGTAGTCCCGTGGCACTCTTTTGGCTTGGCGGTGATTGCTATAACTATAGTTGTCCGGGCCATCATGTGGCCTCTCTCAGGAAAGGCTTTGCATAGTCAAAAAGCCCTTAAGGGCCTCCAACCGGAAATAGACAAAATAAAGAAAAAATATAAAGGCAAGCCTCAAGAACTCCAAAAAGCAATGTCAGAACTATATAAAGAGAAGGAGATTAACCCACTTTCTTCATGTCTACCCACACTACTCCAGCTCCCTATCCTTATGGGTCTATATTTTGTTTTTATTAAGTTTAAGGAACCAAACTTTGTTCAGCTCACTGACCCAACACAGGGCGTTTTAACCGATCTATACCCATTTGTGAAAAACATTCCTACGGTAAAGAGCGTGATAGAGGCGGGCGGTTCTTTGAGCACCACTTTTATTTTTGGCTTTGTAGATCTCGCTAAGCCAAACATTATTTTGGCTGTTTTGGCCGGTGGTACCCAGCTTTTACAGACTAAGCTTATGACCCCAAACATGCCACAAGATCCGCAACAGCAGATGATGGCAAAGATGGTCTATCTTTTCCCTATCATCACGGTATTTATATCACTAAGCCTGCCGTCAGCCTTACCACTATATTGGACGGCCTCTACGGCTATCGCCGCCTATCAGCAGTGGCTGATAATGCACAAAGAAGTAAGCCTTTTTGAACACATGAAATTAAAGAAATCAAAAATCAAAAACCAAAACTAGAAATGAACATGTAGAATTAAAAAATTTAAGCATTCATTGAAAATTAGAAATTGAAAATTAAAACTATGAGCATAAGCGTAGGCACAATCAAAAAAGTAAAAGAAAAGACCGACAAGGTCCTTTCTCTTCTGAGTGTGGACTACAAAATAAATGTTTCAGCAGAAGAAGGAAAGATAAGGGTTGCTATAGACTCTACCGATAAAGCACTTTTGATAGGATATAGAGGAGAAAATCTGTTCTCTCTTCGCTATATGTTGGCGCTTGTCTGTCGTACCGACTTACCCGAGGGCACATCACTGACAGTAGATGTTGGCGGATATTTAAAAGATAAAGAAAAAAGAATAGAAGGCATGGTAGATGCTGCGGTGAGAAAAGTCAAAGAGACCGGCATGGAAGAGATGCTTCCGCAAATGAATCCATATGAAAGACTGCTCGCCCACCAGAGAGTCTCGGGGGTACGCGGAGTTACGAGTTATTCTGAAGGAGTAGGGACAGAGAGAAGAATCTTTATAGCAAAAAAATAACCCCTTCCTGTCATTCCCGTCATTCGACTCTGAGGTCTGAGCCTCATCGCTCAGACTCGAAGAGCGAAGGCGGGAATCCAGAATGAAGAAGTAATAGATTCCGGATCCCCGCCCGAACGACTATTCAGTCGGGCAGGAAGTCCGGAATGACAAAAAGAGTAAAGGAAAGCAAATTAAAGATGAGTCAAAAAGTTAGGAAAGCAGTTATCCCCGTTGCGGGATTTGGAACTAGATTTTTACCGGCAACCAAGGCCATGCCGAAGGAAATGCTGCCTATAGTTGATAAACCGGTTATACAGTATCTTGTAGAAGAAGCTGTTGCCTCGGGGATAGAAGACATAGTCTTTATAACAGGTCGTGGCAAAAGGGCTATAGAAGACCATTTTGATGTTTCATATGAACTAGAAGACACTCTTGTTGAGAAGAACAAAAAAGACCTGCTTGAGGCAGTACAGGAAATCTCAAGTCTTGCAAACTTTTCCTATGTTCGCCAATCCATGCCACTTGGAGATGGACACGCCATCCTTCAGGCAGCACACCTTATTGGCGGTGAACCCGTTCTTGTAATGTTTGGTGACTGTATATATGACAGCAAGGTTCCGGCGTCAAAACAGCTCATAGAAACTTTTGAAAAGTATGGTGACTCAGTCATAGGCTTAAGTGAAGTGCCAAAGAAGGATGTAAGTAAGTTCGGTGTCATTGATGGTATAAAAACCGACGAAGATACTTATGAGATTAAGAAGTTAGTGGAAAAGCCTAAGCCCGAAGATGCACCATCTAGTTTAGCTGCAGTGGGGAAGTATATTATCACACAAGACGTTTTTGACATCCTGGAAGGGATGCAAGAAGGTAAGTCGGGCGAGATCAGGCTTGCCGATGCCTTTGAGATTCTTCTGGGGAAGGGCAAGCCACTTTATGGCAAGATACTAGAAGGGCAGTGGTTAGATACGGGGGATAAGATAGGATTTTTAAAAGCAACTATAACAATGGCGCTAAAACACGAAGAGCTAAATGGTGAGTTTAGAGAATATTTAAAAGAGGTAGTTAAGGAATAACATAAGCGAATCTTTTTGTGTAACTTTAAGTGGGGACACATAACCACAAAATATTGACTAAACATAGGCAAAAAAATATACTAGACTCATGAGGAAGTTAAAGGGTTTCAAAAAGTTCTCGAGGGTTAATATTCTTTTAAAAAAAGAGATAGGCATTTTTCTATCTCTACAAAAATTTCTAGAAGCAAAGAGTTTAAAATATAAAAAATGGCATCAAATACCGCATATAAGCAAGCTACATTTTGCTATTTTGCTGCTTATCATAGTGCCCGTTTGGTTTTTTTCACCATACCTAAAGCAAAACCTTGAAACTAATGCTGACCAGGAAGAGGTAACTAAGAAGAAAAAGATAGTTTCAAACAAAGTAATAATAAAAATAAAAAAAGAGAGCAAGAAAAAACTTAAAGACCCAAAAGCCGAGAAGGTAAAACCAAACGACACAGGGCTTCAGTCCATCGACGCTTTAAATAATAAGTTTTCCGTAAAAGAAGTCAAAAAGATTGCCAAAGAGGGAAAAAAATCAAAGACCGATTCCCCCGTTTTTGACTATTATTCTTTGGAACTTCCTTATGAAGAAAGAGTCCTGACGGAAGGACTGAACGACAAAGAGAAAAAATTTGATAAAAATGGTTTTATGGTCTCGGAAAGTGCACTAAATCGAGTTATTAGCGAGTATAAAAAAGATCCAAACATTGAGATTGCTGAACCGGTGCTAGTTCTTGAGTCTCAACTCACACCGTCAGACCCGAGATATAACGAACTTTGGGGAATGCAAAAAATCCAAGCTCCGCAAGCTTGGGACATAACGACCGGTAGCTCTAATGTTATAGTAGGCGTTATAGATTCGGGTATAGACTTTAGCCACGAAGATTTACAGGGCAATATATGGACGAACGTGGGCGAAACTGGTGGAGGGAAAGAAACAAATGGTGTAGATGATGATGCAGATGGCTATATAGACGATTGGCGCGGTTACGACTTCGCCACATACGGTAAAAGTCAGGACAACGACCCCACCGATGGGAACGGCCACGGGACACATGTTTCCGGTACTATTGCCGCTGTTGCAAACAATGGTGTTGGTGTTGCCGGAGTAACGTGGAATACGAAGATAATGGCATTAAAAGGACTAAGCGACAGTGGAAGGGGTTATACAGAAGATCTTGCGGAAGCCATTGTTTATGCCGCGGACAACGGAGCCCGCGTTCTCAACAACAGCTGGGGCGGATATGGAACCAGCGCTATGCTGGAAGACGTTATTAACTATGCGCATGATTCACAAAGTGTCGTCGTTGTTGTAGCGGCCGGAAATGACAGCGAAGACGCACAAAACCATACGCCTGCAAACATAGCAAATGCTATAACCGTTTCAGCCACTGGCTCAGATGACACAATTGCATACTTTTCAAACTATGGAGAAAAAATAGATATTGCTGCCCCGGGAGTTTCAATACTAAGCTCAACCCCAAACAACACCTATAGTTCTTGGAGCGGGACATCCATGGCTACACCTCATGTGGCAGGTGCTGCGGCACTCATCTTATCAAAATTTAGCGCTCTTTCTCCTGAACAAGTCCGTCAAGCCCTACACACTTCAGCTGATGATATCGGAGCCCAAGGTAAAGATATTTACTATGGTTATGGGCGCATAAACGTAAACAAGCTAACACAACTCTCAGCTATCCCGAACGTAAAGATTTCGTCACCAACTTCAAACCAAACCGTTTTCGGTAGCTTCAATATCACTGGCTCTGCTTATGGGGATACTTTCAAAAATTTTAAGCTTGAATACAAAAAAACTAGCGACTCGGCATGGACGTCTATCAATACCTCAACAAGCCCTATAAATGAAGGCACTCTTGGAAGTTTAGACACAACTCCAGTTTCATTTAGTGACGGAGAATACTATATAAGATTAACCGTCACAGACCTTGAAAATAATGTTTACAACGTGCAAAAAAAGGTTTTAGTTGACAACATATCTGCAACCATTTCTTCTCCCACAAAGGATCAGGTGGTACCAACATATAAAAACGCAACGGATATTACCGGAAGTGCAGGCGTAAACACAAATATTTTTGATCATTACACGTTAGAGATTGGGAAGGGCACCAATCCTACCTCTTGGACTGCGGATGGCATAACCCTTTCGGGTAGCGGACTAATGCCTACTACAGGCACTTTAGGAACATGGAATATCCAAAATCTTACTTATGACACATACAACATACGACTTACGGTATGGGATAAAAGCGGTAAAAACGATGTTTCCTCGGTGGCGGTATTCATTGACAGTCAGCTTGTCAAAGAGTGGGAGAATGTAACAGTGCCTTCCGGATCAGGTATGACTCTCTACGATGTTGATGGAGATGGCAAAAAAGAAGTGGCTTTTACTGAGGGGGCAAATAATGACCCTTCTTCGAAAATACATCTCTATAAATCTGATGGGACTCCTTATCCCGGCTGGCCGAAAACCCTAGATATTTGGACAGATTTTCCGGGAGCCGTTGCTGTTCAAACGGGTATAGCTCCGACCTTAGCAGATCTAAACAACGACGGGACAGTAGAAATTATTGTACCAGTAACCACAGCTTCTTATGCAGATAATAGAATCCAGCCCAGGCTTTATGTCTATGACATTCATGGTAACGTATTGTCTGGTTGGCCGAAAACTTTTAGTGAATGGAGTCTGAGAAGTCACCCTGCCGTAGAAGATATAAACAATGATGGTATAAAAGAGATAGTCATAAGAACCGAGGAAAACTTAAGCGATGACAAGACCAGGCTCTATGTCTTTAGGCCAGATGGAACTGAACTAACGGGTTGGCCGCAAGTCCTAGGTACTACTACATCGATCGAATCTGGGATAACATCATCATCGCCGGTATTGTATGACATTAACAACGATGGTCAAAAAGAGATTTTTGTGGGAGATTATGATGGGGATATTTATGGATTTAAAAATGATGGTTCAAAACTACCTGGTTGGCCACAAGGATTCTCACAAAATAGCTGGTGGGGAGCACCCATAACCGTTAAAGGAACAGTCAGAAAGACACCTGCTATAGCTGATATAAATAACGACGGTAAAGCGGAAATTGTGGCTACAATAGAAAATGTAAATGAATACTATTGTTTTGTTTATGCCTGGGATATGAACGGTAATGTTCTGTCAGGATGGCCAAAGTATACAGGATTTTATGGTTCCTATGGGTCTAATATGTTGGCAGATATTGATAAAGACGGAGATAAAGAGATTATTTCTCCTATGGGGTCAAAGATTTATGCCTGGCATCACAATGGTCAGGATGTAGCTGGGTGGCCTAAATCTTACCAAAGTTATTATTCTTCACCTGCTGCGGGTGACATAAATAATGATGGTTACTTAGAAACTGTAGTAGCGAATATGTATAACACGGGCAACCATAGTATTATGAGTTTTAACAAAGACGGGGGTGTGGGTTGGGAAAGGTCAGTTGGTTGCACGTGGTATAAGGGGTGTTATTGGCAAGATCCTTCCATCTCAGATATTGATAATGATGGTAAGATAGAAGTTTTTGGTAGTAGCGCCTTAACATCAGGTCTTGGTGTTTGGGAGATTGGAGAAACAAGGCTTGATACTAATCCATGGCCCAAATTTAATGGGAATACAAGCAATACAAGCGCATATAACTTTATTGATTTTACAGACCCGCTGATTAACATAAGCTCCCCTTCAAATGGAGCAACCGTTTCCGGTGTAGTCCCTATTGTGGCCGTAGCTTCTGATAACTTAGGCATAGCCAGGATTGAGTACTACATAGATAACGAGCTTAAACATACTCAGAGCTCCCCAAATGATGGTTCTAACTTCAAATACTCTTGGGATTCAGTTGCCATTAATAATGGCAGCCACACTATTAAGGCCAAGGCGTATGATATTTCGGGCCGATTCTCAGAAGTGCAATCAACCGCAACGGTTAAAAACAGAATATCAAAACCGGGTGTATTTTCTGGTTCAACGTGGTACCTAAAAAACAGGTTAACATCAGGTATCGCAGACAACACTTTTGGTTATGGATTTCCTGCCAGCAGTCTAATGTGCGCTTGGGACTCATCTCAGCCAGGCGTAAAGCTTCCCGTAATCTTTAGTGGAGGAACTTGGTTCATGCGTGGCAGTCTTACGAGTGGGAAAGCCGATAATACTTTCGGTTATGGACCAATGGATGCAAAGCCAGTTTGCGGGGACTGGAATGGTGATGGTATTGAAACAATTGGTGTAGTAGACGATGCTAGTAATTGGTATTTACGTAATAGTAATAATAGTGGTCGGGCAGATCTTTATTTCCAATATGGACCCTATTGGTCGAAACCGGTAGTGGGAGACTGGGATGGTGATGGAGACGATACAATAGGGATAGTTGTCGGCGGTAGTGGGTGGTCTTTAAGGAATGAAAACAATAGTGGTCCGGAACAAGTAGCCTTTTCCTATGGTTTTCCCTCAAGACCGGTTTCGGGAGACTGGGATGGTGATGGAGCAGACACCCCTGGCATAGTAACTGGCACTACATGGTTTCTAAGAAATAGTAATTCTACAGGAGTGGCAAATATATCCTTTAATTATGGTTTTCCTGGAGTACAGCCGGTGGTTTGGTGATAAGTAGAGCTAGCAGATGGGACTTTTTGAGAGACTTGGAGCTCTCATGATTATCTGTAAATAAATAGAGAAAATTATTTATTACTTCTTCTCCAACCTGCTTTTTTGGCATCATCTTCGGTACAGAACATCTTTTCGCCAGCCTCCGTGTCGATTTTAGTTATATTGTAGTGTTGTTGATCGGGCATATGATATATTTTTTCGCCGGAGACGCCTATGTTGCCTTTTATTTCTGGATCATTACAATTACTAGCTTCCTCGTGTTTAAATGTATAGGACAAATAGACAACGACAATGATTAAAAGAAGTATGAAGATAAAAAAATATGGCGATTTAACCTCGATATTAATCTTTATATGTTTTTTATTTTTTTTAACCATAATAATAAATTAGTTCTTATAGGCTGGTCCCCGATGTATAATAATTTACTTCGGCATCATTCTCATATATAACATCATTCCAGTCATAATTTAGATATCTAAAAATTTCTGGTGAGGTAATCCACCTTTTCTCCCCATTCTCTACAACATACACCTGACGAGAAGAACCCTTAAGGAGTGTGCCATCAGGATAATGCATATCAGAGCCAGAAGGATATCCGGACATTTCTGCTGTAGATATATTAACTAAATTTCTCCAAAAAAATCGCGAAGTCAAGACATTTGGGTTGCCAATATACCTTTTTGTGCCCGTCTCTAGCAAATAAACATTAGGACTATCAGGGGACTTTATTAGAGTTCCGTTGGGATGATTTGTTGTAGTTGAAAGGTTTGCAGCCGTATCATAATAATTAATTTCTGCATCTGAGGTATAAACGATATTATCCCAGTTATAACCAAGGCTGACAAATACAGCGGGATCATTAATCCATCTTTTTTTACCACCCTCTAAAATATATACTTGATGAGACGTTCCTTTGATGAGTGTGCCATCGGGAAAGTGTAGGTCAGAGACGGTAGGATATCTTTCTATTCTTCCTCTAGAAATAGTTAAAAGAAGCTCCCAGTGGTATCTCGTTCTAAAAAACTGTGGATCACCAATCCACTGTTTTTGTCCCCCTTCAACTACATAAACATTAGGACTATCAGGGGACTTTATTAGAGTTCCGTTAGGGTTCTTTTGATTATTAAAGTTTAATGAATTTCTTACATTTGCCCTACCAAATCCATACTGTTCAGAAAAGTTACCGTCTGCTATTTGTGGTATTTTGTCTGCCGAAGCAACAACCATGTCCATAATTTCTTTATTCGTAGCAGTTGGAAACTGGGCAAAAAGTAGTGTTGCATGCCCGGCAAGATGAGGTGAGGATAAGGATGTTCCACTAGCCGAAGCATAGCTATCTGTTGTGTAGGCAGTGCCAGTCCAAGAAATTGAAGTAGTTGGTATGGAAACGCCAGGCGCCATTACGTCAAGCTCAGAACCATGACTTGAAAAACCCGCCTTGTTGTCACTTTGATCAGTTGCCCCAACGGCAATAACATTTGGTGACGCAGCCGGCCAGTTTACACCCTGATCATCGTTGCCGGCAGCAGCCACTATGACAACCCCTCTTGCGTAAGCATCATTTATTGCCGCTTCCAACGTAGGGTCAGAACCCAAAGAATGTTCATAGCCTAAGCTCATGTTGATTACCTTTGCACCGTTATCAGTAGCGTATTGTATACCTAGAGCTATATCATCTGTGTACCCATTACCATAATTATCCATAACTCGTATGGGCATAATTTTCACGTGTTGATCCACGCCGGTGATACCAACTGTATTATTTGCAGTCGCAGCTATAACACCGCTAACCAAGGTGCCATGTCTGTAGTCATTGTCTGTGCTCCCGCCATCCACAGGGGAAGGATCGGTCTTATTTTCCACAAAATTCCATCCATAGCAATCATCAGCAAAACCGTTCACAGGAGCATTGTTATCTACTCCGTCACCACAGTTTGTTTCGCCAGTATTTTGCCATATTCTTCCGATAAATTCTTCATGAATTGGGTGAGATGCATCCATACCAATATTAAGACCAGTATCTAAAACAGCAACAGTCACCGTATCGCTACCCACAGCTCCTGCTCCCCATGCTTCATCTGCTTTTATTTTTGGTATGTTCCACTGGCTTCCATAAGAAGCATCATTAGTTGTTATTTTATATTGTTTCTTTTCTCTTTTATCTTTGATATAAAGAGGCTCAACAAGGGTTGCAAAAAGTCCAACAGGTCCTCTTTTAATAGTGTAGAGGTCTGGCGAGGACCTTAAGGCCAATTTTTCCACCGTATATCCTCTGTCTTGTAAGATTTTCACGTTTTGGGTGTCAACTTTAGCAAGAAACTCATTCTGATTATCGCCGGACAAAGAGTAATTTATGGGGCACAACAATAGTATAAAAAAAACAACCCAAAGGAACATCTGTGTTCTGTTTTTTGTTTTAAGTTTAATGATAGACATAAAAATACAAAATTATAATAGCACTACAAACATTATCACAAACCCTCATCTCTAACAATATTGGGATAGTGATAAGGTAGCTGTTTAAGGTTGACATTGTGCTTAAGGGTGTTAAAATGCAAGGGTGATAAAGAGGCATATGAAAATTATCAAAGAAACATTCAAGATATTAGCCAAAAGAAAGAACAAACAAGTCTTTATGGTATCTCTTGGTTTTTTGTTTTTGTTCTTTTTGCTTCCTCAAAAAGCAAAAGCGGGTCTTGATAACAGTAGTGTCATATCTGACAGTAGGTTTACTGCATCTGGGACTATGTCGGAACAAGACATTCAATGGTTTTTGACCTCAAAAGGTAGCTACCTTGCAAATTATACCGTTCCTGCAGAAAGAGACGTAGCTTGGCACGGTGTAAATTATCATGAGAGTCCCTGGATTGGTCCTGTGGGAAGTGAGGTTAATTCTACGGGATGGAGCGCGGCACATCTCATTTATCAGGTTTCTCAGTGGTATGGCATCAATCCACAGGTACTTCTAGCGACAATTCAAAAAGAATCCAGCCTTATTACTAACTCAAATCCCCCTTATTATGGATTGGTTCAATGGTCTATGGGATATGCTTATACGGAGGGAGGGATTCTAAATGTTTGTCGTACAGCCACAAACCATAATCCGACTGGTTCTTGTGCAGGATTTGCTATGCAGATGGACTGGGCTGGTGGGGGGTTAAAGTCTTGGATGACATGGGCTAATAATAAAGACTCTCGAGCGGGACAATATTACACAGGTAATACGGTAGCCATTGACGGCCAATCTGTATATCTGGGGAATGGTGCAACAGCTGCTTTGTATAGGTATACTCCTCATATTCAAACGAGTTTTTATAATCTTTTTAACCTATGGTTTAGTATTGATAGAGTGATTGCAAGCAATGGGGACCCTCGTCAATGGATTGTTGATTATGCCACCGGGACAAGACAATACATCCCTAGTGATGATATTATAAATGCCTGGAATTTAAATAGTACAACGCCCATAAAGGTTATGGATGCTCGTATTCTAGGTTGTTATCGAGATACAGCCAAGCCATTAGGCAAAATAGTTCGTCCTAGCGGATTTCTTGCAATCTATTATGTAGAGGGTGGGAAAAAATTTCCGATTGCTTCTGCAGAAGCTCTGGCTGCCTGGGGTTTTTCATCGGGTGATGTAGCTGATACAACTGCGGGCACAGGTGGACTAGTAAGAACGACAAATACAGTTACTTTCTTAGGAGACGACTTAAAACAGTGGTTAATTGATTTTACCGTTAACACTAAGTATTATATCCCCTCTCCTGCTATTGGTAGCGCCTGGGATATTAGCACTGATGCGGGAAATCAAAATGATAATGCACCAACTATCAGTCTGTCTAATCCTATTTTCTCTGGACTATCACAGGGGCCGGATCTTAATAGGCTGGCGAGACCAACTGGAGGAGTGACTGTATATTTTAATGATGGCGGAAAACGTTACAATGTTTTATCCCCTGAAATGATGGCAGCTTGGGGTTTTTCTGCTGGTTCAATTCTTAATCTATCTCATTATATTGTTGAAATCCCGACACATAGAGAAAACTTAGGATACACAGTAAAAGATCCGGTAAATACCAATATATATATGGCAGATGGCACTAATGAATCTGGCAAAACTATTTTGAGACAATATGGGAGCCCAGATGTTTTAGTTGCTTGGGAGGGGAATGTTGCAAATACAGATATTTCCCAAACGTTTTTTTCTGATTCGATGACCGTAAGTGCTGATGAAATTGCAACGACTAAAATTACTCATGGGGGGACAGAAAAGCAGGCTTTATCGGGGCAAAAGTTACCAATGACCGACAACACCGCCGCACTATACCCAGGTATTGCCGAGAGTATTTCTGATGCTACCTTTAATAGGCTTGTTCCAAGCGCTTCAGTTAGTCAGTTTATCAGAAGCAATGACAGTCTAGATGTATATATGATAGATGGGACAAAAAAACATAAGGTTAGAGCCCCAAACATATTACGTGCATGGGGAATTGGCGCGTACCCCGCTGTTAATATTGTAAACAATGGATATAGCAACCTTATAACTAGTGATAGCGATCTTAATACCTTTGAGGCCGATGTGGGTGGTCAATTATATATTATGGATGGACGTAAAATCACCGTGCCAAGTGCTCTTGATGGTGCCTATAGAACTAGTAATATTTACTCTCCGAGCGCACAGCTTATGAGTTTACTGCCAGCTGGGGAAAATGCTTCAAATTTTCTCAAAGGTTTCAATAGTGTGCCGGTTTACCTAATGGATGCTGGTAATCTTCGACACATTCGCACCCCAGAAGACCTTTCTTTGCTAAGTGGTAGCGAAACCATCACCTCTATATCTGATTATGCCTTAGGGCAGTTTAGCGAGAGCGCATTTGTGGGCCACTATGTTACCAATGGAAGCACTAAATATATTATTAATGCAGGAAATAAATATACAGTTAGCGATACAATTGCTGGAGAATGGGGGCTTAGCTCCCCGGACAGTCTGTCGGCAGCTACAATTAGTCGTTTCTCTGGGACAAGTACACTAACTAATCTAGTAAGAGACTCTGCGGGTAAGATATATTTAGTAAATCAAGGCAAAAAAAGACACATTCTGGGGCCCTCAATTTTTCAAGCATGGGGACTTAGTGAGGAGCAAGTAAACAACGTATCTGATGTACTGCTTAACACTATACCCACCGGACAATATTTGGATATTCTAGTAAAAACCCCCGATTCCCCATCAATATATAAAATGGAAGGCGGGACAAAGAGACACATTCTCTCGCCGGAAACCTTTTTGGCACTTGGTTATAATAGTTCTATGGTATCCACTATTTCTGCCACTTTGCTAAATACCTATACCGAAGGCACTTCAATATAGTAGAAACACGTTATTTAAACACGCAGGATTGACTTTGGGCTCATTTTTTGTTATATTTTACCTCGTGTTCATAAACAATAAAGCAAATGGAAAAAATAAAAAACTATAGTTATATTGGACTGATTAAAGAACTCTCATTAACTGATTTTAAATTAAAGTATCAAGGCTCTTTTTTTGGTTATCTGTGGTCTTTGACCAAACCCCTGATGCTTTTTAGTGTTTTATATTTTGTATTCACACGATTCTTTAAACTAGGTGGATCCATACCAAACTATCCAGTCTATTTACTTTTAGGCATAGTTCTATTTAATTATTTTATTGAATCTACAATGGCTTCTATGGGGTCTATTGTCGGAAAAGGGGATTTAATAAGAAAGGTATATTTTCCAAGAATAATTTTGACAATCTCTACATCTATAACTGCCCTTATAACCTTATTTCTCAATCTTATAGTTGTCTTTATTTTTATGATTTTTTCTAAAGTGATGCCACCAGTAGATGCTCCCCTCTTTCTTCTCCTCTTGGTAGAGCTCTTCATTTTAACATCTGGCGTGTCACTCTTTCTTGCTTCTTTATTTGTTCGTTTTAGAGATATCGCCCATATTTGGGAAGTTTGTAACCAGGTGTTGTTCTACGCTGTCCCAATTATTTACCCCCTAAGTTTTGTACCACAAAAAATAGGAAAAATTCTGCTCCTAAATCCACTTGCTCAAATTATTCAAGATAGCAGGTATGTTCTAATTACAGATAAAAGCACTATCGCTTCAACGATTTTACCATTCCCATATATTTTTATACCTTATCTTTTACCATTTTTTATCTTTGCGATAGGATACTGGTTTTTTCAAAAGTCAGCAGCTAAGTTTGCAGAGGAAGTATAGTTACAAAATGCCTAATTAAGAATTCCTAATTACTAATGAAAGAAAATGAAAAAAGAAAAAGATAACAAAACAATAGATAGTCGAGAAGTGGCGATAAAGGTAGAAAATCTATCGAAGACTTTTCGGGTTCCTCATGAAAAGCATACTTCACTTAAGGCAGCAGCCTTAAATACATTTCATAAAAAGAGTTATACAGAATTCCAGGCCCTCAAAGATATAAATTTCAAAGTTAATAAGGGTGAGTTTTTTGGCATAATTGGGAAGAACGGTTGTGGTAAAAGTACCTTGCTTAAAATAATTGCAGGAATATATGTTCCGACAGAAGGAAAAGTTGTTATTAAGGGGAAAATTTCTCCATTTCTTGAATTGGGAGTTGGATTTAATCCAGAATTGACAGCCCGAGAAAACGTTTTTTTAGGAGGTGCCATATTGGGAATTTCTAGAAAAAAAGTTGAAGAGAAATTTGAAGATATTATTAAATTTGCAGAACTGGAAGCCTTTGTTGACATGAAGTTTAAGAACTTTTCGTCAGGAATGCAGGTACGACTGGCATTTTCTTTGGCAATAAACGCACACGCTGAAATTCTGCTAATGGATGAGGTTTTGGCAGTTGGCGACGCAAACTTCCAAGCAAAATGTTTAAGGGAATTTAATAGATACAAGCAAGAAGGAAAAACCGTTATTTTAGTTGCTCATGATATTGGTACAATCAGGCAATATTGTGATAAAGCAGTATTGTTGAGAGATGGGAAAATGATAAAAATAGGCCAAGCTTCTGAAGTAGCAAATGAATATGATAAGGAAAACAGGGAGGACGAAGAAGAAAGAATTAATAGGGAAAAAAGCGGTGGATTAAATTTAGGAAAACAGGTTGAAATCAAAAAGGTTAGTATTTTGGATGTAAAGCTTAAAGATAGATCACGATTCAGTAGCTACGAAACAATTGTCCTGAGGATTGAGTACTCTGCAAAAAAAGAATACAAAAAACCTGTCTTTGGAGTAGGTATATATAGTAGTGAGGGCGTTTATATCGCTGGTCCAAATACTAAAACTTCCGGCATAATTTTGAACAAGGTGAAGGGTAAGGGGTTTATAGACTTGGTCTTAAAGAATGTGCCATTTAATTCTGGGGATTATCTAATATCAGTTGTAATTTTCGATTGGGAAATAAAAACGCCCATCGATATTAAAGACAAAGCGTTTAGGATCAATATAATGTCATCAGGATTGAACCAAAATGGTATTGTAAGACTGGAATGTTTATGGGAAGTAAAAAAATGAAAAAAATTGAAAATAATCTAGAACGAACGCTTCCATTTGACACATTTGGTCGCTATCGGTTAATTACAGATATCATTAATTTAAATCGAAATAAACAAAGCCTTAAGATACTTGATGTAGGAGGCAGATATAACATATTGAAAAAATTTTTACCTAATGACGAGGTTCATTATCTTGACCTTGAAATAAACCCTAAAGATGAAAATGCTTTCAAGGGGGACGGTTGTAATATGCCTTTTAAGGACAATAGCTATGATTTCTGTGTATCTGCGGATGTTTTTGAACATATACCTCCCAAAAAAAGAACAAAATTTCTCAAAGAATGTATAAGAGTTTCAAAGAATGCAATGATTCTCGCGGCACCTTTTTATTCAAAAGAAGTACAACAAGCAGAAATAAATGCGAACGAATCCTTTAAAATTCTATCAGGCTCAGACCACATTTGGCTTAAAGAACACCTTGAAAATGGGCTACCTAATGAGAGCGAGGTTTTAGGATTTATAAAAGAAAGAAATCTTTATTTCCAGAAAACATATATCAATGATTTAAGGCTATGGGAACAATTAATAAGAATTGGCTTTATCGCTACAGATTTTAATATTTTTGGAAAAGAATTTGAGGACTTCAATGACTTTTATAATACGAAGGTATTTCCGTTTGATAGATCCCCAGACTCGTATAGGAAAGTCTTCCTAATAAAAAAGGAAAATGAATTTAAGGATCTCCCCAAGGAAGAGAAAATTACAGAGGAACTAGCTTCAGAAGTATTAATGAAAAGCACCAACTTATATCTGAAAGCAGTTAACCAATTAGAGGATAAGGAAAAAATAAGAGAAGAAAAGCTAAAAAAGGAGCACGAAAGAATGGAAGAGTATCAAGCACAATTACAGCAACTACAAAAAGAATTAAATGAAAAGAATAAAGAGATAGAAAGAATCAAAAAATCTACAAGTTGGAAAATCACTAAACCAATAAGAAACACGAAGACAACTGCGAATAAAGTGACACGACTTAGTAAAAAGTCTAAAAGCGTTATCCAAACAGAAGGATTTAATACATTTATACGGAAAGCGGCTCGATTTTCGCACAATCGCGTAAGGTCTAAGTTCTCGGCTGGTGGTGTAAATTTTTTACAGAATTATTCCGATGTTAAGAAAGAATATGCAAAAAAGAAAAGAAAGGCTACTATAATAATCCCTAGTTTCAATGACTACAAGGTACTTAAAAAGTGCTTAGCGAGTATAAATAAAACAGTGGAAAGTGCTTGGGTCAACATTATTATTGTTGATGATGCTAGTACAGATACGAAACATGTAGAGTTTTTAAAATCAATAAATCAAAAAAACATAAAGGTTCTTTACCAGAAAAATAATGGTGGCTTTGCAAAAACAGTAAACGCTGCTTTTGAGAAAGTAAAATCGGGAGACGTCATTATTTTAAACAGTGACATAGAGGCCAAAGAGTTCTGGTTAGAGTCTCTTCAAGTTGCCGCATACTCAGATGACAAGATAGGCATTGTGGGGCCGAAGCTACTCTACCCCAATGGAACAATACAGTATGGTGGATCTCACCGAAACACAGAAGCTCCTGAGTGGTTTGATCATTATTATAGATTCAAACCTTCTAATTTTCCCCAGGCCAATATACCCAACTATGTTATTGGTATAACGGGGGCTTGCATGTATGTTAAGCGAAGTGTAATTAAGAAAATCGGTTTCTTAGATGAAAAATTTCCCATGGCCTTTGAAGATATGGATTATTGTATTAGAGCGTGGAACGAAGGATTTAGATCTCTTTATTTCCCAATGGCCACATTGGTTCATTACGAATCAATAACCAGGGGGACTAGTCAGGGCACAAGAGAAAAAGAATCGTTAAGATATTTTTGGGAAAAATGGGGCGACTGGTTTGACAAAAGAAATGTGAAGAACAGCAAGGGTGTAACTAAAATTATTTATGTTCTCCAGGCAACAGGCGTTGGTGGGGGTCATAGAATGGTTTTTGAACACGTTAATAGATTAAAGGGTCTTGGTTATGACATAGAACTTTGGGCGTTAGAAGATCAGCCAAAATGGTTCCCACTAAAAGTAAAAGTTAAAAAATTTAAGAACTACGAGCAACTGATAAGTGCCCTTGAAAAAGAAGAGGCTATAAAAGTTGCAACTTGGTGGGAAACAGCAGAGCCAGTATGGCTCGCATCTGTCACTAAGGGGATACCAGCATTTTATCTACAAGATATCGAATCCTCTTATTATAAAGATGATAAGTATATGCAAAATTTTGTACTATCAAAATACAAAAAGGAATTTACATATCTTACTATATGTCATTGGAATAAGGTGCAACTTGCAGAACTTGGTCTCGATGCTACTGTAGTTGCTTGTGGTATCGATTCAAAAACATTTAAACCAGTAAAAACCAAAAGAGAAGAAAATGTTATCATAGCTATAGGTAGATCGCACTATCTCAAGAACCTGCCAATGACCATGAATGCTTGGAAGAAGATCAAAAAGAATCAACCTACTCTTTGGATGTTTGGTATAGAGCCACAACTCACTAATGGTTTAAAGAATGCAAAATATTTTTTTAAACCCTCTGATCAAGGAGTTAATGAATTATACAATAAAGCCACTGTATTAATTCAGACATCTATACATGAGGGTTTTTGTTTGCCAATATTAGAAGCAATGGCTGCTGGAGCATTGGTTGTTTGCACGGATGCCCACGGAAACTCTGATTTTTGTATAGACGAAAAGAATTGTCTAATGGTTGGTCAAAATGATGTAGAGGGATTAAAGAAAGCAATTCTTAGGATTTTCTCAGACAAAGATTTACAAAGAAGATTGAGAGAAGAGGGTTATAAGAAGGCGAGGGAATATGATTGGCCTGTTATCATGGAGAGGATTGAGGGGGTATATAAAGAATTGGCGGCACCCCAAAAAGAGGAGTCTAGCTGTCCAGGATGAGAAACCTCTTGGACACTGATTGGTCAAAAAAGGTACACTGGA
>ERZ1292625.1085-Hain-H41-01um-R1-1085-length-35445-cov-18_pt1 | contig 35445 bp, 23 predicted proteins | sample MGYA00564400_ERZ1292625 | MGnify/ENA primary metagenome ERZ1292625 (study PRJEB36523, sample SAMEA6512639) | groundwater metagenome | collected 2019-01-08 | study: AquaDiva: Metagenomics assemblies of 32 groundwater samples
AAAGGCTTGAGTGGCTAGAGTTACAAACCTACTCCCTCGTGGAGTAGGTACTTGATCTTTCGATTCAAACATTTTTAAACAAGCCGGACATTGTTGGTAAACCTCTTTTTCGTTTATTTTAAAAATGAAGATTTTCTGATCATTGTGGGTAAAATAGCTCCCCATTTGTTTGTTTGAATGTAATATCTGATATACTCCTAACCCATTAATATTAATGATAAATTCTAAATTGCATTTATAGTCGATTCTATTATAATAATTTTCAATACTAATCCAATTAACAATGCCAGATCCTTTTGCAATTAATATCTTGCAAGAATTAAGGGACAGGTTTTTAATCTGTTCGATGAAATTATTTTTAACGAAGTTGGTTGTTTCAATATTAAAATAATAATCAACTTGGAGCGCTTCTCTTTTGCCCCAAAACATTCTTTTTTCATTAAGGATTCCGTAACAGGTCGAAGAATATATGGCGTTTGCAATATATTTTTTTATTCTCTGCTCTTTCCAGCCCTTAAATTTGCCAACCGTCCACATTGTTCGACTAATATAATCACATACCCCTAGATGTCAAGCAACAATATATATACATCCGACCTCAATAAACTCCATGGATTGGTTCAATCCTCTATGATCGTTTATCCAAAGGAAATGATTATTGCACATCTAAGAGATTACTTCTCAAATGATAGCTACTACCACTATGTAAAAGATCAATGGGGCTTCCCAAATACCCCAGATCATACAGACCTGCCTCTAGGCGCCGGAACTACAGACTCAACTACTACTAGAATTTACATCGGTGAGAATTACCGCCATGATGGAATATTCTACCCTTGTCTTCTCGTTAAACTCAATAGCATGAGATACGTCCCCATCTCCATCAATAGAGAAAGAGGCAAGTATGAAACAGAAGATAGAATCTATGAAGATGGTTACGGAAATCAATTAATTTACAAAAATCCCACAAAATTCCTGTTTGAAGGAATATTTGAAGGATCCATGTCAATTGATGTAATGACTAGATCCCTAAGATCAAGAGATGATTTAATCGAACTCGTCCTAATGTACCTCGTCGATATTGGTTTCGAAAGCTTGGAAAGATCTGGCATTGTAATAAAACCTCCATCAACTTCTGGTCCATCAGAAAGAGATGATAGAAATGATAAAATATATACACAATCTATCTCATTCGATATAAGAACCGAATGGAAAAGAGAAATTCCCATTAAAAATATTGTTGAATCAATTCTTTTCTCCATTGAATTTGCAAATTTACAAAATGATCCGCCAATTGTAGCTCAAAATTTAACAATCTCAACAGAATATTCATTGACAGACCTCCTCTCTAAATTTTAAAGGAAACCTATGTACGAATCAATATTAAAGAAATTAGCCCAAATTAACTCATCGCAAATCAAAGTCATGGCTCATTTAACAAAAATGTCCCAAGAAGCTCCTATAGAAAAACATGTAGAAGACCTTCGTTCATTATGCAGGCAATATGCTGAACAATCTAATTTAAAAGATAGCGCAAAAAAAGAACTATTAAGTGGCGTAGAATCAAAATTAGATGAAGTATTACAAAAGTCCCAAAAATTAAGCGATAGCAATAAAAGAAGCTTATCATTAGCATTATTAAATTTGATGAGAGATTCAGAAATTAATAAAGGCGATTCATTTAGCTTATTTGGCAATGATATGGCAGTTTTAAATGTTGATTCAAAATTGAATGATATATTATCCGTATTAGATTCGCAGCAAGAACCAGAACAATTGCAGCCAGCTGATTTGATAGAAATTAAAGAGGAATTTTAAGATGAGTAAATATAGTGTTTTTTATAATGACAAATTAGTGGGATATGCCAATAATATTAACCATTTGGATGCTGGCAATGGGATGATTGAAGGGATGATTGAAGAATTGTTTTTTCATAAAAATGAATTATTAAAAATACGCTTGGAGTTTGTCAAAAGCGCAGAAAATAATTTCATTCATCACTCATTTGTGAATATGGACGATGATCGTGTTATTCAGCAGGTTCCATTTCAAATAAAATCTGAAGATAAACAATATCAAAATGTATGGTTAAATAACCCAGTTAAAGTAGGCGCTGAGCAATATTCCGCAAATTTTATTGCGGAAAAGGTTAACGAATTTTAAAACATATCAATAATACTATATTCATTGATAAAGATATTATTCATTTTGGAGATATAAATGGCAAATGCTATTAATACTAACTCAACATTAACGTTGGGTAATGGTTTAAACAAAACAAGTACTGGGTTAAGTACAAATATCATCATTTTGGTTGGAACCTTACCAGTAGGCGCCATTCAATCCATAAGCGTAAACGAATCAAGACCAATCATCCAAATAAAAGAGGTTGGAACAGATGGTATCATTGACTCCGTTCCTAATGGCGCAACTACCATTTCTGGCAGCTGTACCCGCATTCGATTCGATCGACTTCGTTTGGCTGAAGCTTTTGGTAGAGGATTCCTTCACTTAGCTTCCCAACAATATGCTTTCGACATTACCTTGATCGATAGACAAAAAGAAAATACTGCAAGCCAAATTGTAACCACAATTAAAAACGTATGGTTTGAAAGTTTGAACTATTCACTATCCGCAGATAATTATCTTATCTCAGAAACATCGAACTGGAAAGCTGAAACAATCTATTCAGTACTTGGTGGTGGCGGAGCAACTCCCGCAGCAGTTGGTGGTGAACGAGGAATCACTTATTACAATAATAGAATTGAACGCGCCACCGATACCGGAAAACGACGCGGCTCAATGGATGCCTCCGGTCTTATCGACATCGGAAGCTCCTTCGACACAGCTTCTGTCAATCAATTATTCTAATATTATTATATTAAAATTCAGAATCTCTTGATATATTATTGTCGAGAGATTTTTCTTTTTAAGGAGATTAAATGTCAGGTTACCAAAGCCCACTCGGAAATAAACAAATGAGAAATTCCAATATGAAATCTTATGATGTCCCAGATTTGTCAGAATTGCAAAAATTTGCTCAACAAATGGATGAATCAGATTCATGGCAATCAGAACAATATGAACCCTCTCCACAGGAACGAGAACTTCTAGAAGCAAGACGATTAAAAGCTTCCGGAAAAGAAAAACTTAACGACTCCGCTCGTAAAAGAATTGAAATTCTCCTCAATATGCAAAGACTCACCAAAGAAGTCCCCATTGATTCCGAAGTTTTTGTAATAAGAAACCTCAACAATAGAGAATCAAAAAAATGCATCATCGAAGCTTCTCAACATAATCTAAAATTTGAGTTTGATGAAGAATTAAAATTGCAAACCCTAGCAAGAGCTATTGTATCCATTTCAAACATAGACCTTAGTTCATTCTTAGGCTCAAATAGTTTACAAGATCGAATTAGCTTTTTAGATGAATTGGACCCAGCTATTGTAGATAGATTATTTAAAGAGTATAGTATTATTGCACAAGAAATGAGCGATAAATATTCTTTGAAAAATGAAAAGGATGCGAAAGAGGTCCTTGAAGATCTAAAAAAATAGTAAATGAGCCATATCATAGATTTAAGTGGTATCTTTGCAAAACTTATAAGACATTTTTAGATGATCCAATAATTGCAGATATGGATCCAATTATGGAGCACTGGCTTTTTCATAATTGGATGCAAGACCAAGTAGATCAATATGAGTTGGCTCGTAATCATGGATATTTAATCGCCTCCTTCATCGACCCAGAGTCCGTTAAAAAGATTATGAGTGCTGATAACTCCTCTTCTACAGAAGAAGAGTTTGAGCAATCTATTAACTTGGTTGATCAGTTTAGGGATATTAATGATATTCTCGCTATTAAACCTGAGGAAAAACAGCCTCATAGACGCAGAAGACAACGATTAAAATAACATATTACTGTAGGTTTCAATGGCTGAATTAACTTTAGAAGAACTTAAAGAAAGAAGAGAATCTCTTGAAGCAGAGAAAAAATCTCTTGAAGAGTCAAAAAAGAGTTTGACGGACATTAATGAACAATTACGTGAAAATCTTAGACTACAAAAAGAAGCTGTTAAAGCACAAGAACAACTAAATACAACTAGCGCTGAAACTGCCAAAAATATGGCTAATGTTGCCGCTCAAAGTGGAACACCAGTTTTAGAATTTTTAAAAGGAGCGGCTACTGGCTCAAATGCTTTAAACATGATGCTTAATGCAGGCACAACAGCACTATTAGGTCATGCTAAAGCTTTTGAGACAAATAATAGTTTTTTCAAATCAGGAGCAGGTTTAGTTACAGATTATTCAAATAGCATTGGTAACATCTCAACTGTTTTATCAAATGTAGGTAGCGCGGCAAATAAATTGTCTCAAATCACAGGCTTTGATACAATTATGAGCTCGTTGAAAAAAGCCGTACCAGAAAGTGTCATAAAAGCTTTTGGTGTAGCTTCAGGCTCAATAACAGAATTTATAAAAACTCTATCTAAAAGCGCAGATAATGCTTCAAAATTTGAACAGTCTATATTTTCAATGGCAGCAGCAACCGGAAGACTTGGACCATTGGCAAAACAAGCGGGAGTAGGTTTTAAAAATCTACAAAGTGTAGCCTTAGAACAAGTAGATTTATATACAAATCTAGCAAATGCATCAGGAGTTTCAACTCAAGCAGTTATGGCGCATTACGCAGAATTATCAAAAATTCCTGGGGCTCTTGAGAAAAACGTTATGCTTGGAAAAGAACAAGCAACATCCATGCACTCACTAACTGCAGCTTATAAATTCGCTGCAGGCTCAGGTAGAGATGTGTCCGAAGTAATTAATGATTTATCCGTAGCTTACAATAACTATAATATAGTTGGTGAAAAAGCTTTAAACTTTACTTCAAGAATGTCCGATCTTACAGAAAAATTAGGAGTTCCATTAGAAAATGTTCGAGGATATATGAGGGGAGTCTCCGAACAATTTCGACTATTCGGAGATCAAACAGAAGGTTCATCTAAAATATTAAATAACTTCTTTAAATCATTCACCGATCAAAATCTAAGCGCAGGTGAAGCTACAAGAATGATTGGTAGTCTTACTAACAAAATGGCGCATTTAGATATTGCTCAAAAAGCTTTTCTCTCAGGTCAAACAGGTGGACCAGGCGGTTTGATGGGCGGATTTCAAATAGCCAAAATGCTTCAAGAAGGAAAAGTTGACGAGGTTTTTGATAAAGTTTTAAAACAAATGCAAAAACAAATGGGAAAAATTGTCTCATTGGATGAAGCAGCAGCAAGTCCAGCAGCAGCTGCGCAAATGCAAAAACAAGTTCAAACACTTAGACAAGGACCATTAGGTTCATTTGCCTCATCCGATGAAGAAGCATATAAAATCCTTGGAGCATTTGCTAAAGGTAAAACTGGTGAAGCTCTTGAGGGCAAAGAAGAGGTTCTTTCTAAAGTTATGACTCGTGGGAATGATTTTCAAGAAAAATCTTACAATGTTCTCAGGAGCATTGATAATAATATGTCAAGATTGGCTATGCAAACAGATATTGGAAATTTAGGAATGGCACGAGGGCTTCTTGCAGGAAGAGGTACGACTCTAACTGGAGGGACCTATACGACTGATACAAATGAGTTTGTTAAAAACACAAGGTCAGGGGCTCAAAAAGAAGCAGCGGAGACGAAAATTAATGTGGCAGATACTATTGCTGGGGCTGCCGATACAGCAGCGGGTAAATCGAGAGCACGATTGGCTAATACAAACTTTGGCGCATTAGAAAGCGGATCAGCGCAAGCTATTAATAATTCTGATGTGACAAGCCCAGATTATAAAGCATTAAAAGCTGATACCGACGCTGCAATTAAATTAAAAAGAATGAGTACCGATGGGCTTATTACAGGTGGCAGTACAAATTCAAATATCAGATACGCAACCAGAACTAAACCTATAATTAAACCTCCGGCAGATGGCGTTATAGCAGCAAGACAAGATGGGCGACAACCAGATAGAAATGCTACCGCTCCACTAAAAGGCTCCATCGATGTCGCAGTCTCTGGCATTTGCTTAGATTGCAGAAAAAAGACAGACGTATCCAATCATGCATTAGCAATAAATCCATCAGCAGGACAAACACAGAAAGAATAGGACTAACAATGGCAAAAAATGATCTATCGGAAGTCCTCAATGGAGTAAATCAATTAAAGAATTTTACAACAACAAACTCCGAAAATACATTATCAGCAACAGATTTTAAAAATAATGGCTTTGTTGTAAATGGCATTCCATCCGGCTCTTCAGAAGGCTTACCATCTTCCAATATCAATTACAATAGACCCGGAAAAAGTAAACACCATATCGTCCACTGGTTCATTCCAGAAATTGGCGTTGTCAAAATGGCAGTAAATCCCAATTCCATTCAATACAACTTCAGCAAATTGATTTCAGAAAACAGAACAAAAAATGGCTATCTGTTCCAATATTGGGGAGAACAATTAACCACATTAACAATATCTGGAACTACAGGCTCAACTGGAATCGAAGGAATTAACGTTCTATATGAATTATATAGAGCAGAACAACTCGGATTCGATCCCGTTGGTTTATCTTTAGCCGCTCAAAACTCCTCAAATAATAAAGCTCAACAATTATTAAGCGGATTGGCAGGAAATGCACTAGGCTCAATTAGCCAGAATCTTGGAGGAGCCGCAAATCTCGCCATAGCTGGAGCGTCTGGAACAAATCCATCTTCCCAGAATTTGTCAACAAGAAATATTCCATCTTTGGCTACAATAGCCCTCGGTATTGAAATGTATTATATGGGCTGGGTATTCCGAGGTTTTTTCAAATCATTTAATTTTTCAGAATCTGCAGATAATTATTTATTTAATTATAGCTTAACATTTACTGTTACACAAAAAAGAGGGTATAGAGTAAATTACTTTCCATGGCACAGAAGCGCCACTCAAGGTCATGTTGATCCATTCTATAAACCACCTCATTCTTACGATAAAGACTCATACTGAAAGGTAGAAATGTCCACATTTGAAGCTCTTAGCAATCAATTAGAATCTCAATTCGGTCTTGGAGAGAATGCCAATCGCAGTCTCGCCGATGTTCATAATGGCGTAAATAACGCCTATGGAAAACTCGGCGACTTCTCTGGAGAATTTGATCATTCTGCTGAAAGAAACTACCTCGAAGAAGGTTACTTAAGATATGATCCTTTTACAACTAACCCCAAAATAAAAGAAGTTATCTGGCAACAACCAGAAGCTACCATCCTTATAAAAAAGAAAATGTTCTCCGCCTTGGCAGAAAACTATAATTCCGCCTATATGGATAAAGATGAGAAAGTTTTCTTAAAAGCAAGCAAAATCCTATTCCAAAATAAATGTAAACAAATTTCCGCTTATGAAAAACTATGTAAACTAGATAAAATGGTAGAAGCTACTGAGAAATTAAACTCAGATGTAATTCCATTATTATTATCTTTATCAAATCAGGTTTTTGGAAATGATTCAATTACTAGCAATTTAGATCCAGAGGCTAACAAATTAAAAAATAACCCGTTTCAACAAGTAATTGAAAAAGTAAGAAAAATATATACTTACAATAAATCAGGGAAATTTACAGATTGGATACAATTAGCGAATAGTATTAACAAATATACTACTGGAGATGGTACTGGTGTAATTGAATTAACTAATTTTACACAAGTATCAACACAAGTAGGTATATCTCCAGGTTCTGGCTCATGTAGTTTTTCTATTTCTGACCCATTCGGTTTAATGAGAATTACTGAACATGATATTGAATTAGCAATTGCCGATACAACCAATAGATATTATAATAAGTCTTTTTTTAATTCCCAGACAAGAGATGCAGATTCAATAATCAATAAATCAATTAATAGATTAAATGAACGAAGGAAACTCAGAGGAGCTTCAGAATTATCATTTAAAATTAATGCCGACACATTATTTGGCAAAAAGATTACAGTTATTGTAGACAGAGTTGGTAAGGAAATCTTATTTGAGCATTCTATTGGCAAAGTAGATGTAGATCAAGAATTTTTATATGGTGGTGGGACTTTAGGTACAGATGGGTTAATTGATCCTAAATTACAACCTGAAGCTATAGGCAATAATAAAACAAGGAAACAATATCCAGCAGATAAAGCCTCCGGAATTTCCAATGAATTGGATGATTTTAAAAGCATTATCTCCTTGGTTTATAATAAAATTGCTTTAGATTCAAACTCCAAAAATTCTATATTCCAAAATAACAAAGACACAAATCCGCTTCGTAAAAAAATGAGAATGCATTTTCTTGGTAAATTAATAATTCAGCCAATGGATTCAGTGCATGTTTCTTTTACATCAAGAACAATTGCAGATGATAAGATTGTTGGTGGACTTAAATCCAATTATACTGGAATTGATGTTCTACAAAAATTATCCAATAACATATCAGAAATTAAGAATAGCATTCAAGGAACAATTTTACCATCTGGGAATATTGATCTTGAAGCAGAGAAAGCAGTATTTGTTGGAAGCGATTTCCCATCATCAACTTGGATGATGATTAGAAATATGTTTGTTTCAGATGTAGATGGAACTCATTGTTTTGCTGGATTGGTAAATACTGCAAGATTAAGCTATAATGCACAAGGCGGGGCTTATTCTGTATCTGTCTCCTGCTCAGATAATATGAAATATCTTGAAATGGGCAAGGTTAATTTTAATCCAGGCGCAGATAATTTCGTCGGTTCTTTATTTGATCCATTAACTCCATTTAAAACAGATTTCGATTCAATATCATCTTCAGAAAAAGATAATAAAAGAGATTTGTTGGATGAGAATAAAATTTTATTATCATCTCAGATGCAAGGGATCATTAAGCATAAGAATGGTCCGGCTGCTGGCTCTGTAGCTAAAGCAAATAATTTATCTCAAGATATTACAATAGATAAGACTGGCAAGATATCTACAAAATATTATGCTCCCGATGGACTTGTTTATAAATGGAAAGAGGGAATTTCTACATTAACTCAATATGGTAGTTCTTTAGATTTGTATGATCCATCAAGAACGGGAGATCAGAAATTATCTGCCGAAGGCTTTGCTGGTCAAGATGTAATGAATACTATTTCTTTGTTAATTACTGGGATTCCATATAATTATGCTACTTATTATAAAGCAGTTATTGAAACTGAGGGTATTCCAAAGGACCCCGATACAAATAAATCTTCAGCGCATTCTTATTATCAATCATTGAGCAATGATCTTAAGAAGAGAAATGCGTTATGGGGAAACTTTGTTCCATTTAAAAATATAGTAATGGATGAGGATACTTATGGAAAAGTCCTCAGCGCTCAATTTAATATTGCGAACTTTTCTACGAAGTTGGACCAAAATTTAAAACAAGTGAGTCAATTACAGCAAGATTCTAATTTTTTCCTAAAAGCTGACAGTGCAAGCACAGGAAGAGATGAGACATTAAATAAGATTGCTTTACAGGTAAGCAAATTAAAACAGCAGGGCGACAAGATAAGGAAAGATTTATTAGATTCTACAAGTCGCAACTTAAAAATTGTAGGAAACGATGTTTCTGTAGACAATGATTTTTTGATTAACTCTAATTCTGGCAGGAATTATAACGATCCAAGTTATAAAAAAACCATTCGCAAGAAAATGAATCATTTAACCAGAAGGTTTACTTGGTCAATAAGAGCGAATGAGGATAAGAATTTATTTATTGTAGATGATACATATGATAAAGATTATGATATTGCGGCATTTCAGAAGAATTTGGCAGGGAAGATGGAATTATATAGCTCCGAATTTCTTTCTGTCAAAGATAAGATATTATCTGTAGCCAATTTGTTAAATTTAGAAGTATTTTGCGATACTCAAGGTCATATTAGGATTCGTCCTCCTCAATATAATAAAATCCCAAGCTCAATTTTCTATAATATGATGCTTTTGAAAAAGCAAAAAGGGATTGAGATATTTCCAAAATATTTGGAGAATTTGTATAAGGATCAAGTCTCTGCTTTGGCTTTAAGAATTGGCATGATTGAAGATGAGTTGAGATTAATGATTGCTTTGATGGATACATATCCAGGTCCAATTAATAATAAAGTGTTAGAAGGGGTAATTAATTCTTTAACCAAATCAAGTATGGGAAGTGCTAAGTTTCAATTCTTAACAGAACTTGGTACTGGTGAAATATTTAAACTATCAGATGTCTTAAAATTAAATCCTGAAAACAATAAACAAGACCAAGTAAGTTTTGATGAAATATTGTCAAAGGTAAAAAATCAATTAAATTTAAGCAATGCATTTACTGCTGCTGATAGGTATCAATTTGTTGCTAGTGTCACAAATATTCCAGGAATTACAGAAGGTACGGATTTAGATACAATAAAAAGCAGATTGTCTTCTAAATATGGTGTCACTGTCGATTTATCAAAATATACTTATACAAAAAAGCAGATAAATCAGAGCGCTGTAAAGACAGTAGATCTATATAAGGTTACTGAAGAGGTAATGCAAAAACTGGCAGATAGACAAAAGCTAGTATCTAAACTATCTTCATCAATTAAAAATCTTCAAGAATATCAAACATTGGAAAATGGAAGCACGGTTGTATTTAATTCATTTTCTCCAAACAAGAATGTTCCAGAGATGTTGGAACATATGATTGAGGATGAGAGTTTTGATGATTATGGACCTGGCTCTGGATCTAGATATGTTATTAAAAATAAACACATCTTATCCTATGAGTGTTCAGAGAATCCTCCTCCATATACAATGGTTCAAGTAAATGGTGTACTTAGTGACCTTGGAGTTCAAGGTCCATCTGGACTTAATAATACTCTTCCTGGCGGTGGTAATGGAATGTCTTCTGCTGTAGCTATTGATTATGATATGTGGAAAATATATGGAATGAACTCATCAGTTCAGCCAGTCAATGTTCCATTCTTAAATGAACCTGATACTCAATGTGCTCCTTATGCTGCTACAATATTAAGTAGGAATAGAAGAAACATCCTTAGGGCAGGAATGACAGTCGTTGGAAATGAATATATGCAACCTGGCGAAGTCGTATATGTTGAACAATTGGGACTGTTATATTATATAGAATCAGTTTCACACTCATTCACATATGGGTCTTTTGCTACAACATTGGTATTATCTTATGGTCATACTCCTGGAGAATATATTCCTACCACATTAGATGTAATTGGAAAATTATTATATAATAATAGAGATATTAGCAGTTATGAAATCAATCGTCAAAACAACTCATTTAATGAATCTCATTTGACTTCATTCTTAATTACTCCAAGTGAAAAAGATAATAATATCGGTACAACGATTAATTTGACTGATGATAATTATAAAAAGATTTTCAATGCAATGTTTACGTCAGCATTTGCAATTAATAGCAATTCTTCAAAATCTAATAATGTATTGGCAAAAGTAGAGTTAAGATATTATTATGACGGGAAGTCTAGAGTCACTTCTGATAATAAAATGCAGGAAGTTGCTGTTTATATTAAAAAAGTAATGACTGGCAGAATTCGTCTTAGTTCTAATAAAATGAATCAATATTCAAATAATCTTGATTCTGTGCCGGTATTTGAAGATAGTCAAGTAGAGATTGTTCCAGTTAAATTAGATGAGCCTACAGATTATAAATCAGCTTCTCAAATGGCTTGGAATTTGGCAAGAAATTATTTATCATCTTATCCTTCGGCAGTTGTTGCAAGAGAGAAGTCAAAAAACTCAAGTGCAACGGAAAATTATGATAAACAAGCATTCTTGCTTAAAGACGCATTATATGGTGGGGTTATAGATTGTTATGTTAAATTTTCACATTTAGTTTAGGGCAAAAATGAGATTTGAAGAACCAGTTGGTTTATTAAAATTAGGGACAATAGAACGAATCGATCAATCATCCGGAACAATGGATGTTAAACTTGATCTGTCCGTTTCTGCTGCCAATTATACTTCAGCCATTCCAAAAACTATACAAATCCCATATTCCCTAACCTCTATCAATGGAATATTCGCCGGAGGCTTGCCAAATCGAGGAACTCCCGTCGTAATAGGTCAAGGCTCCGGGAATCAACATTACTTCGTCTCATATCTCAATAATAATCAAATCTCCATTCCTACCCTATCAGATGGAGAATATGTAATACAAGGTAATGAAGATACTTATTTCAAATTAAATACATCCAATGAAATTGAACTTGGCTCTCCCACTCATTCCTTAAAAATAAATACTTCAAACAACAACTCTTTTATAAACTCATATTTTGCCAACAACTATTCATTCACAAAAGGAACTCAGCATATAAATGGCGTTATCAAAAGAGACTTAAATTTAAATGATAACTATTCCCAAGATTCAAAAATTAATAATTCTACAATATATGAAGAAAATTTTATAACAATTGGATTAGACCCCACAGTCTTAGCAAATAATGTTATTTTAAAAGATACTAAAAATCCTGCGTTTATAGAGAATAGAAAATTAATATTTGAGTTTGATCAAGATTCAGATGTAACAAATGAGTTATACGAATCTTCGTTGTATTCTAAAAATAGGTTACCAAAACAAGAATATTTATATCCTGACAGGAAGATATCCAAGTCTGATGTTCTTAGTTTAAGTTTAAATGAGCCTAATTATCTTATTGAGCATATTGAAGGAACGGTTGTTGATATATTTGGCAATATATTAGATATTAATAGACAGCCATTGCCAATTGGAGATGATGATTCTACAATTAGATCGTCAAATAATACTTCAAGTGATAAGGTTAAGAATTATTTAAAGATTCGTCAATTGCAAAGAAAGAGCATTGCTTATCATTTTGAATTAAATGCCAGGAAAGATCTTCAAGGATTATCTGGAAAAACAGCATTGCCAGATATTAATTCAAATAAGGATTATGCTAGAGCTAGAAGTAGGTTTTTCTTTGATATTGATAAAGAGGGGCAATTCAAAATCAATGTACCTTCATCTTCTGAGAAGGGAAACATTCCATTATTAACTAGATATGAGAATTATTCTTCTTTTGGGGAAGAGGATGATGGAAATCCAAATAAGTTAGTTTATCGAGATGATGATGTAGATATATTTATTGATTCTTTTGCGGCAAAACCTTCTGGCGTAAGATCTTTTACTGCGTCAGATATTATTCCAGGCGTTATTTCATTAAAAGAAAATGGAAAAGAGGCTGGACCGTTAGATAGGTTATCAAATAAGAATATTAGACATGGCACAGCTTATCATGATTTAGTTGCTACTTGTTATTCACTGCAAAGTACCAATCATTTAATTTATCAAACGGATGAGCAAGAACTATTTCCATTGTCTAGTATTCCTAAGATGCCAGTTCCTATTTCTACCACAATAAACATTGATGGAAAAACTGCGAATGCCGGAGGAAGGTCTGGGCAGGTTAATTTAGATGGATCAATGGAATTGAATGTTGGGGCAAATACTAGTGATAGGCAATCTGTTGTATTTGATTATGCTGGTGGAGTTATTGGAAATATCGGTAGAGATAAAAATAACAATAGTTATGTTGTTTCTATGGATGGCAATTTAATGTTACAGGTAGGCGGATATGGCATTTCTAATGATAGTAGGTTTTCTAATCTTAATAATGGCTTTATTGGGGGAGTTATTGATCTGAGGGTATACACCTCTGGGTTTATGTCTCATCTTATAAGAATTGATGATAATGGGCTAAGTATTATGACCCCTTCTCAATTTAAAGTTTATTCAACAGGAAATATGATATTAAAATCTGATGCTATGATGAAACTTGATGCTGAAAGCATGTATATTCAAGGAAGGTTAGTTAACAAAGAAGAGGGAGGCTCAATATGATAAAAATTAGCACAACATTATACAAAAAATTAATAATTCAAGCTCAAGAAGCAAAAATACAAGGACTTCATAAACTTGCAGATAATATCCATTCATCAATCGCTCCAGATGATGAAGTAATAGAATATCCCCATGCAAAATTAGAAGAAGATATCCAAAAAGAACTCTGGAAGCTCTCTCTATTGGTAATGAAATATTACGATTTAACAAATATTGATGCATTGAAGATGGATGATTTAATTCACCAAATGTCTGAAGAGTTTTTAGAAAAACTTGAAGGTGATTTAAAGGTTAATAAAAAACACAGTTTAGAGCCAAAAACAATTGGCGAAGAATAAACTCTTGATATAATATAAATACAATGGCATGCGATCCAAATGATATTTCAACAAATTTAGGTGATATTCAACCAGCAACTGCAATTCCTGGCTTTGGAATTCCTTTTGCCATGCAATTGCCCAATGATCCTGTCCCCGCAAATGCTGCTCCAGAGTTTTTACAAGGCATTTATAATGTATTGTCCTTCATTATCCCTCCAGGAACAATGCAGCCTGCCTTAGCTCCCAATTTTGGTAAAGATGCATTTGATGGAGCAATGAAATTATTAGATCATTTCATGCCTTTTATTATGATGTATAAATTCTTCATGCCAATGCTAAACATCATCGTCGGCATCATTGAAGTCATTTGCTCTTTATTAAATCCATTCGCCTTATTCTCCGCTGTACTTAAACTATTTAGAAAATATATACCAGAATTCTTAAATATCTTCCCAGCTTTTGCTATCATAATAATGATCATATCTATAGGATTGTTATTATTAGAAATAATCACATATATCCTAAATGCTTTGGCAAGACTCGTAGTTCTAATTGAAAGAAACATTAATGCATTATACAAAAATCTGTCATTGAACAATGCTCAGGCAGTTGGAAATATTATAAAGAAGCTGTCTGCTGCCCTATGTGCATTTAATAATCTATTTGTTATATTTTCATATTTCGCTGTATTTATCGATGTCATTAAAGCAATTATAAAAGCTGCCGTGCCAATTCCTCCATGTGATGATGGCACAAATGGAGAACCAAGTCCATGTTGTACTCCAGATGTATGCCCTGCCATTATTAAAAATGGAGACTATACAAATTCCACTGGTAATTTTAAATATTTAAATGCTGTAAAGTCTGATACTGGCGTAAGTGTATATGGTGGAAATCTATTATATGATGTAAGACCTGAGTCATGGCAAATTTATGATACACAACAAACAATAGAAAAGGCATTTATAAATATTGTGAATGCTTATGATGTTGACACATTCCCCAAGCCAGTATTTTTCCCAACAGATTCTGTTTATTCAAAAGATACTCCTATACAACAAGCTCCTTATAGAGTAGATCTTAAATTATATTATGATCCTATTAGTTTTGGAAGACCTGGATTGCCAAGATTTATTATATTTAAGGACTGCATTGTCACAAAAGTAACTTCTCCTTATTTATCTTTGTTTGATAATAGTGTGACTCCAGTTAATACGGGAGTGTTGTCATTGGCAGGTGGATTGGGATATTTGATTGATGGAGTAACGCCATTGACTGGATACGCAGCTGATGGAATAACCGCGATTGCCAATCAAGCCACATTGGAGAACTTCTTACATTTTCCTCAACAGGTTTCAGTTTCTCCGATATTGACGAATACAGATGGGTATGAATTCCAGGCAATGGAATATACATTTAAGATTAATCATGAGTTGTTGGTTAAGAAGAACATTATAACTACAAGTTGTTTTCCTAGGATGATTGAAGACAAGGCATTGATTAATTTGTTTTATGGAAGTGCGGCTAATACCAATTTGATTTTATTGAACAATTTAATTGATTCACCTACATTTTTTGATATTGCTGGTGCTCAAGAGTGTGTGGCTGTTGCGGTTGCTGGTTTAACTTCTAATTTAAATCAAGATCAATTAAATTCTTTTAATAATACTGTAACGGCATGTTTGACAAAATTGAAAGAAGATGTTGAGACAAATTTGACGCCTTTGGTATTATTGGGATTTGATCAATATAGTAGTACGTTTGAGATTGATCCTACTGTGCAATTTGTATCTCAGCCAATAAAGGTTAAAGTATATTTAAAGGATACGAATGGAGCTTTAATTGCTCGTGGTTTAAATGCTTCGATTGGGACTTCATTGAGTGAGAAGTTTGTTGCGACTTTATCATTGGGAGAGATATCTCCATTTACCTATGATGGCATATCTGCATTTGAGGCTAGTATTTTAAGTAAAGATCCTGGTGGTGGAACGCTTTCAATATCATTTGATGGCAAGGAAATTGGAACGATAACAATTCCTGCTGATACGAATATTGCACCGAGTGCATCTACTACGAGTCTTGCTTATACATACATTTCAAGTGCCTTTGATGCCCGCCCTGTTGCAACAGCTACTGGCGATGTTGAGGGAACTCCTGCTAGAAATGAATCTGATATTGCAGATGAGGTAGGATAATGGCAAATAAGCCTTCGGACAATCAAAGTTCATTTAAAGACAAGAATGATTTATCAATTGATGTTGATGTTTTGTATAATGATATTGTTGGCAAGATTGATTCATTTAGGAGTCATGTTACAATTAATGATACAGTTACGTTGTTGTCAAATTTGGATAAGTTTTCATTTGACAGGGCGATTGATTCATCTTATGTGAAGAGTACACCTCAGGAGAGTCGGGTATCTGCATTTTATAGGTTGATAGGATTGCCTATTATTTCTGATAAGGATCCATTATTTTTCTATAATCCAGGATTTGACCAAGATCTTAATTCTCAGACTTCTGCGAAAAAAGAGAAGATCCGTAAGATGATTAATGGCATATCGAAGCCCTTTTTGAAATTTTTAGAGGAGAGGGAGCGATATTATAATTTAAAAATTGCTCCGTTATTTGTTAAGAAGGATATTACGGCGAGTGTGGTTGCGATGTCTATATATAATAGTAGATCATTTAATGTGCCGATGAAGGATTCATTATCATCTACTGACGCGACTACATTTACAAGTAAGCAGCAATTTGCGCCAATTTATGGGGATCCTTCTGGCAATTATTTAACAGATTATGTGGATGAAGATGATAATAAGCCAAACATTCTTCCTTATAATATGAGGGGGCATTATATTCGTCCATTGGTGGTTGATCCTAGAGTTGATTTAACGGTAAAGCCTAGTACGAAATTATTGGCAGTGCCATTTGCATTGGATCAATCTAAGTTAAAGATTAGTGATGGGGTATATTTAACTCGTCCATTTATTGAGAAGGTAATTCGAAGTAGGTTAACTATTATTAATGAGGGTGAAGAGGTTGGGGAGTTAGCTCAGGAGTATATTGCATATTTTAAGCAATTTAAAGCATTGGATAACAATGAGTTTTTAAACAATATTATTCAGAACAAGGTATTGCGTCCAACTGAGCAATTGAATTTTCAATATTATTTTAATGTAATTGCATCATTGATTAAGATTTTGGTGAGTGAGAAAGAGACGTTGGTTCAAACGTGTAACCGATTTCATTGGATTCCTATTCCTAATTTGGGTGGACCGGAGTATGGGAGTAAGAGTCGAGGGTTAAACTATTCTAATACGGATACGTTTAATACTAATTTTGATCAAGTGGCGATTAAGAGTGAGGTTACGGACAGATTGAAGAAGTTGAATAATATAGTGTTGAATAAAGTAGCCCCTAAATATGGACTTGATTCTACTCTTACTAGTAGTTCTAATATAAATGACAGGGACAGTGACGGGATATCTGCAAAGATAACTCAGCAAACCAAGCAAATAACAGAAGGTAGGGTACGGGAGTGTGCTCGTGCGAATGTTTCTTTACAGAAGATTGAGCGAATTATTGGGGATTTTTCTGGTTTGGGATTAATTGATATATTTTCAATGTTTGGTGCGTTGTATACGATGGAGATGAGATATTTATTGGGATTATTGGATGATGATGCGTTAGCACGGATGGAGAAGGAATTTGTTGTTACGGCTGGTGATGTTGGTGGGCAGATTCCGAATGTTTATGAATGTTTAGAGAAGTTAGCTGCGGGAATCCAGACGTATTATAATTTGGCAGATAAGTTGGAAGATGATTTGGTGAATAATAATTCTTCGGTATCAACGTGAACCTACCAATATAATTTTGTTTCCATGTGCTGATCCCATTCTTCTTTCGACATTTCCACTCCAAATAAATAATACCACGCGTTCACAATCATATATTTATTATTATATTCGATATGAGCTGGTCCAAATTCACAATGTTGCTCGCCAAATCGATAGTAATAATGAGTTGGGCTACATTGAGCGGGGTTACCTCTGAGATATACAACAGTTTTTTCATCAAAAGTATTTTTAATAATACCATAGTTATTCTCTATATACGCTGGACCATCATCCCTATGAAGAGCCCCATCTAATAAATACATAGTTCTTAATTTATTTTTTAAACAAAATGCGCCGACTTGATATTTATGCATCACATTACTTAAATCATCTATGTCATCTACAATAACTTTTTGATATTCCATAATTCACCAATATAGTTTAGTTTCAATTTGTTTTTCCCATTCTTCTTTTGGATAACGTTTTCCACATAGATAATACTTTTCTTCTCTATGGAAATCTTGTCTGGGACCATAAATTACTGCAGGACCACGCTCATTATGTAACTCCCCATTAACCCAATATTGTATGTCCATTTTTTCTCCAAGAGCATTATAGAATATCCTTGCTGGCTCATTAAGTCTGTGAAATAGATTGCGCTGTAAATATTCAGTTGATCTAACTATCAGCTTCTCGCCACGAATGTCATATTCAATATGAGCCGGACCATCATCCCGATGTCTCTCATTCATATGATAATATTTTTCCGTCCGAGTAACTCTGCCTACATATATGTGGGCGGGTCCTCCTTCCCTATGAAGCAGCCCATCTATATAATACCTAACATAGTTTGGCGTATATACTTTATAAGTTCCCAAATTATATTTGGGAACCTCAAACTCATCAATGCTTTTTAAGCATAACTCCTGATATTCCATTATTAATATTATAATCATTCCCCCGCCAAATGTCAATATTCCAGTATACTTTTAGCTGAGGATTTAATGTCTTTTGATCTTAAGATTATAAATGGAGACCTATCAATATCTAACGGAAAATTAAAGACCGTTGAAGATAGTGAAAAACTCATTCAAGATATATTGAAAATATGCCTAACCCCCGCAGGGTCAAATCCAAATTATCCTTGGTATGGTTCATTTTTGTCAAAAACATTAATTGGAAGCACTTTAGATGAAGATGTAATTGTTAATTATGGTCAGTCTCAAATTCAAAAATCATTAGAAATGTTACAACAATTGCAAGATTTACAGATTAAAAATCAACAAGCTGTGTCCGCAGATGAACAATTGGCTGCAATCTTAAGCACTGTAATTTATAGAAATCCAAAAGAACCAAGATTGTTCAATGTAATGATTAAAGCATTATCAAGAGGGACAAAACCAATTACTACAGCTTTCTCATTATCGACGATTTAGGAATTTTAAATGGCAAATATCAGATCAGTAAATGATTTAATCTTAAGTTTAATAGATTTTTATAAACTAGTACAACCAAACCTCGATACAAAAGTAGGCACAGTTGCTAGAGATTTATTCATTGATGGTCTCGCCAATCCACTCGCACTCCTCTATGATGAACTCTCACTCATCTCACAACAACAATCCTATCGCTTAGTATCAGGTACAGATTTAGATAGATTAGCCTTAAACTTCGGTCTAACAAGAAAACAAGGTTTAAACTCCACAGGAGCCGTCCTCCTAACATTCTCCTCAATCGTCGCACCAGTCTCCGTTAACGTCGGCGATTTAATGACCGCTTCAAATGGCTTCTCATACTCATCATTAACCAACGCCTCCATAATTAGCTCAAATATTAATTACTATCGATCCGTTGCCACTAAATATAAAAAAGATTTAGATTTTCTAGGTATCACCGATCAATATGCCCTTGAAATATCAGCTCAAGCTACAAGCGTAGGCTCCTCTGGCAATCTAGGCAAATACTCACTCGTCAGCACTTCAATCCCAGGCGTTAGCAACGTAACCAACATCGCCCCCTTCGTAGGTGGAACAGATCAAGAAACAGATTCAGTTTTCAGAGATAGAATCCTTGCAGTATTCCGTGGCGCTTCCATCGGAACAGCCCTCGGTTATCAAAATACCGCCTTGGCTACTACCGGCGTAAATGATGCCCTAGTTATAGAACCAGGCGATCCCCTAATGACCAGAGATGGTACAGTATCTACAATTAACTCCGATGGCTCTTATACCATAACCACAGAAGGTACCGGCGGCAAGGTAGATGTCATTATTCTCGGTAATTCATTGCAAGAAAATTTAGACTCTTTTATTTATCGAGATAAAGGCAACAATAACGACCCAACCAATTCAAAAAATGATTATGTCCTTGGACAAATTTCTGGAGATGAAAGTAAAACCATCACCAGAAAACGCGTAGATAATATTAAAAACTCCACGCTACCACAACAGCCAGCTGAAGAAATATTAGAAGTTAGCGGATCCTTAAGCGGCACTAACTTCATACCAAAATCCATTGATCAATATGGAAGAGTTACTGGAAATTATGAGCTAATTAAAGATACAGGAATCTATGCAGGATCCCCTTGGGGTTTTGATAAAATCCATTGGGTATCCGATCGCATTTCTGACTTCTCCGAAGATAAAGTTAAAGGACAATTTAATGGTCAAGATCCAACTACGTTCACAAATGTAACAGAAATATCTACCATTGAACAAAATGTTCAAATCTCCAATGAAAATAGTACTGTAACCTCAGATAGATCAGTAATTCAATTACTACATTTTCCAGCTACTAATGTAACACGAGTATTTAATACAAATACCGGAGAAAGATATATTGTTACTAGTCAAAATCCAGATAATACAGGAACTACAAATACCTCAGGAAGAATAAAGATTTCCGGGAATACATTACCATCCCCAACTGATATTCTACAAGTAGATTATGTCTGGGTCGTTTCTTATGACCAATATTCAGATTATGATGGAAAAGTAAATACCTCCAATGTTAGAGAAGTTGATGACAATATCGACTGGGGCTACGCTAACCTTGTAAGAAAAGAAAATATTAAATTTGCCTTAGATCCATCAGCAGGTTTTTTTACAGGAACAACCCTACATCCAATTTCCGCAATTAACCAAGTAAATGAATATTATGTAATGGATGGATACGTTTATCAAGTAACCTCTGGCGTTTATACAAATAGACTTGCCGTATATCTACAGCACTTGGAAAATATTACAGAATCTATCTCCAGCATTAAATTAAAACACACAAATACAGAAGTATACAATACAGATGATGGCTCAGGCACATTCTCCAATGAAACAGTTGTTGTTGGATTAAATTTAAGATACAATACCACAATCATCCTCCCAAATGATACCTTGGCTGCTTCCGGAGATAGAGTAGAAACATTCTTAAATTCTACAAACATCTTTACAGGTACAGATGTAGGTAGTTTTAACAATAATACCATTACTATCCCACAAACCAACGTAGATGCCTATGCCCCAAATCAAATTTGGCTAGATGTTTCATATATTGCTAATGTATCAGAATTGCAAAATGCCGCAGTTGCTACACTACCATTCAGTAGAAGCGGAAATGGTTATTTAAATAATAATAACCTCGGATTCACAAACAACTTCGCCACAAATCTTTATAAAAAAGACATCCTATCAGTACAACAGAACTTATCATTACAATATTACATAGAAATATCATTAACAGATTTAGATTATGATATTAATGTCAATGATGTTGTTTCTATTGTAAGAATATTTGATGGAAAAGAATTATGGAACAGAAATCATCAAGGAACTGTAGCTGTTAACTCTACAACAAATGCATATCAGTTTATTTTAAGCGGATACAACACCCCAGCTATAGATAATCGAGTATTAGTCGTATATTATGCAAATGACATTCGCAGATTTCAGCCATTTACATATAAGAACGAATTAATTAAAGCCAGGGTAGATATTTTAGCCCAAGATTTAGCCACAGGCAATTTTTATGCTCAATTTGATGATTTAACAATTGATTCAACATTAACTTGCCAATTTTTAGACCCAGTTACAGAAGAGGTTTTGGGAACATTTGCAGATGGATACATTGACTCTGTATCTAATGTAAGCGGCGTTCTTGGATCAACAGGCTTTTCATTTGTTAACATCTCCAATATCCTTAGTAAGAAAATCAAAATCACTAATTCGATATATGAAGATAATAATGATACTTTTGATATTATACAATATAATGAATCTACCAATACAGTAACTTTCTCAAATTCTGTTGCAAAGTTGTCAACTAAACAGGTTTCTATAATTAGATTATCGGATGGTAAGGAATTATGGAATAGTTCAGGGACAGTTAATTATGCTCAAAACAAATTGATACTATCTAGTTCAGCTCAAACAAATCTTGGAGATTTTGTATTGGTTGTAATGTATGATTATTATGGATTGAGACAAACTCCTTGCAAATTATCTGTTAATTTATCAGATCAGGTTTCAAATAAAGGATCGGTAACTTTATCGGGGAATACTTTAACCAAGATCGCCGATATAGTATTTACTGCTTCCTCCACTGGATTAAAACAAAACCTTATTGATGCTACAAGAAGAGGATTGAAGTTATCAAGCAATACTGCAATTCCATCTAATGTTCAAGTAGCAAGAATTGCTAAATTAGAAAAAGTTACAACTATAAGTGCAAATAGTGACGAGGTTTACGAAGTATTATACAGCTATGACTTGAATAATATAAAAATTAAAGATAACTATCTGTATTCAAATGACCATATTTCAGACCCTACTTTATCTACTTTAGAATTTGTATTACCTTCTACTTCTGGCAATACATCAAATATTGCGGAGGCAAAGAACTTGCCTCAAATTGGCGATAGATTAAGGGTAACATTTTATATTGTCACTTCTAATGATATGGAAGTTTTAAACTATACACGAAATGGTTTATTATTTACCAATAAAGTCTATACGTCTATTGATAAAGCTTATGTTTCAAGTGGTTTAAATAGTTCATTAACTTCTAAGGTTATATTAAATTCATTTACTCAACCAACTCAAGGTGCGAAGTATAAGGCTTATTATGATTATATGGCGCCTAAGGTTAATGAGCGAATTGTAATTCGTTATAATTATAATAAGTTAATTTCCGATGTTACATTTAATATTGAAGAGACGAGACCGATCAATGCGGATGTTTTAGCCAAGCAAGCGACGGAATTACCTCTTGATGTGACAATGTATATTGTTGTGACAGATGAACAATTGGATTCAAGTGCAATTGTTGTGCAAAATGTTAAGGATAATTTAATTGATGCGTTGACTTCGGTTATTTTGGGAGGAATTATAGATTCTTCCGACTTGATTAATACGGCTTATACTGTAGAAGGTGTGGATAGAGCTAGGATTACTTATTTTAATAAAAATGGTGAAGAAGGTCAAGCACTTAGCGTTGTTGCTCAAAAAAATCAATACTTCATTCCAAATAATATTATCGTGAATGTAGAAACTCGTTAATCTAAAGGATGGAATATTCCGATATATAGACATATCTTAACAAGGTATGCTGGATATTTTATATGGCAAATTTAAGCATAAAAGAAATTATAGTTGTTGATAATACTACTATAGATGCGGTGTTTTCTGAGAATTTAAATACTAGTATCGGAGTTTCTAATATTACCATCGTCTCTGACACTCCTGGAGTGCCAGACCCAACCATATCTGAAGTAAAAGTAAAAAATAATTCATTAAGAATTAGAACAACTCCTATAGGTTACCTATCAACCTATATAATTACTTTTAAATCAACAAGTTTCATTCAATTCTCAAATAAAAACAAAACTGCCCCATTCCCAGAAGATGGCACCAATAACGTTAGACAATTTCAAGGTCCATTTGAAAATGATAACGCCATTCTACAATATCTAAAAGCCTTCTTTCAAGATTCAATCTATGATATTGATAACGACCAAAATACAACAGCTAGGTTAACCCAGGCTTACTCTAAATATCTGTCAAAAGCATTATATGATATTCGACAAGTAAAAAATGAAAATTATATATCATTCACCGTTACAGATGAACAAAAACAAAGAGGCAATGGTCCATATGATCGTTTAAATGAAGAAGCAGCTTATGAAATTTTAAGAGTAGGTAAAACTCCCACTTCAACTAAATCAACCTTAACCGTTGAATATGATGAATTCCCCAGCTACCCAATCACCTTAGGGCAAACTTCCACTTCAGAAAATCTGTCCCTAGATTCCGAAGACGCTCCAGGTAAATTTAATATAAAAAACTTCACATTAAATCTATTAAATAGCCCAGTAATTAAATTATCATCACTTACATTTACCTACCTTGCATCTTCATATGTATATAATGTTGAAACATATGGGTATCAGTTATTAAATAATAAATATGCTCAAGACTATGGCTTCAAACTTTATACATTGTCTAATTCCCAAATAAAGATTAGTGATAAGATTTTGGAAGACTCCAATTTTTCATTAGATGGAATATTAAATATCCAAGCCACATATTTATACAATGATCTTGGAGTTGAAGTAAATCAAAATACCCTATCTGTTTATACTTACTTTACTCAATCAAGAGAAGTAATTGATCCAATTGTAAATACTTTTCAATTGACTTATGCTCCCATTGTTGGCTCTGGAAATCTCCCAGGTAAAATTGGAGATGTTACATTCATAGACCCAAATGCAACATCGTCTACAGCAAAACATCCGGCATTTTTATATGAGATTTTATATAGATTAGATTTTCTCCCAAGTAAACCAGGAGAATACTGCGTAGAGTACTCTACTGGTAAAGTTTATGTTTATGGCGAAGATTATAAGAATAATGGAACTGGTCCATACCCACCTTTAGCTACATATACATATAAATATGATTTTAAACCTGAGATTGATTATGTATTTGATGATCAAGCGACGGGTGAAGAGAACCAAAATGATTTTGTGGCATTGCCCAATGGTAGTTTGGTTGAGGAACATGGGATTGTTACCATTGAGCATGAAAAGGTATTGGTTCCTAATATAGACTTCGTCTCAAATCTTCATAAAGAAAGTTTAAATGAGAGAATAAATAACAATCTATTGTCTCCAAGTATAATTCGAGCGGCAAATGGTCCGATTACAAATGTTTTCCGAGTATATAATGAAACTTCTGGAGAAGTATATCGAATTCAACGCTTTGAAGATGACAAAATATATGTAAACTACAATAATCCTCCTTCAATTCTCCAACAAAAAAGAGAAAGAGCAAAATTTGAGACAGTTTATAATGAACTAATATTCGTAAGCTCCTCTTTAACAAATGCCTCAACCATTAAAGTCTTTAAAATATTATTAAATAGCTCAAACTTAGCTTCATTGTCAGAAGATCATATTGGGTTTTTCAAAAACACCCCTGTGGCTTTTTCTAAAACAGAGATATTTGAAACTGAAAAATGGTACAATACATATTTAACGGAAACTCAGAATATAAATTTGCTCACAAGCATTGGTGAGTATAACATAAATTATACAGATGGTATTTTATATATTGCTGTTTCAGGATCCCAAGACTACAATTTGGGGACATTATCCTATAAATCTAGTAAAATAGAATTAGAACACCCTCATATTATTTCCCCAGATGATATCTATACACAGATTAATGTCTTGGAGAATAAGGATAAGAAGTATTCGTATACATCATTTGAAGATAAGTATATACTCCCATCACAATTAACAATTTCAGATGAACAATTTTTAAACAATGATGTTCTATATCCTTATCAAGTGGATACGAATGAAATTGGTGTATATGATGGAGTCACATTTGTTGCCGGTGTAACAGATAATATCAAGTCTATTCGAGGAATTTATGAATATCAGGATATTCTAAGTTCAAAATCTCCATTCAATTTTGCAAATTATTCTACATTTACAAATAACTTAATTACTCTGTCTACTGCTACAATTTCATCATTTGATTTTGTTAAATATGATGGATATGATTATTATGTAGAGTTACCTCAAGAGCTACAGTATATCAGTGCCAATATTACTTATACAGTTAGTGTTATTAGACAATCTGATTCTGCTGAATTATGGGATCTTTCTGGAGTAATAAATACTGGAGATCAAGTAAGGTTTGTATTATCTGGCGTAAACTCCCCCGTAGTTGATCAATTAGTCAGCGTAATTCTCACATTAACCATTAATGATGTTTCAAGGGTTGTTGTAGATTATGATAAAGGAGAGCTGTATTTAGATTATACATATTTAAATGATGAGATTTTAATTAATTATGAATATGGTGATAATATTCTTGATTTTAGAAATAGCACATCCTTAACTTCTGGTGATATTTATTATGTTTCTTATAAGGTTGGTGCATTGAGAGATGCGTTACAGAGGAATTTTGCTACTTTATTGAATATTGATGAGTTGAATAGTTTAAATATTGATTTTGATAGGGAGAGATATAGGGATGCTATTTATGCAGCATTATCTTCTTTTTCTCAAGGACCTACTTTAAATGCTATTAAGAATATTGGTCATGTAATCTCTCATATTGAACCTGAGGTTATTGAATCGATATTCCAGAATTGGTCATTGGGCAATAGTTTATTAAACCCAAGAAATATTGAAGTGGTTGGTAATTTTGACTTGGTTCCTGTAAAATATGGACAAGGTGTATTAATTAATGACGCTTCTCAGAAGATGACATTTCCAATGAATTCCAATTTGAAATTGGAAGGTGGAACATTTGAGACGTGGGTATTGCCTCAATGGTATGGATTGGATAATGATGGGAAGTTAGATTTTGAAATATTGAAAGATGGATATGACGTTGATCCATTGGATATTTTCCTTGGAGCCAATGAATTGCATCCAAGTTCTAATGATTTCTCGATTGAGAAAAAGGATATTTTATATGGAATTCCCAATCTCAATAAAGATGGAGTATATATTTATTATGATAGAGATTCTACGAATTCTTATTATCGTTGGAATGTTCAAGTCATTGATGGATATATTGATGGATATTCTTTCGGATTAAAAGATTACAACATTAACATCCGATCTAATGGCAATTTTTATGATGTAAAATCATCTGCCCTAATAACTCCCGTAAACAATAAATTCACTACAGGTAAAAATTTCGTTAAATATATGATTGATGATGGTTATCAAATCAATGATGGTTTAACATTCATCTGCGATGTTGATCATTATATCTTAGATGTAGGCAAAGAATACAATAAGAATAGAATATCGATATTTAAAGATCCATCTGGTTACATTTCATTTAGAGTATATGACAAATTTGGTTATTCTTATAACTTAAGCTCAGATGTTTCATCCTGGGTTCCAAATGAATTGCATCATATCGCAGCTTCATGGAAATTGAATACCAAGAACAATAAAGATGAGATGCATTTGTTTATTGATGGAACTGAAGTTCCCAATATTATAAAATATGGGGAAAAGGTCGTTCCTTATTTGCATCAAAATTTTAGAACAGTATCTCAAGAAGAATTAATTGCCTTGGTAAACAGAGATATCATTTCTGGAACAGATTTAGTAACTACGTCTGGTTTAAATACTGTATCATCGTTAACAAACTTTGGGGCTTATAATATATTGGTTGGTGATACCATTCATATTGATGAATCAGGTTTCAGTACATCTGGTTACACTATCTCTGTAATTGCTGGACAAAACTTAACGTTAAGTTCTTCAATGCCATTATCACTTACAGATGGCAAGTTTACAATTAATAGAACAAGTTACAATGTAGATTCGCAAATTAATATATATCCAAATATTGCTGTGTCTACTTTAAGTGATTTTTATACAAATACGGATGGATATGTAAATACTGGCTCAAGTACAATTACAACATCTACAAATTTAGCAACACAAGGTGTTGAGGCTGGGAATTTGGTTAGATTAGTTGGTTCTGGACCATTTGAACCATTTTATACAGTTGTATCTGTAGGTGGAACAAACCTTGTTGTAAATGATACAATGCCATCTACAGAAGCTGTTAGCTATTATGTTTATACTACAGATGAAACTGAAATTCCTGGAGTAAGAGCCCTCAGTCCTTCATATGAAATTGAAAAAGATGGATATTATAACAATATCTTGACTGTAAACAATAATGTATACGCAAATGATCTATTACTATTAAGAACTCTCGGTTTAAATCATCGAAGGGTGAGAAAAACTGTATATGTATGGGGAAATGCTCAGAATTTTATTCCAACTCATATGCCAGCCCCATTATCTACAGATGAAGTTAAAATTACCAAGGTATTATTAAATACCACGGCAATTGGTCCAACCAACTCCATTTTAACATTGGGAGAATGGATTTCTAATAACATAGATGGATATCAGCCAATTAATACCACCTCTGGCAAAACATTATCTGTAACTATCTCTGGAACAAATACAAATTTCAGCTCCCCAGTACAAGTAACTATTGATGGGTATACTGGATTAACTCCTGTTTCTGAAATATTGAATTTTACCGCTTATGGAACAAAAGATACTACCAATTTATTTACTGCAATCAATTTCTTCCAAGTAAATGCTACTCCCATTATAACTTCAAAGGCTGCGTGTAACATTATCGTAAAAGAGAAATATACAATTACTTATATGGAGTCTGATGGGTATGGACCAAATATACAATTCAATTATCCAATAAAAACTGGCACAAAACTAGAATATGTATCTGGAACATCTGTAAAAGATGGATACAACTTCTTCAGTATGTATGATGTTGGAAATGTATTACAAGTATTTACTCCGCCTTCTGCCGCTGGTTATTATATGATAGATTCTGTGAATAGTGTTCACGACACAATTACATTATCATCATATAATGGTTCTGTATTGCCATTGACAAATTTTAGTAATGGATTGTATAGGATAATAAATATAAACCATGAGAGATCTGGATATCAGAATGGATTCTTCTATTTCTATGATAAACTGAATCCAATGACACCATTTGAGTTGTCGAATGGTTGGTATGAGTTTGATTATCATACATATGCAATTATCAAATTTGATCCAATGAATGAGGAAGTGTATTTTGGTTCAGATATGAATCAAAGCAATCATTTTAATGGAGCATTTGATCAATTGAAGTTATATTCCACGATGTTGGCGGATACTAGAATTGGGGAGTCGATTCCCAATAAGCAAAGGTCTATTACTAAGGATTACAATTCAGTTAAAGCATTGAAGAAAGATGTTAATACAACGATGTTGGTATCTTTTGATGAAGCTCCATTTACAAATTCAGCAGATCATTATATACAATTTGCAAATAAGAATTTGATTCAGACGAATACTGTTATCAATGATAATTTTGGTAATGCTGCGATATTTAAAGATAATGGATTGGTACTTGATAATGATGGAATTTTGAATACGAGAAAAGAGAGTTCCATTGAGTTTTGGTTGAATCCATTGTATGACACAATTAATGATCCTCATGTAAGATATTATTTTGATGCATTTGGAGCAGTTATTGAGCATGTGACAAGTTTAAATAATGTTACGATTTCAGTAAATGGAAATGTTGGTCAAGTTTTAAGTGTAAAATTAGAAAGTGATCCTGAAACTGATTATTTTGCTGGAGGCAGAGTAGAGATATCTGCCAATGAAGCCATATTGGAGCAAGTTACAAGCTTGTCGAATATGTCTGCAATTGTATCTAAGAAGATTTTGCAAGTAATCAGTGTGAAAATTGTAGGTGATGCTACAAATAAAGATTATTTTGCTGGTGGGACAATTGGATCTGACAAAAAAACCATTTATTTGGGAACAGCATTGCCGAGTAGTTCATTATCTCTGAACGTTTTATATAAGACAGTAGAGAATTCTGTATTATTGAATAAGCAGGTTATTCGTTTAAACAAGAAGTTACCATCTCAAAATTCTAGGGTAGTGGTTACATATTTACCTAAGGGATTAAAGGGAGATCGTGTTTCTATATTCAAGGATTTAAGTGGTTATTTGAATTTCAGAATAATTGCTAATAATATTAATTATCAAATCAGGACTAGGGCGATATTTAATCAGGGGACGTGGCATAGGGTGAAGGCAACGTTTAAGGTTAATGGAAATAGGAATGCTGATGAGATGAGATTGTGGGTAGATGGGTATGAGTGGTCTAATAAGAGATTTGGAACATTGGTATTCAGTAGTTATCCTGTGTATATTTCTGGTTTGCCCTATGTTGGACCTACTACAATTACTGGCAATATAGTATTTAGGGATGCGATTAATCAATTATTTATTGGATCTGAGTATACTGGTGGGAGCACGGCATATGCTTTGGTGGACAATTTAAGGATTAGTAATATATCCAGACCATCTCAGCAGGTGTATAATGAGTATGTGGATGTTCATTATTCCAAGAACTTGGATGTTGTATATCCTGTTACTGAAGATTTGTATACTACGTATTTGCTTGATGTTGAGAAGACGTTGTTTAAGAATGACGATTTCGTGACATTGAGGAATCGTAAAAATGGGTTATTTGATTTTTATTTAAATGTTACGGACTCATTTGGCATAATTTCAAGCAGTAATAAGGTCAAATCTATATTGGAGAAGTTGGTTAAAACATTAAAACCTGCTAATTCCAAAGGGCATATCAATTATATCACATAGCCTTAAGAGATTTAAATGACAAACAGAAATCCAGTAACTGGTACCCAGAACATTTGGTTTGACGCACAGCAAGTCGATGATTCCGATTTGAATACAGAACAAACCTATAATGAATTGAAACATACATCTGTAATCAATAACCATATTGGTTCTGGAGTATTGCCAAACACTTTAGATAATAAGGTTTTGTTTGATTCATCTTTAGCTGCGGGATTATTGGATGGCTTGGCAATCTCTGCCCAGAGTCAACCAACAGATACAGTTTATGGGAACCAATTAGAAGTAGAATTAATAGGTTCCGAAGCCAATCTTTATAAAAAAGTAAAGGTTGGGGTTATTGGATTGGATTTTGAAGGCAATCTTCAATATGAATTGTTTACTTTTGCCTCAGATGAACTTCAAATTGGCAAAAGACATTTCGTAAGTGTTCTTGTATTGTTATTTAATGATTTATTGGGAGTTTCGAATAAGTCTTTGAATTTAGGTGGCAAGGTTTTGATTAAAGAGTCAAGATCATTTGCTTTATCTAAAGAAACATTGTCGGTTGCTCAAAACTTGGAACCAAACTTATGGTTTAGAGATTTTTTTACAGCAACTGGAGTTAGTTTACAGTCTCTATTACAAACTGCTCTTCCATTGTATAATGTTGATACATTAAATATCAATGTTAATGTATTGGACAACAAGATTTTATTGGTTGATGATGTAACTACTCAAATTGGTCAGAAATTTAAAGCTGCAGATAGTAATATCCAAAAAATTAGATTGTTATTATCTGTACAGAATACAGATCCAGGATTTGAAACAGATTTAGCATGGAATGGCGATTTAGTAATCAGTGTTTATCCATTGCAAACAAATATTAACTGTCCTACAGATATTGCTCCAGATTTAGAGATTGAATTCCCACCTGACAATATTCCCTTAGCTCAAATTAGCTATAATTATAATACATTACTTGCTGCTGGTATTGAATTGAGCGGAGTTCCTCAGCCAGTGGATTTTGTATTTAGTAATAGTTCGGTTGCTAAGTCTAATGGGGTGAAGGTTGGGCAATTTTATGCTGTTACTGTAAAGAGATCTGGCTCTGCTAATAAATGTGACTTTTTAATTGCTGCTGGATCTGATCAATTGGAAGATTCTAGATTGACTACGTTTACAGGTGATCTTTGGGTAGACTTGACGGACCAGGATTTGTGGTTTGAGGTTTACAGTGATTCTGCCAAGGTAACAGATGGTCAAGCATATGAGAGTGGGAATGGTATTTATATTCCCAAAGTAAACTTTGATACAAATAATTCTGCTACTTCTGAGTATTATTTAAAGAATTTGTCATTTGCTGGCAATGATACATATTCTGGATTGGTTTTATCTAAAGTTTCGGAAGGTACACCTTTACAAGATCAACGAACTGGGAATTTGGTTAATTCTAGGAAGATAACTTCTCCAGATTTATCATTGTTAACTTCTTCTGAAGTCTCTGCCTTATCGGCGACAACAGAGCCATTGTTTATTGGGAATATTATAGACAAAAATGTTAAGTTTTTTAATACGTTGACAGCTACGTTGACGGCTAACATGCATCATTGGGGGGTAATTAACAATAGTATATTTATTAAGATTGTTGATAATCCTGCGGATCCTAGATATGACACCAGCGTATTAGATTTAGTTACCAATTTATTAAATGGAAACTTGTATGGGGCGAAGATTACTCCCAATACAACTAACCCATCTGTATATTATAGGATTTTAAAATCTGAGCTATGTACAGGATTATATGGTGATGTTAATGGTGATGGAATTGTTGATACTGAGGACTTAAATTTATTAAACAATTTAAAAACATTTGATTTAAACTCATCTCCTCCAATCAATTCTAGTGTAGTTGTGACGAGTCCAACTATTAGTGTTACGAATGGTTATAATTTTTATACGGATGCGTGTAGTTCGGCATCTGGGCTTACATTTTATTTAGAAAATGGATTAGGAACGATAGTAACTAATTATACAGATGGTGTATTGGTTCCAGATCCTAATGATAATAACCTTGCTTATTTTTCTAGTGCATTTATCAATTTTGGATTGTTTAATTTGCAAGATGGATATCGGGTGGTGGTTAATAATATAGCTACACCAGAGAATCATGGTATTTACAGACTTGATGGTTACAATTCATTAACTGATGTATTGACATTGCGTAAGACTTTTATTGACGAGGAAGTATTTTTGCAATTGTTGAGGGCGGATGTTGATGAGGATTTGTCGGTAGATGATACTGATGGTTATTATGTAAACAATTATATAAACAAGGCGAGTTTTTATAATACGATTGGCAAGCCGTTAAATGTATTGAAGTTAACGTTGGGAGAGTTTATTGATCGTAGGGATGATTATACGAGCAATCCATCTACACGAAGTACTGACATACATTATTTAAGTGATATTTATGTAGCTGATGGATATTTTGTTAGTCATGATTATTTAACTAACCCTGTACCTGTAACTATTGATCGTCAATTTTTATGGGAAGACGATTTGGTTAAGTTTACAACGAATCCAAGATTCGTTCAGCATGTATCAACATCATCTGATGGATTTGTGAAGAATGAGTGTGCTTTGGATGTTGCCGAGTGTGTGGTTTATCCTGCTGTTCCTACGTTTGATCCTGGCAAGATTGATTATTATGTGCCTAATGATTTAGTATTGGGTGAAGGTGGGGAGTTAAAGAGAAAAGACGGCAGTTTTTATAAGGTGGACTTGGAGATTGGGACGATAGTATTGGAGGTTCCTAATTCTGCTATGTCTGAGGAGAAGGTAATTAATTTAATGCAGCATTTTGTATCTGCCTATGAGAACAAGCCATTGACGCAATCTGGATTTAAGGCTATGAGGTTTGCGGATTGTTCATTGGTAACGAATGATGCGTTGTTGAATAACCAGGTTAGATTTTCGGTATCTGCGCAATCATTTTCTCCGGACCTTGATGGTTACAGTGTAGATGGTTATGGTGGAATTATTGTGGACCATCGAATTGGTGTGCACATTGATTATGCCACTGGGTTATTGTATTTGAACTTTACGAATTTATATCAGGACCCGGTATTGTCTACGTTGAATACGAAGGTACAGATTCAAGTGTTTTTGAAGCGTGGTGGATTCAACAATGAGGTATTATTTGTTGATTCTGTGAAGGCTGGGAATTTGTTAGTTTCGACTTGATTTTGTTTAGTTCGTGATTATCATTTGCAAATGATAATTAATTATGTTTATAGACATAAATCTGGAGAACTTCACTACATAGAGATTTTCAATGATCAAGGGGCTGTTCATAACGATAATGGTCCAGGTAAAATTTTTTATTTAAATGGATTTCTCAACTATGAGGTCTGGTATAGTTGGAATCAGTGGCATAACGAAAAGGGACCTGCATTTATTGAATATGATATTTTTAATGGATTGAAATCCTGCGAATCATATTATTTAAATGATCGACGCCTGCATAAAAAAGAATGGGAAGATCAGTTAGCAACGAAGTTGTATTGGTGAAATATGATTATAAATTATATTAGGGATAGTTGCCTCACTATTAATTATATAGAAATTCATAATGATCAAGGGGCTGTTCACAACGAATATGGTCCAGCTAGAATTTATCATATTAATAGTCGGATCGACAATGAGATTTGGATCATCAATGGTGTATGGCACAATGAAAAGGGACCTGCATATGTTGAATATGCAAGCAAGGGAGTAGTTTCTTATAAATCATATTGGCTTTATGATAAAAAATTAACTAAGCAGCAATGGGAAGACCAACTTGTAACGAAGTTATATTGGTGAAATATGATTATAAATTATGATATATTTCATTCAGGATTGGTTAGTTTCATATCTATTTTGAATGATTCAGGATTCCTTCATAATGAGTATGGTCCGGCTGAAATTGGTTATAGTTATAATAAAGGCATACCAATAGTTAGTTCAGAGAAATGGTTTATAAGTGGTGACCTTCATAGAATTGGAGGTCCTGCGGCTATTTATTATAATTTTTATGGGGCTGGAGTCGAAGCAGAGAGATATTATATTAATGGGCTAAAACATAATGAGCTTGGACCAGCAGAAACACGGTATCAAATAATAGTTGGCGATAGAGTTATGATTAAAAGCCATTATTATCTTAATAACTTGATGTTAACAAAAGAAGAATGGGAAGATCAACTTGCAACTAAGTTATATTGGTGAAATATGATTATTGAGAAGAAAACTTATTATTTAACCGGAGAATCGCAAAGGATATTATATGTAGATGATAGGGCAAATTTTCTTCACAACGAGTTTGGTCCAGCAAACATCAGCTATTATTTAAATGGAGCCCCATCTAAAGTTGAGTACTACAAACATGGGAAACTTCATTCCGAAATAGGTCCAGCAAGAACTTTTTATCATTCAAACGGCAACATCATATTAACCGGATATTATATTGATGGTGAATTGTTTTTAGAAGAAGAGTTTGAAAATCATATTAAAACGAAATTATATTGGTAATATTTAAATTTCATTGATATATTAATATTAATCAAGCACCTACCCCACGAGGGGGTAGGTTTGTAACTTTTGCCACTCAAGCCTTC
>ERZ1292625.425-Hain-H41-01um-R1-425-length-65039-cov-7_pt3 | contig 35442 bp, 24 predicted proteins | sample MGYA00564400_ERZ1292625 | MGnify/ENA primary metagenome ERZ1292625 (study PRJEB36523, sample SAMEA6512639) | groundwater metagenome | collected 2019-01-08 | study: AquaDiva: Metagenomics assemblies of 32 groundwater samples
TCGGGGTAGTAACAGTCAGGGTAAAGTTCTCAGCGCTGGCCAGGGTAAAGTCAACATCGGTATTGGCAGTGACGGCACCACCGTCGGCAACTACAAAGACATCGTCGACATCCAGGCCGCCATTGGCATTGGTGTTGCCGGTTACTGTCAGGATGCCTGTCTGGGTAAAGGTGGTAGTAGTTGTTCCTATCGTGCCGTCCCCAAAGGCAATGGTCGGGTCGACTGTGCCTGCATCAAAGGTCCAGGTAAAGCCAGAACCGGCTCCAAAAGTATCGTTGGTTATTTCGGTGGCGTCAAAGGAGATGGTAATGTCATCGCCCGTGTGGGTAACATCAATGCCGTCGGTGCCATCGGTGCTATTACCATAAATACCCAGAGTATCACCGCGGGCGATGGCGTTGGCACTGGCCGAGTCGGTATTGGTGGAAAAGAGGGTGCCGGTTACCTGCCCCGCAATGACGGTGCCGTCGCCATCAACAACGGTGGTGCCGCCGACATTAAGAACATCATCCCAACCGGTGCCGATGTTGAGAGCATATTCGGTTGCCCCGGTGGCTGTTAAGTTGCCTATTTTGAGGGCATTGAGAGTTACTTCAGCGTCACCTGTGATGGCCCCAATGTTAATGACATTGGCGGTATTGGTACCGGCCGAGGCATTGCCAATTGTGGCGTCAAGGTCCAGAAGGTTGTGGACATTGGTACCGGCTCCGGAGTGGACCGGGGTAGTTAAGGTTAACTGGACACTGTCGGTGGTTACTCCGGCATTGGCAGCGGGGGCGCTGGTTAAGGCAATGTTTTCCGTCCCTGCAAAGGTAAAGTCAACATCGGTATTGAAAGTTGCGGCACCGTTGGCAGTGAAAGTTCCTGTTGCGGTTGCTGCCGTGCCGGTATCGGTAATACTAGAATCGCCAAGCGCTGTTGATGCACCGACTCCTGTCCACCTGGCAATCGTGCCACCTGTACCTGAACCGGTAAGAGCTCCACTGCCACCGGCATCTGTTCCACAGGTGAATGTGCCAGCTGCTGTCCAGAGAAGCTTTTCTGTTGTTGTGTTACAGGCAGAAAGGCTAGCCCCATAAACTGTGGTGCCTACATAGGTATTACCACCACCGACGTACAAACCATAGTTAGTGTCTCCAGTTGAGGCCGAGACAAAGATGCCGTAGGCATTACCGGTTCCGGAAGGATCACCAACTGCCGAAAACAAACCTCCGTAGACATTGCTATTGCCGGCGTTACCATTGGTGGCTGTGGCTACTCCGTAGACACCATAGAGAGCTTTGGTACCCGTGGTGTTGGCACCGGTTTGGGCATCACTAAAGTAGCCACCATAGGTGGTGTCTGAAGTTACCGAACTTGATGTTGTAATCCCGTAGCTTGCATAACCAACCTTGGCGGCGTTGTTGGTTAAAGTTAGAGAATTGAAGTTTGCGTAATTTGTATTTGGCGTGTCGCTTGCGTCGGTGGCCTTATTGAGAATTCCGTAACTTGTAGTTGCGGAGCCGGCCGAGAAATCCGGAGCAAGATAAAGAAGGGAACCGCCTGTACCTGCGGAGCCAACATCCGAAGTTATTTTAACGAAACCGGAAGAAGTGCCGGTTATGACACCTGTTGAAGTTGGACCGGTCAGGGTTAGGGCTGTACCGGTGGTTAAGGAGGAAGCGGTAATTAATAGGGCGTTTTGGGTGGTGGCGCCGGAGGTGATTGCACTTGTTAGTAAGTTGCTGGTTAGGGTGTCTGCGGTATTGGTATCACCCAAAGTAGTATTACCATTGACGGTTAGATCGGAGGCAGTAACGATGGCCCCGGTGGTACCCGAGACTGTGAAGTTTGAAGTATCAACGGCGATACCGCCGTCAAGGTTAACCAGAGTAGGAGTAGTGGCCCCTCTTCCGGTAACTGTGGCCAGAGTTGAAGTATTGGCAATGGTAACGGTGTCGGTGGCGCCACCGGTCGTGGTTATATCCGTGCCGGCGGCGATGGTAATGGTATCGCCGGCATTGATGGTCTGGTTACTGCCCGAAGTGCCGGCTAGTGTTATCGCAAAGGTACCGCCTCCGGTACTGGTCAGGCAGGTGACACAGCCAATATCACCGGCTGAGGAGAGAGTAATGGGTGCGGTTGCCGAGACAGCAACTGTACCTGTGGCATTGGGGAAGGTAATGGTCTTTGCAGATACCGTCGGATCAGTGATGGCAAAGATGGTGTAGATATTGTCGGCGGTTAGGCCTTCAAAGGTCAGGGGAGAAGCACCCTGGATTTCGCCTGTAAGTGTGATTGTATCGGTGGCCGCATTACCCAAAGTAGTATTGCCGTTGACGGTCAGATCCCCAGAGGCTGTTAATGTTCCGGCCGAGGTAATGGTACCTGAGCCGGTCGTGGCGATGGTGCCGGTTGTGGAGATTGTGATATTACTGGCCAAATCGCCGCCGGCGATAGTGCCGTCGAGAATTTCTGTTGAGGTGACCCCGCCTGTCTTTATGCTGACTGCACCGGAGGTGACTGAGAAATTTCCGGAAGAAAATGAAGCGATACCTTTGGCTGCAGTTGTTGCATCGTCGATTGTGATTGTTGTGCCCGATCCGCTTGTGTTGGAAATTGTTAATACTCCGGTTAACCCGTCCAGGGAAGCAACACCTCCGGAAGCGCAGGAACCAAATGTTGGTGTGCTGCCGCCAAGCAAACATTGGCTGGACGTGCCAGCAGTTGCTTGAGCGACGACACCTGCACCATTTGTGTATAAAACTCCACCGGCTGAACTAAAAGGGGAGAGGGTTAGGCTTGTGCCAACTGTTGCGCCTCCCGTAAAGCTGGTGGCAGTTGCAGTTGTGGCGCCACGACCAGTTACCGTAGAAAGCGTGTCGGCTTCCGAAGTGAGTCCGGAAGAAGACGATGAGATTGTGATTGTGCCTGCCGATTCCGAGACGGTGGTTGATCCTGAGCCTTTCAATGTGATTGTTCCGCTGGTGTCGTTAATACTAGTTACAATTGATGCTGAGTCCAGGCTAACGACGGGATTTTGGCCACTAGTTACTGCGATTCCTGTTCCGCCTGTCACCCCGTAAACAACATTTGGTGCAGTTATGTTTTCGGCAAAAATTGTGGTTCCGGAAACCTCGGTGTTGGCGTCGATGTATAACTTATGTTTCTCACTGCTTGCTGCAAGAACCTGCCCGGCTTCCCTGAAATCGGTTGCAATCTGGTTGGTTTGACTGCTATTCGTGCCTAGTGTTCGCTTGTATCCTTGAAATCCTATGAAAATAAAGCCGGACACAAGTGAAAAAATAACTGTTGCGTATGCAATTTGCCTAATTTTCGTCAATTTAGGCCTATTTTCATTTGCTGTGTCTTTGAAAAAGACGGGCATAGCATATTGCTCTTTGAATTTGTTTTCTACCAAAGAGCCTATCTTCTTTTCGTGTTCCTTAAGCTTTTTGTCCAGTTGAGACTGATTGACTTGATTAATTGTTGAAACTTTAACGACGAACGGCGAATGTGCGGTATGCGAACCTGCTCTTTGTAGACTTGCTATGGGGCTAATTTGTTCCGCAGCACTTTTTTCTCTTATTGAGGCTATTTCTTGTTTTTTGTACCTTTTTGCTATTTGAGGAAACGTAAAGCCTTTTTGATTAAAGCTTGTAGTTTCGATTAGTCTTTGTACTGTCCAGAAAGGTAAGTGACCGATAGGAGTTAATGGTTGATGGTTGTTGGTAGTTGATAGTTTACGGACAGCATGGGGGAGTATTCCAAGCTTTATGAAATAGCGTATTCTCTCAATCGGGTTGCCGTGCCCAAATTCTGCACCTCCTTTCTTAGAAAGCGTAATTACCTCTTCTGTCGGCAGAAGAGATTGGGAGTCGCATTGGTTCTCGGGAGAAGAACCGTTGATATTAGGGGAAAATGAAGTCGATGAAATAGTTTGATGGTTTTTAGTAACTGGTTTCTTGTTACTTTTTTTGAAAAAAGGCATGCAGATTTTTTTCTGCTGCCCTAAGCCGAATCCCTTAAACCCTTTCCCGTATACTCCCGTTACGGGAAACACCTCTACTTCTATTAATATATATAATACGGTTGATGTCAAGTGCCCACTTGTGATATCTTTAGGATTAAGTTGGGTGTATGAAAATATTTTTTGCAGGTTTTGATCTTAAAAATTCTAGCCTTGAATTAGCACTCTAATAAAATTACTGCTAGGCGATTATAAGTTGGGTATCAGGCTGCTGTAAGGGGCTAAAAGTATATGTCTGTGCCTACATTTATACTGAGTTAGGGTTTACCCACAAGTTTTATGAGACTATCGATTTTGTTGTTACCGAGCGAGTTGGACTAAAATCTTATTAAAGATAAAATTTTTGATATTTGTTAAAATGGCACTTACCGTTTGTACTAATAACGGGCCTGTAGGTAAATGGTATACCGTATCCATGGCATGGATGAGTTCCGAGTTCGATTCTCGGTAGGTCCACCAGTTAGTTGATGGTTTATAGTTCATGGTTCATAGAATCTAAAGTCTACCAACTACCAACTACTAACCACAAACTAATCTGGGGCTATAGCACAGTGGTAGTGCATTGCATTCGCATTGCAGAGACGAGGGTTCGATTCCCTCTAGCTCCACGAGTAAGTGATAAGTGATAAGTGATAAGTGATAAGTGATAAGTGATAAGTGATAGGCAAAGCCTTTCTGCGAATAGGCAAAGCCTTTCTGCGATATAAAACAGTTATCGGATGAACGAAAAGTCGTGGAAATATTATTGTTAAATAAGATCATAAGATATCAAAAGTAACTGTTTAGCATAAGCGTATTAAGACCTGCTAAGTTTTCAAGATGACAAAAAGGGTTCCCGAAACGGGCTAGACGTAAATTTGTGCTAGTTGAACCATAATTTGTAGCCATTTTTAGCTTTTTGGAGTATTTTTGTAAGAAATACTGAGAAAAATAATTATAGGTCAAGTAAATTCCAAATCCCAAATCTCAAACCCCAAATTTTTGGACAAGAAACCAAAACACAGGTTTTCATGAGTGTATAAAATTTACTCAATATATATCGAATAGGTATGATATGGGATCAAGATTTCATGGTTAATGGTTCATAGTTAACAGTAAATAGTTAGTTGATTGACCATCGACAATCGTCAAAAGTTGACATTTGGGCAAGTAGACAAGACAATTGACGAGTATGAAAGATTATGATCATGAGGCTATAGAGAGGAAGTGGCAGGAGAAGTGGGTTGAGGCTGGTATTTACGAACCTGATATGCAAAGAGCAAAACACCCTTTTTATAACCTGATGATGTTTCCTTACCCTTCGGCAGAGGGACTGCATGTGGGGAACATGTACGCGTTTTGCGGCAGTGATATTTTTGGGAGATTTAAGAGGATGCAAGGGTATGATGTTTTTGAACCGATAGGCTTGGACGGCTTTGGAATACACAGTGAAAACTATGCGATGAAAATTGGAGAACATCCGGTCGATGTTGCAAAAAGAACAAAAGAAAATTTTTACAGACAACTGCATCTTATAGGTAATTCTTTTGATTGGTCTCATACTCTGGAAACTTTTTATAGAGACTATTACTCGTGGACTCAATGGATATTTGTGCAGTTTTTTAAGAACGGGCTTGCATATAGGAAGCAGGGAGAAGTTAATTGGTGTCCATCGTGCCTGACGGTCCTTTCTGATGAACAAGCCGTAAATACATGTGAGAGGTGTGGGACAGAAGTTATTAAGAAGGAATTGACACAATGGTATTTTAAGATCACTGATTATGCCCAGCGGCTTTTGGATGGCTTAGATAAGATAGACTGGAGCGATAAAATTAAGACTATTCAGCGCAATTGGCTCGGCAAATCGCCGGGCACCGAAATTGTGTTCCATATAGATATAGATAAGGTATATTCAGTTCATATTTTTACGACAAGAGCGGATACTTTGTATGGGGTCACGTTTTTGGCTTTGGCAATAGATCACTCTTTAGTGACAACGATTTTGGATCAGGCAAAGGGACCCGTTAAACAATCTATCCGTGAATTTTTAGACTATAGTAAGCAAAATCCAGACTCCAAACCCCAAGCGCCAAATGATAATTCGAGAGAAGGTGTTTTTAGCGGGTTTTTTGCCAAGAATCCTGTTAATGGAGAGAGTATACCTGTTTATGTGGCTGACTATGTGTTAACAGGTTACGGAACCGGAGCTGTTATGGGTGTGCCTGCCCATGACCAGCGAGACTTCGAGTTTGCCAAGAAACATAAAATAGAAATAAAGCAGGTTATTACATCGACCACTGCTGATGATGATATTTCACGCGCAGCTTTCACGAGCCATGGTGAGCTTGTTAATAGTGGTAAATACTCCGGACTGAAGTTTGAAGAGGCGATACTAAAAATTACAGAGGATCTGGAAAAAAGTGGATGCGGTACGGCTAAAGTTAATTGGCATTTAAGGGATTGGGTAATTTCGAGGCAGCGCTATTGGGGACCGCCGATACCCATGATTTTTTGTCAGAATTGTGCCAAGGAAGGTAAAAGCTGGTTTACTGAAAGTAAAACTCAAAACTCAAAACTCAAAACTCAAATTTTTGGAAATTGGAAATTGGAAATTGGAAATTCCGAATGGGATTCGGCTGGGTGGTATCCGGTTCCCGAAAAAGATCTGCCGGTGGAACTTCCTTACGTTGGGGATTTTAAACCAACCGGTAAAGGGATTTCTCCTCTTGCCCAGGACGAAAGTTTTGTAAATGTAAAATGCCCAGGTTGTGGTGCTCGTGCAAAAAGGGAAACCGATGTCTCGGATACGTTTTTAGACTCAAGTTGGTATTTTTTAAGATATCCAAGCACAGTAAGGTCGGTGGGTCAGTGGGTCGGTAATGTCAGTAAGGTCAGTGGGTCGGTAATGTCAGTAAAGTCAGTAAAGTCGGCAATGTCAGTAAAGTCGGTAAATACTGACAATACAGATCATACTGATGATACAGATACTACCGAATTTACTGATTCTACTGAAAACTTTCCTTGGGACACAGAAATTACAAAGCGTTGGCTTCCGGTGGATATGTATATTGGCGGTGCGGAGCATGCTGTTTTACATCTCATGTATGCAAGATTTGTCACAAAATTTTTCTACGATTTAGGGCTTATTGATTTTGATGAGCCATTTTCCAAGTTTAGGGCGCACGGACTTTTAATTAAGGACGGAGCAAAAATGAGTAAGTCAAAGGGAAATGTGGTAAACCCGGACGATTATATTAAAAAATTTGGGGCAGACACACTGAGAACTTACTTAATGTTTTGCGGGCGTTACAGTGAAGGTGGTGACTTTAGGGATGAGGGAATAGAAGGCATGCACCGATTCTTGAAACGGGTGTGGAAGTTGGTTATTATTTCGGTGGGTCAGCGGGTCGGTAATGTCGGTAAGGTCAGCGGGTCGGTAATGTCGGTAAAGTCAGTAATGTCGGTAAAGTCGGTAAAGTCGGTAAATACTGACAATACTGATGGTACTGATTCTACCGATATTACTGAATTTACTGATTCTACTGATTATATTGATAACACTGACTCACAGGTTCACCGAAACTCTCTTTACATGATGCATAAGACTGTTAAAAAGGTGACGGGTGACATTGAAAGTTTGTCTTACAACACTGCAATCGCGTCACTGATGGAATGGGTCAATTTTCTGGAAGAGAAAGTAGTTAATAGTTCATTGTTGATGGTTGATAGTAGGAAAAAAAATGGGAACCACGAGCCCTTCTTGAATCAGGGTAAACCACGAACTACGAACCACGAACCATTAACTAACGAAGAAGTTATTGTACTTTTAAAACTGCTTGCGCCGTTTGCACCTTATATGACTGAAGAATTGTGGCAAATAGTTAATAGTTCATTGTTGATGGTTGATAGTAAGAGGAAAAAAGGCCACGAACCCTTCTTGAATCAGGGTAAACTACGAACTACGAACTATGAACCAGATTTCAAATCCATCCATCTTGAAAAATGGCCGGAGTATGATGAAAAGTTGGCAACAAGTGAGAAAGTGAACTTAATCATTCAAGTTGACGGCCGTGTAAGGGATAAACTGGAAACGGTCAGGGGAATGTCTAAAGAAGATGCCCAAGCCCTTGCTTTAGCTTCAGAGAAGGTATCAAAGTATGTCAGTACTACCCAAGATTTTAAGGTTATTTATGTTGTCGACAAATTAATAAATTTTGTAGTGTTAGGGAAAAACTGATACTTAAGGTTGTATATTGATATAGTAGAGTAAATTTTATCCTCGCCATTTTTTAAAAAATGTTAGTATAAGGGTAGACCATGAAATTAAGGGTTTTAGTCTGCATCTTTTTGATGGTCATCGCGCTTTTTGCCACGAGGCATGTTTTTGCCCAAAGCGTTCCCTCTTTAAGTGGAGTTGCTACCAATATCGAAATTAGCGAAAGTGATGCAAAAGTTGGAGACATACTTTCGGTAAGTGCTGCCGGATTGAAAAGGTCAGCGGTTGCTTATGACACCAATATTTATGGCGTAATTGTGGAGGCACCCGTCATTTCCATAGAACCAAAAACAGACAAGACCAAATCTGTTGCGTCAAGCGGAGTTGGCATGGTTCGGGTATCCGGTGCCAATGGAAACATAGAAGTTGGGGACTTTATTACCTCCAGCAGTACTCCCGGGTTGGGGCAAAAAGCGACAGAGAATGGATACGTACTTGGGAAAGCAACGGCTTCTTTCAATGGTCAGGGAGAATCGTTAATTGGTGTATCAATTGAAATTGGTTTTAAACAAGTTGGAGCAAACGCACAACCAAAGGGATTTTTGCAATCGATAGTTGGTGATAGCTCAAAGCTGCGGCTAATGCTTGCAGCGATATTGGGAGTCGTTATTTTGCTGGGTTCTGTAGTTGCCTTCATAAGACTTGTTAATTCGGGGGTTATTGCAATGGGAAGAAATCCTCTTGCAAAGGCTCAAATTATGAAGGGCATGCTCATTTCCGGGTCTGTTGTTGTTTTTATTATGATTTTGGGACTCGGTGGAGCTGTGGCTTTGATAATGCTGGGGAAATAGACGATAAAACGTAAATGGTAAATAGTAAATGGTTCAGAGGGCGGAAAATGCCCAATTAACGATGAATGATGAATGAATTATGAATTTAGAAATGCCATTGGCTGTTAGCCTTTTGCTATTAGAAACCATGAACTACGAACCATCAACTATAAACAATAAACTAAGAACCCCGATTTAATCGGGGTTAACAATAAACCATGAACCAACTGCCTTATTTCGATATAAATACAATCACGCTGATATCTCTTGCAGTCGGTTTTTTGACCATGATGCTGGTGGTTTTTGTAATTTTTAGGCTGAACAAGATAAATAGCGAGGATGCGGCTCTTGGGGTAAACAAGATTATCCAAGAAAAAGTGAACAGGCAAATTGAGGAGTTGATTCAACAAAAAGTTGAGGCCATCTTTAAAACTGCCAGTACCAAAGTTGATGCCGAAGTGAATCAATTTATAGCTGACATTACAAAACTCGCTCAGGCAAAAGCCGGCGAGATCGCCGGGTTTGTTGAAAAAGCCGGGCAGGAACAGGTCCACGAAAGTCAATTTTTTGTTGCCAATATGCTATCTAAGGTTGAAAAAGAAGTTGAAGTCTACAAGAAAAATAAAATGATCAAGGTAGATGAGGAGATAAGGCAGATTGTTCTTTCGGCTGCTCGTGAGGTAATTGGCAGGGCAATCAGTCTTTCGGAGCATGAAGACCTTGTAAGTAAGGCCCTGGAAAGAGCTAAAAAGGACAAAATATTTACATGAAGCAGAGAACTCAGGTATCAAAGGTATCAGAAGTATCAGAGGTGTCAAAGGTATCAAATGGAGCGGGGGCGCAAGAAGTGCCAGGAGGCGTGGGGGTACCTGATGCGACGACCATTGCTTTTAAGCCTTTTGAAAATTCTATTTATGACACACACGGGCTATTAAGAATGATGGATGATCTTGCTCTTATTGAAAGGTCTTTGTTTCGCGACAAAGAAGGTCCAATTTCGACAAAGGCAAAAGATTTTACTACAAGCAGCATTATTTCTTTGTTTGAGGACCTTGAAAAAACCGGGCTTGAACCAACGAGTGAGCAGAAGCAACTCAAGTTTTTAAAGGATCTTGAGGAATATTTGAAGGGTTTACCTCAGGTGAAAATAAATCTTGCATTTGCGCCAACAGATACTTTTTTAGAGAAGCTTTCCAATCAAATATCTGTGGTTGTTGGAAGAAAAACCTTAATAGATCTTGTTGTAAATCAGTATCTTGTAGGCGGAGCGGAGTTTGAATTCCGCGGCAAGATAAGCAAGCAGACGCTTGAGGACAAACTGGGGGAAGTACTTGGGAAGTTGGTAGGGGTTGGTGGGTCAGTATGATCAGTAGAGTCGGTAAGGTCGGTGGGTCGGTAATGTCAGTAAAGTCGGTAAATACTGACAATACTGATGGTACTGATTCTACCGATATTACTGAATTTACTGATTCTACTGAATGATACTGATTGTACCGAATTTATGAAGGATTTTAACTCATATTTTAAAGAAACGGGTGAAATCGGTTACGTCCAGTCTGTCATTTCATCAATCTTTTATGTAAATGGACTACCGAATGCCCGGATAAATGAACTTGTCGTTACGGAAAACGGTATGGTAGGTATTGTTAAGGCCGTGATGCCGGAACTTGTTGAAGTGATGATTTTTGAAGGCCGCGATATTATTCACGACATGAAGGTTGTAAGAACAAATGAATATTTCCAAGTACCGGTTAGTGATAGTTTTTTAGGTAGAATTATCGACCCTTTTGGTGTAAGCCAGGACCATCTTGGTCTTATTGACGAAAAACTGTTCGAATTTCGGGAGGTGGACCCTGCTGCGCCAGGTATTACTCAGCGAGTTCGGGTTAAGAGAGCGCTTAGTACAGGTGTTATGTCGGTTGACATGTTGTTTCCTCTCGGGCATGGCCAAAGGCAACTGATACTTGGTGACCCAAAAACGGGTAAAACAACTTTTGCCCTGCAGTCAATGGTTAATCAGGCGAAGGCAGGCAGCGTATGCATCTATGTTTCTATTGGAAAGAAAAAATCGGATACCAAGTTTGCAGAGGAGTATTTAAGAGCTATGAACGTGTTTGATAAGAGCATTATTGTGGCAGCTTCCAGTTCGGATCCGGCACCAATGGTATACCTTGCTCCTTATGCAGCATTGTCCATTGCAGAGCACTTTCGTGATCAGGGTCGCGACGTGTTGGTTGTTCTGGACGATATGACGTCTCACGCGAAGTATTACCGGGAGATATCCCTCCTGGCACGCCGCCCGCCCGGTAGACAATCTTATCCGGGAGATATTTTCCATGTACACGCAAGGCTTGTAGAAAGAGCAGGCAATATAAGGCTTGCTGATGGCAAGGAGGCAAGTATTACCCTCTTGCCGATTGCGGAAACCATGGAGGGAGACTTGTCCGGTTATATTCAAACTAATCTTATGGCTATGACTGACGGACACATATTTTTTGATGTTACCGAATTAAAAAAAGGCAGGCACCCTTCTGTTTCATTTACGCTTTCGGTTTCTCGCGTAGGAAATCAGACAAAAAGTGTGGTTGAGCGGGAACTTAACTTTGCAATTAGCACCGGTATTACACAGGCAAGGAAAGCAGAGGAGCTTGGCCGATTTGGGGTTGAGCTAACGCCCCAAACTATGCAGTACATTAGAAATAGCGCAAAAATAGACGTTATTTTTAATCAAGAAGCGAGTGTAATATTTCCAAAATATTTCCAAATACTAATTTTAGGCCTGTTTATTGTGGGTTTTTGGAGCGAGGGCGAGGGTAGGTCAATTGAGGAGGAAATATATAAATTATTAAGTCTTTATGAGGCAGGTAAACTAAATAAGTTTGTGCTTTCATTGCAAAGTATTGAAAATCTTGGGCAGTTACAAGCGCTTCTTAAAGAAAATGAGACATATTTCAATACCCTTATGAATGGGAAAGTTATAGTTAATACTATTGGGAATATGCCATCCAAAACTGGGGTGCAGGCCCCACCTGTTGTGCCGGCAAAATCAGTTAAAGTTGAAAGGCCGCAAGCCTCATGAACTCGCGTCTTACCATAAAAAGACTTGAGCAGTCTCTTGAGAATATTCGGTCGATTACGCGTGTATTTGAGCACACCGCTGCCAGGAAAATGGATGTAAATCGAGGCGAAATTGATAAGCTGGCAAAATACATCCAAGAAGCCCAAGAATCTTACTCTACGGTCAAAATTGCATCTACCTTAAAATCTAAAAACCGAGAACTGGCTCTTTCGGCACCGCTTAGGGCTCCCAAAAAAAGAAAGATATTAATACTCGTTTCCTCGGAGAGTAAATATTTTGGGAATTTGATTAATTCGCTCGTTAAACTTTTTTCCGATGAGTTTAAGCAGGGAAATGCGGACGGAGTGGTTATTGGTGAAGTTGGAAAGAAACTTTTGGAAAAAGAAGGTTTTAAGGCGCCCAATGTTACCTACTTTGACTTTGATGATGATAAACCAAATTGGGAGGTGGTTTCGCGGGTTAATGCACAGCTACCCGACTACCTGGAAGTGGTTATTTTTTATGGCCAGTACAAGAGTATTTTAACTCAGGAAATTAAGCGGGAAGATATTGCCAAAAAAGTGGTTGTGACCAGTGTGCCCGAAGCTAAAAAATATGATTTTGAGCCTAAAGGTAACAGCGCACTTGCGCTACTTGAGAAGCAGATTATTTCCAGTAATTTTTTACAAAAACTTTATGAAACAGGTTTGACAAAAAATGCTGTGGCCGTAAAAATTTTGGAAATTGGGGCAATTGCCGAGAGAATTAACGCTGCCATGATAGGACTTGCCAAGTTTAAATTAAGGCTGAATAAGGACAACAACAATAGAAAACAGACCCAATTATTTTCGTCCCGGGCTGTTTGGGCAAGGGGAGGGATATTCCCGGTGGGAGGGGAGTAAGAATAAGTGATAAGTGATAAGTCAAAAGGGAAAAGTTTAGGAATTATGGATAAACGACAATTGACATTTGACCGTTAACAATTAACAAAAATGAACAATTTACGATTGACGATTGGCGATTAAAAATGGCTGACGAATCAACAGGAACAATAACGGGAGTAATAGGAGACTTGGTTGAAGTCTCTTTCCCTGTGGGTAAACCTTCCCGGCACGAGTTGTTAACTTTGGCGGATGACAGCTCCGTGAAGCTTGAGGTTCATGGTTCCAATACCGCTAATGCTGTTTACTGCTTGTCTTATACGGATCCCACCAAACTTTATAGAGGAGCCAAGGTTTTAAGGCTTTATGACACAATTCAAATACCTGTGGGCCCGGAACTATTGGGCAGGGTTATTGATGTTTTTGGAGATGCAAAAGACGGGAAAGGTGTTGTAAAAACCTCGAAGACAAAATCTATATATGGCAGTGGGCCAAACTTTCAATCTGTAAAGGTTAGCCGTGAGGTCCTGGAAACAGGAATAAAAGTTATTGACTTTTTTACGCCTTTTTTGAAGGGCGGCAAAATCGGAATTTTTGGCGGGGCGGGTGTTGGTAAGACAATTATTTTGACCGAGTTCATGCATAACATTTCTATTTTCCATAAAGGAATTAACATTTTTGCCGGAATAGGAGAAAGGATTCGTGAAGCTCAAGAGATGCTCGAAAATTTAACGGAGAATAATGTTCTGCCTAACGTAGCACTTGTTCTGGGGCAAATGAACGAACGGCCGGCGGTTAGGTTTAGGACAGGCTATGCTGCTGCATCTCTTGCGGAGTATTTTCGGGATGAGGAAGATAGGGATGTACTATTTTTTGTTGATAATGCTTACAGATTTATTCAGGCCGGGAACGAATTGTCCATCCTTCTTAATACAATTCCTTCAGAAGACGGTTACCAGCCGACACTAACATCGGATATCGGTACGTTTCAGGAGCGGTTGGTCTCTTCCGGCAACGGGTCTATAACTTCCGTTGAGGCAATTTATGTGCCTGCTGATGATTTTACGGATTCCGGTGTGCAATCGCTAACACCCTATTTTGATTCACAGGTTATCTTATCGCGCAGTGTTGCGGAGGAGGGTCGCAGGCCGGCGGTTGACATTTTGGCTTCGTCCAGCGGACTGATGAATCCGGGAATTATTGGCAAGGCCCATTATGATGCATATCTGGAATCGGTGAAAATAATCTCAAAATTTAATTTTTTGGATAAAATCGTGTCTATTGCAGGTGAGCAGGAACTTTCTGCCGAGGACAGGTTAACTTATAGAAGATCCAAGATGCTTCTTAACTATATGACCCAGAATGCGTTTATGGTTACTAATCAGACTTCCCGACCCGGTGCGTATGTTAAGAGGGAAAATACTGTAAAAGACGTGACGGATATTATCAGCGGAAAAGTGGATGAGTGGGATCCTGCCAGCCTGCTCTATGTTTCCACCTTAAGTGAGGCACAAAATCATGCTAGTACAACCTAAGGCTAATTTGTTCTATATAGCAATTTTTGCGCCGAATTATAAGAACAAGTTAAGTTATGGGGGTTATGTTAAGAGCCTGTCCTGCGTAAACGAAAAGGGGCCGTTTGATTTGCTGCCAATGCACGAAAATTTTGCAACGGTTGTTTTGGGAAACGTAATAATTGTGGATGAGTTTGATAAAAGGGTGGAAATACCGCTTCAGAAGGCAGTTTTGGACGTTTCTAATAATGTTGCGAAGTTGTTTGTGGATTACTAGGTTCGGTGAGATCAGTATGATTGGTAAAGTCGGTACAGTCGGTAAATTCGGTAGTGTCGGTAAAACCAGTAAGGTCAGTATTGTCGGTGTTTGGCAAAAGGTCAGATAAAGGCCAGGCCTTGGTTTTGTTGAACTTGGCGTACGGCTTAGCACTGTGATTTGCTTTGTGCCAGTAAAATGACTTATAATACGACAATATGAGCAATGAGAAGTTTGTTCCAGATCCGCAATTTCCATACAGAAGTACTCAAGAACAAAGAGAGCACTCCAGATCTCAGTTAAGTTCCCGTACATCGAGGAGGAGGTTTTTGATAGCTGGTGGAGCCGCCGCCGCGCTTAGCACTTTGGTTTTAACAGGCAAAGCTGAAGACTTTTTGGCTTCTATTTCCCGAGAGAAAAAAGGTCCCACAGATGAGCAGAAAGAGGTCTATAACCACTTAGTAGTAGAAAGGTTTGATGTTATAACAGATTTAGTGCTTGCTGGAGAACCTACTTTGCCATCAAATCTTCGAAATAGGCCATACACGCCGCGTGATTACGAAAAGCCGGTAGGTGATGTGATAAGTAAGATTGGAAAAACTATTCCCGTGGGCGATGGTTTTGTTGTCATGGGAGATGACCCAAGTGAGCAACATAGAATTAGTAATAGTGATCCGTGGATAGCAATCTTAAACCCACTCCGGGATAAAAGCAAAGCACCTAGACCCGAAGATGTGGTTTTCAGCCATTACGGTAATTTTGTCCTAACTAACGAACAACTTATCCAGGTCATGAAAGCTGCCCAGCGTCTGGCTGCTTGAAGTCTGCTTGACAGTCACTTAGAATTTACTTGATGCGGGATCATGATTGGTTACAAGAGCAATTAGAGTATCTTCTAAAAACATATTTTTCCGGCGTTCTACTAACTAATCCACTTGAGATTAAGTGGGGAAGAGAGGCAAAATACAGGTTCGGATCTATAAAGCTGGTGTCTTATAAAAGTATCAAATGGGACAAAGGTCACAAAGGCATCAAAGGGTTGATTCGGCTTGGGGATACACCCAAGAAAAGCCTGATAACGATTACCTCGATGTTTTGCGACGGGACAATTCCGGTTGGAGTTGTGCACTACACGATTGCTCATGAACTTTGCCACTACGCGCACGGATTTTCCAGTACGAATAAACGTATGTTCAGGCATCCTCACCATGGCGGGATAATAAACAAGGAGTTAACAGAGCGTGGTGCACAAGATTTGATTCCAATTTTTAAAAAATGGCTTAGGGAGTATAGAAAGCAGATTCTTGATGGCAGACAACGGATATGATTGCTAGGATTTCGGCTTATAGTGGAGAAGCGGTAGGAGGTTAGGGTTAGGATGTCGGTATGGTAAGGCGGTAGAGTGAGGAGATATTCAAATACTCTAAACACACCACGCTACTTTACTTGACAGTTTGGGTAAATTTACCCTACGATTAAGTTAAGCCTGCCAAATGATTAGAAAAAAAAGACCCCTTGAGGATCTTATAACTCCTTTAGTTGAGAGACTGTCTTCTTTTGAAGCAATACTTGTTGAGGTAATTATTTGTCTGATAATTTTTATTTCGGTACTGACTCCGAAGGTTGCACAAGCAAGTACACCCGGCAAGGCCAGCTTAGCGGTTAGTTGGGACAGGCCTGGTTACGCAAAAGTAACGGCGACGTATACCGATGGGACTGATACTGGATTTAAATGTAGCGGGCTGACTAGTTGCACAATTGGTCCTTTTTGGGGGACACCTGTAATTAATTACGTGGTAAAGGATGCCTCTACAAATTACCCGATTAAAGATGGTTCTATACGGACTTTTGCAAATTCCGTTGGTCAAGGTTTTGCGACTATTTCTTGGAATTGGACTTATGAGTTGCAGGTTTATCCCGAAAATGCTGGGAGCTGCACTAATGCGGGAAGTGAGTGCCGCAAGGCTAATTATGTTAATAATAATGCATCCATTCCTCAATCTTATGTTGATCTTCTAGCCGGTCGGAATTATCGTGTGATTGTTTGTTTGACAGCCTGTACTTTTTATGCCCCTCAGCTTAAATCTTATACCGAGACAACTGGTACTCCGGCAACTGCTTTGGCAGTTTCCAGTTTTAGTGCGACTTGTAATGCGTATGGACTTGTGAATGCAGATTTTACCTGGAACCGGGCAACTGGGCGCAGTTATGATCTGCAATATCTGGATAAATCAACAGATGCCAATTGGCCAACCGGAGTAAATGTGCCTTTTGGTGCCAATCCCAATAAGTTAAGTGTTACGGATCTTTTTCCCAACCAGGCGTACCACTTTCGAATAAATAGCCGAATTTACGGTAATCATATGTGGGACACTTCCGACACAGTAAATTTTACAGTTCCAAATTGTACGGTTCCCAATAAACTGGTAACGGCAAAAGCGGTGTTAGTTAGCCCAATTGCGACAAACCCTACCGGAATGGTTTGTTCTACGACTTCGGGCGTTGTTGTAAACTTTAAGTGGCAGGCAGCAACTATTAATGGTGGAACCTATGATTATGCCTATATTGATTATTCGGTTTATAACGATAATTTTGTTCTTCCATACAAAAATTCGGTGCTTGGTCCGAGCGCGACAATTTTTGGGGGTTCTGGCTTTTCCGGCGGGATAAATTATTACTGGCGCCTAAACTATCACGTGGCTGCTTCGAATCTATGGGTAACTTCGGATACGGGAAGTTTTACAACTCCAAGTTGCGTCACGCCTCCAGTCGGTGGCGGCTGTACTTTTACGAATAGCGCTAAACAGCTACAAAAGTATGGGGATGTTAGTGGCGATGGACGCATAACTACAGGTGACGCGACTTTAGTTAAAAGATACGTTGCCGGTGTAGACAAGCAGCTAATGGGGGATAGAACAGCTGCAGACGTTAACGGCATAAATGGAGTGGATAGTACAGACGCAGATCTTATCAATCAATATTACTTTAAGATTATTACAACATTTCCGGTGTGCAGTGTCACAGTAACCGAGCCTCTTACCTGCAGCAGGGTCGATGTAAGCGGTAATGGTGTAGTAGATGCTAATGATGGCACTTTTATTAGGCGGAATTATTCATCCTCGGTAGCCTATAATGCTAAATATGACCTTAATAATGACAAAATTGTAGATGCTTTAGATTTGAATATAGTGTATTCCCCGGCTTATTATGGTAAAAACTGTTTTGCTAGGACAGGCGCTGTAAATACAGTGTGCACTGCGCTTGCTCCCGGAAGTATTGTGGATGTTACTTTTAACTGGATGCCGGCAAATGGAGATCCGGGTATAAAGACGCAATGGCTGGACTATGACACTTCTGATCATGGGACGGGTGGAGGGTGGCCGGCTGGTAAGCAGTTAGCTCCTGGAGTAAACACCTGGGCTACGTCTGCATTCCCCCAGGGAACGACTTATTTTTGGAGAGTTAACACCCAGTATGCGGATGGGTCCTGGAAGAGTTCTAAAACCCCGAGTACTTTTACGACTGCGGATTGCACACCTGTGCCTACTAATTTATTGGCTACTCCGGCAACGACTGAAAAGTTAGCGGATGGAACGCCGTGCGCCTCCGGACCATATAGCGTTGCATTTAAATGGGATAACCCAAATAAGGGAGTCGGCTGGTATATAGATGTGACTAGCACTTTGGGATTCCCGCCCGGTGGTTTTTCTAATAAATTGATAGATGGTAATACCATTTTGTTGACTACGGGGTCTGACTTAAATGTGCCGATGCAGTTTCGACCCGGCCTAATCTACTACTGGAGAATTTTTAATGGAGTAAAAGCTTATGGTGGAAATAGTGTTTCGGTTGCAGCTTGTCCAACGGTGGAAACTCCTGGTGGCAGAGGGGTAGGGGCTTCTAGCGATGCGATTAAAAATTATATCAAGACCACAATTGGCGACAGACTAGCCACAGTACCAACCTTTGGTCCGACTGTAAGCTTCGGAAAATACTTATGGGGTCTTGCCTTGTGTGAAGGTTATGGAACTCCAGATCCGGACGCAATAAATCCAAATGGTCATTATGGATTGTATCAATATTCAACATCATCTTGGAATAATTTTAATAGCGCCAGAGGTATCTCACCAGCTCCAAACATATATGCAGCGTTCGATCAGATAGACACTACCGCTTATGTACTAGAAAGAGCCAATTGGGATGCGTTCAACTTTACTAACAACTGGCCGGAATGTAATGATGGTAATCGTGCCGTAATTGAATGGACGACTTATGCAGATACCTGGTAAAAAAGAATGAAAAAAGTAACAAAAGAAACACACTTACAACTACTGCTAATAATACTGTTAATTGCTGCGGTTATCCTGATGATACAAGTGCCTTTTAATAAAAAGGCTGCCGTTTTGACACCTAAACCTTCGCCACAACCCTATGTTGCCAAACCAATGAGCCAGGAAGCAAAGGATTTGAAGGCTACATTAGTTAAGACAGATAAATATGTTGGTGATTTAACTCTTGTTGATGAGGCCAAATTTAAGGTCGAGTATTTAATTTCCAATGAAGAGTTCATGGTGACAGTTAAAGAGTCCCCATATATAACCTCAAAGAAAGCGGCGGAAGGTTGGTTTATTAATCAAGGTTTTGTTGATTTTGACCTTTGCACATTAGATATCACTTTTGTGCCTGCAAAAGGAGTTACAGATACATTGGAAGCGCGTGATATGGTTTTTGACAGATGCCCTGTGCCAGACAAAGAAGAAGCGACTCCAGAAGCTAATTTAGCGCGATAATCTTACAGCAACGTTACTATAAAACGTTAGAAGTCCACCTGCCGGTGTGTTGGCACCTGTAACTCTTTCTTGTACTTTCATTTGGTCGGCTGGGCCTTCTTTCCTGGCTTTGATTTCTTTATTTATTCTGAATTGTTTTATTACTTCGCCCTGACCTTTAAATGCCTCGACAACTGTTGGGTTGCCGGCAAGATATTCTCTTTCCAGAAATATTTTTGCTGCGGCTACTGATAAATTTTCAAAAGCCTCTCCTTTTGTAAAACCTGTCATCTTGAATGTGTCTGAGGCGGATGACGTCCTTGCCATATTTTGTTGGGTTAAAACTGCGCCATTTTCTCTGATACTTTTGTAAACTTGAGCCATCAGCGGATTTTCTGAAAGTTTGTCGACCATAGCTTGGTTTCTGTCTAGCGTTGGAATTGCATCAGCAATGTAGTCTACTTTTTGAAGCATTTCGGGGGAATTTGCATACGTATGAATTTCATTCAGTTGAGTTTGAATTTGAAGCATAAATGGATTAGGAGTTTTGTCTGCCTCGCTATTTAACCCGGATAGAAAAATTTCCAGCATTCTTTTACGGCTACAGGCCATTTGTTCCTCGACGGTAGCGTCTGCTTGCGGGTATTCGGTTCCACCTTTCATTTTATCGGAGAAATATTCGGCGAAAAAGTCTTGGTAGTCGGCAAGACCCCAATTTAGGTCGTGCGATGCATTTTCTTCGATTTGTTTTGCTTCTTCATATTCTTCCGGAGTTAAAATGGTTTTCCAATACTCTCCGTTTGCGCTGTTACTAAAGTAATGGCCAACTTCATGATCCAGTTCTGCAAGGGATAAAGTTGCTTCTGCGTCACCTCTATGGTCGGCGCGCAGAAGGATTTTTGGACCGCCATTTTCCAAACCCAAAAAGTAATCGTTTGCCTGACCTGAATCTATGGATTCCTGGGTAGGAAAATATAACTTAACTTTTAGATTGCCAACTTTTGGGAACTTGTTTAATTCTTCTGTAATTTTTTGTGTATATTGTTCAACTTTTAAACCAGACGGTAGGGGTTTTCCTTCTGCCTGTAAAGCTTTCATTTGGTCGTCAAGCTCTATTTGGTATCCATAACGCGCTCTGTCTGTTTCTGCTGTGGCGGTCGCTTCCGGCGTTTCTGATGGCTGAGCTGTTTTGGTTGTTTCCGCAGTTTTTGTAATCATTGATTCGACAGTTGCGGTTTGGGAGGGTATTGGTGTTTCGGTTGCATGAACCACGTTTTCGCCGGGGGTAAAAACGACACTAGTTGGGCTTTCGACATTTTGACGACCACCCGGCGCGCAGGCGGCTGCCAGCAGTGTTGCGGCGACCGGGAGTGTGATTACTCCGCGATGAAGGTAGTTACCCAAGCGTTTTAGACTGTTAGGTTGATTATCTGTTGTTTTGAGTCCGGGCGAGGGTTTTTCGCTGTTTTTAACGATTAGATCTGGGTTCTTTTGAGTTTCGGGAGTTGCGTTCACAGGTTAATTTTAGCACGAGAAGGTAAAAAGGGCTTAGGGTTTAGGGTAATAGGGGTCAGTGTCCACCAGACCGGTTGCTATATTGAAGTTGTCATATCTAAGCTGTGCTCCCGGGCTTAGCGGTTGATGACTGCTTGTGGCTTTGTTGGCTCTGTTAAATTCTTTCAACATGTCCAGGTAAGGGGTAAGTGAGGTTTTTTCGCCGCTTAACAAGGTGTCACTATATAACCTGGCGAACTTCTCGTGGTCCGCGGATCTTAGCCTTTGCTTATAAACTCTTTCGATAGCAGCCTGCTTTTCGGGAGGAAAGGCGGCGATGGTTGCGTCGAGTTCGCCCATGACATATTTTTCTAAAAGAACCAACTCGGTTTCTTTAAAGAGAACTTGCCACCATTCTTTTTCGGTAACCCCCAGAAGAGAAGACTGAGAGCCAAGCTGTGTTGTCCAGTTTACGTTTTTCTCTTCAAACATACTTTCGTTTCTTTGTTTGCGCCACTGTTTTTCTGCCACTTTAACAAGCGGGCATGAATTGAAAAAAGCGTCAATTTGTTTATGACGGAAGGCGTGGAAATTGTAGCTGGTTGTTAACTCTGCAGGGTTGCCGGGTTTGAGGTTGTCTATATAGTCCTGCGCAGGTTTCATATCGTCTTCGAACGGATTTAATGGAGCATTAGTCAGTGGTTCGCGGCCGCCTATCCATGCAAGATTGGCGCTGATGTCGCTTGCTGCGGCGATTTGCTCGGTAGTAGCGCCGGCTGTGGGAATTGTCTGCACGCCCGTTTTGCCTTTTATCACCTTTTCTACAGAAGGATAGTCGCGGCCCCAAATAGGGTCGGCAAGTGCGTCTTGGCGAAGCTGCAATAACTTGTCGATTTGCTCGGGGGTAAAGTGCTTTTTGAAGTAGTCGTTGTTACTTTCGACATCTAAAATATGGGCAACTTGGGCGGCGACTTCGTATTTTTCAGTGTTTTTGTCTACGTGGTCGCGACCAACAAAAAGCCTGGCCTGCGCTGCCTCCGAATTATCTTTGGTTCCTGGCACGATTATTGCCTGTATGGGGGCGAAAAGCGGTGAGATGTCGACTATCTCTTTTATAGTATTTCGCGTTTCTTCTAGCGTTCTTCCGGACCTGGAGATATTGTCTGTGATTTGCGGGTCGACTAGAATTTCTGCCCTGGGGGTTGGGGTGGCAGTTGGTGCCTTTTCTGTTGGAGTTTTGGCGGGTTCATAAGTTTTTGTAGCTGAATAGTTTGAAGTGGTTGGTGAAGTCTCGTCTGTGGGGATGGCTCTTGTTTTTAGCGCTTCGTCTACGCCAGTTGGTGATATTTCACCACTTATTTTCTTGGAATCTTTCTCACAAGCGGATGTGAATAGTGTCAGCGCAACTGTTGCCGGTAGAGCGCCATAACCTAGCCATCTCTGGATTCGGGACGGTTTATTTTGAATGTTTTCCGGCGGAACTGCTAACTCTGATTGCTCGGGTGAGTTTGTCATGCGTTCATTTTATCATTTTTTAGCAAAAAGACTTGAAGTTTAGTGTTTAGTGCATATACAGTGAAGTTATGGAGATTTTAAAAAGGGTATTTATATTTTTTGGCTTATTTGTGCTGTTTGTGGCCAGTTATATGCTAATTACTGCCGGAAGTAAATACGGAAGTGACGCAACCGGCAGTGGGGGGATTTTGACATATTTGGGTTTTAAAAAAACTGTTCCGCCGGCGCCTGCTGTCCGAAACATTAATAATTTGGAAAGTCTGCCAGGTGAGATTGAAAAGAATGGGCAAGTGCAAGAGAAGCCGCCGGAGGGCACATATTCACCGGAGCCTTCACCTCAGGGCAGCCCTTCAATGACGTATTCTTACCCAGGTCCAGATGTGACTTCTACAGGGACTTTTTCACCTATTCCGACGCCAACCCCAACTCCAAGCAGCGGATATTACGTGCGACAGGCCCCTATAGATACATTTTGATATGACCTGCGGCGACTTATTAACAAATCAGAAAATGCGGATATTTTCGGGAGCCCTTTTGTTTGTGGGTATTTTTACGCTGGCTCTTGGCGTGGGCATATTTTATATGGGTACAAATAAAACTGATGACATAAAAGTAATATCTGCCGGCGAAACGTCCGCAGATGTGTATAGTCAAAGTCCCTTACAAAACAAGCAAAGTGAAAAGTTGGGACAGGTGGCAGGTGAGCTGACAGGTAGTTTGATAAATGTTAATACAGCCACTGCTGCCGAACTGGATAAACTTTCCGGTGTTGGCCCTGTTACCAGCGGTAAAATTATCGCCAATCGCCCATATTCTTCTTTGGAACAGCTCGTTCTTAAGGGGGCTATTTCCAGATCCCTGCTCATCAAAATTAGCAGTCAAATTACTGCCGGGGAGTGATACGACCAGTACAATTTCAAAAATACGGTTTTTTACTTTTTTATTTACTGCTTGCCCTTGCCGTTGTACTTAGGATTTATACATTTCGTCCGCGAACCTTGCCAATAAATACTCTTTTAAAGTTTGAAGCGACTATTTCCAGTGAGGTTGAAAGCCGTCCGATGAGTCAAAAGATCAAGGTTTTGAATTTGCGAATTTATGCGCCAAATTATCCAAAATATAAGCTTGGAGATAGACTTATAATCGAAGGCAAGGTTGACGGGGAGGGTAATGTTTTTAGCCCAGAGATTACAAAAATTGGTGAGCGGGCAAGTATAAAGGCGAACCTTAACGACTTTCGGGATACGATCCTGTCGCGGGTAAGTGCCTTGCTGCCGTCGCGCGAAGCGGCGCTGGTTGTTGGGGCTCTGATTGGTGTGGACAGGATCCCCGAAGATTTTAAGGTACAACTAATTAAAACCGGCACAATCCATGTTGTGGTTGTTTCGGGGCAAAATTTAATGATAGTTGCCGGAGTTTTTATTTCTTTATCTAAATACTTAGGAAGAAGATTAAGTTTGTTTTTTTCGTGCCTGGCAGTACTTTGTTATGCGTTTTTTACAGGGTTTGAGCCGCCGGTTGTGCGGGCGCTGATTATGGTTTTTACAACGACTGTGGCGCTGTATTTAGGCCGTACATCCGGCGCGTTGTTTTCCATTTTTTTGTCGGGGTCTGTGATACTTTTAATTTGGCCGGACGCATTGACAACACCGTCCTTTTTGCTGACCTTTGCGGCAACTTTGGGGATTGTAACTCTGGGGCAAATGCTCTCCGGTTTCTTTTCCAAGGTGCCGGTTGTTGGTGAGAATGCGGCGGTATCGCTATCTGCTTTTATTTTTACGGCACCGGTAATTTTATACTTTTTTGGGAGTATTTCACTACTGGCGCCTCTGGTCAACATACTGGTTCTTGAGGCTGTTTTTCCGATAATGCTTTTTGGATTTTTGTTGTTTGTAACAAGCGTTATTTTTACACCTGTTGCCCAAATCTTTGCATTTTTAACATATTTGCCGGCTCATTATTTTTCTGCTGTTGTGGATTTTTTCTCAAAATTTGATGTTGGATATATAAAGGGTTTTGCCGGTAATCTTTATTTGACGATTTTTTTGTATGTTTTAGTTTTTGGGCTCATGCTTATTTGGAGAGGGGAAAGAGACGTAAGCCGTGCAAAGTAAAATATTTTTGACACTGTCGTTTATCTTTATTTTGGGCGGGTTCTCGCTTATCCGGCAAAGCTCTGGCCAGAAAATAGAAGAGAAGTTTGTCTTTTGCGACATTGGCCAGGGAGACGGTTTTGTTTACATAACTTCCGGGGGATCGCAGATTGTTTTTGATAGCGGGCCGGGCGTAAAAATTACAAATTGTTTGGACAGGATCATGCCTTTTGGGGACAGAAAAATAGAAGCCATGCTTCTTACCCACCCTCAGCAGGATCATATGCAAGGCCAAATTAATGTGTTCGAAAATTTCCAGGTGGAGAGAGTTTTCTATACCGGGGTTATGGCCAGTTCTCAGGTATTTAACGAGTGGTTAAGGCTGGCAAATGCGGAGAAAGCGCAAATTGTAAATTTAAAAAGAGGAGACGAGGTAACTGCCGGAGCTGCAACCTTTGAAGTGCTTTGGCCACCTGAGGAAGATGAAAAAGTGTGGAAAGAGGAGCCGCCTGACGACCTTAACGAATCTTCTTATGTGGTGAGGTTAGATGAAGGGAAATTTTGTGCGTATTTAACTGGAGACGTTCCCAAAGAAATTATGGCGCTACTTGTTACCAAACCTTGTCAGCTCTTAAAGGTGGGCCATCATGGTTCAAAAACTGCTACAGATTCTTTTGTTGTGGGCAAAGTATTGCCTAAGATTGCTGTAATTCAGGTTGGTGCGAATAACAGGTTTGGTCACCCAAACGGGGAAGCGCTGACGGCTCTTTCACAAGTGGGCGCCAAAATTTTAAGAAACGATATTAACGGGGACATTGAAGTTTTATTTAATGCCGAGAATGGAGAAATTAGATATAAAACGCAGAAAAATTAAGAATCACAATTGACAATTTTGACAAGTCAAATTATAAGTCACATACTGAAGTTAGGTTAAACTTTTTGATGTGCCTGCCGTTGTGAGTAAAATTGCCCAATATCCCCATAGAACACTTGCTATCGCCGGACTTTTTACGTTGTTTTTAGTAATCCCGCTTTCGGCAATCGTTGTTTTTTCTACTGTGCAAAAGAGCGGGACTGGGGCCAAAGCGGCCAGCATCCCTACTTTTACGGTTAGTAACGTCACCCAAATTGCCAAGGAAATTGGTCCAGACGGAAATAATTCAACGCAAAATGTTGATGTCTGCGGAGCAGACTTGGGAAGCATGTTTGACTGGAACGGTAAGGTTTATAACGTTTTTGGGGACACGTTTGGCTGTCCTTTGAACCCGACGCAGCCCAACTGGCGAAGCAATGCCCTGGCGACAAGTGTCGACACCAACCCTACCGACGGAATAACTTTTGACAATTGGATTAAAGGTGTAGACGGCAAAGCTAAGGAGCTTATTGCCAACGACCCTGTTTCATCGACCGAAACGGCAATTCCGACCTATGGTGTAAGCGTTGGCACAATTGGCTATTTATATTATTTTGAAGGTCAAATTGCTCCGAGTTGGACTTGCAGTTATTCATCCGTTGCAAAATCTACAGATGGTGGTCAAAACTGGACAAAGCTGACAAATCTTAAATGGGATCCCGGAAACTTTAACCAAGTGGCGATATACAAGAAGGACGGTTATGTATATTTCTTCGGTATTCCCTGTGCGCGGGCAGGGGAAGCAAAAATGATGCGGGTTTTGGAGGGATCAATTGAGAGCAAATCAGCTTACGAATATTTAACCGGATATGACGCAATAAGTAATCCGGTATGGACGGTTAACGCGGAAAGTTCAGCGGTATCTATTGTGCCTGCGCCGGTTGGGGAATTAAGTGTGCGGTTTAATAATTATCTGGGGCAATATATCATGATGTACCTTAAGGACGTTTCCCCCTATACAATTGAAATCCGGTCTGCACCCAACCTTTGGGGGCCATGGGGTGAACCCCAGGTGGTTACAACCGGATCTACTTACCCTTGTGTTTATGCCCCTTACATGCGCGAAGGTTACGACGAAAACAACGGCCAGACCGTTTATTTTAGAATGTCCCGGTTTTGTCCGGGTTTTGACCCTTACAGCACTTATTGGATGAAAATGACGTTAAATGTGAATGGTCCTATTCCGACGTCTTCGCCGAGCTTTAGTCCAAGCCCAACACCAACTAACTTGTTGCCCCCCTGTTATTTCACGGATTCAACGGGAGCACAATGGGGATATGGAGACGTTAACAATAATAATGTGTTAAACGCAGCTGATGCAACTTTGGTCCTTCGAAGTTACTTTGGCATAGATCCACCATTGACAGGTGATGCTTTTAAGGCGGGAGATGTTAATGGTAATAATATTTTAAACGCGTCGGACGCAACGCTTATTAAACAATACGTTTTTGGCATTACAACCACTTTTAAGGCCTGTACGTCAGTAATACCTACTCTTACTCCGACGCCGTCACCTTGAATTTGTGTTCAATCCAGGTTGTTATCTGAGGGTTTTTGCAAGAAAATTGACCCTGCTGATATAATTGTCGCCCAATGGACGAGCGGTGGACAATAACTTACGTTCGGTGTAGAACTTCAAGGGTTGAAAGTAGGCGGTGAGATGAAATTTGTCCAAACAAAGTTTAAGCGTGGAATTGTACCCATCATTTTGTTAATTTTAATTCCCTTTTTGGTTACTGGGGTGGCTTATCTAATTATTGGCCTGAAGCATCCAGAAAGCTACGCTTTTGGTGCACCAAATATTGATATAACGGCAGAGGCTGTTCAAAAAGTACATCAGATTGCTGTTCCGCATACAGACGCTGCTGGAAATTTTAAAAACACCTATGATGCCAGCTCTTTTCTACCTTTGGGTATCTACAACCCAACACTTTGCCAGGTAACAAAAACGTTAGCATGGACTCCTCAAGGCGGATATAGCGGTGATTACAGGATAAAGGTGAACTATGGTTCAAGCAGGGCTGCCGGGACGTATCTAATTGCAGATATTAATGTTGGAAACGTGACTAGTGGCGAAGTGGGGAATTTACCTCCATCATCCAGTCTTTACTATTCGATTTGGCTAAATGGAACTTCGACAGTAATTGCAGAAAATCCGTTTACAAGCGATGTTTGTGCGAACGTCGTTGAAGACCAGAATTTGCAGAAGTTGGCAATAGCCGGGTTTAATTTGGCAATTTTGGAAAAGAATGTTTATCCGGACAGTAATGTGCTTGCAAGGGCACAAAGCTCTGGAGTTAAGCTAATATTGGACATGCGTGACCGGCCAAATGAGATATTTGCGAGCCTAAAAGATAATACCAATGTTTTTGGGTTTTATGTGGGGGATGACGATTTGGCGCGTGCAAAAGCGCTGAACACTGATTCTGATCCAAATAACAACGTAGACGTAAATGCGATTTATAACAACCTAAAAACATATTCGGACAGCTTAGAATCACAAACACAAAAGGTTGTTCTTGAAGCCGAACCTAATATTTCTACCAGCGATGCCCAGTGGGTACCATGGTACAGCCTGTTTGACAATACAGGCAATGTTTCTTTCCACTATCAATATCCAAAATCGAGTTCACCAATCTTCCCCTGGACTTCATTAGTTGAGGTTGCCGACACGGTTTCCCACCAGGTTCAACTCAACGGAGACACTCGTCCAAGCTGGTTTATTGAACAGGCCATAAATCTAAAATGGGTGATACCGTTGGAATTTCCAACGCCACCAGAAAGCCGGGCGATGGCGTATACGGCGATAATCCATGGTGCAACCGGATTGTTCCAATTTTCCCACGACGGTTGGTTGAGACGTCAGCCAAAAGGCAGCCCTGCACCTGCAAACCAGAATGATATTAATTGGTGGGACAGACATGCAGGTATAAAGGGGAATACACCGGTTTCTTATCCTGGCGGAGACAAGTGGGCTTATTCGGCTTCCTCTGCTGAGCAGGCAGAGAGTATGGCCCTTTGGAATGGTCAGGACGCCAGCCAAAATGGATTGAATAAAGAATTGGCAGACTTAAAACAGGTGATTTTAAGTCCAACTGCTACAGACGACTATCAGGTCTTCGTGGACCAACGTCCTTCTGTGATAATTAATATTTATCAGGGTCCAATTTCCCCGGCACCTATCCGTACGATGCTTAAAAAAGTTGGAGATTACTGGTATTTGTTTGCGGTAAATATAGACAACCAACCTATTAATGCGAAGTTTGTGATTAGCAGTAATATATTCACGAACGCACAGGTCTTGTACGAAAATCGAAATGCTACTTTAATACACAATAATGAGATTTCGGAATTATTTAATCCGTTTGATGTAAATATTTATAAATTGACCGTTGATCCTGCAACTTCCGCTTGCACCTTTACTAATTCTGCCGGTTTGGTGCAAAAGTATGGTGATGTAAACAATAATGGAGTCGTAAACGCAGCTGATGCAACTTTGGTTCTGCGAAGTTACTTTGGCATAGATCCACCATTGACAGGTGATGCTTTTAAGGCGGGAGATGTTAATGGTAATTTTATTTTAAACGCATCCGACGCAACGCTTATTAGGCGGGTTGTTTTTGGAATTGATACAAAATTTCCCGTTTGCCCGTAGGTTTGATTTTTCTTTTCAGGGTTAGAGGCTGATGTATCAGAGGGTGAATTTTGTAAATAAATTGACTGTGCTGATATAATTGTCGCCTGATGAAAGAGCGGGGGGCAGTACCGCATAGTGTAGCAATTGAATCTTCAGCGGTTGGGGATGTGGAGTTGCGACCACAAGAGCCTCAAGATAGATTTCAACTAAGACCAAGAAAAAGGGTTAGGGCAATAGGAGCTTTGACTGCCAGCGTTCTGGCGCTGGGAATTACTTTGTCTGGATGTACTGGAGGAGATTCTTCTTCCGAAAGATCCGAAACTCCAAGCATAAAACCTTCCGTTACTGCGCAAAAAACACCGGAGGTGACAGTAACTCCGGAGGTTGGTGAGGTTACCCCTGAATCTATTAATCTATTGCGAAAAATTGACGGGAAAAATTGGGACGAGGCGATTTCGGACGGAGACTTTACTTATTCCGAGGTTATTGAACTTAAAGATACTGATCCTGGTAAGCGGTATTTAAGGTTGGTTGGTAAGTTTGGAGTATACGTTTCCCGTAAAGATAATAAGTCCGGGGAAGTAAAAGATGCGACAGACAAGCGGGAACTATTTGATTTAATCTTTCCGGAAAATCCAGAATCAAAATTTCCAGATTTACCTTCCGGTCGTATCAAAAAGGTTGACGGTTGGAGAGTTTTGGCATATTTGGTGGCGAGTGACCAAAATGTAGTAACCGAGATGCCTGGTCTTGGGGTTGTTGAAGGCACTGATCCAAACATTGTTGAAGTCAAAATTGGGTGGAGAGATTTTTACCATTGCGGACCGACCGATACATCTTTACAAAAATGGATTGCTTATATAGATACAACGGGATATGGGCTTGGTGAGACTGATTTCGAAAAGCAGCTTCCAATTGTCCAAGTTTCGGATGTTAGGGTGACATTAGACGATAAAATTTGTCTAGTTACACCATCACGCTGATGAAAATATTTAAGAAAATTGCGAGCGGATTGCGCAAGATTATAGTAATAGTTTTGATCTTGAGTTTATATCTGCCTTTGCTATTAATTCCCCAAAATTCGCAAGCGGCAACGACCACTGATCCGGTTGTCGAAATTCAAAACCTAAATAGTCAACTGGCAGACGGATTGAAAAATTCCCAAGTAACAGGTGGCACCGAAAGTGCAACAACCGCTTCAAATTTAGTGCAGGTTGCCACCGACAGAAGGGTAAAGTTAAAAAACCTGATAATAAACCAGCCGAAAGATGTTTCAAAAGTAATAATCGGCGATTCGGGCGTATATCCGGCGGATGTACAGGGCATTTTGGAGAAAAAGACAACCGAGACCGGTTATTATACCAGGCTGCATTCGGATTATCTGGATAAAAAGGAAACAAATGCGGATTTTTTGATGGCAGGTCCTGATTTGGCAGGTCCCGCGGTTCTTTTGAAGAGCGATTACGGGCATGTAAATGTTGAAAATATAAATAAACAAATAACAGTTTCCGGTTACAAACTGGATGGTATGATGTGGTTTGGCGGAGTTGATAATGTGAGTTTATTGACTGCGTCATCCTCGAATGTTGCACCCAATACCAGCGGTCCGGCTGCAGCAGGTGTCAATCCTCCCGGAACAAGAAGCATGGCTGTTTTGTATGTGAACTTTGTGGATAACAGGACCAGGACGTTGACCAATTCGCAAATTAGTGATCATGTTTTTGGGGGCGGTAACAGTGTCAAGAGTTTTTTGGAAAAATCTTCAAACCACCTATTTACGATAAGCGGTGATGTGTATCTATTGGATTTGGATATTAATAAAACTTGTGAACTGATTAAATGGCCTTTTAATTTAGAAGGAGATTTGGTCGCTTATAGTAAAAATAAGGCGACTGAACTGGGGATTAACCTTGATAATTATACCGATAAAATGATTATTCTAGACCCGACGCTTACTTGTTCTGTGGGCGGTGAAAGTACGCTTGGCCCAGGGTGGGCTTTTTCGATTGGTTTTTATGCTATTGCCCACGAATTCGGACATAACATGTACTTGCAACATGCGCAGGGTTATGAATGTACTAATACTTTTGTAAGTGATAATTGTAGGGAAATTAATTACGGTAATTGGTTTGACGTGATGGGCGGGTCACAAAATGATTTTGTTGATGGGGATTTTGGTCCCTATGCCAAAGAATTTTTAGGCTGGCTGCAGCCTTCTGAAGTAACAAATGTGACGGCAAGCGGAACGTATACAATAAATACTTTTGAAGAACCACCTACAATTCCTGGTCCGGAGTATCCTGCACGTGTTTTAAGGCTTGGTTTAGGGGCGGATAAACCTGCATATTACATTGCATATCGCATGAAAAATTCACTAAACGCGCAAGGACCTGTTATTGAGCTTGCAAGCGGAAGTTTGGGAAGTCTAAGAAGAACATATTTATTGGACACGACTCCCGGTTCTATTGCCGGAGATACTGATGTGTCAGATGATGGTTATTTGCATGACGGGCAACAGGTAACAGATGCTTTTAACGGTATTAGCTTTAAGGGAATCAGCCATAACACAACGAGTGCGACGATTCAGGTTACGTATGGTCAGGCTTCGCCGGGACTTTCTTCTTTAAACGTGGAGTGGGATATGGCGACGGGTTACCTTTCGGCAGTTGGGCAGAAGAAGGATATGTCTTGGAATCCGATTCGTTATATTGTGGACGTAAAATGCAGCGGCTATGGGTGTACTGGGGAGTGGAACCAGTGGAGCGGATGCTCGAGCTGGCCGACAGGAACTTGTCCGCCGTTTGATATGACAAGCACTTCAGTTGATATTCCTGTCGGAAGTACCGGCAGCGGATATTCCTACCAGTATAGGGTTTGGCTGTTAACCCGCGACGATAATAACCCGAATCAGGCTGCAACCTACCAATGGATAGGCGATACTGATGCAAGCAAGAATTGCGGAGGTCCGGCGAACTGCATACAGACTTTAACCTGGCCGGCTGTGACCTACAAAGCTTATTTATATGAAAAGGATTCTGGACTAAAGGCTTGTACCGGGCAAATCTTTCCCGAAGTGGCTGGTTGCCAGGATTTTTTGTACGGGTCGGACATAACGTCTTTTTCCTTCCGTGGATTACCTTCGGGGATTACTTTTAAAGGTGCCGTTCGGGTTTCTGACTTTTCGGGTAACTTACATTTGCTCACAGATTATGCAGATTTGGGCCAGTCGGATTCTTATGTAAGAAATTGTTCTAATTCAACTGGTGTAACATGTACACTTCCTGGTTATCCTAACCCGCAATCATTTATCGGATTTGAGCCTATTTTATGGTCTATCAAGGTTAACAACCAGAATGGGTATATATTTAGTGGGCCGACACTTGCACTTTCATTTGCCGACGGAAGTTTGACCGAGAATTGGAAGTGGGATTATCATGCCGTGGTTTTTCCAAAGACCTACAGCGATTGTTATGCAGCTGGTATTGAGTGTCAAGTTCAGTCGGTTTACAAGTCTACTGCAAGTAACTTCTCCTTTAGATTTACCGGGGTTAGGGCAGGTGCAGAATACCGTTTGATAGTTTGTGCATATATATGCAACACAACCGCCGGGAATCCGGTGGTTGTAGATAAAATTGTGATTAGTAATCCTGGAATTGGGCCATCATTTTTTTCGACAGATCCGTTTATTGAGCAACCACCTACTTTTGCCTGCGTTTTTATTAATGCACAAGGTCAAGCGCAAAAGTATGGAGATGTTAACAATAATGGAGCTGTAAATGCGTCTGATGCAACCTTGGTCCTTAGAAGCTATTTTGGTATTGATCCGCAACTGGCAGGTGATGCCAAGAAGGCGGGAGATGTTAATGGTAATAATATTTTAAACGCGTCGGACGCAACGCTTATTAAGCGGGTTGTCTTTGGAATAGATACAAAGTTCTCCGTTTGCCCGTAGAGCGCTTAGGTTCGCTACATTTTTCTCATTGATTGACAAATATAGGCTTCGAATGGACAATGAACTGATGATTCGCGACCAAATAAAAGAGGACTTAGAGAAGGCGCTAAAAAGCCTGCAGATAGAGCAGGGGAAAGTTGAGGTTTCCCGGACTACAGATTCGAGGAATGGGGATTATACTTCTAATGTTTCACTAAAAATTGCGGGTAAACTTAAGCCCTTCGATGTGTCTCAGGACAAGCAATCGCCAATGGAGGTTGCTAAAAAAATAACTGATAGTATTGGTATTTTGCCTCACATTGAAAAACTAGAGGTTAAGGAGCCGGGTTTTATTAACTTCTTTGTTAAAAACGATTTTTGGCAAGATGAGGTGGAAAAAGTACTCAAAGAAGAAGTTTTAAGTCTCGGTGGGCCAAAGCTCAAAATAATCGTAGAGTTTACAGACCCCAACCCATTTAAAGAATTTCATATAGGCCATCTTTACAGCAATATTGTAGGGGAATCTATTTCCCGTCTACTTGAAGCAACAGGAGCTGTAGTTAAAAGGGCGAATTATCAGGGCGACATAGGTATGCATGTTGCCAAAACTATCTGGGGAATTCCCAAATTGTTAGACCAAATTGGTGAGAAGTTTGAAGACATTGAGAAAAAAGATCTTGGCGCGCGCGTTTTCTTTTTGGGTCAGGCTTATTCATTGGGTGCTAAAGAGTTTGAAGCCAGCCAGGGAGTTAAGGCTGAAATTGCCGAGATTAATAAGAAGATTTTTGCAAAAGATCCGTCTGTACTTGCCATTTATGAAAAAGGTAAGAAGTGGAGTCTTGATTATTTTGAACAAATTTACGAGCGCTTAGGCACAAAATTTGATTTTTATTATCTTGAAAGTGAAGTGGGTGAAGTAGGCGCAAAGATTGTTCGTGAATTTTTAGAAAAAGGCGTGTTTATAAAAAGCGAAGGGGCAATCGTTTTTCCCGGAGAAAAATATGGTCTTCACAGCAGGGTATTTATTAATTCTTTGGGTTTGCCCACGTACGAGGCTAAAGAACTGGGTTTGGCGCCAACAAAATATAAAGATTTTGCCTATGACGAATCGGTGATTGTAACAGGAAACGAGATAAACGATTATTTTAAGGTACTTTTGGCGGCTCTAGCGCAGGTTGCACCGGAACTTGCCGTCAAAACCCGCCATATTTCGCACGGTATGGTGCGGATGCCTGGAGGGAAAATGTCATCACGTCTTGGAAACGTGCTTTTGGGTGAGTGGCTCTTGGATGAGGCTAAAAAAAGGGTTATTGAAGCTTTTGAGGAAGTTCCCGCAGAAGTTGCCGAGCAAATCGGTGTAGGTGCAATAAAATACGCGCTTTTAAAAGGTAATATTGGCCAGGATGTAAATTTTACATTTGAAGAGGCTATAAGTCTTTCCGGTAATTCCGGGCCATATTTGCAGTATGCGTATGCCAGGTGCAGGTCGGTGTTGGCAAAAAGCAATAAGCAACATGCAAAAAGCAATAAGTTTGATTTGGAAAATTTAGAACCAGAGGAGTCGGCTCTTTTGAGAACGCTGGGGCATTTTGAGGAAGTGGTTTTGGATGCGGCAGAAAGTTTTGCTCCAAGTGCGCTTGCCAATTTTTTGTATGAAGCGGCCCAGAAATACAATAGCCTTTACAACAATTTGCCGATATTGAAAGCTGGTGAAAAGGAAAGAGGCAGACGGTTGTTTTTGACTCGCGCAACTGCGGATGTACTTAAAAAGGGTTTAAGCCTTCTTGGAATAGCAGCTCCCGAGAAAATGTAGGTAGAAAAGGTTTCAAAAGTACCAAAAGTATCACAGGTATCAAAGGGATCAGATGGGCCAGATGGTACAATTTGCTCTCGTGAAGAAGTTGTTTTTTAGTTTGGTGGTTTTGGCAAGTCTTGCTTTTTTGTGGTTTAAGGCGGACTTTCCTTCAATGAAGAAGGTAGAGGACGTAGCGGGTGACAAAGATCAAAAGTCGGAAATACTACGCTTTGCTATTGTTGCAGACAGTCACGGTGACAACGAAAATCTTAAAATGGCGCTGGACCTTGCAAAATCCTGGAGCGCAAACTTTGTCGTGGGGTTAGGGGATTACACAGAGGTTGGCACTCGAGGGCAGCTTAATGGTGCGAAGAAAGTTTTTGATAAAAGCGGTTTGAAATATTATTTAACTCCTGGAGATCATGACCTTTGGGACAGCAGGAACCGCGGAGAAGAAGCGCTTTATAATTATAGAGACGTTTTTGGTGAGCCGAGCCAGGTTTTTGAAAAAGCGGGAGTTGAATTTTTAATTGTTGATAATAGCGATATTTA
>ERZ1292625.457-Hain-H41-01um-R1-457-length-62823-cov-7_pt1 | contig 35380 bp, 42 predicted proteins | sample MGYA00564400_ERZ1292625 | MGnify/ENA primary metagenome ERZ1292625 (study PRJEB36523, sample SAMEA6512639) | groundwater metagenome | collected 2019-01-08 | study: AquaDiva: Metagenomics assemblies of 32 groundwater samples
GGATCGGTAGATTCAGTAGAGTCAGTAACATCGGTAGTGTCGGTAGTAACTTCGGGTTCCGTAGGTTTGTTGTGAGGTTCGTCGATAGGGTCGTTTACTGCATGAGCGTCATCGCTCAAATTTTCGTCAGGAGTGGCAGTAGATTCTTCTTCTACCTTTGTCTCTTCTGACTCATCTGTACCCTTATTGTTCTTGTCATCGTCTTGCATTTATTGTCCTCCCTTTAGAAATTTTTCCACCATTATTGTAAAAAATGCGTCAAGCCCAGAAATGTAGGCTCCAATTATGACCGAAACCATAAATACAAGAATTGTCAGCCTTATTGTTTCGGCGCGTGTTGGCCAAACTACTCTATCTAGTTCTGCTTTCGATTCCTTTATGTAGGTTATAGGATTGAACATTTTTTAATCCTTAAACAATCTATTAGGGTTAAAGCCACTAAAAAATCTCCCCTCAATTGTCAAGGTTGGTGAGTATGATAACAGAAGTATCAAAAGTAGTACAAGTATCAAAGGTAAAGAGACGGAGGGAACAGAATGGATATGGGAGTCAAAAGAACAGTAGGTTGATTTGGGATACGCATTTGGAGGATAATTTTGGTTATCTATGAAAAAGGTTAGAAAGGCCGTTATACCGGCAGCCGGTTTTGGAACCAGGTTTTTGCCTGCAACAAAAGCCATGCCCAAGGAAATGCTGCCGATTGTAGATAAGCCGATTATTCAGTATGTGGTTGAGGAAGCAATTGAGGCGGGGATTGAGCAGATAATTTTGGTTACCGGTTGGCACAAGCGGGCGATCGAGGACCATTTTGATAAACATTTTGAACTTGAAGCGAGACTGGAGAAGGATGGAAAGATGGAGTTACTTGAGGAGGTCAGGCGAATTTCGGAACTAGCTAACTTTGTCTACGTTCGCCAGAAAGAAGCGCTTGGTAATGGGCATGCACTTTTGGTGGCGAAGGAAATTGTTGGAGACGAACCTGTTGTGATGCTTTGGGGGGATGATTTTGTGGCAGCAGAGCCATCCAGGACAAAACAAATGATTGCAGCGTATGAAAAATACGGCACATCAATTTTATCCGGAATTCGCACGACGGATCCGGGTGACACAAAAAAATATGGATATGTTGGCGGACGCGACGTTGGTGATGGGGTTATTGAAATAGACCAGTTTATAGAAAAACCCGGGCCAGATAAGGCACCTTCTAACCTGGCTGTGGTTTCGGGGTTTTTGTTTACACCCGATATTTTTGAGGCGTTGGAGCGGGCGATACCGGAAACAATAGATCGCGGGAACGAGCTTTATTATGTTGATGGAGTTAACAATCTGATGAAGGATGGCAAGAAGGTGCACGCGATAGAAGTTAAAAACAGTAAATATTATGATTGTGGTAGTAAGGTTGGTTATTTAAAGACGGTTGTAGATTACGGCTTAAAACATGAAGATGTGAGAGAAGAGTTTAGCGACTACCTTAAGAAACTGGATTTGTAATAATTTTTGCAAAATTTTAGTCTTCAGATATAATCCTAAAGTAAATGACAAAGCACTTGGCGATTTTGGGGAGTTGGGCAATTGAGGAGATATTTAGCGGTCGCAAAAAGATTGAGGGTAGATTCTCCAAAATTAAAATTGATCCATTTGGAAAAGTTGCCCGTGGAGACGTCGTTCTTATGAAAATTCCCGGAGAAAAAATTGTAGGGCAATTTATAGTAGACAGGGTGATTTACTTTGATCATCCCAGAAGCGAAGAGGTAGAGCTTATCAAAGAAACTTATGGCCGCGAATTGGCGGTGCCAGTGGGGTTTTGGCAGGAACACGAGAAAGTTAATTTTGTAACTTTAATGTTTATTAAAAGTGCTACCAAGTTTATTGTGGCTCCTGTTGTTAAGAAAAAGGATTTAAGGCCCTGGGTGGTGCTGGAACAATGACAAATGGCCAAACCCCAATGACAAAAATTTGGAGTTTGGAATTTTGTAATTGGTCATTTTTTGATTCTTATCTTCGGTTTGTCGATGCCGAAGGAATGGAGTCTGGCAGCCATTTTTTTTGAAGAGACAAAAATTGTGTCGCTCTGGTTTAGAAGTAGTTTTGTATAAAATCCGGGAATGGGTGGGTTAGAAAAGTTTTGCGCCCAGATAAATTTTTTTCCCATGAGCCTTGAAAATAATACGGCTGCCATTTGAGAGGCCTTGGGTTTTTCTACAAGAACAACATCTGCTTTTTTATTTCGCTTTATTTTTTTGAGAATTTTTTTAAAAGGAGTATTTGCACTTATTGTTAGTACGCTTTTTGAGGTTAGTACCAGTGTTTCTTTTTTTACATTTTCCACTTATGCAGACTGTGAGTCGATTTAAACCTAATTTGTTGTTTTTGGCAAGCCCCAAAATGAACATCCATATTTTGGGGGTAAAGGGGCAAAATATGTGATTTGACATTTTGTAACCGATACTAATATGATTAGTTTAGAAAGTTGAGTCCTTGCGCTTTAGATCTTCTTAATAGATACAAGAATGTTTTCCATAAAAATTTGATGAAAGGAGTGTGATAGGTAATGACAACTAAGTTATTTGTTGGGAATTTAGCGTATTCAATGACCTCCGACGACTTGCGGGCTGCGTTTGCAAAGGTTGGAGATGTACTTGACGCCAATGTCGTGATGGACAAGCAAACCGGCAGGTCCCGAGGTTTTGGTTTTGTTGAAATGAAAAGTGAGGAAGATGCTAAAAAGGCTATGGATACTCTAAACGGAACGGAAGTGGATGGCCGCAAGATTTTTGTGTCGGAAGCGAAACAAAAAGAAGAGAATCGTAACCAGGAGTAAATTTAATTTAACAATTCCCAATTTTTGAGGATTTGAAAAAAAACTGCCCTGTATTCTTGAGGGCTTGAAAAATAATTGTCTTGTGTTAACTCGACAAGGTAGTAGAGGTTGTTTTTCTTTGTAACTGCTGTTTTGAAGTAATTTGTGTCCTGATAGTAATAGAAGCTGTTGTTTCCAAATGTGGTGGGCTTGATATAGTACGGAATCTCAACGTTTTTTGTGACCGTAACTTTTAGCTTAACTTTATTTGATAAAAATTTTTCCACTACATCCGGAGGTTCTTTTTTGCTATCAATTTGAGTACCGACCCATTGTTTTGGGAAGTGAACTTTATATTTGTATGTTGAGTTCGTGTGTGCTGTCCACTTTTGGGCAGGATCCATTTTGGCGGACAAGGCTATAGTGCCAAAGCCCTCGTAGTGACTGTCTATTGCTGTTTCTACATCTGCCTGGGACTGGTTGAAAAACTTGGACAGATAAAGAATAGTTGCGGCTATGAAAAGAAATATCAGAAGGGGAATGACGATATTCCCATTTTTTGTTTTTACCCTCATTAATTTATGATTGCATAGATGTGGTTCTATTCCTAGCTTGATAAATTGTTAGGCTTATTGTTGGTTTCTTCAACTATTGAAAGTTTATTAGTTTGCCATTTTCGTCCAGCTCGATGAAATGGTGGACCCTGCCTTCACGAAAATCCGCACACTGATTTTTTGGATCGTCGTCTATTTTCTGTCTTGGCTTGTGTGCTATGTCCAAAACCCAATCATCTGCAACTTTGCCTAGGCATGGCCCATTGACCATATCAAGCCCTTCTTGTTTATTTTTGATGTAAAGATTCAGCGCGTTTTTGAGGGCATCTTCATTGTCTTTGAAATCGGCAGGAGTCGAGGTTGGCTTTGCGATTGCACCACTTGCTTGGGGCTCTTTTGTTGGTGCTGTTACGGTACTACGCGTGGAGGCAAGGTAAACAATGGTGAAAAGCACAACGAATCCAGTTACAATGGCAAGTGAATATAATATTTTTTTCACTGTTTTTATTTTACAACTTTTTGTGGGCCCTCTGTTTAGATTTATTTGGTCTATTTAATTTCAATAAATTTTGCAGCCCTTCCAAGGACTTTTGCGCCATGCGTGCCCACCACAACCAGGTCTTCCAGGCGAACACCACCCCATTTAAAGTAAAGGCCGGGTTCTACGGAGAAAATCATGCCGCGTTCTAAAATGTCTTTTGATTTTGCTCCCAGAGACGGCCCTTCGTGAACTTGTAGGCCTATACCGTGGCCGAGTGAGTGCAAGAAGTGGTCACCAACGCCAACTTTTTTAAAGGTGTGAGCTGCAGATTCAAAAACCGCTTTTGCTTTGATCTTCGGCTTAATATTGGCGATTGCTGCTTTTTGGGCTTTTAGCACAAGGTTAAATATTTTTCTTTGCTCTCCACTTGCTTTTCCTATAAAAACCGTTCGGGAAAAATCGGCGCAATAGTTTTGGTATTTGGCTCCAAAGTCAAACAGAAGTGTATCGCCAATTACTAGTCGTCTATCGCTGGTGACGTGATGAGGTTTGGCGGAATTTGGACCGGAGGCAACAATAGGTTCGAAAGCCTGGCTTTGGTGCGTAAAGTGCCAAGTTATGGATTTTAGCTTTTCTGATATTTCTGCTTCTGTCTGGCCGATTTTGATTGTTTTTAAAATTTGTGTGAATGCGCGACTTGTAATGTTTTGGGCTTTTTCTATCTTTTCTATTTCTTTTTCTGTCTTAACTGCTCGTAAATTTTCTATTAAATGATTAGTGGGGGTAAGCTTGGATTTTTTTGCCAAAAGTCTAAATTTTTTGTGCTCTGCTACGGTTATGTCGTGAGCTTCAAAACCCACCTTCGCTAAAGCTTCGGTGGGCAAGCCCACCTGCAAACTATCTTTGATAAAGTCTTCATATTCGTTTCTTTCTGTAGCGATTTTTACTATTAAATTGTCAGACTTCAATTTTGAGGCCTCGGCTTGGTAAAGTCTTGCGGTGATTAGCGTCGATTTGTTTTTACCAATTACCAAAAGCGCCTCTCGTTCTTGCGGCGAAACGCCTTTAAAACCGGTTAGGTAAAAAATGTTTACCTGGTTGGTTATTAAAAGACCATCGAGTTTATTATCGTTTAATAGTTGTTGTACTTTGTCCTGCATAGCTCTGGAATTATACAAGAAGTGTAGTGAGGCTTGGCAAACTAGCTTTAAACGGGATAAACTTAAGTTATAGTGAGGGATGCGGTTGCAGAAATGTTAGAAAAGCCTTTGAGTAGACGAACTTTTAATAGAGGGCTCGGAGCCGGAGCGTTGGCGGCGGCGGCGGCCTTAAGTGGTTTAGGCTACGGTAAATCAAGGTACCCTGATGTTGTCGGTAGGAAAATTGATGAGAAATATGACCTTTTTTTAAAAAGGGCCAAAGGTGGACTTGAAAGAATTGGTTTTGATTGGGAAAAAGGTAAGGTTGGGGGAGTAACTATAGAGTCTTTGGCACAAAATCCCCCGGAAGGGTTCGATTTATTGCTGCCTGGTTTGACGGATGATGAGAAAAAAGTGTTATTTGAGCCAGAAGTAGGCAGGATTCCGGTTGCGGGCAAAGAGGTGTTGGGGAAATTTGATTATGGTACAGAGCAAGGCCTAATGAACATTTCTACATTGCTTTCTCTTGAAAATAGAATCAGAGAAAAGATGGTAAACAATGCAGACGACCGTGTTGTTGGTTTGAGCGAGCTTACTCCAAGGTTTTTGACCGCGCTGGCTGCGACAGAATCTGGAGGAGACCCGCATGCGGAATCTGATGCCGGAGCTTGTGGAATATTTCAAATAATGCCACATATTGGTGAAGCGATGGGTTTGACGGTAGTAAGGGACAAGGAGGAGCCTGATAGGCTTACCAAGGATCAGAGGTTTAATGTTGATGATTCTACCAACGCAATTTTAACGTATATTGCTGATGAAGACGGCAGATTTAAAAATTTAGGCTACGATTTGCAGGCAGTTCATGATGGCGCGCCCAATTTATATAGAGCTATTAAAAAATATGTTGAGTTTAATTATGGTTTTCCTCTTCCAGAAACAGATTTTGATGTAGATTTTGGAACAGAAGACGCAAACATGTCTGAGGTAGAAAGACAAAAGGATATGTATAGGTCAGTAGTAGCGGGAACGATGCCTATTCATGGTGAGAAAGTAAGGCCCGTCACGATATATCATTTAATAGAGGATGAATCGACTCGTGGTATGTTTGATGAAGGAAACGACTTGGGCAACCAATATTTGTACAGGATTATAGCTTCGGAAATGATCATGAGTCAGCTCAAAGTTCAAATTGGTAAACTTGTCCAAATGCCAAAAGCCGCATAAAAAAGTAGCTTTGGGTATTCAATAAGATTGTTTCCAGTTTCCAGTATCTAGTTTATAATGACACCTATTGATACGGGCGTCGTTCAGTGGTAGGACTTCGGTCTCCAAAACCGATAACGAGGGTTCGATTCCTTCCGCCCGTGCAAGTATTTCTATCTATCTAACTAATTTTTATTGCGGGGATTTGATGCAGTAGTTAAAGGCGCTGTTGTTGGGGATGCCGAGATCCAAATATGGCGATGCAGGGTTTGTTACCGGGTCGAAATCGTTCGCTATACATTTTGCGTTGGCATTTCCGTATAATTCAGGGTCGTTGGCGTTTTCGAGTTTTGTCCACAGAACAAATACTTTTTGGTTTGTAGAAGTCCTGTAACAATAGACATTTGTTGCAAAGTTGTCGCAAGCACCTGTCGTTATTGGTGGATATGTGCAAGGTAGTGGATCTCCGGTGTTTGTTGCTAGCGGGTCAGTGCATGTGCTTGGCGGCGTGATGACGTCTGCGTATGTAATATCTAATTTTGGAGCATTGCCGTAAATGGGTCTTGCCGGGTCGCCTGGGTCTGTAACAGAACCGTCGTAAGAAACTCCTATTCTACCAGCACAAGACCCAAGGGGTGTTCCGTTATCAAGCCAGAATAAAAGTACGTCTCTTGGTGTCGGGCCTGCCCAGCCAGAGAGGCTATTGAGATCACTGATTGAAGACGTAATGTCGAAGGAAACTGTGCCGGGTGGGTTCCAGACAACGATATCCGGGGGAATTGTCTCGGTTGTATGAGCTTTGTTCATTTCGGTTGCCCACCCGGATCCGTCTGCGGGCGAGGCCGGTGTTAACGTTTTTTCTGCACGGAATTTTGTTTTTACAGGTGTGTTTGCGTCGTAAAATGAATCTGGTTGGGGCATACTGTAAGGCGGGACTGCGTTTCTCATTGAAAAAGTTATTGTAGCTGAGGAGATAGTTTTTCCGGCAGGAATATTGACATTTCTGAACATCATGAAGCTATTTCTTGTGTTAAGGCAATTCGTTTCAAATGGTTTTCCGACAGGTACATCGCTGACTGCGGTGTCAAAAAATCCGGTGCTGGGTCCGGAACTGATGTATTTTCCGTCGTCTGCTGAGGCTGTTACCGAATAAGAGACATTATTTGTTGCAGCGACCTGACCATTTGCAGCTGTTTGTTGATTGTACGGATAGTTCATGATTGTTTTTACAATGTTTGCGAGTTGGGAAATTACGCTGGTTTGCAAAGGGTCCTTTGGTAATTTATCAAGATAGCCGGCGAGGTTTGGAATCCACGACTCACTATAAGGATATGAAACATAATCCAGTGATGGGTTGGCGACTAAATCTGTAGGTGGATAGTGGTGATTGTCGGTAAAATATGCTGTTAGGGCACTAGCGACTGCCGAGAGGTCACCCTTTCTCCTGGCGTCCTTACCTTTTTCGCGTGCGTTGTTGGTGGAATATAAAATTGCGCTTGCAAGAACTGCCATTATTCCAACAACGACCAGGATTTCGATGAGAGTGAAAGCGGGCTTGGTTCGTGGTTCGTGGTTGGTGGTTCGTGGTCTGTTAAATTTTTTTCTGAGACTGTGAACTATGAACCATAAACTACTAACTATCTTGGGCATTAGTTTAAGGTTAACGCTTTTTGATGATTAGATCAAGAAAACTATCTGGGGGAACGGATACAATAGTTGAGATAATGTGAGCTGCCGCCAGGTGGTGGTACGATTGTTGAGTCATTGTCGTTACAGACGGCGCTGTCTTTAGGGCTATTATAAATATCCGGATCGCCAGTGTTTTCTAGTTGTATCCAAAGAACAAAATTTTTTCGGTTTGACGAGACTCGATAGCAGATTATGAAACTTTTATCGTTGCAAGCGGTACCTGTGCCTGAACCCCCGGGAAGATCCGGCGGAATTATGGGTGGTTCGGGATTGACTATTACAGAGCATGTCGCGTTTTGAGCACCACTTGTTACAGTCACGGTGAATGGGGAGCCTACGGAAGTGTTATATGATGTGGAAAACGGAGTGCCGCTTCCGGTGGTGTTGGATGAATTAGGTGCGGACCATGAATAGGTTCCGGTTCCTCCGGACGCTGCAAAGGAAGCGTTTGCGTTTGGTAACGTGAATGTTTGTGAGGCCGGACTGCAGACAAGTGGCGTTGCGGAGACATTTACCGACAAAGTATCTGAACCGGTTCCCCCGGGGCCGGTGCAAGTTAGATCGTACACCGTAGTGGCTGTTAGGTTTGTTGTATCGAATCCGGGAGGGTCTGCCATAGAAATTGCGCTGCTTGTAGTAGGACCGCCTGTCAGGGAACACGATGCGTCTGTGGAGTTTGCAACTGACCAGCTAAGGCGTGCGTTTGTGCCGCTGGTGATGTTGATAGAATTTCCTTGTGGTGTGCCGCCACTTTCGGGTCTGCCTTTTAGGTCTGGAATTGGTGCTGGTGTTGACCAGTTAATGGTTATGATGGGGGCTGTTCCAAGGCCGACTGCCGCACCGTCGTTGGCAACCGGCACCCTGCCGCCGCAATTAGGGTAAGCGCCTGGATTAGTTGTTCCGTCGTCTTCCCAATATATGTTTATATGCAGTGAAGAGTTGGTCCATCCCGATTGGTTTACTAAATCCTGGATTATTGTTTTGAGATCGGGGCTTTTGAGGTCGTTGGGGTTTACCGGAGTTGGATACCAGACAGGTATAGGTGTTGAGGAGTTTGCCCCCCATTTGATTACACCTGCATCAGCTGTTTTTGGACGGCTTCCCCAATCGTTACCATCTACTATTTGCTGCGCATTTGTACTTAATTCAGCTCGAAACCTGCTTTTTATAAAACCTGGGGCTACGGCGTTAGAAGAATTGTCACCCACTCCACTATCGTTTCTTGGAGTAAAGGCAATTGTGGCACTATCGACAGTGCTGTCTTTTGGGATAGGGCCATTTAGGGTAAATCGCATGTAGGAATCTCGAGTTTGGGCACATTCAAATGGATGCCCCATCGGATTGTCGGTAACTGTGTTTTGAAACTCATTGTTCTCCCTTATTCGTTTTGCATCGTCTTCGGAGGCTACGATAGTACCTGTTACTGACCCGGCAGCGGCGACACGGCCAGTAACATTTTTAGATTGAGCAAGGTTATTAGCTGTTGTATTAAGTGAATTGAAAGGTTTTTTAATGATCATGGCAACCTGTTGAATTAAACTTGCTGTGGGGTCTTTGGGAATTTTTTGTAGATAAGGTGCTAGATCCGGGATCCAGTTTTCGTTGTAAGGATAGGATGAATAATCCAAGTTGAGGTTGGTTGTGTCAGTGGGTGGGTAGTGTCCGAAGTCGGCATAATAGGCAACCAGAGCGGTGGCGATTGCTTGCAAATCACCTTTTCTCCTGGCGTCCTTACCTTTTTCGCGCGCGTTGTTGGTGGAGTATAAAATTGCGCTTGCAAGAACTGCCATTATTCCAACAACGACCAGGATTTCGATGAGAGTGAAACCACGTTTGGTTCGTGGTCGGTGGTTCGTCCTTCCTTTGTCAGGATAAATGGTTGGTAGTATATTAGATTTTTTTCTGAACCTATTAACTATGAACCCTTCATGAATCAGGGTAAACCATGAACTATTAACTATTTTATGCACTATCTTCAGGTTAATTGGTTTTGGGGTCAAAATCAAGGCTGCGGAGAAATTTTTAATTTTTAATTTAAAATTTTTATTAAAATCATAATTTTAAAAAATTTAAACAATTAAAATTGATTTAAAATTTAGAACTTAAAATTTAAAATTGGGCTTAGACTTTTGCTTCTTTGTGTTCCTGGACCTTACGACACCGTTTGCAGTATTTTTTTAGAGCTATTTTTACATTTTGGCCTTTGTTTTTAATGGTCATGTTGTCCGTGTTTTTTTCTGTCACGTAGTTTTGCGACTTACAAACTGTGCACGTTAGATTTATTATTGTTCGCCTTGATTTTTTTGCCATGTTGATTAGTTAGATAGTTTGGTAGTTCGATAGATCGATAGTTGGTTAGTTCGTTAGAACTTGACAGTGTGTCAGTATAACTAATCTTGGAGTGATTGTTCAAGCCTGTAAAGCATTTTGGATATTTCTGTTGCAAGATTGTATGCATGATTAAATTCTGAATTATCAATGTAAGTTAGTTGTTCAACAATGTGGAGACAAGTTAGAGACTCTCTTAAAGAACCTAGGGAATCATGAAGAAATTTTCTAAAATCTTTTTTTGTTCTTCGACCTGATCCCTCTGCAATATTTAAGGCGATTGATACGGCTGATCTTCTGATTTGGGATTGAAGGCCGAATATTTCACTTTTGGGAAACTTCGTGCTTATTTTGTAAATATAAAGTGAGTATTCTACCGCTTTTTGCCAGACTAGGAGCTTTTCGAATCTAAAACTTGCTATCTGCCTATCCATCTAACGAACTACCCATCTAATTACTATATTTGTATGTCCCTTTTATTATTTGCCAGGACCCTCCGGGGCCTGTAGTAAATTGGGCTGATGCAAGACCTGAATCGTAAGTGAGGCTTGCGCTGTTTTTGATAAGCATCGATTTGGAGACCAGCGCTGTTACCTGGGCCGAGTTTGAAAGCTCTGAACCGCCGTCGAGGGCGTAGAATATGGCATTGACACCGCTATTTTGGATTTTTACAGCATCGCTTGCCGTTGATGTGGTTGCCACAAGTATGTAACCCTTAGGACTAGAGCTAGTAGGTGTAAAACCGCCGCTATTTGCTGTGACGATTTTCCCTCCAACTATGAGCACAGAGCCGCTGGATCCAAATGAGTTGTTAAGTTTTAGGGAGGCAGAGTTTTGGATGGTAACATCGCCTGTTACATATATGGGGCCGTTCATTATGGCGGTTGCAGTGTTGGAGAGTGTCAGGTTGCCAATATACTTTTGCGGCCCAAGGTTTGGTGAGCCGCTCGATATGGAGCACGTACCGGTGCAGTTAGTAATCCCTCCTGCTGTTGCAGCATCTTGCCAATATTGGTAATCAAGTGTTGGCATTTGAGATGCTGTTTGGTTTTGGTGTTTTGTGCCTGTGACGGTGGGATCGGGAGTTGTGATTGTCCCGACCGCGTAGGCATTCCCGACAATCCTGGATGACCCGGTACCGCTTATGCTGCCAGCCCCGGTTTTGTTTGAATAGACCGTGCCGGTGATAGTTGCTGAATTTTCCATATCGACACCACCGGTGCCCACTTGAACCGCGTAATTAAATTCTATGATAGTGTTGTCTATGCCTACATCAAGTTTAATTACCCTTTTGTTTTTCGGTGAGGTAGCGTTTGGGACGTAACCCGTTGCTGTTACAGTTTTAAGGTTTGATGATTTGTTTGCGACGGTTACTGTGAACGTGCCGGTTGTGCCAAGCGCTGTGTTTGTTTCTCCCGAATAAGCGCCGGCAGTTTGGTTGAGCTGCCAAAGAGCTCTTTCTATGCCAGCCTCCGAAAGGCTATTTGCTTCTTCTCCCGTAACAGACCCGGAACCAAATCTTAGTAAATCTGCAGTTCTTCCAAACAGGCTTGCAGTTAGTATTAGAACTACGGCTATAAAAATTAGGCCAAAGACGAGAATTTGGCCGGGATAGTTGGTGGTTGATAGTTGATGGTTGATAGTCTTTACGGCTTTGCACGTTTTCTTTCCATGAACTACTAACCACGAACTATTAACTAATTTCATTTGTTTCTTAAAAGAGCTGTTGCTTCTCTTTCTATGTCTTGGGTTTTGCTGCCAGTTGTTGCTGAAAGCTTAATTTTGGCTGTGACTTCTGTAGCCTGGGCCGGGGTAGCATTGTTGTATGTAAAGGTAAGGTCGGATACCCTGGTTGCTACTATTTTGTTTAAACTAGATCTTGTGCTTGTGGCTGTGGGATAAACAATTTTTTTCAGTATCGTATTGTCGGTTGCGTCTCTTTTGTACTGGATATAGTCAAAGTTGGTGCCGCCATCAAAGGGTTCGTTTGTGGCATTAAGCGGCCAGATTTGCAGAATGATTAGATTTGCTCCTGTCGTATCCGGTCCGCAAGGTGTACAACTGGCTACAATCGATTGGCTCTCCCGAATTTGATTGATCATTTCGTCCAGAACAACTTTATTGTCTTCTGTAATTGTTATAAGTGCGCTTTGATCCTGGAAAAATTTGAAATGATTGATAAAGATATAGCCTAAAGTGAGCATGACAAATCCTAAGAGAGCTGCCGCTATTAACAGCTCTACAAGGGTTAAGCCTTTAATGCGTTTTGGAGTGTTAAATACCATTTTCGTAAATTAGCGTGTCCATGTGTACTTGCCTTGTTGTACTATTTACCACCCAGGTAACGTTGATTGAGACCTGTTTGATTTGCGTTGAGCTTTGATAGTTACTAACGGTGAGCGTTGCAGCGCCTTGCGGTAACTTAGACAAGTTAGGATCTGCAAATGGGCCGGAGGCAGGTAGTGAGGCAAAGGCAGTGTTTCTTAAATCCTCGACCTTTTTGGATGCAATTTTTGATGCAGTAGATTGCAGGTTTGATTGGCGGGTTAGGGTTAAGGTGCCTGACGCCGTTAAGAGAATTGCGGTAAGAATAATTAAGATAAATACGCTGAGGAGAACCTCGATGAGGGAGAAACCAAAGCGTCTTTGGCGCTTGTTAACAGTTAACGGTTCACGGTTCACGGTTTTTTCTTTACTGTGAACTGTCAACTTCAAACTGTCGACTGACTTGGGCATTAAGTTTATTTTAGCAAGAATTTAGTTAAGGCGCTTTCGCAAGTGGTAATAGGTGCTCGTATTTTGTAAAATGGGCAAAGTTGCTGGGATGGCAGAGTGGACAATTGCAACGGTCTGTAAAACCGTCGCCCGAAAGGGCTCCGTAGGTTCAAATCCTACTCCCAGCACTTCGCAAATACTACGTATTTGCTCAGTGTAAACACTTCTGCTCAGTGTGAACACAGGTTTTTTAGGAGGGAGGGGTGATTTGAAAAGCCCACCAGGTTTTCGCCGACGTGGCTCAGTGGTAGAGCACCTCATTGGTAATGAGGAGGTCATGGGTTCGATCCCCATCGTCGGCTCTCAAAGCTAAAGTTGTGGAGAGATTTGGTTGCCGGCACCAAGCAACTTGCAGCACCTATACATAAATCGCGGTTTATGGTTATTTTGTATTTTGTCACTTAAATGATATTTGCAACTCTTAAATCGTGAAGTATTTTGCAGGGTTTAACTATCTCGGGGTTAATAATGTTGTAATAAACATTCAACCCCTTTTTTCTCGTTTTGATAAGTCCGGCGTGCCTTAGGAGTGAAAGATGTTGGGAAACGTTGGGTTTTCGTATTCCCAGCAGTTTGGTAAGCTGGTCCACTGATGTTTCTTTGTTTTTCAAAATATTTAGGATCTCGAGCCTTATGGGACTGGCGAGTAGTTTGTAAACCTGGGCATTTTTTTCGTATGTCTCTTTCGGAAAAGGGGATTTCATAGTTTCGAATAATTGCAACTAGTATAAAACCTGTGTTATATAAATGTAAATGTTTAAGGTTTTAAACAAATATGCACTGCAGCTTGCGTTTTTGCAGGCCTGGATAGCAACTTTGGGAAGTCTCTATTTTTCCGAAGTTAAGGGTTTTTTCCCATGTCAGTTTTGTTGGTATCAAAGAATCTTGATGTATCCTCTTGCTGTAATTTTTGCAGTGGCCATCGCAAGAAAAGATAAAAATGTAGCTTACTACGCGCTGCCGTTTTCTATCATTGGAGCTTTTGTTGCCGCTTACCATTACCTTATTCAGTGGACTGCTCTTCGGGAAGTTAACCCTATTTCCTGCAGCGTTATAAATGACTGTTCACAAAAACAAGTTGTTTACCTGGGTTTTATAACTATTCCATTTTTTTCTTTGGTGGCTTTTCTGGTAATCACGTTTTTAATGTTATATTTAATAAAGTTTCCAAATAATGTCAGGCGAAAATAAATTTTTAATAGGTATTGGCGTTGTCACTCTGCTTGTTGTTGCGGTTGGCATTTTTTTCTTCTCGAGCAAGCAGTCGGTGCAAAAAGTAGATAATTCTCCTTTTGATAAAGCGCAACTTATCGATGGTGCCAAGCATTTTAAAGGAGATCCCGGTGCCCCTGTTACTATTGTCGAGTTTGGTGATCTTCAGTGTCCGGCTTGTCAGGCGGCACAGCCAATAGTAAGAAAAATAGAGGAAAAATATTCGCAGAATATTTACTTTGTTTTTAGGCATTACCCATTGACTATTCACAAAAATTCAGAAATTGCTGCCAAAGCCAGTGAGGCTGCAGGGGACCAAGGCAAGTTTTTTGAGATGGTGGACCTTATGTATACAAACCAAAATGAGTGGGCCCAAGACGTAAACCCCCGGGAAAATTTTCAGAAATACGCTACACAACTTGGACTTAACTTAGACCAATTTAACCAGAACATGCAGAAAAATTGGGATAATATAAAAACCGATTATGCACTCGGCAATAGGGCAGGTGTCCAGTCGACTCCGACGTTTTTTATCAACGGCGAAAAATACCCGGGGGTAGTCGATGAGGGGCAATTTCAACAGATAATTGAAGGCATTGTCCAAAATCAAGAGCCGGTGAAACAGACTCCGTAAAAAATCAACGCATCTGCGGAACTAAATACTTATGGACCTGAGAACTTTTATCACGATTGCGCATATTACAGGTACGGTTCTTGGGGTTGGCGCAACAACTTTTGTCGAAGTTTTTTACCTGAGGTTTTTAAGAGACGGAAAGATAGACCCACTTGAAAATGACATTCTCAAAGTTTTTTACCAAATCATCCGTCTTGGACTGGTAATTTTGGTTTTTTCGGGTTTTGGCTATCTAGTCATGTGGCGTCTAAATTTTTTAGGACCCGTGGTGTTTTTCAGCGACAGGTTTCTGGCAAAAATCACTGTTATTCTGGTTCTTCTGACTGTAGCATTTGCTATCAATTTCAGGCTTGTTAATCATAGGGTAGGCAGTGCCATTACTATTGTTTCCTGGTACGGGGCAATGATTCTGGGAATATGGAGAAAAATTCCGTACCCTTATTACGCGATTATTTCGGTTTATGCAATTTTAACCATTGTTGCCTATTTTGTTTTAAGGTATTTGGAGAGTAGAGCAAGCGCTAAACATAAATGAACCCACTTTTTTTGAATGCTTTAGTTTGGCATATATTTTTGGGGATAGCGGCAATTATTATATTTGCCGGTTTGCCCCTTCTGCTTAGAGGGAAAAAGCTGAATACGGGCTTACTAAAAGTATACTCTTTTATAGGCTTTTTCGGATTTGTGGGTTCCTGGATTACCGGTGGTTACTATTACTCATTCTATTACGGTAAGGCAATCAAAGGGGGAATACTTGCGGGCACGACTCCCTGGGTTCATGAAATTCTGATGGAATCAAAAGAACACGTCTTTCTTTTTCTGCCGTTTTTGGCATTTGTTGTTCTTGTTATAGTAAATTTTTTCTCAAAGGAACTGGTGACAAACGCGAAACTCAGGATGAATTTAATCCTGCTTAGTGTTGCGATTGTTACGCTGGGCATAGTTATCACTCTTTGTGGGTTTGCGATTTCAGGTTCAGTTGTCGGCAAACATTAGTAGTTGGGATCTGTAAGATAAAGTTATGAGTGGAAAATTAAAATTGACGGAAGGCATAATTTTAGGTTCTATCGCGGCTGTGGTCTTTGTTGTGGCAATTACCATCGTGGCCGAATTGGCGGCTCCTCTGAAGGGGTGGTTAAAAAACACTTTTTATCATCATTGGATTGGGAAAAGTTTAATCGCAGTAATCGTTTTTGCAGGATTTAGCGTGCTTGCCTTTGCAATTCCTCACAAAGCCAGTCTTGAGGGAATTAACCGCTTGCTTTTAGTGCTAGTAGCACTGGTTCTTCTTGGAGCTTTAGTAATTTTTGGTTTCTTTTCTTACGAAACTTTTTTGAAGTAATTTTAGTTCAGGAGTAAAGAGAATAATTTTAGGGTTGTTTGTTCCCAGTTAGTTTTTTGACCCAGAACAATCTCGTCCGGGGAGAGCAAACTTTTGAGGCTTGGGTCGTCCAGCTCATTTTGTTCCGGAAAAGCTTCCTGGTTTTTTTCTGCAGGTGGTTGGGTTTGTGTGTTGTTGGGTAAAAGTTCTTGTGTGGGAATTTGGTTTTCGTACTTTTTCTGTATTTCTTTTGCGATGTCTTCTATGTTTTGTGCGTCTGTTGGTGGAATGATAACCACCTTTTTATTGTGATTGGTTAACTCCGTTGTCAGGTTGATGTTAAAAGTTACCTGGTTATTTGGCATAAGTGAATCCCTGCCAATGGGCAGTGAAAAATTATCAACTGTTACGTCAAAGGAAACCTCGACGCGTCTTAAGAAGTAATCCTTTTTACCTACTTTGGTCGTAATCTTGAGGTTTTTGATTTTGTCTGTGGCCTTACTTAATTCTTCGCGATCTAAGTCTGTTACCACCTTATCCTGGTCTTTTGGTTCGTACGCGTCGATAATGTCAAAGATTAATTTGTCAAGCTCGTTTTTGGGAGGAGTTATATCCATTGTGTAAGCATCGCCGTCTTGGGTGGTTACCTTTGTCCACTGGTGAGACTGGGCTATAAAATCGGAGATAACTTTTGTAAATTTAGCGTTTGATTGTTTGTCCTCTTCTTTGGGTAAATAGTCTGGGGGAATGTTGTAGTAATACCACTTGCCTTTATAATCCAGAAGTTGCTGATAGAACTGGCCAAAAGGCACCTCGTTTACCTTGAAATAAATTGTTTTATCAATTTGCTTGACGGAAGCGCTTCCCGTAAATGCTGCTCCCTCAAACTTAACTTCAAGTCCCAGATCTGCTTCTGCCATTTGTTTCTCTTGACCTCCAAATTCAATTGGCCCGGCAACTGTTAACTTAAAGGCGGAGATTGGGGCGCTTTGGGAATTTGTTGATAGGGAAAATTCTGTCTTTTGATCTGCGCTTTTTAATTTTGCGGCTTTGGCTATGGTCGATTCCAAAATTATTCTTGTTGGTTTCGGCACAGGGGCCAGTGAAATTACAGCGTCCAGGGCGTTTTGAATAGGGATTGGGGGTTTTATGAGGGGATAGTTATTGTATGCAAGGACAATGCCGCTGCCAAATGACGCGAAAGAGAAGATGATCAAAAACAAAAATATATTCCTTATTGTATGGGATGGTTTTAGATTAGGGCTTGGAGGGGGTGTGTTGGTTGCGCCTGTTTGGGCTTGAGGTTCTTGCGGGTGAATAATTTCCGGCTCATTTGTTTGGGGAACGGTTGGCTGGTTTGAGGGAGTTTGGATTGGGGGTGCGAGTGTTTCTGTGGCTGGTTGCGGTGGAGTTATTGGCGGTGTTGAGACTGGTGCTGTGTTGTCCTGGCTGTTGTTTGAATCGGGAGGCATTAGCTTTAGCGTAATACAAAAGGGCTAAGGGAGTCAAAAAGAGCCGAGACGGGGGGTCGAACTCCGGACCTACGGTTTCTTTTTAATTTGCTAGCGTTGGAGCCGCCTGTCGGATTCGGACCGACGACCTACTGTTTACAAAACAGTTGCTCTACCACTGAGCTAAGGCGGCAAATTAAAAACGTGTAACTCAAAACAGTTGCTCTACCACTGAGCTATCTCGGCAATGCCAAGTCATTTTACCCGAAACGATTGTAATTGCCAATTGGATTGAAAACTATTTATATTATTGTGGGGCTTGACATTATCTGATACAATTTGAGCGAATTAGGAAAGCATTCTTATGGACGATCAGAATACTCCTGCTCCATCAACACCAATTTATCAAGAGTCACAGGAAAAAAACGCTAAGTGGCTTTGGCTTTTGATATTCCTTATTATTATCGGGGCAATTGCCTTTGCATTCTTTCGGGGAATCGGGCCATTTGCTTCTATAAGTCCTTTTACGAAACAGGTATCGCCGACTCCAACCTCCAGCCCATTTGTTGAATCCAGTCCTTTGACAGAATCGTCACCTCAGGCTAGTGCCGTAGATAAAAGTGTGGTTAAGGTGCGAGTTTTAAATGGAAGCGGGACAACAGGTAAGGCTGCTTCTGTTAAAGATTTTCTGGAAGGCCTTGGCTGGAAAGTGGTAACAATTGGAAACGCCGACAGTAGCGATTTTGCAACAACTGAGGTTAGATTCAGAACCACCACAAAAGATTATGAGACTGCAATAGTTGATGACCTTTCTGATAAATATAGCGCAAAAGCAAGCAGTGATAATCTTGAATCGACAGACAGCGCGGATATTGAAGTAATAGTTGGCGCAAAATAGTTAAGTGTTAATCGTTGGGGGTAAATGGATGGGCAGGCGGCCCGTCTATTTTTTTGACAAAAAAAAGAGCCACGACTTTCGCGTGGCTTAGATAATTTCACCCTACAAATGGCGCATGGTTTAATTGGCTACTTTGGTCTAAATCAGGTGGATATCCTCATTACCTCCAGCAGAGCAAGAGATAAGATTTTGGAACTCCTTGATAGTCTATCTTGTAAGCAAAGAGCAATTAAATCTTTTAAAGTGCAACCTCTGTAGGGTTTTCCTGTGAACTAGTATCATGTTAGCAATAACAGTTCACTTTGTCAATTAAATAAAAGCGTTATTTGAAGCTAAAACGGTGAGGAAAAGCCTGGTATTAGAACGTCCAAAATTATTGATACAATAGGCAAAAGTATTCTTCCGATTGTCCCTGTTATTAGCAGCAAAATTAATAGGTACATTCCGTACGGTTCCATTTGCATAAAATCTTCGTACCAATGCCTGGGCAGTAGGCCACCAAGTACTTTAAAACCGTCCAGGGGGGAGACCGGTATAAGATTAAATACCCCAAGTATTACGTTAAAAAAAACAATTGGGTAAATGAAGTCATAGACGGTGTTTATGGTGATATTTAGGTTGTGAGTGTAGTAAGCAAGCAAGTAGGGAAGAGACAGAGTTATTGCAACGGCGAAATTGCTTGCAGCGCCGGCTACCGAAATAAGTGCGGAATCCCGCTTAATGTTCCTTAAGTTATAGGGATCGAATGGTGTTGGTTTGCCCCAACCAAAGCCCAAGAAAAGAAGGGCGACCGTACCGAGTGGGTCTAAGTGTGAAGCGGGGTTGAGATTAAGACGGCCGGCTATTTTTGCGGTAGGGTCTCCGAGGCGGTATGCAACAAGTGCATGCGAAAATTCGTGTATAACTATGCCCATCACTATTCCAAGTATCATGAATAATCCGACAAGTGGATTGTTAATTAGTGCAGCTATTAGAAATGGTGGCTGTCCTCCTTGCACAAGGCTAAGCACAAGAAACGCGAATAATATTAAAATTAATGGGTTCATTTGATTTGGGATTTGTTCCTGTGGTATATTCTAGCAGAATTTAATGGCCAGTGACCAAATTCCAAACCCCAAAATTGGGATTTGGATGATTTGTAATTGGAGGTTTTTTAAAATGAGAGTTTGTGATAAATGTTTGCGAGGAACGATGATTCAAAAGTCTGGGGCTCACCAATATGGTGGAGGCTGGGCTATGCGTGCGACGAAAAAGAGAAAAACCTGGAATATAAATCTTCATAGCGCGCAAGTTACATATAAAGGGGTAAGACGAACAATGAGGTTGTGTACAAAGTGTTTAAGGCAAGTAAAGGCGGATATGGCAAAAATTGTAAAAACTACCAAAGAGGTAACTACGCCAGAACCACAACCCGTTGCTTCCGTATAGACTTTTAATGCCCTATAAATCATAATATTTATGATGATGGCTGAGGATCCCGTTGAGGAAAGTGATAGTGAAGATTTTACCTCCAGTATTGACCCAAGTTTTAATCCAAGTGTAGATCATTCGGATGCTGCGCGGCAGGCTATAGAGAAGGCCAAAACTGCTACCGAGGCAAGGATTCATCGATCGCTATGGTCGCGGGTGTATGACAAGCTCGTGGGTCTTCTGGGCGCGAGGAGAGCAGAGAAGCAACCTGCCTGGACCGAAGCCGACGAAAGACGAGTGGCTTCTAATTTAAGACTTGATGGGGCAAAGCCAGTAGATGAGACGATGTGGGATAGGGCCCAACTAATGATGAAAAGGGGACAATTTGACTTGAAGCAAGAGACGAGCACACCTGACGATTTGGCTGCATGAACTTTCTGAATTTTTTAACAAAAATACTGGAAACTGTTAATTTTCCTGAAAAAAAACGGGAAAAGTTTTTGGAGATTTTTTACCAGTATTATTATGTGAGGCTAATTGACGAATTGGGGGGAATTGACCCGTCTATTGCTCAAAGACTTACGACGGCTATTGATAATATGAAAAATGAACCTGAGCAATTTGGTGCTCTTTGGAAAGAGCTTATGGAAAATGAGGAGTACAGGGCAAAGATCGAAGTGGTGACGGATGAGGTGCTTGGTTACCTAATGGACGATATCGCTAAAAATGCAACAGAAGTCGAGAGACAGCAAGTTCTTCAGGCCTTGAGCACGAAAAGCTTAGGGGAAGCAAGTCGATAAAGTTTTTGAGTTCCCTATTAAAAAAGTAAAAATGTTTACAAGGATTTTTGGGTAATGGGTGTTTGTACACGGATTGGAAAATACTGTTCCTGCAAGCACAAAAATGGTTAAGAGAAATATCAAAGTAGTGTTTAGCGCCTTATTGCCCTTACAAATTAAATTAACAGCAAGCAGGATTACAAGTATTGACGGTACCAGACCAAAGATAAGGCTTTTTACGATAAATATGTAGTCTTTTTGCAAAATTGCCAGCGTTAAGCTTGTAACTTTGTCGGTGAAGAGTAATAAGTTGATGCCAAGAGCGAAGGTTACAATTATTAGCCTGACAAATCTTGTTGGGGTTGCGTTTGGGGTGGTGTCCATCTAGTTTGCGAGTACATTTTTAAATTTGTTTGCAAGTAGTCTATAACCATTTGAAAATTCTTTTAGTGTCATTGGTTTTTTGCCCTCCGGTTGGATTTTGCCCTCCGGTAGCAGCTTGAACCTTTTGCCGTCGACTTCTGTCCACACGGTTGGCCAGGGATAGTAGGCGCGGATCATGCGATTTAGCATCACTTTCTCCGGCGGATTATCAATGTCTATTTTCCCACTGGCTTTTGTAATTTTTTCGGTGTAAGTGGCTTCGTCGTGGTTTTGTGCGTTTGGTGAAATATTTTGGTGTAGATAATCAGGTAAAGTTCTAATAAGAAGTTGGGCCCCCAAAGCTGCAAGCTTGCCGGCAAGAGAATCGTGAGTGTCATTAGTTGCGATTGCAAGTTCCTTTTGGGCAATTATTGGGCCGTGGTCCAGATCTGAATCAAGAATTATTAAAGTTGAACCGGTTATTTTATCTCCGGCGAGAATTGCGGATATGATTGGAGAGGGGCCGCGGTATTTTGGCAGGAGGGATGGATGAACATTTATGAATCCGTATTTGGGTTTTCTAAGTACACTGTCGGGGATAATATGTCCGTATGCAACTAGGATTGCGAGATCGAAGCTCTTGTTGATGTCAGACATCTTATAGGAAATTGCAATGTTATGTTTTTCGGCAACTAACTTAACCGCACTAGCTTTCAAAGCCAGGCTTCGGCCTAAATGTTGATCTTGGCCTGTAATAACAAGATGAGGTTTATGGGGAGATTTGGCAAGCTTTTCTAATACCTGCGCCGCTATTTTGGGTGTACCAAAGAAAGCGATTTTTGGGTTCATAGGTAAATTGTACCCTAAGTTGTTGGAACTTCTACAAATTGCTCTTTACCTTTTTTATCTTTTTCAACCTTGAAAACTTTACCGTTTTGGTTGTAGACATGGTCTATAAAAAGAATGCCGTTTAGGTGGTCAAATTCGTGTTGGACAATTTTGGCGGCCAGGCCTTTAAAATGGGCTTTTTGCCATTTACCGTGCATATCCTGGAACTTGATGTCTACCTCTATTGGACGAATTGTGTTGCCATAAATTTGCGGAACAGAAAAACAGCCTTCCATTAGTGTGGCTTCTTTAGTTGTAAATTTAGTGATAGTTGGATTTACGAAGTGTTTAAATTTGTTTCTAATTCGAGCCACAAAAATTCTTTTAAAAACTCCGATTTGGGGTGCTGCAAGACCAAGTGCTACTGGGTCGGTTTGCACTTGGGCAGTTTCCGTTAGATCTTTGATGATTTGCTCTATCGATTTATCAAAAGCGACGACCTCTTTGGACTTTTGTCGAATATTTTGGTCCGGCAGTGCGATAAATGGTTTTATCATTGGATTCCAGCTGGTTCTACTTCTATTGAGTATTTTTTTGAACCTTTTTGTAAGAGCGGTGCAATACTATTTATCACCTTTTCCCTATCTGATAATGAGTAATTGGCCACTCTGTTTTTAAGGATTATATGATAGACAGGTAATTTTTGCCAAAATATTGGTTTGTAGGGACCGAGGATGGTTGATGGTTGATGGTTGATGGTTGATGGTAAGCTACCGGCGAGGGATTCGGCTTCGTTTTTGACTTTGTCGTCTCCTTTTCCTTTGATTGTTAATTTTATAAGTAATGAGTATGGCGGGTTGTTTAGGAGTTTGCGCTGGCTTAGTTCTTCCAGATAAAAAGATTTGTAATCGCCGTGGGCTACCAGGTTAAGTATTGGGTTTTCAACGCTGTACGATTGCAAAATTAGCGTGCCGTTTGGCGTGAGTATTTTTTTTAATGAAGTTATTTGGGCAAAAAGTTTTTCGCCGGATGCGTGGTCTGCAACATTTAGCAGAGAATCTGTTTGAATTTGAGCAATAAGATTGTATTTTTTAGCCAATGGTGAGTAAAGAGCAAATGCCGTGCCAATATCAATAGTTGATAGTTCGTGGTTTGTAGTTTGTTGTTTGTTGTCGGTAATGAGATTAACCTTGCTTTGGGGAAATAGATTTTTGACGTCGGTTGCTAGCGAGTTGATATTTAAAACACTCCAAAAAATGTTCGGGGAATTGCAGTTTGTGCATTGATTCGGTTGTTTTTCAAGATAAAGCGAGGTTTTACAAGCTTTGCAAAACATATGCCCAGATTCTTTCTTTTTGTTTAAAAAAAGCAGGACTGCCCCTTTTTCTTCCAGGGTTTGCCCAATGTGCTCTTCCAGGTCAAAACTTATCGGGGATTTATTGCCGCTGGTTTTGTCGCTTACCAGGTTTACTACTTGAGTTTTTTGGGGGAAGGTTTGAATTTTGATTCTACTTTCCAACTGAAAATACGTTGTGATTTTGGGGGCGGGGTCGACAATTTTAATTTGGGCAACTGTTAGTTGAGATATTTTTTGTGCAACTGTTAGTGTATCGAAGTAAGGGGAGCGCTCGTCTTTATATGCGCTGTCGTGTTCGTCGTAAATAATTATTTCTTTGAGGTTTGGGCAAGGTGTAAAGATTGCGGAGCGGGAGCCGAAAATATAATCAGCTTCGCCGCTTAGAATTTTTTGCCAGGCGTCGAATTTTTCTGAAGCTTTAAGTTCGTTGTGGTAGACGACATGATTTTTGGCTTTTGGAAATTTAGCTAAAGTTTCTGGGATTTTGTTGATGGAGGGGACGAGGATGAGGTGTTGGTTCATAGTTGATAGTTCATAGTTGATAGTTTTATTTTCTTTTTGCCATGAACCATGAACCCTTCTTGAATCAGGGTAAACCGTTAACAATTTACTAGGCAATTCTGGAAGAATAGTGTTGAGGCAATTGACCATTGGAGCAAAGTAGTAAGCAGACATCCACTTTGCCAAACCTATTTGATATGGGAGGAGAAGGGGCTGCGAAATGAGGATACTTTTTAAATTTTTAATTTTTAATTTAAGATTTCTAATATCCAATGATTTGTGTAGACCGACTACTACCCCCATCGGCATTCTTGTCCCAAACGGTACTTTGACCAACTGCCCGATTTCAATATCTTTTTCTAGTTCGTTTGGAATTTCGTAGCTGAACGAATCAGTATCCGGTGCTTGGTAGGTTAAAACGACTACATTGGCGTACATCGTGTTGATTATAGTCAGAAGAAATATTTATTTCTAATATTGTTTTTTGTAGGCTCTTTGGATTTTAGAACCAAGTTTGAACTGGATTAGTGTAAATAGAATAAAACAAATTACGACGATATAGACGGGAAAAGCATAGTGAGCGAATCCCCAGGTTTTTACGGTCAAAATTGCGATGGTACCGCTAATCATTGCAACGAAGTAGGCCGCGGCATTTTCGGTTTCAGGATTTGTGTAGGATTTAACAACAGTTGGGGTTGCAGCTAGTCCGTCTGCCATTATGGCAAAAAGAATTGCAAAATTTGGGACTTTTGTTATTTGCCATAGAATTAAACCAAGAACCGACAGGCTACCGCAGACGATGTCAAATTTACTTATTTTCCATTTTGATTTTTTGTTTACAAAGGAGACAAGGAAAATAAGAATAGGATTAAAACCAGCCATAAAGGTAGTAAGTGAAATTAGGCCAACGCCCTGTTTAATTTCGGCACTAAAGGCAAGCATAGGTGCCGCTGCCCATAACAGCCAAGTCACTTTGTTTGGTTTTGTGCGGCCTCTTAGTGTGCTGACAAGATAGCTCATTGCACCTAAAAAATTTATAAATGCTCCAAAGATGATGAAGCGTTCGTCAATCATCTTGTTTTTTGTAAGCCTCCAGTAAATTTTCAAAAAGAGATGCGACGGTCATGGGGCCGATGCCGCCTGGGACGGGGGTGATTGCTGAAACGATTGGTTGGACTTCGGAAAAGTTTACATCGCCGACAAGAAGCCTTTTGCCATTGGCCATTGGCCTTTTGTTTTCTTTTCCTTCCTGTCGCTTGTCGCTTGTTTCTTGTTGCCTTTCAACAACATTTATGCCGACATCTACTATAGCTTGACCTTTTGATACATGCTCTTTGCTGATTAAATTGGGTTTGCCGACGGCAACGACAATTATGTCGGCTGGTTTTGTTACGGCAGTTAGATCCGGAGTTTTACTGTGACCGATTTCGACTGTTGCGCCAAGATTTTTAAGAAGTGTTGCAACTGGTGCGCCCACAAGTTTTGATCGGCCGACAACCGTTGCTTTTTTGCCGCTAACCTTTATTTTATAAAAGTTAAGAATAGAAATTACCCCTTTCGCGGTTGCGGGGATAATTGCATTGGGATTGTTTTCCTCCAAAAGTTTTTGGTTGGTGTTAGTTAAGCCGTCGACATCTTTTTTTGGGTCGATGAGCTCGATTAGTTTTTCGCGGTTCAAGTGTTCGGAAATAGGCATTTGGATGATAATGCCGTGGATTGTGGGGGTAGAGTTTAGATTATGGATTATAGATGATAGGTGATCCTGAGAAACGTCGGCGGGGAGTTTTTGAAGGTCTACTTTAGCGCCGATTCTTTCTCCAAATTTAATCTTTTGTCCAATATATGTATTGCTTTCCGGATTATCGCCGACTTGGATAATGACAAGCTTGGGCTTAGATTTTAGATTTTGGATTATAGACTTTAGATTTTCTTGGATCTGGTCGCGGACAACTTTGCCGTCTAGGATTTTTGCCATATCTGAATTCTATTTTATCTTGAGTTGACTTGGCAATTATCAGATGGTATCTTTTTGTGAATGTCGAACAGATTAGAAAGTGATGCGCGGTCGGAATTTAAGGAGGGTCAACCATTAAAGGGCCGAAGAATTTTGGTTACAGGAGGGGCAACAGGTGCAGGCCTTGCGACCTCTATTGCCCTTGCAGACGCAGGCGCTGATTTGATAATTGGTACTAGACACTTTTCTCATTTCGAAGATGCAGCTTCCAAAATGGATGGAGTTTCTCCAACTCCATTTGTTGCTGATCTAACTGATTCGGATTCGACCAGAAAAGCCCTTTCTTTTCTAGAGGATGCGAGTAAGTTGCCTACGGACATAGTGCTTTCTGCAGCAGGAGGCATGGAAGATTTCTCAACCAAATTAGCATTGGAGTTGGGTCGTGCCGCAAGGGCGAAAACCCCTGAAGATAAAAAGGAAATGCTTGGTGTTTTGTCTGGACATGTTAAGGAATGGGTTAGCGGGGCGCAAGACAAAGCAATAGCAATTAACTTTTTGGCAAATGTAAATCTGGTTCAGAGTGCTGCGGTGAATGTTGAGAGCCGGCTTCGGGTGGTTTACTATTCCAGCATTCCCTCAACTTTTTTTGAGAGCCAAGATGCGCCAGATTTTTATAGAGGAGTAGCTTCTTCAAAGAACCAGTTTGAACAATGGATGCATAGGAGTGGTATGGCATATCCTAATGTTGATATGACAATTGTCAGTGGTGGATTAATTGAAGATAGTCTAGTGGGAAAGATGGTGACAAGGTTTTTGGTTCCAATGCTTCCTGTTGAACAACAAGAGGAAATTGCAAAAGGGTACATTCACAATAGTGATATGGTTGAAGCTACAAAACAGGTTTTGACTTCGGATACAACCGATTTGGGAACTTCGCCAAAAGTTGTGTATGTGGTTGGGCGGGGGAAAATTGTAGATAATGTTGAGCCTAGCGACCCGGTTTTTGCTTTTAATGGTTTGGATTTTGCAAGTTTATCCGCTAGCGTGGCCGCTTAACAAGCTTTAAAACAACTCTCTTTACGTTGAAAATTGTGCATATCGCTTTGCCCTTTAAAATTTGTGCTGACATAGAAAGAAGTTTAACTTAAATTGTTACCTGCGACAATTAATTGGGATTTAAGAGGCCAATGTGGTTTTTTATTTGAGCTGTATCCTCGTCGTGCTTTTCTTCTATTATTACTAGTTTGTCTTTTATGCCACCTACGTTTTCTTGCAAATCATTCACGTCTAAGATTAGTGCATCAGTTTTGCTTTCAAGACGGTCTAATTTGGAATCAACTTTGTCTAACCTGGAGTCAATTTTATCCAGTCTTTTTGCGATGGGTTTTAGAGCCTTATTTATTTTTTGATCTACCACCTGGCCAATTTTTTGGATGTCGCTGTTTGTCATAAACTCATATTATCATTTTACTTTTTAAAAACAAGGTGGAAAATTTACGGTGTTGGGAAGCGTTTGGTCAATTCTAAAACTTCTTTTTTAATTTCTTTTCTTAGGCTTTCATTTTCGGGGTCTTTGATGATTTGGGCAATAAAGCTTCCGATTAGGCGCATTTGAGGTTCTTTCATGCCGCGGGTTGTAATTGCCGGAGTTCCGATCCTGATTCCGGAAGTGACAAAAGGGCTGCGGGTTTCGTTGGGAACAGTATTTTTGTTTGTAGAAAGGCCGGCTTCATAAAGAGCGTTTTGCATATCTTTGCCTGTCGGGCCGGATGCGCCAAGATCAATAAGTATTAAATGGTTATCTGTACCGCCAGAGACAAGGCGAATGTTGTTTGCAAGGAGAGTCTTTGCCAGTTCCTTAGCGTTTTTGACGATTTGTGCTCCGTATGTTCTGAAGGGTTTACCCTGAGCTTCGCGAAGGGCAACTGCAATTGCTGCTGTCTGGTTGTCGTGGGGTCCGCCCTGCAGGCCGGGGAAAACCGCCTTATCTATTTTTTGAGCAATTTCTTCGTTATTGGTAAGTATTAACGCGCCGCGTGGTCCGCGCAGAGTTTTATGGGTTGTGGTCATGACGACGTCCGCGTATGGAAATGGGGAAGGGTGGACTCCGGCAACAACAAGGCCTGCAATGTGGGAGATATCTGCTATTAAACATGCCTTTACGCTTTTGGCGATTTTACTAAATTCACGCCACTCCCAGACACGGGAGTAGGCGGTTGCCCCGGTAAAGATCATTTTTGGTTTAGTTTTTCTAATGAGCTTGCCTATTTTTTTAAGATCAAGACGCTCCGTTTTTTTATCAACTTCGTATTGGACGGATTTATAGAATTTGCCGGAGAAGTTTACCGGCCAGCCATGGGTTAGGTGGCCGCCATGGGGAAGCGACAATCCCATGACCGTATCACCCGGTTCCATAAGAGCCATGTAGATTGCCATGTTGGCTGGTGAACCGGAATATGCCTGGACATTTGCGAATTTACATTTAAAAAGTTTGATGGCTCTTTCTTTGGCGATATCTTCAACAGAATCGATTATCTGATTGCCGCTGTAATATCTTTTATGAGAATAGCCTTCGGAATACTTATTACTAAGACGGGTGCCCAAGGCTTCGCGCACCGCAGCTGAGGCGTAATTTTCGGAAGGGATTAGGACAATATCGTCCTGCTGACGCTTATCTTCAAGTTTAATGAGCTTTGCAATTTGAGGATCTTGTTTGTTTAAGATTGCCATTAGCTGTTTGGGGCAGGCAGCTTCTGTGTTTATTGTATCGGTTTTACCCCGAGTTCTTCAAGTAGCTGTTGAGCTTCTGGGTAATCGGGTTTAAGGGAAAGTGCTTTATTTATGCTGGCAAGCGCTGCGGTGTTGTCACCAAGTGTAATTTGCGTTTTAGTAAGAAGCAGGAAACTGGTTGGGTAGGTGGGGGCGAGTTGGGTTAACTTGTTGCCAAAGTTGAGGGTATTTTTCGTGTATTCCTGCTTCGCACCGGCAATAAGAATGTAAGTTTTTACCGCTTTTTGGGTGATTAAATAATTATTCGGGGCAATGCCGGTCGACTTTTTTGCGTACAAATCGGCTTGGGCAGCAAGTCTGTTTTTATCGTCTGTATTATCTATTTTGTCCTGATAAACACCAAGCGCATAGGCAAAATCTGCCATAAGGTATGGGTTTTCTACCGGAGTTAAGGTATTTGCGTTGTCGTAATTTAGGATAGATTTAGCACTCAGGGAATTTTGGGCGCGCCTTGTTGTGGTATCGGCAAAATACAAACGGGCGAAAAATGTTAAGCAGTAAACTCCAAGCAGAGAAATGGTTAAGGCGGCAAGAGTGAAGAAGGCTCTGTTGTTTAGATAAGGCAGGCTGTAGGTTTTAGTGGATGTTTTGTTTTTTGCCATAACAAGCCCGCAGGCAAGAAGGCTAAAGAAAATTGTTTGGGTTGCAACTGTCGAAAAACCGAAGAAAATTGTTGCGAAATAGCCAAGCGAAGATGCAATGATGCTCGCCGAAAAATTCTCGGACCTGCTTTTGAAAAGTGCCAGAGCGGCTAGTGTTATAAATGCCAGGTACGATCCAAGGCCCAAGATGCCGGTGTTTGCCAAATAGTTTAGAAATTCGTTATGAGCTTTGTTGTAGAAAAATTCCCATTCGGTTGTGTTGTTGTGGGAAAGCGGGCGGTACAAATAATAAGTGTTTACGAAAGTTTCGGGGCCGGCGCCTAATAATGGCCAGCGTTTAAAAATGTTAATTGCCCCTTCCCAAACAATTAAGCGAATTTGGCCGGAATCCGTGCCGCCGGAAGCTAGTGCGGATTTAGTTGGAGCTGACGAACTTTGGCCGGCGGAATTCTTAGGAGCCGTTTTTGTGGCTTCGTTAATTCGGGAAGTTAGTTTTGTGCCAAAAATAAGTGTGATCAAAACGAATGTTATCGCCAGTGCTACTAAGGCTGGCAGCTGATTCTTTATTGTTTTAAGCTTTGTAAGAGCGAACACTATGACGATTGCGATTGCGGTACCCAAAATTCCGGCCCTTGAGGTTGTAAGGATAATGGCCATAAAGATGAGGGCGCCGGAGGTTATAATAATTATTTTTTGGATTTGTTTTTTTGCGCCAAGCAGTAGCGGCAGGGTGAGAGGCAGGGTAAGGACCAAATAAGAGGCTAACCAATTTGGTTGGCCAAGGGTGGAGAAGATTCGAAGTGTAGGGTTGAATTCTTTCTGCCAGCAGCTTGACGTAAGTTTGCCTGTTAAAACGTAGCAGGATGGATCGTACCTAAAGTAGGAAGGGATTCCCCAGATGGCGACCGCAACGGACGCAAAAAAGGCTGCCAAAATAATGTTAATTGCTTTTTGCCTGTCCAGGTTAATTTGGGCGCTAATAAAGATGACAAAATAGGCAAAAAGGGACAACAGGCCGCCGTTTAGGCGTGTAGGGTAGCCAAAAATAGATGTAAATTTGTCGGTCGAAAATATCGTGGAGATTGCCTGGATGATTAAAAAAATGGCCAGCGCGTTGACAGCACCGGAAGTTGGAATTGTAATTTTTTTCTGGAGAATAAACTTGAATAAAGTTGCAAACAAAAGGACGGTTGCAAAAAAGTACACAAAGTACATTTTTGGCACTTCGTAAATTTCGGTTGTTGTAGTTGTAAAAATTAAGGGGGTGATTGCTGCCAGGGCAAGAAAAGAAAGATATATGATTTTGTCAAGGATTTTTTGTAGAGAAGTCTGCACGTTTAGATGTTAACAGGCAGCAAGTTCTTTGACAATTGAATAGTTGACCCTTCATCACTTGCGTTTCTCGGGGTAAACCATTTACGATTGATTTAGATGAAACTTGCCCAAATGAAAAAAGGTTTTGCGCCAATATTAATTGTCCTAATTGTTCTTGCCTCCGTTGTTGTAGGCGTAGGCGGATTGTTTGTTTACCAAAAATATTCCATACAAAATCAAGAACGGATGAATGACGGAGTTGGTTTGTCAGCTGACGAGGCGAATGAACTGCAATACAAATATACCACTCCGCCACCTAACGCCTCCGACGAAACGGCAAACCCAGACCCAATCGGGGCGAATTGGAAAACGTATACAAATTCTATGTATCGTTACTCGATTAAATATCCTCTAGAACTGGACTTTCAAACTTCAACTAGGTCAGAAGTAGCAGACACGCAAATTTTTATGAATGGGGAAAACGATGCTTATAAGTTCCCAGAGGATAAATTTATAGGTATTACAATAAAAGTAATAACCACCGATTTATCACTTGATGGATATTTAGATAAAACATACCAAGAAAATCTGGGAGGAGTTCCTTCATTCAACGAAGGGCTAAAAAATGGAAAAATACAAAAAGTAACAATTGACAATACAAACGGCTATAAAACAAATACGGGAATGCAGTTTGAAAACACAGATAAAGATGTTTGGGTAAAAAGAGGTGATTATATTTACTGGTTTAGCGCTTTCGGAAATGGGGAGACTGGAACATCATATTCTAAGCCAGCAGGTGTGATGTTCGATCAAATTCTCTCGACATTTAAGTTTACGAATTAAAGTTAAGTTCTCGACCCTTCGACAAAACTCAGGGCGAGCAAGCTCGAACAATAAGCATGATGTAAACCTTCTACTAAACTTCTTCCTGATGCGTTATACTTTGTGGCGCTTCTATGATTCCTATTGTCGATAATATCTTAGGCTACTTTTCTTCTGACTTGGGTGTTGACTTAGGAACTGCAAATACTTTAATTCATGTTGCCGGAAAGGGGATCGTCATCCGCGAGCCTTCGATCGTGGCACTTCACAAAAAAAGCAGGAGAGTGATTGCAATTGGTGGGGATGCCAGAAAAATGATCGGTAGAACACCTCTTAATATAACTACCGTAAGACCCCTGAAGGATGGTGTAATTTCCGACTACGATACAACACTGGCGATGCTTTCTTATTTTGTAAAGAAAGTGCATTCGAAACCGGGGCGTTTAATTTCTATACCAAGGCCAAGAGTTGTTCTGGGAATCCCTTCTCAGGTAACAGAAGTGGAAAGGCGGGCGCTTTTTGACGTCGCGTATGATTCCGGCGCGCGGGAAGCATATTTAATTGAAGAGCCGATGGCGGCGGCAATTGGTGCCGGGCTTAATGTAGAGGAGGCGCGCGGCTCGATGATAGTTGATATTGGGGGTGGGACGAGTGACATGGCCGTAATTTCTCTGGGTGGAATAGTTTCCGGTAAATCTCTAAAAATTGGAGGGGATGCGATGGACAGGGACATTGTAAATTATGTGCGTTCCAGGTATGGACTGGCGCTGGGTGAAAAAACCGCGGAGGAAGTAAAGATGCTTTTGGGGAGTGCCTACCCAATGCAGGTAGAAAAGCAAATGATAGTTCGCGGACGGGATTTGGAAAAAGGTTTGCCAAAGTCTATAAAACTAACTTCTACTCAAATTCGCGAAGCGCTGGCGCCTACTATCAAGTCGATAGTGGATGCAGTTGTGGAAACAATTGAAGATGCGCCGCCGGAACTTGCGGGGGATGTTTCTGAAAAAGGGATTATGCTTTGCGGGGGAGGAGCGCTTATTTTTGGCTTGCCAAAATTAATTGCCCAGGAGGCCAAGATGCCTGTTAACGTTGCTACCGATCCGCTTTACTGTGTTGTTGTCGGTTGTGCAAAGGCGCTAACTAACGATGCACTTCTTAAAAAGGTAAGTTTCAGATCCAAAGACTAAATGATACACGTGCGCGGCAGGAGGAGAATAAATGAAAATATGTTTGGAGCCGAGAGCTCGATTTGGCAGGAGAAGACGAGTAAGTGGAGAAAAGGAGACCTGGAGGATGACGGTTATGTTGCCGGTGGCCTGAGTCTTTCCCGCATCTACTTTTTTTATTTAGTGTCTTTTTTGATTTTGCTGGTCTTCGTGGCAAGGCTTTTTGTTCTAACAGTAGTAGCTGGCGCCAGAAACAGAGAACTTGCCGACAACAATCGGGTTAAGCTGGTTGAGTTTGAAGCCGGGAGAGGAAAAATATTTGACAGGCGGGGGGATGAACTAGCCAGCTCCAAAATCGCTTACTTTTTGAAAAAAGATGATAAGGAACGCGAAATAACGGAAACCGACGCCCAAAATTTGGAAAAAGGCGGTAGGGCGGGTGAATATTTTGAGGGGGTGGATGGAAAGGTAATGCGTGAGGTTTTGCGCAAATACAACCTGGGAGAAGCCGGCGCGCATGTTTTGGGTTATACCAGTGTCGTACAGGTAGAGGAGAAAGAGCAGGATAAAAGCCTCTCGACAACTAATGCAATGGGCAGGTTAGGGATTGAGGACACGTACGATTCCTTTTTACTTGGAAAGCCGGGTAGAAGGCTGGTTGAGGTTGATGCTGAAGGTAAAAACGTGTCTATACTTGGGGTTGAAGAGGCCAGAAGCGGGCGTGATGTGTATTCAACAATTGATGGGGGTTTGCAAAAAGTTGCCTATGATTCCTTAAAAAAATACTCCGATCTTGCGACCAGTAAAAAAGGGGCGGTCGTTGTCGAAAATCCAAATACGGGTGAAATTTTGGCGCTTGCTTCTGCGCCTTCTTTTGACCCGGAAGATATAGGGCGCGCGGTGACAGATAAAAATTTACCCTTTTTTAATAGGGTCGTTCAGGGAAACTATCCTCCGGGTTCTGTTTTTAAAATAGTTTCTGCGTTGGCCGGTCTGGAAAGCGGTAAGGTGGATGCAAACACCGAGTTTGACGATACGGGAAGCATAAAAGTTGGCGGGCAAACTTTTTCTAACTGGTTTTATTTGGAGTATGGGAAAACAGACGGGCTTATTAAGATGAAGCGGGCAATCGCCAGGTCGAACGACGTATTTTTCTATAAACTTGGTCAGGAAATTGGGGTGGATACAATAAAGCAAATGGCTGTGAAATTGGGCTATGGGCAAAAGACAGCAATTGATCTGCCCGATGAATCTTTTGGCTTGGTTCCGGATGAGGTATGGAAAAAGGCCGGTATTGGTGAAAGTTGGTTTTTGGGGGATACTTTGCACCTTGCCATTGGCCAGGGTTTTATGCTGACAACTCCAATACAAGTTAACAAGATAACTTCTTACATTGCCAGCGGAAAGTTGACAAAACCTTATTTGGTTTCCAAAATTAACGGGGGAGATGGCGCTAGTGAGATTAAATTCGAGCCGAAAGTCGTTGGTGAGAATTTAGTTTCGCAAGAACACTTGGATTTGGTTCGGGCCGGAATGGAAGGGGCCTGTGAAGCCGGGGGAACTGGTGCCCCATTTTTTAATGCAAAGTATAGGGTGGCTTGTAAAACGGGAACTGCAGAAGAACTTGGAGGCAGTTCTCACGCTTGGTTTACAGTTTATGCACCGGCAGATAAACCGGAAATTGCGCTAACTGTTTTGGTTGAGCGTGGAGGGCAGGGAAGCGCAGTATCCGCTCCCGTTGCCAAAGAAATTTTGGATTGGTGGTTTGCAAACCGGAAATAGAGATATGGTTTTAGATAAGAATTTAAAAATAAATCTAGCGAAATTGAAAGATCTTCGTTATGGAGAAAACCCGCACCAGGCGAGTGCGTTTTACGTGGAAGATGGTAATAGCGGCTTTGAACAGCTTTGGGGAATCGAGCTTTCTCATAATAATATTGGGGACGCTAACCATGCTTGGAATTTAGTTTGTGAGTTTAGCGCCCCGACAGTTGCAATAATTAAGCATGCTAACCCAAGCGGAATAACGTCGCGAGACGATCTTGCCGAGGCTTTTAATGCGGCGTACGCAGCGGATAATATCAGTGCCTTTGGTGGAATTATTGCAGTTAACAGGCCTCCGACTATGGCAATGATCGAGGCAATGCATGGCAAGTTTTTTGAGCTTTTGGTCGCACCGGATTATACCCTCGAAGTTTTGGAAAGGCTTAAAAGGAGAAGTGCCAAGATGCGAGTTGTTAAAGCGGAAAAACCGCCGAAACTTTTGGAATTTACCCGCGCTTTTGGTGGTTATTTAATTCAAACTTCAGATGATGTTGAGGAGGATTCTAGTAAATGGAAAATAGTAAATGGAGGTAAACCGTCCAAGCGGGTACTTGCGGACTTGGAGTTTGCGTGGAAAGTCGTAAAACATGTTAAGAGTAATGCGATAGTTATTGTGCGGGACGTGTCGATGCTTGGGATGGGAACCGGGCAACCGAATAGGGTCAACTCTGTTCACTTGGCTATGAAGCAAGCCGGGGTTAAAACTAAGGGGGCGGTACTTGCAAGCGATGCGTTTTTTCCGTTTCCGGATAATGTAAAACTGGCAGCAAAAGCAGGGATATCGACAATAATTCAACCTGGTGGATCGATTAACGACGACAAAGTGATTGCGGAGGCCAAAAAGCACGGAATTACGATGGTGTTTACAGGGGTAAGGCATTTTAAACATTGAAGTGATAAGCAAAAAGAAATAGGCAATAAGTATAAGAAAAATGCCCGTCACTTATTACTTGTCTCTTGTTGCTTAAAATTATGGATAAAATTGAAGTTTTAAATATATTTGCAGCGGTTTTTGAAAAGGGCGTTTTGGACGGCCTACTCGAGCTGCTTGATAAACACAGGACGAAGTTTTGGGGAACGGAAGGTACGATCAATTACGTTCGCGCAAAGGGCTTTGAAGGCCAATCTGTTGTTCGCGGTTTTGATTTTAGCGATCGTATTGGGGGCTCTATTGCTGAAGCCTTC
>ERZ1292625.1089-Hain-H41-01um-R1-1089-length-35365-cov-8_pt1 | contig 35365 bp, 40 predicted proteins | sample MGYA00564400_ERZ1292625 | MGnify/ENA primary metagenome ERZ1292625 (study PRJEB36523, sample SAMEA6512639) | groundwater metagenome | collected 2019-01-08 | study: AquaDiva: Metagenomics assemblies of 32 groundwater samples
GCTGACTCCATCCCTCGCCCTGACGGGACGGGGATCTAAGTAAGGTGGGTTAGAATTAGCTTCTATTAGTGAGTCGCGCCACTACTTCACGATACATGTTGACAACCTACCTGCGCAGGCAGGCAAAAATATTGGTTTTATCAGCGTTCGTCAAGACAAAAATCCTAAAGACACTGCAGAAATCGGCATCATCATAGGAGAAAAGGAATATCAAGGAAAAGGAGTAGGTAAAAAAGCACTATCCGAAGTGTTAGAAAAATGCGAAAAAGAATATGGGCTCACCTCTGTTCGTGCACTCATCAAACCATTTAATGAAAAGAGTATCAAACTTTTTACGGGCCAAGGATTTGTAGAAGACGCCCGTGTAACCGTCTTTGACGAACCATTCACAAGATACAAAAAAACATTGCATCAAAGTATCTTATAGTGTATACTTTGGGCTCATGAAATCTACTGACTGGGGTGGCGTCAAACGCGCTCGCGCAAAACGCAAATTGTTACGACGGATTCACACACTCGCAATCGGCATTTTTGCGTTTGCATTGGGAGGACTCATTGGTCCATATATCCCCAGATTGAGACTAGAAACTGCATATAGGTTGCAACAGCGCAATCACACACCTACTCAGCTTCTGCAAGGGGCCCCCTTGCAGAAAAGTCCACTCGAGAATGACGATGGATCGATCATTACCCCTGTTGATGATCAATTTAGCCTCATAATTCCGAAAATTAGTGTCAATGCCACAGTTCTCCCAAGTGTCAATCCTGCAGATCCTGTCGAATACAACAAGGCCTTACAAAAGGGTGTCGCCCACGCCGTAACAAGCTTTTTCCCTGATCAAGACGGGACAGTATATCTTTTCTCCCATTCCACAAACTACGATTGGTTTGTAAAAGATCTCAATGCTGTGTTTTATCTTCTCAAAAATCTAGAGATTGAAGATAAAATAATAGTGATGTACAAAGGGACACCATACAGTTATGCCATCACAGATAAACGCATCGTAGCACCTAAAGACATCTCCTACCTTGTGCCTGAGGCAGGCGCCAAACGACTGATCCTCCAGACCTGCTGGCCGCCTGGAAGTACAACTGAGAGGCTTCTCATATTCGCTGATTATATCCCATAATACTTGACAGAACACTCGTGTTCCGCTATACTCACAACTCGCGCAAACTATATCACTATGAACATACAGAAAATTATGCACTCTCTTCTGTGCTCAATACTTTTAACTCTTATCCTTGTGCCTTCAGTGTCAGCTGTAGGCTGTACAAACCAATATGGATCTACGGTTGAATGTCCCCAAAACCACATCGTGGTAAACAAAAAAGTCAGACACCCAGTAAACATGAATCTTTTCATAGAAAATTTGACCTCAAACGATACTGCATATTCACCCAATGACACTGTCGAATACGATATCGCGGTATCAAGTACGAGTAACGTCAACTATAGCGAAGTAATCGTTTCTGATACATTACCTTCGTATCTTACGTTTGATGGAGGCCCTGGGACATACAACAAAGAAACAAACATCCTCACATTTACCCTTACAAATTTGAATGCGGGCACAACGGTGCGAACACGCTTTACCGCGAAAGTAAAATCGTCAACTGCGTTTTCTCAAGATCTTACGTGTAATGTCGTCAATTATGTAAAAGTAACAGGACCAGACGGACAAACGGATGATGACACAGCAAGTCTTTGTGTACAAACACGCGTCCTTGGTGTCACTACCCTGCCGGTAGCTGGCTTTGAGGACTATGCGTTTATGATACCCTTTGCAGTACTTGCCATAGTGGGATCAGGGATGTTTATGGCTCTAAAAAAAGCGAGACCGTAAAATAAAAATACATATGAAGAAACTCCTGCCGGAGATCGAAGTAACGAAGTAACCAATCAGCGAATAACGAAATAAATCAACCGGCAGATAGCCGGTTTTTATTGTTTAGAGCACATTAATAATTTAATAGGAGACGATTTAGCGAGATTTGGTCTTATTTTGTGGCTTCGATACAGAAAGAAAAATCAAAAATAGAAGCACGACGATGAGCCCTACGCCAAAGGATATTTGTGTACTTGTCAAAATATCAGAGAGACTCATAGTTGGCTCCTTTCATCTAAATAAACACTTACGACTAAACATACTATACCGTATAGCAAATTAAGCGTCAATTGAAATAACGAAACAGTACCCAATAAGCCTTGAATGGGAAGAATAAATACAGTGGTTAGCCAACCAGCGGATAAATTAATAAACAAACCAGAAAACGAACGATATATCGAAGGACGCGACCACATACTCAAATTATCATAAAACCAATAAATACTACTCGTCAACTATTAGATAGTTAGCTCTTTAATAATTTAATACGATGAGAATGAAATTTGATGTTTTGTGCAATTTCTTTTTTGGCATCTTGTTGAAGCTTTTTCCACACTGATAATTTTGAGAAACAAGCTAAACATATGGTTTGTCCATTTGCATAATGAACAAAACTGATATGAATCGGACCATCATCTTGAAGAATTTCTTTTTTACATTGATCACAAAAGTTTTTCGTCATATGAATGCATAATACAACCAAGAATTAGAGACTGGTCAATAATGACAAAAGAGATCAGAAGTGAAACAAAACGAGTCAATATTTTATCTTTAGAAATGAGTTCCGCTTGCCCTTCGGCAGGATGGTGAGCGGGATTCATTTCTGGAGGTAATACTCTAGATACGAAAAAGTTCGTACACAGAACAATTGCGTTCTTTTTTACGAAAAAGTTCGTAGCACCTTAACAAGGCATACAGGGAAAAGTTGCCATTTTGATTCTTAGAAAAATGGCTTACTAGGGGACGTTTCCAAAGAACTTCTAGTTATTTGGAATTACGACCCTTTGTGTCGCGTAATCGCGACCTTTTACCGGTCCCCTTTACGGGGGCAGGGATTTTTCACGCGATAGCGTGTAATTTCTTGTCTTCACATTGGGGCTGGAATGTTTTTTATATCGCCCTTTCGCTCATCCAGTTTTGGATGACCGAACCCAATCGATATCACAAAACATATATCTCTTAATAATACGGAAAATGCGGTGAAATTAATCGGTGGCGTGAATTATTCCGACGCGGTTTTCAATTGTTGTAACTCTGCGATCCTGCTTATCTATAAGCGGCACAATGATGTCTGCCACATAGTTGGCGACATCTTTGACAATCTCATCTTTTTGTTTGGCTAGTTTTGAATCCATTGATGTAAGAATATTGTGTTCTTGGGCTTTGAGCTTGCCATCGACACTATCAAGAATCTGACTACGCATATCATTGAGATCTTCTTTTAACGATTCTTTCGTAGGAAAGACCTTTTTGAATGCAGTAAGAAGCTTATTTGTGTCGGCATCGGTGATCATAATTGTAGACTACTGCAGTTTGAAACGTTCGTCAACCTCCACTCTCTTTCCTCCTACTCTGTAGAGAATTATTTCTCTGTGGAACAGGAGGAAAGAAAGAATAAAAAGAAATAAAAACTGTCAGAGGGGAAATAAAAATAACGTTGTTTAACACGTTATGAGATCAAATACTTTGGGGGAATAACCATAAGTATAGAGACAGTAAAACAAAAAGAATTATTTTAAAAAAATAATTCAAATTTGTGAACTAACTGGCGCCACGTGGTGTCCAGTTTTTAATTAAACCAAGTTGGCTAGCGCAAACGCCGCCGGCTTGGATATATGGAGGAAGAAATGAAGAAATTGCTAGGTTATACCCGCCTTATGGCGGTTTTGATCTTGGTGGCAGTTTTTCTGTCTGCCTGCACCCCACCAAACTTGGAATGTCTTTTTGACATTAACTGTTGGGGCTCAGCGCCTGAAAACGAGTCGCCCGCAACCGAAGCGCCCACGCCAACAGCCACCCGCGTGTGCTACGGCGACGCCGAAAAGGTTTATTCGGTTTTGGATATTCATCCAAAACCAGTAACCTATCAAGGCGAAGTTGTTAGTTGGATCCACTTTGGGGATGGATTCATTAAGGCATCGCAATATGGGGGTCCAGCGCATCCAATCAACAACACCGCGTTAACTGAAGGACTCGAGTACACAATCGAGATCCAAATAAAGATTAATGCAAACACGATGGGGGTGTTGAGAATGAAAGGATTCGTCTGTGGGGATAAATTTTACTTCTATCTCATAGAAGAGGCGAATCCATTTTTCATCGGATAGGTTTTAAACCGGCAACACGCGAGCGAAATTATTTTCGCGTGATGCTGGATTTTTAAATTCTGGTTAATTTACACCAAAATGTTTTGGTGGATTGATCAGAATAAGATTCAATTTTTTCTAAAGGAGAAAAAATCATGAATACAAAAAATATTACCCGTTTTTTGAGCATGCTGACGATTGTCGGCTTTTTGCTCACCGCATGTGGAGGCACCGCTGCCCCCGTCGCTGTTCAACCGCCCGCCGCTATCGAAGCGCCCGTTGTTGAAGCACCAGCCGCTACCGAGGCCCCCGCTGCGGCTACTTCGTTAGAACTGACAGTCGTGACCTACGAACCGCCCGCCGAGTCGTTTGGCTTGATCAGCGAAGATCTTATGATCGGCGTGTCATACAATCTGACCGAGGATCGCCCTTATGAGGTGATTACGCCCGCGCAAAGCGTTTCTACCATTGCCGGTGGAACCTTTGAAGTGGACACCCTGAAAGTCTCCACTGACAAGAAGGGAACGGTCGGCAATATTGTCACCGTGGTCTGCCGAAGCGAAAAAGATCCGTGCAAAAACACGGTGAAGAACTTCGTCGCCGGCAACGTGAATGTCACAACAGTTTTCGCTGGAAACGAAAGCCCGAACATCACGACTTTTAGCGCCGTCAGCAACATGTTCAAGCTGGAATCAAAAAATTGCGGTGATGCAGCCTGCCTCATCGTAAATCGGCATGAGCTCGGCGGTGATGTAAAGTCTTTCAAGACAGACAGTCAGCCAGCCGGTGCAAAAGACATGGATCTCGAGCCATTCGATGAAATTTCCGTGCAGGTAGCTGTGGTCGGCGCTCCCGAAGCAAAAACGGTTTTGCTCGGCCAGCAAGTTGTTGGTCATCGTTTCGAATCGTCTGGCGATAAGAAATTCTTCGGCGTTTCTGAAGGTTCTGCAACCATCGTTGAATGCCCAACTGCATGTGTTCTCCAAGGCGTTTCTATCGCCAAAGGTAACACCGCGGTGTTGTTCGGGTCTGATCCAGATGCCAACACTCCTGCAGACCTCAACTGGACCGCGAAAGCAAATGGTCAAAACATGATCGTTACGTTGTTGACCACCTACGACTACAGCATGTTCTTACCAGACAATTTCACCGCAATTTATGCGGATGGTTCATCGAAAGAGATGAACAAAAGCGATCTTCCGTAGATCGTATCAACAATGTGGCCCTAAGAGAGCCACAAAAACTTAAATCTGAAGAGGACCGACATTGGTCGGTCCCCTTCTCTTTTCAAACTAGGCAGCTGAGATTTTCTCAGAAATGTCTCGTTTGAGACACCCTGTATGCCTAGTTTTTCCTGAAAATAATTGTCATACTTATTTTTAGAAACAACTACATGAACACTGCCTTACTATCAGTAGAACGGTGGATATCTCGCCACCTTTTTCCCCTCACCCTCGTTCTCATGGGGATCCTAGTGGCGTGGGCAAATTACACCCCAAATACTTTTCTCTCCGGCTGGGATACCTTACACCCCGAATTTAACTTTCCCCTCGCTTTTTCTCGCATGCTTAGTATATGGCGCGAAGATCAGGGACTGGGTGCTATCGCCATACAATCTCATATAGCAGACTTACCACGGACACTGCTACTTTGGTTTGCCTCATTCATTTTTCCACTAAGTATTTTACGCTATCTTACATTTTTTCTGGCCCTTATCATCGGCCCACTTGGGGCATACACCCTTACCAAACACCTTCTCAATACCCACGGAAAACAAACGGAATTAGCAGGATTTGTGGCTGGACTGTTTTATCTATGTAATCTCGGTACTGTCCAGCACTTTATCGTGCCACTTGAGATGTTTGCAGTGCAATACGCATGGCTTCCGTGGCTTATTCTATACCAAATTAAATTGTTACAAGAATTATCAAAGCGATCAATCATTGTATTTGTACTCCTCCAGCTTATAGCCACTGCCCAAGCGCAAACTGCCACACTTTTTTATGCATATATTGGAACATCAACATTCGTATCACTTTGGTATATATTTTTGTATTTCAACTATAAAAAACCACTTCTCAAAAGGGCTTTTCTGATTCTTGCCCTAACATTATCCATGAATGCCTTTTGGCTTCTTCCAAATATCTACGCCGTAATTACACAGGGGAATGCAATTAGAGAAGCCAAAGTTAATCAACTATTTTCCGATGAAGCATACGAGAAAGGCCAACAATTTGGCACGTGGGATGATGCACTGACACTCAAAAACTTTCTGTTTGACTGGCAAATGATGGATACCAAAACACTTAATAATATCGATGTGCTAAATGATTGGATACCGTGGATCAACAAGCCATACGTTCAAGCGCTTTTGTGGACGCTTCCAGCGTTGTCCGGCATGGGGTTTTTGGCTGCAATACGTAAAAAAACACCATTCGTCATTCTTACGCCTGTCCTTATCATTCCCTTACTTTTTCTCATGACCAATGAAACCCCGATAAAAGAAGTCTTTGAATATGCCCGCAACGCGTTTCCAATTCTTCGTGAATCGCTGCGCTTTCCGTTTACAAAATTTTCTCTTCTTACCATGCTTGGATTTTCTATATTTGCAGGACAGGGAGCCTATGTTATATTTCAAAATATGAAAAATTCTGTTATCAGACTGCTTATTAGTCTGCTAATCATTGGTTCTCCTCTTGTAATTTTTCTTCCTGCATTTGAAGGAAAATTAATTTCACCAGCGATGAAAATAGCTATTCCAACCGATTATTTTTCACTTTTTCACTGGTTAAACACACAGGATCACGATAAACGTGTCGCACTTCTCCCCGCCGGCAACATGTGGAACTGGATCAATTACCGATGGGGCTATCAAGGCGCTGGATTTCTCCAGTTTGGCATCCCCCAACCAATTCTTGATCGTGATTATGATCGTTGGAATAATACAAACGAAAATTATTACTGGGAACTCTCGCGAGCAATATCAACAAAGGATATAAAAGAACTAGAAAACGTATTTCAAAAATACGATGTATCCTTTATACTTCTCGATCTTTCGGTAATATCGCGGGAAAATGATCGCTCCCTCTCTACAACTGATCTCGTTTTGATGCTTGAGACATCAAGTATTTTTAAACACGCCAACCAATTTGGTAATATTCTTGTATATGAAAATGTACATTCATCTCCATCAATTCGTACAACGAACACTCTTCCCGCTATCAATCCCTATACGTGGACTGATAATGATGTGGCATATAGACAAATTGGAGATTATAGTACATCTTCAACTGCAAACTTCACTTACCCTTTCCGATCGCTGTTTACCAAACGCGCGGTAGATGAGCGAGAATTTAGCATAACTGATGTGCTTGATAAAAAAAATATACAGGTATTTGAAGCGTCGACCAGTTCTATGCTCGTACCAGAAGCAGTCAAACCATGCGGAGTGCTAAAACAAGGCAAAATTTCTCGTAAAATTGTAGATGATGCTCTTGAAATACGTGCCAGAGACCAACGTGCATGCCTCTCTATCGGTGTACCAACCCTATCTCATCAAGATGGGTATCTTGTCAAAATCGAAAGTAAGAACATCCAAGGACGACCATTTGCAATGGCAATAATAAATAACACCGCAAAACACGTAGAAATAGAGACGATGCTGGAGGGAACCACGAATTATTTTATCCTTCCCCAGCTTGCGTCTGATGGACTTGGGTATACCGTCTATATTTCCAACGACAGCATAGGAAATAATGAAACCATAAACAGTATCAAAAGCATAAATTTCTACACCATACCATATCAAGAAATGGTAAATACAAGAATACCTAATACAGATATTTCTTTATCAAAAAATACTACCACCATTACATCAGTAATTCATCCCAATCCTGCGTATTATAAAATAATACTCGATCAATCAAATGCTAAGCAAACACTTATTCTCTCTCAGTCGTTTAACAAGGGCTGGCTAGCCTTTGCCAATGGCAAACTCCTTACTAATCACGTCATGGTAAACAACTGGGCAAATGGGTGGATTGTGCCTGCGGGGCAATCCACAGTTGTAATCTTTTTCTGGCCACAAATACTGGAATATGTAGGACTAGGAATCCTTGCTATTACACTACTTCACCTCACGCGACGCAAAATTTAAGAAAGTACGTTGAGAAAATACGTTAAAAAATTGACTTTCATTCCTTGTTTGCTAGAATGTATACACTATGAAACAATCACATAACTTCAAAATTATTATGATACAGGATGAAGATGGGGTCTTTGTCGCATCTGTGCCGGCTATCCCCAGCTGTCACAGCCAAGGTGATACCTACGAAGAAGCATCGAAACATATAGAGGAGGCAATTCGTTTGTGTCTCAAGGTAGCCCAACACGACGTCGAGTACAGAAATTCAATTGATTTTAATGCATCGTCTACCTCACGATTTATTGGTATCAGTGATATCACCATGCCTATACCAAATTTTGCCTAAGTATGACACAAACGCCCACACTGTCTACGCGTAAACTTATCAAAATACTTAAAACAAACGGCTTTATAAAAATTCGTCAAGAAGGAAGCCACATCTTTTTCAAACATGCAAATGGCCGCACGACGATTGTACCGAATCATCCGGGAAAAGATATAGGAAAAGGATTGCTTCGCACAATACTAGACGAGACAAATCTAACAGTGCAAGATCTACAAAAATAACGAGTCTGTCACATCATGGTAAACAACCGGGCAAATGGGTGGATTGTGCCTGCGGGGCAATCCACGATTGTACTATTCTTCTGGCCGCAGGCACTGGAGTACATTGGGTTTGGAATCTTATTCGCAACGATGATTATCATCTTCTTCCCTGCCCGCAATCGCTGAAGCGATAGCTTCTGCAGGCGGGTGGCCACAGGTGTTGGAGTGGGTTGGACTTGGAATATTGGCTGTCGCAATGATTCGCCTTCTCACTGATCAATCTTATTGAGCTCTTTTTGAAGCTCTGGGATATCTTTCTCTAACACTTCCCAAACAAGATGTGGGTCTACCGCAAAATATTCATGAATTAATACATTTCGAAATCCGCTCATACGTCGCCACGGGATAGATGGATACATATCTTTAATACTTTGATCTATTTGAGAGGATGCCTCTCCAATAATCTCTAAGTGACGAATCACGGCTGATTGATCCCATGGAGAATTGAGGAACTGGTCGTGTGTATGAGCCGTTTTATATGCGAGTATTTCTTCTATCGCATCGAGGATATGTGCAATATACGCTTTCCATTTAGGCTTCATAAAATATCTGTTCATTTGAAAGTATACTTTCTTTTAAGTATTTACTAATACCATTGTAGCTCACAAGATCTACGTCAACATTGAGCGAATCTTCGATATCTTGCTCTAAAGCGATAAAACCCAACAGAGACATACCTTTTGGGGGAAGCACTAATATATCAATATCACTTTTTCCGAGAACATAGTCTCCACGCACAAACGATCCAAAAAATGCAGCTTTTGGAACATTATAGCGTTTAAGAATTGGAATAATTGTATCGGTATATTGCGTACGTAATGGAATCATTACTCCTATTGTAAAACAGAGGTCAAAGAAATAGCAAATATGCGCTCGTAACGATAATCGTCATCTTTTTCCCTGCCCGCAATCGCTGAAGCGATAGCTTCTGCAGGCGGGTGGCCACAGATTTTGGAATGGGTAGGATTGGGATTGCTTGCTATTACACTCCTTAGACTTCTCACTCTCTCCAAAACCATTGCTATCCTGTAGTAGAAAATTAGCCTGCGTCAGAGCGTTAAAAGAGATTACGGGCGGAACTGCCATGAATCGGACGAATTGCCCGAGCTATACTTTCATACACCTGATGATCTTGCAAATCCTGCCTGGCTGACTCTTGCGTACCATGCGGCCCATGGAAATACTTCTTGTCCTTTTTGGGATCCTTCCCATCAAACACATACCCAAAGCGCTGTTCTTTCTTAGGATACAACCTAGCCATAGCATGACCACCTAAAACACTTCCTAAGCCTTCATACGGTATGCCCCATATACGTCCTCCTATAGCAGCAAGCGGTATCCCTCCCTTTCCCATAAGCGAAGCGAGCACTGGCGAAAATGGAAATGCTAGCCAAAAAACATCTTTGGTCAAATAACCGGCAAATGCAGGCTCTAAAAGTTTTACTGCATCCCGACGTTCTGCATCATTTAAAAATTTCGGCATGGCAAGTGAAGAAGCTTTCCATTCTTTAAATGAATGAATGATCGGTAAATGCCCAGCCAATGCGTAAAGCGTCCGCTTGGGCTCTTTATTGTAAAATTCTGCATGCCCCAACTCATGCATCCCTACCGCAAGTCGTGGGTGAAAAACGTTTACGGTATTGGTAAAGACATTGTAATGATCTATCCGCAAAAATTTTGCTTGAGCTGATATGAGGACGGATGCTGGTATTGCCAAGACTTTATACAAAAAAGCCAATGTTTTTTTTATAGCACTATCTTTCGTCTGAAAGCTAAACGGCCCACCAATATGTTCATTTTGTAAAATACGCTGTATATCTCCCACAAGTGAGGTATTACCAATCCTTGCCAACACATCCCCTTTCCATGGCACATCTTTCCAACGTGCTTGAAGCTTTTTAGCAAGTTCAATTGTAGGATTTTTCGCTATCGCATCGGGCGTCCAATAAGGAAGATGAAATAAAGGAATGGCAGCCAAATGCCCGATAGTGTTACTTACAATATCTCCGCTACTATGGGTAATAGTAAGAGATCCTTGTTTTGTTTTTGTAAAACTCACCAGTTCCTGCTGTTTAACACCAATACCTTTTTCAGACATATCTTACAATTCCTCTTCTATTGCCCCCAATACAAACCCTTGATGCACGCTCCAACCGATGTATTGATGGAGTTTCTCCGTCGTCTTATATGGCAAATCTACGATAGTTGGGTACATAGCAAGTGCTTGATTGATACGAAGTTCTGTAATTTTTCCGAGAAATAATCCTATAATCGGATCTACTTTGTTTAGATACGACATATTTTGATCCTTTTCATACGACTTTCCCCATATATCAGCTATGCCCTTCACTGCATCATTTTTGGAAAGATCAGCAGTCTCCGGATTTATACCGCTGACCATCAAAGACAAAAGATATCCATCCAGTGCTCCGAGTGCCATAATCGGTGCAGCAGTTTTCAAATACTCATCACGTTTTTCAAATTTGGCTTCATCAAGGATATGTGCCATCTCACTACTAGCAAGCCCTGCGAGTGCCTGTACAGAGGTAACAACACTCTCGTGCAACCTGTCGATAAGCTGCTTGCGATCGTCTTCTGACAGCGTCGTAAGCGCCACCCAACGCTCAAAGAGTTGTGTGTAGTTCATATCAGACATTATACCTTCTTTTCTTCTTCCAACAAGCTTATCACCTCTTCTTTCAAACTCCCACGAATCGTACGAAACGTATCGTACGGCAAGAGTGTATTGAGGTCCTCATCGATTATTTGTTTATTGACTCTTTTTTTCACAAATTCAATGAGTGTATCAAAAAAATCCGGCATCGTTTTTCCGGTTCGCTCCCTAATTATTTCTGGAATAAACCCATACCCATGCGACAAAAAATAATAGATGTCATAGATATCTCTTCCTGCTATATTTTTATGAATTCTATACCGGTCAAGAGGTGATACAAGTTTATTTGATACCATTGTTTCTTTCGTCTGACAAAAAAATGCTCGATCAATCTCTGACAGATACCGCATTTCATAGATATTTGCCTTCCATCCGCGCTCGAGAGCATCTATTTTCATAGTATTTCGTTCACCTTTGTTGCTTTCGTATTTTACAAGAAATGTGAGTGCCTTTTTACTTTCATCTAAAACACTCATCCCAATTTTTTTAAATACTTGATGAAACAAACCCCTCATATCTTCAATGTTTGCATCAAAAACTACATCAAAATCCAAATCCACAGACATCCGATCTAAAAATCCAGACATTGCAGCACATGTGCCACCCTTAAATCGCAAATTTTGTGAGAGTTTCGATGTATCCGAAATCGCTATGAGTGTACGAATAAGAATCATTTTATGACGTACATCTATCGGGCGAATTGAAATCATACGTATCCCATTTCTCTCTGAATAAAGTGTATCTTCTTCCAATCAATTTGTGAACGATTATCTACGTGGTAATGGGGTGTAAAGTACAACATGTCAGCCATTGCACGCTCAGCTGTTGCCCATAATACCTCATCTTTTATCTCAATACCAATACTTTGGTACAAAAACTGATCCGCTAATTGCCGAAAACGAAACCTGTACCCCACTTTCTCTATTGTTTTTGAAAATGTTGAGATACATGTGATTGCATTTAGACTTTGAGATATGACGCCAGTATTAGCCAACACTGTCTCACACGATACATAGGTAAAATCATGCGAAAGTGCGACACCAAGATCGTAGGGATCTACTTTTGAGATCGGCTGTGTTGAATACAACCCTTTCTGCACAGGATGTAATACTCCCGCTTTTATATGGCGACTAATAGTGGTGTAAAGCGTATTTGTATTGGTAATACCCCAAAGAAGCGCCAAATCCTGCGTATGCAAAAGCTTGCGATCCAAAGCTAATAGCTTACTTATCCTGTACATATATGTATAGGATAGTAGAATGGATAGAATATGTCAACTATGCGTCTTCCTTGACGAAATAGGCATATATCTGCCTATACTAAAGATATGGAAACTCCACAAACGGTAGAAATACCCAAGGCAATACCTGCTCCCAAAGAAAAACCAACATCCAAACCAAAAGAGACACGCCCAACTGGGGTAGCAAGAAAACAATTAGAAGATATCGCAGCGGGAAAGCCGGTCCTTGAAACTATTGCAGAACAAACAGTGTCCCACGAACAAGCAACTGCTCTTCTTCACGAAGCAAATGCCCTTCTTTTAGATTTAAAAGACATACGCCTTTTAGTAAGCAGTTTAGCGACGCAATCAAAAGATACGCCACTTGGTAATCAGCTCCAAATGGAGATGTTGCAGTCGCTTAAAGAAATAACGCCAGATACCGTTTCACCTGAATTTGCCCCTCGTGTACTCGCATTGCAAGAAAAACTCAAAAACCTTCCTCTTATAAAACAAAATCCAGCTGACAATCCGCTTATTTCTACGATTCATCAATACAATATTACACACCCTGATTCTCGCGTGTCCGAGGAATTACTTTCAAAAATCCAATCGGGTGATATAAAATCGCCAGAACTCGTGGCCCAAATATTACAATCAAACCAGCCCCTCGCACAAATTGTATGGAAGGAGTTGACTGGTCAACCTGATTTTAAAGGATTTCATCCAACCAGAGAAATTATGCTCGATTTGGCTGGATTTGAACACACAAAAGAAAATTTAGAAAAAGCGCAGGCAATCATTGATATTGCAAAGCCTCTCAAAGAAAAACCAAATCTCACTGGCAAGCTCATGTCAGGAGTGCTTATGGGTGCGTTGGGGATTATGTTTGTCAGCCAAATGGCTACGACAGGAGAACAGCAATCTGAGCATTAATATTTTATATGTATATATTGCTGCTTGTTTTTGAACTTATCGTCCTCTGGTTTATCACACGAAGACTTACGCAAAATCTCTATGTAGCGTTATTTTTACTCATCCGTTCTCGTCCCATAGCCATCGCAATCATTTCATTCTTCTTTTTCCCCGGCACCATCATCCATGAACTTTCGCATTTATTTACGGCAGAAATACTCGGTGTCCATACAAGCGGACTAACGCTTACCCCAGAAGGATTAGAAGAATCCAATGTTCGTACAGGAAGTGTGTTGATCGCAAAAACCGACCCCATACGTCGAGCAGTCATCGGTGTGGCCCCCGTATTTGTAGGCCTGGGAGCGCTGTTTACCATTTCCTATTTGTTGCCTCAATTTGCTTTTTCGTATTGGGTATTGGGTATTGGGTATTGGGTATTGTTTGCTGTCAGTAACACCATGTTTTCATCGCCCGAGGATATGGAGGGATTCCCCGCCGTGGCAATCACCCTCTCTCTTATCGCAATCGCTGCATATTTTTCAGGAATTTCAGTGGGTCTGCCAGCATCGTGGATTGAGAATATAACGAGTACACTCTCTACACTCACGACAAGTATAGGATACATCGTGGGATTGAATCTCGCAGTCTTTGCACTCTCGTTTAGCGCGATAACAATTGCAGAAAAACTAAGTGGGAGAAAACTTGTGGGGAGATAAACTATTTATTTTTTTTCGAAATAACCAAATGTTCAAAGTAATTTTGTATAGCTTTATTAGATTTCAATTGAATATCGTTCTTATGCGACGATTTACTAGCAGCCAAGACCTGATCCTCAAATTCCTTTGTAAATCCATTGACCGTTAATTTAGATGGATACAGCACAGTACGCACAGCCTCTCTGATTAATTCACTCACAGAAGTATAGCGACGCTTCACAAGCGCCTTTTTCATGTCCGTATACATGGAAGTAGGAAGAGAGATGTTTATTGTTGTATTCATACAAAGATTGTATGTATTCCATACAATGATTGTCAAGAGGATTTCTGTCAGCCGCCCTCAGTCAACACACCACTAAATTTCGTAGGCCGTCGCTTCGACCGACGTGATCTACGCACCTCAAAAACTGCTGGCTTATCAGCACGAGAACTTAATGAAAAACCGCCAAATAAATGAACGCCATCTACTTCAACCTGCCCTTGCTCGTCAGCTAATAATCGTATCCCTCTTGGGTGTTTATAATATGCATCAGACACCGATTCTAACGCTGCTTTCTTTCCTAAAACGACATGTATCGCGTCTCTTTCTTTTGTAGAAACACTCATTTTTCCAAGTCCCGTAATTGTAACTTGTGATCCAATAATTTGCGCACTAGGCATATATCACTCCCTTTTCAGCACCGCAAAAAAGGCAGACTGCGGAATTTCTACACGACCAATAAGTTTCATTTTTGCTTTGCCTTTTGCCTGTTTTTTTAATAATTTATCTTTTCTGGTTCTGTCTCCTCCATACAGCTTTTTAGTGACGTCTTTACGAAACGCCTTCACATCGGATCTTGCTATCACAGCCCCACCAATAGCAGCTTGAATGGGTATCTCAAACTGCTGACGAGGAATCACTGCCGCCAACCGTTCGACAATGTCTTTGCTTCTATAGTGTGCAGCTTGTTCTATCACAAGAAAGGAGAATGCGTCAACTTTTTCTTTGTTCACCAAGATATCAACTTTAGCAACAGCCACTTTTTGCCAATCAAAAAATTCGTAATCCAAACTTGCGTACCCTTCTGTCACGGACTTGAGCTTATCAAAAAAGTCCACGATCATCTCTGACAACGGCACGAGGTAGCTAAACTGCGCTTGATCACCAACATACATAAGATCCACATACTCAGCCCGTTTCTCTTGCGCTAGTTGCATGATGGCCCCTACGAAGCGCTTGGGACTATATATGGACACACTCATAATTGGTTCTTCTACTTTCTCGACATACGTCGGTTCAGGTAACTCTGAGGCTGACTGGATGCTGATCGTCACGAAGCCATCCTTCTCTGCCACCACATGATTTAACGTAAATCCTAATTTGTGATAATCAACGCCTAATTTAAACGTCACGCGGTACTCAACAGACGGAGCGGTCGCCAACATCGTAAGATCAAATTCTCTAAGGATTCGCTCCTGCACCACTTCAGCATGTAAGAGTCCCAAAAATCCACAGTGAAAGCCGTTGCCAAGCGCCAGAGACGAGATAGGACGAAAGGTAAAGGCGCTATCAGACAGCTGCAATTTCTCCATCGCATCACGACTATCCTGATACTCATCTGCATCAATAGGAAAAAGTCCAAGAAACACCATGGACTTAGGCTCTTTGTACCCAGCCAACTGTTCAATAGACGGCACACGTGCATCAGTTACGGTATCACCGACTCGTGCCATCTTCACATTTTTTAATCCCGTGGCTATGTATCCCACTTCCCCGCACGACAAACTTTTCATCGTCACCATCTGTGGAGAAAAAACGCCGAGTTCTATAGGCGCGTTGTCAGACTTGGTTGCCATAAATCGCACACGAAGTGTAGGATCATACTGTATCGATCCATCAACAATACGTACAAATATGACCACGCCTTTATGCGTATCGAAATGAGAAGAAAAGATGAGTGCGCGGAGGGCACCATCCGGAGCCCCCTTGGGACTAGGAATCCTCTCAATAACCGCTTCTAAAACCTTTTCGACGTTTTCACCCGTTTTGGCAGAAATAAGAATCATGTCTTCATCTCTAAATCCTAATCCGCGTAATTCTTCTTTGACATCATCGACTCTGGCGTGAGGCATGTCGATTTTATTGATAAGCGGGATGATCGTGAGATTATGAACTCTGGCTTGATGAAGGTTAGCCAAGGTCTGTGCTTGCACGCCTTGCGTGGCGTCTACCACCAGAAGCGCGCCTTCACAGGCAGCCAAAGACCTACTCACCTCATACCCAAAGTCGACATGCCCTGGGGTATCAATAAGATTGAGGATATAGCCCTTCCAATGCATTCTGACGGGCGCTAATTTGATCGTAATACCACGCTCGCGCTCTATGGGATTACTATCAAGAAGCTGGGCTTGCATATCGCGCATTTTCACTGTCCCCGTTATCTCTAAGAGCCGATCGGCTAGCGTAGATTTACCATGATCTATGTGAGCGATAATTGCAAAATTGCGGATGTGCGTTTGAATATATTTGGCTGTCTTGTCCTGAGCATTGTCGAAAAAATCCATATCAGGTATTCTACCATGTGGAAGTAAGGAAATAGTATTATACCCAACGATCGCTGAATCTGATGCCTCAGCAGAAGTCTACGCTCCAGATTCTTTATACTCATCGGCTGGGGGTGATCGCTCCAATTCCCCCAATCTAGCCAACAACAACAATTTTGATTCAAACGCAAAAAAGGACTATTCTTGTATGCTCTATGAATCCAAAAGGGCTTCATATCCGCATTACAAGAATCCTTCATGAAAAAAACGCCATGGCGCGCAGTCTGAAGAAACCGGACTCGCTCGCTGGCAAAGCATGTTTCAAAACATTGCTCATGCACAAACTATTGTTAAGAGTATGAACGCTCAACTTTGTCCAAGATGTCCGGTAGCAGATGACTGCAACAAACCCCTGATTGCCACACATAAAATACGTGTTCATCCTCACACAATAGAAGCCTGGTCTAAATCTGGTAAGAATATATACAGAAGAAACGGAAGCGCGCTTTGCGCAGCTGGAAATGTTGCATTAACATATTCCTAACTTCAAGAAGTTGTGACAGGATCGGACCCTGCCAATATTTTGTGAACTATATTACGAACAAATTAGCGTATTTATGGTAAACTATAAGTCTTATTTAAACCAAAATTCATAATTCTATGGCAAGTAAAATTGATGTTGATAAAGCGGCTATACCAGACCCCAGATATCCCAAATCGCTTTCTGCACGCGCAACAAGAGCTCTACATCATGCATTACATGTGTTAGACAATTTACGAACTGAAGCCACTGCTGGCTTAGGCGCAACAGGAGAAGAAATTCATTCTGCAAGTAAAGAAGTCGACCTCACAACAATTCAAGCAAACATGGCTAGACGATCTTCTCGTGGCATTTGGAAACCTCAGGGTCACTTTGCGAAAAATTAATTCCTCATAAAATCGGACTCTGTCACTAATACACCGTCACATCTACTCTTGATCAAAATCAAACTCAATAATCTTGGCGGATCATTCGATCTAGGCGACTAAATAATAGAGAGACTCATCGTTTATATAACTTTTGTCATCCCCACCACTTCTGCCGTAGAAAATGCAGCGCGGGCGGTACGAAGATGGCGGGTGTCGCTGAGCAATACATAAAATTTATCCCGGCCTTCTTTCGAGAACTCTTTTCTATTGATAAGCGTACTTTTCCACTCTATATTTCTATTTGCAGGAACAACGAGTAATTGTGAAAATTCCGGAGAAATCCGAAGAGGTCTTGCTTTTGCAATTTCTTTCAAACCATGTTTTTCAGGGTCCTCTAGTGTATTGACGACATGAATTAACGCCTCTGCACCTTTGGCAAACCCAGTTTCTGATAGTTGTTTAAATGATCGTTCATTGAGTAACCCAAGCTTTGACTCGCCTACGCCGATTAATTCTGCTCCTTCTATCTTTTCAAGGATAAGAAAGGCCATGTCTGGATTTCTGTGATGCCCTAATTCTTTCCCTAGTCCAAACGCATCAGGATTATGCGCGAGGGCTAACAGTTCTTTCTCAAGAGGCGTTCGTTCTCCAAACAGAGGATCTGCTTGAATGAGCATTTCAAAAAGTTTTCCGCGAAGCTGTTTGCCATTTGCCTTATCGTTTCTAATTTCGTCTTGAAACGATTCCCAATTTATGCGATCAAACACCTTTTTTTGCCTCTCTCTATCCGGCGTGTAGTCTTTTTCAAGTGTGGCCTCGAGAACCCCTTGCCACAGGCGATCTTTTAAAGGGTGCGTAGTCTCTTTGGTTGGCGCAAATGCCTCTCGTTCAACATTTCCCATATAGGCCTGTAGTATACACCAGACAGGATCATTTTGCACGTTTAACTACACTTTTATAAACTAATTCTCATAAGCTCTCTTTTTTTCCGATTCGGGGCTTTATTTTCTACAGTGGCCACTCCGAACTGTTGACCATCGTATACAATATGATTTGCTCTATTTAAAAAAAGCGAAGTTACTCTCGCGCCAGCGGATAACTTAACAACGTGATAAGGTACTTCGTCTATAACTTCTGTTGTAGACGGGAGTATTGCTTCAGAAAATAAGTACACTTCATCCGAACGTGCTGAAATCCTCCCACTTGGGTTAACTCTCAATGTTAGAGATCCATTTTGATCGACAAGATCTATCGAACGTGTAACAGGAAGTGCTGTTGGCGGCACTCTTCTTTTATTTTTTCCTGAATCTTTTGGCACCAACCGAAGCTCAATGCTATTCATAATTAGCCATTCAACGAAAGATACTCCTCATCGTTCTCCATGTCAATATCGTATCTCGACTACCCAGCCCTCCCTCTTGCGTTTCTGTAAGACTGCGGTCTACCATTAACGTATGTTATACTTTGCAGAATTATCTGGCAAAAAAATTGTGACACCTGAGGGTGTTACGATTGGCAGACTCACCGATGTTCTTTTTTTGGCTTCCGGCCAGCCATTGGTCACTAAAATTGCCGTAAAAACGTCATACGGCAAACATATAATTCCCATAAGTAATATAAAATCTATCTCCCAAACGATTATCATTCCGGCTGATTATGAGCGATCAGTTATGGCAGACACTGAGCTATCGATAAACACCCACCTCATGGATCAGCAAATCATCGATATCAAAGGAAATAAAGTTATCAGGGTAAACGACGTCGCGATCCAAGAAAAACCATATTACATCATCGCAGGTGTGGATGTTGGACTCCTTGGTATTGCACGATGGTTACACATAGAGCAACTACTCAATAAATACATATTGTCACTCTTTGGTACATCGATGACCTCTAACTTCTTGCCTTGGGACGATATTCAACCTGTCGAGCTTTCTCGCGGCAAAGTGGTACTCAAAAAAGAAGAGACGAAACTCACGCGCTTAGCACCAGAAGATTTGGCTGATCATCTCGAGCGTCTGTCTGTGAAAAATTTATCCAAAATCCTTGATCTTCTTCCTACAGAATACGAAGCAGAAGTTATCGCCAACCTTAACCTTGGTCGTCAACACGTCCTCTTTCGCAGCCTTAAGCCAACGAGAGCCGCGCACATACTCTCCAAAGCAGATCCCGATGAGGCGGTCGACATTTTATTGACCCTCTCTCCTAAACGCAGAGAGCAAATTATGGCAGCACTGGATACAGAAACCAAGGCAAATGTCGACGCCCTGATGCCGCTTACCAAAACAGATTTAGGAAACCTTGCAACCAATGAATTTTTCATAGCAGACCCAGAAGAAACATGTGCAAATGTGAAAATGAGGCTTAAAAAATCAGCAGATTTCTCAGGCCTTCACTATATCTATGTCATCAACAAAAAATCAGAACTCATCGGTGTGTTTAATCTCCATGAATTATTACTACAAACAAACGACATGCCAGTCTATAAATTTATGGCGCCAAATGTCGTTACCATATCACTCACCACCCCGCCAACATTGGCGTTAAAAAAGATGATGAAGTTTAAATTCTTTGCACTCCCAATTATCAACGAAAAACGCCAAATGATAGGACTGGTGACCATAGACGATTTAGTTGAAAGTATACAACCTAACGTATGAAACAGTGGTTTAAACATTGGACAAAGCGGATGCTGTTTATCATGGCTCTTATGGGGCCTGGTATCATCACGGCTATTGCCGATAACGATGCGGCAGGCATCTCGACCTACACACTCGCCGCTTCAAGCTTTGGGTATCAGATACTTATTATCCTCATCCCTATGACCATTCTTTTGGCAGTCACCCAAGAGATAGGCGCACGCATAGCCATTGTCGCAGAAAAAGGATTGGCTGATCTTATCCGCGAACAATTTGGGGTACGAATGGCGATCTGGATGTATGCACTCCTCTTTTTTATTAATCTTGTCGTCATTATCACAAACGTCTCTGGTATCAAATCAGCACTCGCGCTGTTTGGACTTAATCCATTTATAACGCTTCCTCTTATCGTTGCGGGGCTCTACTTTTTCGTCGTACGCACCAAGTATTCGACTATAGAAAAATTTTTCTTCATCCTCATTGGTTTTTATGTCACGTACGTCGTCTCGGCGTTTTTATCCAAGCCTGATTGGGCTGCCGCCACACGCTCGCTTTTCGTCCCATCTGGCACGATGTCGCCGAAATTTCTTTACGTAGCCATCGCGGTAGTAGGTACAACCATCACGGCATGGGGGCAATTTTTCATCAATTCGTATGTGAAAGACAAACGTATTTCTGTCGACCACATCAAATACAACAAACTTGAAGTATACGCAAGCGCCATCATGACAAATGCCCTCACCTTTTTTATCATGGTCGCTGTAGCAGTCACGATATTTCAAAATCAACTCGTCATCACGGATGCGGCGCAAGCCTCTGTTGCCATCCGACCATTCGCCGGCAATCTTGCTGGTGTTATGCTTGGTATAGGCCTACTTATCGCAGGTATTTTAGGATGCATTATCGTCGCACTGACCACAGCGTACGCGTTTTCAGAATTTTTCGGCTATTCAGGAAGCCTTGACGAAGATTTTCACAAAAGTAAACTCTTTTACTCGACTCTTCTTGTCCAACTGGTCATCGCAACTCTCGTCGTTATGCTGCCACAGATATCGCTATTTAGCATTTCGCTCATTGCTAATTTCATAAACGGTATTTTTCTGCCCGTTGTTTTCTACTTTCTTTACAAGATTGCCAACAATGAATCTGTCATGGGGCAGTACAAAAATAATCATTGGCAAAACTTCATGCTCGTCGGAGCATCCGTAGTTATCATGATCGCCACAAGTGTGAGTATCATAGGGGGAATACTGGGGTGGTAAAGACCATGGAATCCTTCATCCGCGCGACCCATCCGTCACTCAACCATTGTCTTTGCAAGATTTAGAGCCTGAGAACGAAAAAACACTTTTGATTCGTAGAGCGTCAATGGTATCCGCATGCGTGGCAAAAACGTAAAGTCTTCAACTGCTAAAAAATCCGATGAAACCAACAACGGTTCTATATCCATACGAAATTTCTCCGCAACCCCCTGACGCAAATCCCAAAAAGTAAATTTTTGCAATAGAAAATATAAGTCAACAAAATCTTTGACCTCTTGTCGCTGTGTGATCGTTTGCATTTTATTGATTGCGATATCGATAAGACTATCGACTTTTAAATTTCCGATATGCTTCTTTGATAATTCAAGTTGCGGATACGGATACTGGGCAAAATCTACTTTAAGCTTTTTACCATGAGGAAAAGACAGATAACACATCAAAACAGGATCGACAAATTGCATCTCTAACGTTACTCCTAAAGCATCAAAGCATGACTTGAGCATTTCAGTTATCTTTGGTTGATCCACTGGTTTTAAAGAAAAGAAATCCAAATCCACACTATCTCTATGATGAAGGTATATCTCCGAAAGCGCTGTCCCACCAGTAAAATAATAGTCAGAAATGACTATTTTTTGTTTCGCAAGGGCACTCAAAACAATTTTTTGTTCGGAATTAAGGATCGATACTTTCCCCATATAAGTAACTCAAATAATCGTTGCTTTAATGGAAATAATTGCATTTTTCCAAAATATTTTTTCACATCATCCAGCTTAATTTTTTCTTCTGGTTCAGGACCATAATTGAGCGTACGCTCTAGAATTTTAATGCGTCCTTCTTCGGTTTTTTCCAATTCTTTTCTATCGTAATCCCAAATAAAAGCCATAGAATAAGTATATCACACCGCTTCTACATCTTCTCAACGGTCGTAATGCCCAATAGATACAGGCCATTTTTAAGTATTTGTGAAACAGCCTCTGTCAATTGCAAACGAGAGGCAGACTCACCAATTTTGTGCTTTGCATAAAAACTATTAAAAGCAGATGCCAATTCAAAAAGATATTTGCAAAGGATACTAGGCGAGAAACTTGACGCGGTGTCTGCCACGATCTGCGGATAGAAATGAATATATCGTGCAAGTAATCGCTCTTCTGGGTTCAATAACCAATCACCAATATCCAATTTCCAAGAACCTTGTTGTGTATTGAGTATTGGAGATTGAGATTTGATCAACACACTCTTACACCGCGCGTACGTGTAGAGAAGATATGGTCCACTATCACCTTCAAAAGAAACGGAGTTATTTAGATCGAATGCAATTTCTTGATTGATAGAAACTCGAAGAAACGCATACTTTACGGCGGCCACCGCTGCCTTTTCTGCTATATCTTTTTGGTCTACTTCTGTATAGTTTGACCGATTAGTAGATAGTATGTTCTTGATTTCCTTCTTCGCTTCGTCAAGAAGCCACTCGCCCAAAACAACATTGCCACTTCTTGAGCTCATTTTGCCGCTTTTTAAGTTCACCCAACCATATACCAGATGATATTGTTTGTCTCGGGTATCTGGAAATAATTGAGCAAGCGCTTCGAACATGACGCGCGTATACCCATATTGCTCAGGGCCTAAGACGTGTAATACCAAATCAAGATGATATTCATCAAATTGAAGCCTGCCTAGCCCCATATCTTTTCCTTCATACGTCGGATTGCCTTCTGAACTGATAAAAACCCGGTTATGAAGGCCAACTTTCTCTCCAGCAAAAATTATAGCGCCTTCACTTTTTTCAAATATACCTTTTTCCAACCCTTCTAACACATATTTTTTTCCTGTTTCGTACACTTCACCTTCAAAGTAATAACGGTCGTAGTGAGTACCAACGCGCTTATATATGGCTTCAAAGTAGTCTAAGCTCCATTGTCGTGTCTCTTTATATAATGGATACACACTCTCGTCTTTGGCGTATATTTTAATATTTATATCTTTAATAGCTACTTTAGCCTCATCTGAGGCTTCAAACGCCGCAGAACCTGCCGCATAGGCTTTCCCTAAAAATTCAACTTTTTCGTGAATTTCTTTAACACGCATAGATTCAACCTGATCAGCAAACTCAGAAACGTTCATCAGTCCATACAATGCTTTCGCGATATGCATACCCACGTCTCCTTGATAATTGGCTCTGATAATCGTGTGCCCTGTGGCTTCCAAAAGACGAACCACACACTCGCCTGTCGTAATATTACGTAAATGCCCGATATGAAAGGCTTTGTGGGTATTGGGATGAGCAAATTCAACCATGATGGTCTTAACCTCCTTTAAAGAGCTCGTACCATAGCTCTCCTTGAGTTTTAGCACTTCAGAGACGCTATTGCTAAGACTAGCTTCGGTCAAAAAGATGTTTATAAACCCTGGTGTGACTACCTCAATGTGATCTATAGCCTGTAATATATCTTTATGTGTTGCAATTGATGATATATTTTGATTATCTTTAGCCTTATTTAGATCCTCACCTTTACTCTCAACTTTCAACTTTAGACTTTCAACTTCTTTCTTGACCTGTAGTGCTATATCCATCGGAGATCGTTTTAATACGTTCGCAAGTTTCATTGCAATATTTGTGGTGTAGTCCCCGTTTGTTGCATTCTCCGTCATCACCACGTCAACGACGACATCATCAATGCCCATATCGTTTAAAAGGTCCTGAAATAAGTGTTGTAGCTGTATTTTCATAAACTATTGGTAATTATCGCACAATTTTCTCGGTCCATCCAATACATGCTCGCTTCCCCACCACATAGCTGTGTCGCCACAGCTATAAATTCCTTACTAGCCTCTTCCATGACCTGTTTATTGACGTCAACAAAGCCATCCATGACAAAAAATCCATTTTTTGTCTTGTCTGTCATCTTGGTCCGCTCACACTGACGCCAATTGAGCGCACGGGTAGATAAATCAATATCATCCCCCCATACTAATTCACCTTTCAACGCTGGTTTTGCTTTATCCCCTCCAATGGGAATCCACTGTTCCCCGCCCTTGGCGATAAACAATCGAAAGTCGCCCTTCAAGACGTCTAAATTCTCTCCACCAAACGGCGTAAGATGTTTCAAACTGATAGCGTTGTATATATTAACTATCGGATTGATGTCAGGCAGGTGACCACCTTCTAAAATACGCTTGGCTAACGCAATATGTGCTGGTCTTCGTATTTCAGGATCTGTTCCAAATTTTTTAAATGCATCACCATAGCTTGTTATGCGCTGATCTTGCCAAAACTGATCAAGCGTCATGGTTTCTCGAAGCGTTGCCTCTGTATTTCGAAGAAACTTTACCGCGTTATCTTTCCCCTTTGTATTATCAAAACCCTTGATAAGGGGTATACCAATCACCAAATCTGGCAATAGTTCAAACACCTCGTTTTCTATAACAAATTTCATAGTTACATCTTCTCGAAGTAGTCAATAAATATGCTATAGCATATTTATTGACTACTATCTATTTGTATAAATATATTCATATGTTATACCATTTTGTTATCGAACGGGAACATCTAGAATTCTCCCTTTCGACAATATTTCTCAACCCCCATCCCCTTCTTGATGTTCAGCATTAACAGACTTACTTACAACATATTTATGACTCTTTAGTACAATCTTTTTGAATTTCTTCCATTTCTTTGCCACTTCATCTGCATCACTAGTACCAAGATGGCTTGATCCAAAGACCTGCTGAAAATCTGCTTGCTTATTAAAATGCGCTTCTGCTGCAGCATAACTTCTTGCTGGAAAAAAGGTTCTCCCATACTCACTCACCCCCCTTCGAAACCTGATGTGCTAACTTCATCTGTAACGTATATACCTCGATAAATCCAGCACTTGCGTTTACGTTGTACTTGTAGCCTCCACTGGTCGTAAAAGATGCGTGATGCATGGCAAATGGCGATGTCATGGCTACGATGGTTGCAGTACCTTTGTATAGTTTGACCGTTACCACACCCGTTACCTTTTGATTGACCATTTCATTAAAACTATTGATCGCTCCCATAACAGGATCAAACCATTTCGCACCATAACAAAGATATGCCCATTTGATATCCAGTTGATTTTTCAACTCATTCAATTCACGCGTCGACACATATTGTTCCAATGCTTTATGCGCAGTGATGATGACGTGACCCGCCGGCAACTCATACACACCCCTGTCTTTGAGTCCTATGAGACGGTCCTCAACCAAATGCACTACACCGACGCCATGCTTGCCAGCTATTTTATTAAGCATCATAATAAGTAAAGCTACCTTCATCTTTTTACCGTTCAATGCCGTCGGTATCCCATTTTTAAACGTTATTTTTATAAACTCCTCTGTATCGGGCGCGTTTTTAGCTAATGTATACGTCGTCAGAAACTTCTCAACCTTTGGGATAAACTGCGGATCTTCTATTTCTCCTCCTTCCCACGTCATTCCCCACATGTTGTCATCGACGCTATACGGAAAGTCTATACTCGCTGGCACGGAGATATCGTGTTTTATGGCATAGCGAATTTCTTCATTTCTATCCATATCCCACTCACGGACAGGAGCAATAATTTTAATATTGGGATTAAGGGTCAGCATGTATCCCTCAAATCTGACTTGATCGTTGCCTTTCCCCGTACATCCATGGGCTATTGCATCAGCACCTACCTGTTTGGCTACCTCTACCGCCTTGGCTGATGTAATCGCACGACCAATGGGAGTCGAGAGATGATATTCTCCTTGATAACACGCGTTTGCTTTAATACCCAGAGAAATATACTTTTGGGCAAACTCGTCTTTGACGTCCAAAACAATCGCTTTTTTCGCGCCAAATTTGAGCGCTTTCTTTTGAATTGCAACTAAATCATCATTCTGTTGCCCCAGATCCATAGTAAGGGTGATCACGTCGACATGATACGTATCCTGCAACCACTTGAGCATCACACTTGTATCAAGCCCTCCTGAATACAGAAGAAGCACTTTCTTCACCTCTCCTATTTTGGCTTCATACGATGATACTTTGATATAATTTGTTTTATTTTTCATACGTTTCCTTTATTAAATTTTTTATATATGCGCTCAACAGTACCAGACCGCGGACTCGATCCGATTTCTTTCGCACAAGCCATGCTTTATGTGCCGAAAGCTTCTTTTTGAATTTTTTCAAACTCGTTTTCATACTGTTTTTCCCAGGAGACCCGTAGGATTTCGTACACGCAATAATCTTTTTGGGGTCAAGATCAAGCTTGTCGCTGCCCGCTTTCACCATATTTTCTACAATTACTTTCGCTTCACGCATCGGCATATGGGTTTCTTGTATTATTTGCTCCATCACTGTTGTCGCACCGATAAAGCCTTTGTGACACCACTTCTCCATAACGCCTGTGTTGATAATCAACGTCTCTAACACTCCTCCAAGAACGATTGGAGCAAGCTTGCATTCGTTGACAAGATCCATAACGATATACTTGGTCCATTGGGAATCACGGTTGTACCCGATGAAATTACTCTTTCCCATAGAAAGCAAACTCACTAATTGCCCCTGAGCAAATCCCGCTTTGCCTTTGATAACTTCTAACGGATCTGGATTTTTCTTTTGGGGCATAATGGAGCTTCCCGTGCTATATTGATCCGCAAGTTTCACCATCCCAAACTCTGGCGTCGCCATGAGAATCAACGTTTCAGCAATAAGTGATAGATGATTCATGAGAGAGACTACTGCAAAGCCCAAATCCGCTTCCGACTCCCAACGATTCGTAATTGCATCCATAGAATTGTGATCCGGCCCATCAAATGCGAGTAATTCAGCCGTCATTTTTCTATCTATAGAGAAGCTCGTACCATAAGACACAACGTTTCCAAGCGGGCTTGTGTTGTGCAATGGAAACCATGATTGAAAACGATCGATATCGCGAATAACCATGTTGGCAAATCCAGCCAATATATGCCCAAACGTCGTGACCATTGCGTGCTGATGATGCGTAAATCCCGGCATCACCACAGCTTTATGCGCATCTGCTAATTGGAGAAGTGATTGAGTGAGTTTGATACTGTTGTCAACACACAACAATACTTGATCACGCAAATACATCTTCATATCTGTAGTGATCTGATCATTTCTCGAACGCGCGGTATGAAGCTTTCCAGCAACGTCTACACCTAACTTTGACGTTAACCACGATTCTATATTTGTATGCACGTCTTCTTTGGACGGATCAAGAGTAAATGTTTTATTATGTTCAAGCTCATTGAGTCCAGCAAGTATTTTTGCGGCATCAAACTTTGGAATAATGCCAGTTTTTCCAAGCATTACACAATGCGCCTTATTCACCCATATGTCATATGGCAATAACGCTTGATCTGCGGGCGGAATCCCGACCACATCGCGACCTGCAGTAAACGCAATCATTGCATCAGAGGGTTTTTGGCTAAATGCCGCGCCCCATAATTTATTTGTTTGTTTTGTTTTCATATATTTCCTTTCCACAAACCCCACACCATGTTTACCTCCTCCCGTGGTCTACGTCCACGCGTCGGAGGGGCGCAGGTAGCGGGGTTTCGTCGGCTTCTAAGCTCATAAATATGAATTTATTCGCTAAGTAGCCACGAAAAATCCCCTTGGATCTCTCCCGGTAAAGACCGAGAGAAGTCCAAGGGGACGGTTGAGCTTGTGGTGAGCAAGGTCGAACCATGGTGCCACCCCGACTTTAGAAACGTATGTTTATACGAAACAAAAAATCCCCGTATAGCCTTGACGGAAGATCACGTTTCCCTCTTTATGCTTCGTACTTGTCATCCCGAAAATCGAGAATCCTTTCTTCAGAAGCTGGCTCCGGTGCTCGACACCATCAACGCCATATTAATTTGTACAGATAATTTACTACAGGCTCTATCTATTGTCAATACCTCAAAAATGGGTGTACAATAAACTCATGCACATCTGGGACTATCGGGAAAAAGATTTGAAAAAAAGTGCGTGGGGCAGACTGCTTATCCTTGAACGAATGATTAACTACGGACCGGGTAGACGAAAAATATCACTTTCTGCAGTAAAAAAAAACTGGAAACTACTTGACATAGATCCTCTGCGCCGGAAACTATTTAAATATCTTATATGGGGAAAAATCTAACGTTTCACTTCACAACGATTCAAAAATTATTTCTTACCACTCTTCTTGGTGATCCATATATAAAAGACACTTTTTACCTAACAGGCGGCACAGCCCTATCCGCGTGTTATCTGAATCATCGTATGTCAGAAGACATTGATTTATTTTCCCCACATCCGCTTGATGAACCTCGCGTTGTGCGAAGCATGTCAGAGCGTATTGGCCCCATCGTACAATCTATCGACTACGTCCGCATCCATGATCGTCTAGCCTATACTATTACATTTCCCAAAAAACAAAAATTAAAAGTGGATATTGTCTATTACCCATACAAACTACTCGAATCATCAAACAAAGATTATCACGGATTGCCGATCGATAGTATGGCAGATATCAGCGTCAACAAACTTATGACCCTATCGCAAAGAACCACGACCAAAGACTATGTCGACTTGTATTATTTACTGAAAAAATATACCACGTGGGACTTGCGGGAAGGAGTAGCACATAAATTTAAAATGGATATTGAGCCGCTTTTTGCATCCTCGCTTTATAGCAACGCTGTCGAGTTAACCACTCTCCCCATCATGAAAAAAAAACTGACCCTTGAAACTCTCAAGAAATTTTTCCTCGACGAAGCTAAAAAGCTAGCGATGACGATGGTAAGGGCGTAGAACACACGCTTGAATTGTTCTCCGCGAATAGTTTAGGGAATAAATATACTTGATGGAGAAGAATAATTAGTGGGCTTCAAATTTATTGAACCAGATAGCGAGGACTCCTTGTTTATTATAAGCGTCGGCGTAGGGATGGTACTTTCAGCGGTAAATACTGAGTTATTTTGCGTATTAAAAACCAACGGTGCAACATCTATCACACGTCCTGTCGAAGGTCGATAAAGTATGACCCGTTTTGCAGCTTCATACATAATAATTTTGTCGCCATTTTGAGATTTTTTAAAAAACTCTTGACCCTGAAGCTTCTCCCTGTCAGTGACAGTGACAATTGAAGGCTTTTCTGAGGGTAAATCCATAACAGAAGCGATTTTTTTCAAAATTATTTGCTCTTGAACCTCTACTACTTTTTGGCTATCTGTCACCATCAAACGATATTGACGATAATAATAAACACCTGCATACGACGAGGCGACAGTTAAACCAAGCAAAATTACCACAATACTTATAACTATCGATTTATTCATATGTACGTATATTATTTTTTATAATACTGCGAATCATTCCGTTTGTCCACTCACCGATATAGCTCAGTGGCATCAACCACAAAAGGAACGCCTTCTGAAACTAATAGCTGTGGGCGTTTGCCTCCGAAATCCCAGATTCCCGAAAAATATGTTTGCATATCTGATTCTTTTGGAATACGTCCCATGTCTCTATTAGTAAGCATCCGAGAAAACATCGCATTTTTTTGAGGGATACTCTTTCTTTCAGTCTGATTAAAATGATGCATATCTTCCTCCACAAGCCTGCCGAAAAGTTTTCCAGCCTTTATCTTTTCTTGCTCCTGTACCCCAGCGAAAGACCTAGCGCATTGCTTCCAGAGAATAAGTCTTGGAGAATCGGACAGACTAAGATATGCATTATCCCTATATTTGGGTAGCGTATAAAATGAGCCAATTGGGAAACTATACGCTTTCGACAAATACACAAACAGGTTCAAAATTTTATCCTCATCAAAAAAGCTGACATTTTTATCTGGGGAAAGCAGTTGAATAAAGGTATTCACATACTTTTCCGTCTGTGAAATAAGTTTGGATTGTAAAAAGACCAAACCTTTTTGGTAATCACGTTTTAAGCCTCTATGTATGCCTCCTGCATAAAATAGGTTCACCCTATCTTGCTTCATGACTGCCTCTTCTATGGAGGGCAAAAACTCAAGGAGTTCCTCAACCAGACGCGCATTGTAAGCCATCGTTGTATTTCGTATTCGGAGACTAGCGTTTTGAATAAGTCTTTCTACCCTATTCATGAAAAAATATGATAAATAATCTCGATTCGTGAGTGCGACAGCTTCAAGTCCTAATGATGCGACACCTTTAAATAGAACCGTCCGCTGTGAATCTTTTTTTAAAATACTATGAATGAAAGCTGCTCCCGGCAAAGCTACGGCCACAGGTGATACTATGTTTTGTTCTTTACGGAACGTATTGGTAACTAAATTATCAAAATAATCAAGCTGAGTCTGATTCAATGAATGAGGGGACAGACTGCCGCTAACCGCCATTTCAATACCGGACGACCGGGCCATCTGAAGGTAGTGCGTATGATTTTCAGCAACTCTTTTTGCACTGTTTATTCCTCCATTTTTAACTACATACAACAAGTTCTCGACAACTTGTCGTATATCTTCCGGATGCGGTTTATTGCCAGAATTGAAATCGCCGTTATAATCTTTCAAATCCCACTCATTCGTTTCGCCTAATACAAGTGAGTACCTGCCCGATTCAACATCATCTAGGTGAAGAGTATGGTCTCCAAATCGAAAATCGATTGGCATCTGATATGATTCTTTCTCGGATCTCCTCTCTCTAAAAGAAGTATTCAAAACATAATACAAACTCGGTATGACGATGCTCATCGCTTGTAAAAAAAATCTCCTATCACGCATTTCATTGGCGTTTTTCATGTGTTGCTTTCGTTCCTGATCCTGCAATTTTTCCCAGTCAACGACCGTGAATATAAGTGCTTTAGCATATCGCGTAACAGACATGTTGTCTACAGCGAGCCAGTTTACTGCCCAAATCGCACCGCCCCCTCCCCCATGACGATTTTAATTTGTTGGGCGGTAAGAGGATATCTATATATTCTTACATCATCAAGTGATCCAGTAAAATCATTGGACAGCCCATCGGCATCAATGCCTAAATATAAAGGATCAGCATTTGTTAGAGTGTTTGTGGCTGTAATTGAAGAATCTGTTGCGATTAAGACTCCGTCAATATACAAGCTTAAACTTGTTGCACCGGTTTTGACACACGTAATATGGTGCCAGTTGCCGTCATCGTACGTTGCGGCGGTTGATGTGGCCGAATCAGTTGGTGTCCAGTTGGCGTCATAATCTAAGCCGCAGGTGATATCCCCGTCTGACTCCATGATTATTTTATACCCGGCTTCATTATATTTAGACAATATTATTTCCTGGGCAGAGGCAGCAGAATGCTTAAACCAAGTCGTAAGCGTCATATCCTCATCATCAGCAAAATCAAAATCAGGATCATCCCCTATTAACACATGCTGATTACTGCCTGCAAATGAAACAGCTTGATTGAATTTACCCGTGGCCCAGGTGGGAGTATTAGTTAAAGTACCTGCAGTACTGTTGCCGGTAGAATCGTTGGCAGCGGTTCCTGTATTTTCATCCAGTTTCCACCAGCCAACAGGTTTTCCACGATTATAATCCCAGAATATTTGGGATTGAGTCAAGGCATAATCATAGAGTCGGACGTGATCAATTTTTCCTTCTAAATAATTGGTGTCCTGCGTTCGGCCGAGGTCAAGATTGCTGGCGTTTTCTGTCGTTGCCGTGGTAACGACAATATGTTGCCAACTACCAGCCGTTATGGCGCTGGATTGAATGCCGTTTACATAAATAGTCGGGCTGGTTAAACCGGTTGCCGTAACCGTACCTGCATTAGCCCAAATATAGTCGGTAGTTGAAGTAAGATTAATAAAATATTCGGTGGTGGTGATCGGATTGACCCAAAAACTGATTGATTTGACGCTTGAGGGGCCAGTGCCTATATCTACAAAATCCGCGCTGCCGTCTAACTGAAGCGCCGCTCCGATTTTGCCCTGCACCCAGCTTGATCCGATAATGCTGGTTAATGTCCCGTTCCTCCCTCCGGTAGAAGTGTCATAGGTAGTGGCGATCCCTGTATTTTCATCCATTTTCCATTCGCCGACCGGCGGGGTGCAGACAGAACCTTGTCCGGGGGGGCAGTAACTATCCGTGTCGGCGTTGCTGGCGACGCCGGAGGAGTCGGTAGAGAGGGCGCCAAGGGCGGCTTGTGATGATTGATTATATAGCAGTTTTACCTGGTCGGCGGTTACCGGAAAATTAAAAAATCTAAACTCATCAATCGATCCAATAAAACTTAATCCTCCAATATTAATTGACGTACCGAACGTCACTCCGGTAGTTCCGGTTGCTGTCACATTACCATTTTGATACATTGCACACGATCCTGAGCCGTTCGATACTGCTATAATGTGAGTCCACGTCGAAAGAGCTAATGCAGTTCCTACACAAGAACCATAGGTTGGTCGACTGGAAGAATCGGTTATAAATTTGGTCGCGGTTACCAATGTTTTACTGGCAATTGAAGTCGTCGGATAGACCCACAATGAAACGGTGTTGGAATATGCAGGATCTATAATAGTAGTCGTCACTGAAGTGCTCGCGGTAAAAGTCAAAGCCTTATTATATTTTCCCGCGTTCGTCCATGTTCCACTGGTGATAGATCCGTTTAAACTACTTCCTCCATTGCCGCTATTGTTAGCGGCAGTTCCATATCCCTCATCTAATTTCCAGTAAACTGGGGATGAGCCAACCGGCGAGCCGGGGGCAGGGTGACCGGCGTTCATATCCTCGATTATTTGACCAGAAGTACGGGCGTAATTATAAATTTGAACATTATCCAGAGAGCCGGTAAAATCATTTGAAGTACCATCGGCATCTATTCCTAAATAAAGAGGATCGGAATTTGTTAAAGTATTGGTGGCCGTAATTGACGCATCTGATCCAATTAATACTCCATCAATATAAAGGCTTAAACTGGCCGCCCCGGATTTAACACAGGCAATATGATGCCAATTACTGTCATCATAGGTTGCGGCAGTTGAGGTGATTGAATCAGTCGGCGTCCAAGTTGAGTCGTAATCAAGGCCACAAGTAATATCACCGTCAGACTCCATAATTATTTTATACCCGGCTTCCTGATATTTGGATAAAATTACCTCTTGGGCGGAGGCTGTGTTGTGTTTGAACCAAGTCATTGCGGAAAAATCCGTATCATCAATGAAGTCATAGTCAAAAGTGGAGTTTAAAATATGTTGATTACTACCAGAAAACAAGACAGCTGATCCATATTTTCCTGTGGTCCAAACAGGTGAATTTGTTAAAGTTCCGGGATTACCATTTCCCGATGAATCATTTGCTGCTGTTGACGTATTTTCATCTAGTTTCCAGTATCCAACCGGCCCCGGCGCCCAGTCCGCAAGCTGGCGGATTTCGGCGGGAGAAAGCGCGCGGTTGTACATACGAACATCATCCAAACTTCCGGCAAGCGCGGCGCTCACCCGCCCAAGCAATATGCCATCTGCAGTAATTCCTGACGTTGTGGTAATAACAACATGATTCCATACATTTATAGTCAAAGCACTGGCAATCTGACCATTAACATAGATAGTAGCGCCGGTCATCCCGGCAGTCGCAACTGATCCTGCAGCGGTAATATTTGTGGTCGGAGAGGTACTTAGACGTATAATATCGGTTGTGGTGTTCGTTGGATTTATCCAAAAGGCGATGGTTTTTACATTAGCAATTGAACTGACCGATATTTGATCAGTTCCGGAAAAACCGCGCGCATTTCCAAATTTTCCGGCGGCAACGGTCGTGCCGGTATTGGTTCCGGTCATACTGTTTCCGGATGAATCTGCAGCTGTACCGACAGCTGTTTCATCCATTTTCCAATATCCAACAAGCCCGTTTGATAGGGTGTTCCCAAGGTCAGGTCCGAAGCGCGCGGCGACACCGGCGGGAGAATTGCGGGAGTTGAAATCCAGCTTTACTTGTGCGGCAGTCCGGGCATAGTCATAGACTTTAAATTCATCAATGTAGCCATTAAGGAAGGCAGTTTTTTTACCAATAGTAATAGCTGATGCAGTAAAAGCGGTCGCGGTCGTTACCTCCACATGCTGCCAGGCATTAGCAACCAACAGACCGCCGGAAACACCGTTGACATAAACCGTTGGCGTGGAAAATCCTGTAGCAGTAATGGTACCAGAGGATGCAGAGAGATAATGCGTTCCTCCGTCAAAATCAACCAGTGTTTCACCATTCGTTTTTGGCTTCACCCAAAATGAAACGGATTGGACGTTAGGGACCGATGTTGTGACACTCGTGTAAGCGACGGATCCCTCATAATAAAGACATTTGCCCGATATGCACAGATCTTCCGGTTGCCAGGACGGGGTGGTTGTGCCAGACAACGTTCCGGTATATCCGTTGGGAGAAGAATCACGGGCGGTGGTCCCATACCCCTCGTCAAAAGCGAAATTAAGGACAGACCTAGCTTTATGTTCTTCAACTCCTCCTGTAGTAAAAAATGTTGAAGGTGAATTTTGGTTGTTGTATTGAGTGGAAATCCAGGTTGATGAACGGGCCGTACTGGATATTCTTATCTCATCTAATTGACCGTCAAAAG
>ERZ1292625.1090-Hain-H41-01um-R1-1090-length-35347-cov-20_pt1 | contig 35347 bp, 57 predicted proteins | sample MGYA00564400_ERZ1292625 | MGnify/ENA primary metagenome ERZ1292625 (study PRJEB36523, sample SAMEA6512639) | groundwater metagenome | collected 2019-01-08 | study: AquaDiva: Metagenomics assemblies of 32 groundwater samples
CTGGCCTCGCAACGTTGAGGTGTTGATTTGGAAAAGCGAACAAAAACACAGCAGTCCATCAACGCGACCGGTCGCCGTGGGAGGCAGAAGAAGCACTCGCTCGAATCGCTCCCGTCGTACGCCGGGAGAAATCGTGAGGCTGTGATGGTCGCCCGCCGCGAGTACGTCGAGCGCGAGTGTCTCGCGGAGTTGCGGCGCCGCGCCACTGAGGCCGCCGACGCTGCTCGCGACGGATCGAAGACGAAGCCGCTCGGGTCCGGCACCATCATCCTTGTCCGCACCCTCGCCGGGCTCGTGGTGCACCAGGAGTTGCTCATCCAGATGGAGGCGGCCGGGACACTCGCGTCAGACGAGTCGCGATCCATGTCCGGGGTCGCAGCACGGATCGCGCGGATCATCGGAGACCTCGACCTCGCTGACGTGAGCCTCGACGCCGAGGTCACGTTTTGAGCACCGTATCGGATCGTGTCGCCTTTGCCGAGCGGCACTACACGACGCCAGACGGTCAGCCGTTTTCGCTCGCGGGTCGCGATTGGGTGCTCGACCAATACTGGCGCCCGCTCGACGGCCACAAGCTCTGGCCTGTCGACGCGAAGCATCTCTGCGGCGAGTGCTCGCGCAAGGCCGGGTTGATTGTCGAGAGTCACGACGCAGATGAGCCGACGCGGTCGAAGGCGCACGCAGCGAAACACGGAGGGTGTCTCGGGCTCGCGTGTCAGCCGATCCTGATGGTCGTGCTCGCGCTCCCGCGGCAGAGCGGCAAGACCCTCAACACAGCGGCGTGGGCGCTGAGCAAAATCGCGATCGAAGAATCGGAGAGCATCGAGTTCGTCGCGTCGGCGGAGGATCAAAGCGAGCGGCTGTTCGACAAAAACTATCGCAGACCGATCGCAGCAGACGCGAAGCTGCGCCGAGCCTTTCGAGTCGTGGGCTCGACGATCACCGCGCCTGCAACTCGCAGCGACTTCGAGTACGTGTCAACGTCGCTCTCCGCTGTCGGCGACACGCGCACGGTGGTGATCGTTGACGAGGCGCGCACGGTCCCTGCTGACGTTGCGGTTGCCGTGCTTCCGACGCTGTTTGCTCGCGGTGGGTTCCAGTGCTCACGCAATCGCCGGCACGTGAAGACACACCTTGGGGTGGAGGACGCAACGGCGCCGAAGCTGTGCCCGGTGTGCAAGTCCTCGATGGCGCCGTGGTACGGGCGCGCGCTCATCATGTCGAGCGGAGGGATCTTGTCGGATGGTGAGGGTGACTGGTTCGCCGAGCTCGTCGAACACCTGCAAGCGAACCCACACCCGAACGTGCACCTCTTCACCGGCGACGGGAAAGAGAATCCAAAGACCGCGCGAAAGCTCGTCGGCATGGTTGGCGACGTGTTCGGTGCGCTCGCATCGACGCGAGCCTATGCCGATGTCGAGGCCGGAGAGACGGCGACGTTTCGCCGCAAGGGCGAGGACTTCCTTTCACGAACGCAACTCGATGCGATCACAGATCAGTCCCTGGAGAATCACGAGGGCGGTTCGCGCCCGTGCGTTGCCTTCCTCGACACTTCGATCAGCGGCGACCTCACGAGCCTGATCATCTGCGAGGATGACTCGCACGAAGATGACGACGACGCGTTCGCGTACTTGGCCACGACGCGGATCGATGTGTGGAACCCGGCGAAGCTCCGCGGTGGCGTGATCGATGAAGCGATGCTGCTTGCCCACCTCGACGAATACGTGCCGCGCTTCCCGCTTGTCGCGCTCGCCGTCGATACGCGCCTGATGCCGTGGGCTTCTCGGCTTGTGCGCGAGGTGCGCAAGTCGCGACCATGGGGTCGCATCGTGCAGGGTGTCACCTGGCGCGACGTCGAGCGGTCCGCTGCGTGGGCGCTGTTCGAGCAACGTGCGCTCGCGCGACCGCGGCCACGGATCCGATTGCAGTCAAACGAGCAACTCCGCAAGGAGCTTCTCGGGGCGAGACGAACCACGGCGCCAGACGGCAAGCTCGTGGTGCGTGAGCCGAACCGCAGGCGGCACCACCTCGACATCGCCGAGGGCGTCGCGAGCTGCTGCTACCTGGCCCACCTGCAAACGCTCACGCATCGCGTGGGCCTCGCGGAGCGACAGCGACGGAGCACGATGCGCTCCGTGCTCGATGCCGCATTCCGCCCCACGGTCGGGCGCATGACACAGGATAGCTTCTGATGCGACTACCAGGAGAGATCTCGGTCGGACGAGCGGCCCGCATTCTCGGCGCGCATCCGAACACGGTCTATCGCTGGTGCCAGGCCGCAAGATGCGGTGAGCCGTCTCCGGTGCCTCGCGTGCGCCGAGACGCCACCGGGCACTACTGGCTGAGCGTCGAGGACGTGCGGCGCATCCTCGCCGAGCGAATCGACGGCGATGTCGAAAACGTCACAATCGTCACTATATGAGATCAGCGAGTCGTGCGACATGATCGTCAATGTCGCGCAGACGACGAGGTCGCACCGCAACTGCCAATCGAACGTCGGTGGCCAACATGGCCGCGGCGGCTTCGTCGTCTTCTCTCTCCCCTGCCGCTGTTGATGACTTTCGCGTCAGACCCCGCGCTGTCGGAGGACCGTCGACTCCGATCTGGAATGGCTACCTTGGCGACCTAGATCCGAATCGCGAGCTTCGCGGCGACAAGTGGCACGGCACGCCGTGGGAGCTGGGCATCGCCGAGAAGATGATGCGCGATCCGCACGTGCGTCAGTCGGTGAGCATCGTTGCCAACCCGGTGCTTGCCGGCGTCTACGACTTCGCCGCGGCGAGCCGCGATCCGCTCGACGTAGAAGCCGCTGAGTTCTGCCGCTGGGCATTCATCGAGCGCTCACGCTGGAAGGCGGCGCTACGCTACGTGATCACCGGGTACATGCGCGATGGCGTCGCGCTGTTGGAGATGACAGACGACACGGCGCAGGTGAGCGCGTCGCGGTTCCCGCTGCATCCAGGGCGCGGGCTCGGCGTGGTCCCGACTGGATGGCACGACAGACCGGCGCACACGATCACGCGATGGCAGCAGCGCAAGGGCTCACCGGAGCAACTCGGCGCCGTTGTGCAGACGGTTCCAGGTAGCGACGAGGAACGGCCCGGCGATCGGATCATCGGATCGGATCGGCTCATCCGCTGGACCTGGGAGCAAGAGGGCGCGCACTTCACCGGCTTCCCGCTGCTTCGGTCCGCATACCAGCCCTGGAAGCTCAAGATCGCTTTTCTGATCATCGACGCGATCAAGCATGAGCGGCACGGGGTCGGGACGCCGCTGCTCTACTACCCGCCCGATGCGCCAGACGAGGATCTTGAAGCCGCCGAGAAGATCCTCGCGGAGATGCGAGCCAACGCCAAGGGCTACATGATGTTCGGCTCGGACTACAAGTTCGAGTGGTCGACCACGTCGAGCTCGGACGGAACAGCCATCGCCGCGGCAATCGAGCGGTGTAACAAGGACATCGCGCACAACGTCGCCGCCGCGTTCATGTTGCTCGGCGGTGGTGGCGGGTCCTACGCCCTCGCGCAATCGCAAGAGGGTCAATATGCGATCGCCCTCGATGCGCATGCCGACTTCTTGATCGAGCCGTGGAACCTCGGCGCGGATGGCTGGTCGCCCATCGAGCGGATCACGCGCATGAACTACGGGCCGGACGTCGGTGTCCCGCGCCTGTATGTGCGCAACCTTCCGACGCGCGACTGGACCAAGGTCCTACCTGCACTGCACAACCTCGGCGTGTCGGGGTTCATCACGCCGGACGAGCCCACCGAGTCGCGGTTGCGCGAGGTCTTGCGGCTGCCTGAGCGCGACCCGTCGACCGCGCGCAGACCCATGCAGGGCGCCGCGTTCATTGGCTCGGAGCAACCACAGCAAAGCCAACCGGCACCAGGGGTGCAGCTATGAGCTTCTTCCACCGCAGGCACAGGGGATTCGCCACCAGTCTCGCGGGCGAGATCTGGGCGATGCAGCCGCGCGCCCTCGAGTCCTTCCTTGCCGAGCTGTCGAGCGCCGAGCTGTCGATTGACGCGTCGACCATGCGTGCGCAGGACGGAGAGACCGAGGCCGGCGACGTGCTCTATGGCATCGTCGACGGCGTCGCGCGCATCGACGTCTCGGGTCCGATCGTATCATCGGTCCCGTGGTGGGCCTCGTTTCTCGGCATGCGCATCGCAAGCGCCGAGCGCATCATGCGGGCCGTGTCGCACGCGGCGGCGAATCAAGACGCGTCGTCAATTCTGCTTGCCATCGACTCGCCCGGTGGGACCGTCGCCGGGTTGCAGCAGCTCGCCGACGCCGTGTTCGCGTCACGTGATTCGAAGCCGATCGCCGCGCACATCGAGAACCTAGGGGCCTCCGCCGCGTACTGGCTCGCGAGCCAGGCCGACACGATCACGGCAAACGACGCCGCACTGGTTGGTTCGATCGGCGTGTTTACCACGGTACTCGACGCGTCGAAGGCGTACGAGGCCGCCGGGTTCTCGGTGCGAATCATCAGCAGCGGACCGCTCAAGGGCAGCGATGAAGCGGTTCCGATGACCGGAGAGCAGCTCGCAGGGGAGCAACGGATCGTCGACGGCTACGCGGCTCGATTCGTCGCCGCAATCGCTCGCGGTCGCGGTGCCTCCGTGGACGAGATCACGAAGTTTGCAACTGGCGCGGTGTGGTTCGCAGCAGAAGCACAGGCGCTTGGCCTTATTGATGCCGTGTCGTCGATTGACGGCGCGCACGGCGACGTAACCAACATCGCGTCGGCTGTGGCGCGAGAGGAGGATGTCATGTCCATGAAGGACACCCAGGCAGCGGAGCCGCGGCCGGCAGATAACGGCACGGCTTCAAACGAAAACGCGGCGCTCGCCGCACAACTGGCAGCGTCGCAAGCGAAGGTTGCGAAGCTCGAAGCCGAGAACGCCGCCAAGGAAGCGGCGCTCGCATCGGCTCGCGACGGTGTGAAGACGCAAGCGATCGACGATGCGGCGACGGCCGGCAAGGTAACGCCAGCCATGCGCGCGAGCGTCGAGGCGTACGCGAAGCACGCGAGCGCCGACGAACTGCGCGCGTTCCTCGCCTCGCTCCCGGTGCAGACGCGAGCCCAAGCGGCTGGCGTGACGTCGTCGGATGATGACGCCGAGCGCGTGACCAAGGACGAGATCAAGCTCCACAACATCCTCGGCATGAGTGCCAAGGAGATCACGGCATTTGCATCCGTGTGCTCGATGAGTGCCGATCGCAAAGCCACGCTCGCCGATGGCCGCATCGTGAGCGCGAAGGAGGTCAACTGAAATGGCAGCCCTAGCAGCAGCAAAGATCATCACGAACAAGTACCTGCGTCGTACGCAGCGCTACTTGATGAAGGCGTCCACCACGATCTACGCTGGCGGAATGGTGTCGCTCGACGCCAACGGCCTCGCGTTGCCAGCGTCCGACACGGCCACCGATAAGGGCGTGGTCGGCCTCGCGTTGCAGACCGTCACCTCTGCGGCGAGCGGTAGCTACTACGTCGAGTGTGAGGAGGGCGTGTTCCTTCTCGCGGGCTCGTCGCTGACGCAAGCTGGTCAAGGCGGCAAGGTCACCATCGTCGACGATCAAACGGTCGGCCTCGCGGCAGGGACCACCAACGACATCACCGCCGGGATCCTCGTGGAGTACGTCTCGGCAACCTCTGGCTGGGTCGACATCGGACCGGCGCACCTCATCTAACCCGCTGGTGCGGGAGGAGTTTTAGCGATGCATATCAGTGTCACCAGTTTGGAAAAGGGCCTCAAGGCTTCGTTCTTCAAGGCCCTCGCAGAGCAGCCCGATCCGATCGCCCCGAAGATCGCAACCATCGTCAGCTCCGACAGCGACTCGGAGAAATACGGCTGGCTTGGAGATCTCCCCGGCGTCAGCGAGTTCGTTGACGAGCGCAAGGTCACCGGCCTCAGTGAAGCGAGCTACACCGTCACCAACAAGAAGTGGGAGCTTACCCTCGGCGTCAAGCGCGACCACATCTCGGACGACAAGCTCGGCTTCTTGCCGTTGCGCATCCAGTCCATGGCGCAGGCTCACGCGCAGCACCCCGATCAACTCTTGATCGAGACGCTCGTGGCCGGCACCACGGGCACCGGTTACGACGGCTACGCGTTCTTCGGCGACGCGCACCCGGCGCGCGGCGCACAGACGGCGACGCAAGACAACTTGCTCGCCGGGACCGGCGTCACGTTGGCCACGCTCAAGGCTGACTTTGCGGCGGCCAAGGCGGCAATGATGTCGTTCAAGGACGAGGGAAAGCTCCCGTTCCATCGACGTCTCGACCCGCGTCAGTTGTTCATGGTCGTTCCGCCGGCCGTCGAGACCGTCGCTCTTGAGCTGGTCAATGCGACGATGATCTCTAGCACGAGCAACGTGCTTGTTGGCGCCGCCAACGTGATCGTCGACGGTCTGCTCTCGGACGCGAACGACTGGTACCTGCTCTATTGCGGCTACCCGATCAAGCCGCTCGTGTTCCAGGACCGCGAGCCCATCGAGTTCGGTTCGCTCGAAGGCGCGACCGAGCAGGGTTTCAACCGAGAGATCTACGAGTACGGTACGCGTGCCCGCTACAACGCCGGTTACGGCCTGTGGCAGTGCGCGGTAAAGACCGTCAACTCGTAGCAGCTGCACCCCGGAGCGGAGGGCGTGTTGTTTGCGCCCTCCGCCATGGAGTTGATCCATGCCGTACCTCGTGACGTTGCGACAACAAACCTTCCCGCCAGCGACGTTGCGCGACGGGCGCAAGCTCAGCGATCCGGTGCGACGTCTGATCCCGGGCGAGCCCATGCGCTTCGAGTACGTGCACCCGGTGGTTCTCGGCGACCCCATGTTCGAGGTCGTTCAGATCGCGGATCGCGAAGAAGCTCCAGCCCACGTCGAGAGCCACCGCGAAGAACACCAGCGCAAGCGCCGAGGGCGGTAGCAAGTGGCGGCTACGTACGCAACGATTGAGTCGGTGCGCAAGCGCGCGCCGTATCGCGCCATCGACTCTACGTCGAGGCCATCGGCGGACGACGTGCAAGGCTGGCTCGATGAGAGCCAAGCCGAGCTCGACGCCACGTTGCAAGCCGCAGAGTTGCCGGCGCCGTACACGGCATCGGCGGCCATGTCCATCCTTGGCCGTTGGATCACCGACTACGCCGAGGGGCGGCTTCGCATGGCCTATGCCGCGTCAGGTGGCGACGGGTCGAACGACGACGGCAAGGATCTTGTGACGCGGTTCGAGGAACGACTCGACGACATCGGCAAGAGGCCTGGGCGATACGCCGCCATGCTTGGAGCTGGCGCCGCACCAGATACAGCGCGACGCGTGCGTGGTCACGTGCTCGACAACGCGGACGGCAAGACCATCGAGGCGGGGGACTTCGCGCCGACGTTCACGACTGAGGAGCTGTTCTGATGGCTGCCCCACGATTCAGTCAGCGACGCATGGTCGGAAAACACAGAAGCTGGAGCAAGAAGGGTATCTATCGTTTGAGGCTCACGGCGACGGAGTCCTATGTCGCGGCGTTCGAGGGGTTGCGCCAGCTCAGAGTGCGGATCTCTGATTGGAGGCCGGCCTTCGTCGAAGTCGCGAAGGTACTTGCCGGTGGCGTCGAGCAGAACATTCGATCGCGTGGAGCATCGCTAGGATTTCGTTGGCCAGCATCGGATCCGAAGTATGCGATGCGCAAGGCAAGAGCCGGGCACGGAAGGATCGATCTCGTCGTCAGCCGCAAGCTCGTTGACGACGTGACTTCACCAGACGGAATTATCGAGCTCGGTCATCGACTGCTCATTTTTGGTACTGACGTCCCGTACGCTCGCGCCGTCAACTTCGGGTTCACGCCGCGCAGTGGACGACGGGCAATTCAAGAGCGCAGATTCTTCGGCTACTCCGAGTCAATGAAGTCGCGCGCAGCCGACGCGTTCGCCGTGCATATGCAGCGCGCCGTGGACGAAGCACGCGCCCGCATGGCGTCCGACACAGGGGGCGCGTGATGGCAGGCGAACGTTACGTCGAACGAGCCGTTGCTCGGCTTGCCTCGTACATCGAGAGCAACCTGGCCACGGAGTTGCGTGCCATCGAGACAGCGCAGGGACTTGCGTCTGGAGCGATCCGCGACCCCGTCGCCTACGTTCCCGGACGCGTGCCGAACGACAACCGCCCGATCGTCGAGGTCTACGAAACGTCGTGGAATCATCTCGACCATGCCCAGCAGCTTATGTCGGTGTCGTGCGAGGTGCTCGTCACGCACCTCGGAGATGCTGACGTGCTCGCCGGCCAACTCACGTTGCGGCGCTACGCCACGGCGCTCGCCGACATCATCCACGACGACCCTACGCTTGGCGGTACCGTGGCCGTTGCGATCCTGCTCGATGGCGAGTCGGACATGGTGCGCGGCGACGCGTCGGCGACCCGCCACATCCTCGTGCAAGGTGTCGAGATACACGTCCAGGAGATCACCTGATGCAGACCATGAGACCGCCGCACTACGTTGGCGTGAGCTATTGCGGGTCATTCGTTGGGCCCGGAAGTTCCGTCGACGTTGCGGACCACGACGTTGAAGCGCTCCTAGTCGAAGGCTGGGAGATCACCGATCACCACGAGGCGGCGCGTGTCGCCGTCGAAGATGAAGAGGGCAGCGAGACATGAGCAACTTGGCAGAAGGGATCCTGCGGAAGTTCTGGGGAAAAGCCGAATCGACCTACAACACAGATGCAGCGTTCGCCGCGACCGATGCTATGGGCCTGCTTGATCTCAAGCTCGAGCCCGAGATGGCAGAGGAGCTGTCAGCGGAGGCCGTTGGCACCGCGAGCTTGCAACACATCTTCTCCGGTCCGCGTCGCGGCAAGTGGTCAGCGTCGAGCTACATGCGGCCAGCGGCTGCCGGCACCGCTCCAGATATCGGCGAGCTGCTCAAGGCCGCGCTTGGAGCGGAGACGGTTGTCGGCGCTACGTCGGTCACGTACGGCTTGTCTGACAGCGTGCACCCGTCGTTGCAGCTAGCGCGGCAGGTTGGCCTCGGGATGTGGGAGCGGGCCAACGGCGCATGGATCGAACAGCTCGACGTGGAGTCTCAGAGCGGCCAGGCGCCTCGCATCTCTGTGCAGGGCGGGTACGCCTCGCACACCTGGGCATACGGCACGACAGTCGGTACTGGCGGCGCAAGCATCGGGGCAACCTCTGTGCCTGTCGCGTCGCCATTCGGTCAGCTCGCGGTCGGCGCCTATCTCAAGATCGGGACGAACGAAAACACTGGCGCAGGGCATCACGTCACGGCGGTCAACGCGTCCACAGGAGCACTGACGATCAGCCCGGCGCTCACGGCCGCAGTGATCGAGGGTGACGCCATAGTACCGATCGCGCTGTCGCAAACGCTCGGCGGTTCGCTGATCGCTTCGGTCAATCACGGCTTCACCGTCGACTCCGTCGCGCTTGGCCTGATCGGATTCAAGCTCTCCGTCAAGACCGGGCTCAAGGGTCTCGACAAAGAGATCACGTCCGACCTTCCGACGCGCGTAGGTCGCGGCGATCGGCTCATCACCGGTGAGTTGCAGTTCTACTTCATCGACTCGGCAAACAGCTACCTCGCGGGGCGCGCATGGGACGGCACGACGCACGCGCTCGCGCTCCGTTTCGGTCGAGACGTCGCGGCCTCGCGCTGCAAGGTGACGATCCCCAAGGCCCGGTTGAAGGTCTCGCCGATCGAAGTCGCAGAGAAAGAAGAGGCGACGTTCACCATGCAGTTCACGGCCATGCAGAGCGCTGCGGCGTGTGACGAGCTGACGATCGCATTCGACTAGAGGGGGCGACGATGGCGCGCAAGATAAGCGGGTACAGACCGGGTAGCGTGCGCGAGTACATCCCGCGCGCGTACGGCAATCGCGCGGACCCTGAGCCGGTGGCGATCGATATCCGCTATCCGAGCGAGGGCGACAAGCGAGAGATGCAGGGCGACGACGAGGTCGCGCGCTTCTCCATCGCTGACGGCAAGGTCCGCGTTGACGACACCGGCAGCCCGATGATCGAGGTCGACGTGGGTCCCATGACGAAGCGAAACCATCGCGTCGTCGAGCGATGCGTGGTCGCGGTACGCAACTACACGGCCGCCGGTGGGGAGCCCATCACGAACGGCCGCGAGCTGGCCGCGCATGGAGAGCTTGAGATCATCACCGAGGTTGTTCGCGAGATCATGGAGTCGCTATCGCTCACGGAGAGCGAAGCAAAAAAATCCGCCGCGTCCTCCGGCTCTACGCCAGCGGGGACGCAAGCCTCAAGTGGGGTTGCGGAGAGTGTCAGCGAGACGGGCTCGCGACTGATCGAAACTGTCGAGGCGGTGCCGGCGACTTTATTCATGTGACCGTCAACGGTCTGAGGTTCGAGCGATGTCCCAAGAGCTGGTTGCTCGACGAGGCACAAGAGGAGGCGGCAATGGTCGCTGACTTCCTTTGGCTGCGCGAGCATCGGACCATGCCGGTTTCCGGCGGGTTTCTTGATCAGCCACCGATCTACATCGAAACCGTGCGACTTATCGAGGACGAGATCGAACGGCTCAGGGCCGAAGCGGGGACCGCTGACTGATGGGGCGCAAGGCCGAACATAATTTGACGATGGTCGCCGCTGTTCGAGACGAGGCGACGGGCCCGCTCAACTCGGTGGCTAGCGCGGTGGACAAGACCGCGGCCAGCGCGGCTGCCGCTGACGACAAGCTCGCGGCATCGTCTGACCGCGCGGCGAAAGCCAACATTGGTAGGCTCTCGGCCACCAAGCAGGTCGAGTTCGCGATGCGCGCCGAGAAGGCCGCCGGAAATCAGCTAGCCACCGAGCTGGTGGTGCTCGAACGCAGCTACGAGATCCTTTCCGTGCAGATGCGTCAGATCGTCCGCACCGGTGGAGAGATCCCGGAAACGCTGCGCCGCCAAGCATCAGCGGCCCGGGAGTCTGCGGACGCGATCCGCCAGCGTCTCAACCCAGCAGTCAGCGACTTCGACAAGGGGTTCGAGAAGTTCAAGGCCGCCGGGATAACCGCGGCGCTGTTCGCGGCGACGATGCAGACCCTCGGCGTAGCGTTCGGGATGCTTAAGACGCAACTGCTTGCGACGCTCCCCGACGCTGAGAAGCTCGACGGAGAGATGTCGGGCGTCGACAAGAGCCTATCCAGCCTACGCGCGACGCTCGCGGATCCAGAGTGGGCAAAGCTACCAATGATCGCGCGACTGGCGACAGCAGCGTACTCGCTCATGAACAGCGAGCTCGCGGAGACAGAGCAGAAGTTCGCGGCGATGAATCGCGTGGAGGCAGAACGCGAACGCCGCCAAGCAGCAATCAACCGGCTCATCATTGACGAGTCCGGGGCCACCGAGACGAGCACGAACGCGGCGGAGAAGAACCGGCAATTGCTCGCGAAGATCAACATCGATGATGAGCAGCGCAGGACGAAGTCCGCCGAGAAGCGGAGGGCGGAGCGCGAGCGCGAGCTTGCCGAGGTGCAGCGCTCGGAGGAGAAGAGGGCGAGCATTATCGGTCAGCTCGACCAGCGCATAGCGACTGGCCGCGAACAACTCTACGCGTCCAACGTGCAGCGCATGGTTGACGTTACGAACCTCGAGATCGCCGAGCGTGAGAAGCTTGAGAAACAAGCACTCGGTGAGCAGGCCCGCAGAGCACAGGAGATGGCTTCCACGATGACGTCTGTTGTGCAGTCGGTATCAGCATCGATGACTACGGCTTTCGGCTCGATGATCGATGGCAGCCAGAACGCAGAGCAAGCATTTGGCCAGATGTTCAAGTCGCTCGGGCAGCAGGCGTTACGAGCTGCTACGGATGCCGTCATCGCAGAGGGGATCAAGAAGGCCGCAGCAATTTCGACAGCCAACACGAAGATCGCAGCCGACACATCGACGGCAGCGTCCGGCGCGCTGTCTGCTCACGCAGGGATCCCGTTCGTCGGCCTCGCTATTGGCCTTGCAGCCGCCGCCGCAATCATCGCCGCAATCATCGGGTTCAAGAAGTTCAACCGCGGCGGGATCGTGACGGACGGTCGCGATGGCGTCGACACGGTCCCGGCGCTTCTGTCACGCGGCGAGATGGTGCTAGATGCCGAGACTACGCGGCGCGTGCTTCGTGTAGCTGGCCGATCCTCTGCGGCGCCTATTCAGCGCTTCGCTGACGGCGGTGTCGTGTCTGCGCAGAGCGGTACATCGCAGCAAGGGACGGTCAACAACTTCTCGATCAACATGCTTGGCGCGATGGGGCGCGCGCAGTCGCGGCGTTGGCTCCGTGACATCGTCGCGCCCGAGCTCGAACAGCTCTACGCCGATGGTCAGTTGAGGTTTGTCTGATGGCCATCGCATACAACAACCTCCCAGATGCAGACTCCGCCGCGCTCGTCACTGGACACCCGTGGTTCATCGCTCGTAACGTGATCGCAAATCTGGGCGGACTAGAAACGCGATGGAGCAGCACAGGTTCATGGGGATCTGGTATCGACTGCACCGAGCCAGGTTATCCGATGACGCGCGCGTGGGACGGGTATACGCATCTTCCGACGCGACCTAACGCCGCCGCGACGACTTGGTACTTTCTGATCCGCAGCAGCACGTCGTTGGCGTTCGAAGAGTTCGGCGCCGTCGTTGTTGTCGCCGCGTCAAACATGACTGTCAGGCTTGAGTTGTCGGAGTCGTCGACATTTTCCAGCATTGCGAGAGAGTTTGGCGGGTACTCTCATCGATACGGCTGGTTGTACGAAGTGTCAACAGGCGTGTTCCAGTCCTTCGGCTCGTGTCTCTATGCCCGGCTCAAGTTCACGTCAGGCAGCGCAGCCATACCTCTGCTCTACGAGGCGACTGCCGGCATGCCGCGCATCATGAAGGTGTTTCCTGATCGGCCATACGACGTCGATGAGGTGGCCAACGAGGCTCGTGAGTTCGAAGCTGATTCTGGTGTCATTTCGCGAACCGAACGTGTGGCAGGGAAACAAGCACGATCGATGCGCATGACCATGATCGAAGACGACTACGTGCACGACGTGGCACCGATTCGCGAGGATTCGTGCGATGGCCTCCGTCCGATCTGGCTGTGCGAGAGAGCATTGAGTCTCGGCGCGTACAAGTGGAAGCCAATGATGATGCACACCAAGCGATTCGCTGCGCCTCGTGAGTCATACGGGATCCGACGAGTCGACATGCGACTAGAGGAGCAAGGCGGGCAGCTCATTCGCGACGCCTCGGGCTGGTGATGCTGACACTCACGGCATCACAACAGGCAGCACTCGCGCGCGGGAATGGTGCGATTGGGCACACTGTCCACATCAAGAGATCAAAAGACTACTACTTGTGCGACTGCGACCCGGTGCAGGCTGGACTTGCGTCGTACTACATGGAGTGTCTGTCGTCGATCACGCAGGTCTCATCTCGGATCGATCCGATCTCGCGCAAGGCACAGGTGTCAGACATGACACTGACGCTTGTTGATGACGGATACGCGCGTGAGCTCAACAACGAAACATACCTACTGCATGCGCTCGTCGAAGTTACGATGATGGTCTCGCGCGGCGATACGCTTGCGAGTGGCTACGAGTCGTTCCCGATCTTCACCGGCTACGTATCCGACGTGCAGTCGGCAGACGGCGAAATAAACATCCAATGCAAGAGCGCGCTCGGAGCGCTCGTATACCAGCCAGTTGTAGGAGCATGGTTCGACGAGCATCATGTTGATGTGATCACCGACATCCTCGACCGTGCAGGGATCTCGTCCACGTATGTCGACTCGTCGGCGCTCGCGGCTGCAAAGACATCTTCCACGATTGGACACTTCGTTGTCGGTCGCGCGAGCATCGTCTCGCCAGCCACTGATACAGGGATCAATGGTGGAATCAACAGCCCGGCCGATGCGCGGTCGATGATCGACGAGTTGCTCGACGTGCTCGGATGCGGGCTCATCCCACAGGAGAATGGCAAGCTAACGTTGCGCGCCTATAATAGCGCTGCCGCAGCAGTCGATTCGTGGACCTCTGACGACATTGGCGGGATCGAACAGCGATCGATGCTTGGCATGGTGACGAACCAGGCCGAACTCGATTTCTTCAATGGTCAGTCGTTCGAGATCCACGACGATACAGCATCTGTCGCAACCGCACTCGATGGTTCCAGCAAAACATACATCAAGTACGCAGCCTCAACGCCATGGGCTGGGGCCGGTGTGATGAGAACGTGGTCGAGCTTTTTGGCTGGCGCTGGTGCCGGGTCGACATTCGTGATCGGAGACTATACGACGTTGGTTGTCAGGCTTGGCGCGTGCTGTGGCATGCGCGACTCGTACCCGATCGCGTCACAGCCAGCAGATGCCAAAATCGGAGGAAGCCGCACTGGTTATCTGATGGTCGCCGATGAGTTGATCGCGATCTCTGCGCTTGTCGGCGACAACGCGTACACGGTAAATGCTGGCTGGTACGACTACAGCAGCGGATCTCCGCCGCCAGCAACGGTCACAAAGACGATCCACCAGCGCGCTACGGCTACAATCGCATCGCGTGCACTGAACGGCACGACAGCAGCAGACCACGCAAGCGGCAGCGAGGTCTACGATCACACGATCCCATACCTGTGGTCGTATCGACGCGTGAGCCGTGGAAAGTATGGCGTTCCAGTTCTGCGCTGCCGTACGAGCCTTGCGAAATACGCCGTTCAGCTCGGCGACTTCGTGACCATCACGCATCCGAACGTGATCACCTCGACGCTGACAGGAATGACTGGGAGCACGTTCGAGGTGATCGGAAAAGAGGTCGACAGCTCAGGCGACACGCCATCGATTGCGTGGGAGCTGGCGAAGGTGCAGCCATGATCCTCTCCCTCCCGATCCCTTTCGGCATCTCCGCGATCATGATCTATCCGTGGATCTTCGTGAGCCGCGAGGTCGAGGACTGGACGGAGCCCGCCCGCCACTGGCTGCTCGTGCACCACAGCGTCCACCTCGCGCAGCAACGTCGCTGGTTCGCGCGGGGCCTCGGTGTCGGGCTGCTCGTGTGGTGGCTGCTCTACCTATTCGCGCTGCCCTTCGGCAGTAATCCGTTGCGTCGCCGCGCGGAGCTTGAAGCGTACCGCGCTCAGGGCCTGAGCGACGAAGCGATCCTACTCCTGCTGCGGCTCGCGCCGTACTGGCTGAGGTGGTGAGATGCCGGGCGGCGTAATCAGGTCGCAGCATTGGGACGATGTCGCGGTTGACCACCGCACGCGCCGCCGCGTGATCTCCAACTGGCGCAACTGGCGCGAGCCGGATGGCGGGCGGCTCGGCTCATGGTTGCCAACGGTTCTTGACGTGAGCAGACCGCGGGCCGTGCCGCGAAACTGGGACGGGAGTTTCGACTTCGACCTTGCGAGCACCGCGGCACCTCTGCACGCGTTCGCCGCGGACGGCGGCTACTTCGGCGCGCGGTCGTCAGAGCATCCCGGCTCATGGCTCAACTTTCGGCCTGTCGGCTGCCAGCCTGTGCCTGCGGACGTGGAGCACGAGCAACACCGCGTTGTGTGGCGTGACCTGTGGAATGGCTGCGACCTGTCGGTGCAGCACGCTGGGCACAAGCTCGAAAAGGTGATCACGATCCACAAGCGCCTACTTGCCCCGCGCTTTCGCTTCTCGGTGCTGGTGGCGCCCGGCCACAGCGTCGAGCTTGTCGACAGGTCGTGGTTGCTCGTCCGCGATCCGTCTGGCGTCGAGGTGCTGCGCACGCGTCCTGTGCACGGCTGGGACTCGGCGACTACCGGGATCTCGCCCGACGGGTCGCAGCCACTGCGCTGCACGCTTGAACGCGAGGACGACATTCAGGTCAAGAGCCGCCCGCTGCCAGTGTTCGCGGTGGTGCCGAACGTCGACGATCTGGAGGGAGCGGTGCTCCCGGCCATGTACGACCCGACGGTGGTGGTGAGCGGGACGAGTGCGATTGAGGATAACGCTCTACGAGGGGACGGAGTCCCCGACTACAACAGCGGCGGTCGCAACACCTCATATATTCAGATCGAGGGTGGGTTGTGGGTTGGGTTGCTACGTGTACTCGCGTCAGCCCTGCCCACTGGGCAGTATCAGCAGTGTGTGGCGAATCTATATTTCGTCGAGAAGACGGGCGGCGATCACGTGGTGTCATTCAAGCAGGTTTCGCACGCCAACACGTGGGGGGAAGGTTCGCAGATCCTTGGGCCTGAGGTCGGAGCCAGTTGCTTCAACTTCGCCAGATACAACACTCAGGCGTGGGCTGGGTCTGCTGGGTGCCATACGTCGGGCGTGGACTACTACGCATCGCCGATCGCATCGGCTGTCATCTCGTCTATAGGCGCGAAAAATGTCACCCTACCCAACGCATGGTTCGACGCTTGGGCGTCTGGATCCGTCGCGAGCAATGGGATGCGCATCACGTCCAGCGCGTACTACGTCGGCCTCGCTACCACCGAGCATGGGACGGCATCGTACCGGCCAACATTCACGCTCGATTACACCACCGGCCGCGCGCTCGCGTTGCCTCGGAGGATTTGCGAATGATCATCGCAGGCACAGCGAAGCAACTCGTTGCCGCCGTGCACACCGCCGCGGGTGCGCAGGTCGCGACGGGTACGGTGTATTGCGTGGCTCGGCTTGAACAGAGCGGCAACGCGGACGACGGGAAGTACTGGGACGGCGACTCGTGGGAAACGTCACCCGGAGCGTGGCCCACGGCAGCGCACACGCAGGCGGGTCAATGGTCGTACACGCTACCGCTCGGGGCCACGACCTCGCGAGCGGGCGCGACCATCCACTACAGCATGACGGACAACCTCACCGAGGCGAGCGCGACCACGGTGTGCGGCGGCGGCGAGCACCGAGTCGAGGCGGAGGACGCGTTGACCACGACGGACGTGACGACGCTCATCATTGGCGCCGACGGAGACACGCTCGAAACGCTGAGCGACCAGCTCGACACCGTGGGTGGCATGGACGGCGCACTTCAACTCGTGGTGCATCTGCGAGACGCGCTCTCGGCGGCAATCCCCGCGGGCAAGATCGCGGTGTACGACAGCGCCAACGCCGTGCTCATCACTGAGGCGACGGCCGACAACGACGGCAACGCGACGATAGCGCTTACCACGACCGGCACCTACAAGCTGCGCTGCGCTCGCGCGGGCTACGGCTTCACATCTCCCGAGACGGTGGTCTTTGCGAGCGACGGTCAGGTCGCGACAATCACCGGTGCGAGCCTCGTGCTCACGCCCGCGAGCGATGCGCAGTATTGCCGAGTCCAGACGACGGCGGCACTTCGAGACGCAAGCGGCGCGGTGCTCGCTGGCTACGTCGTCCGCTTCATCGCCCAGGTGCCACAGGTCGCGCAGGGCGGCGTGGTCCACTCGCGCACGGTCGAGGCAACGACCAACGCATCAGGACACCTAACCTCGATAGCGCAGGACGGGACGACCATCGTCACGGGGATCGACCTTCTGCGGGCCTCCGAGGTCGCGACGCTCGCACGTGAGGCGGGCTATCCCGGGACCACCTACCGCACGGTGCCCGATGCACCGACGCAAGATTTCGCGACGTGGGTCTGATGACATGAGCCCCGAGACTCTAGCCGGTGTTGCAAGTGAGCACGGTGCGCTCGGGATGGCGTGCATCGTGATCGCCGGGCTCGCGTGGGCCACGGTCCATCTCTACAGGTCGAAGGAGACGCAGCAGCGTGAACACATGGCCTCCGCTCTCTCGATGCTTGAGCGTCAACTCTCAGGCGAAGCCAAGCTCGCGGCCGCCCTCGCATCGGTCAAAGACGCCGTAGCACTCGCGCTCTCAGTGCGCCGGGGTGAGCCATGAAGCGCGCACGGGCTCGACTCTCCGACGTGCTGATCCAGATGGGCATCAGTGAGGACGTGATCCGAGCAGAGGCCACCGACTTCTATGCCGAGCGTAGGTTTGGGGCTCGGCTTGTGGACCGCGGCATCATCACGGACACGCAGCTTGAGATCGCGTTGCTGCGGCAACGGATGCTCAATCACGAGGGGACGGCCCGCGACATGGTGCGCTTGCGCGAGATGCAGGCCGCGGCTGCGACTCGACGCGACCGCGTGCTCGATGAGATCGGCGTCGCACTGACGCGGGCGGTGACACGGTGAGTGAGCACGGGAGCAACGGGGGCAGTGACGGTGGGCGGCGCGCAGGAGACTGTCATGGCCACGTGCTCGACCCATGCCCGCACGACCTATGCCCGGTGCGTGGTGACGTGCTGCGCCTCGACTCTGAGCGGATCGGAACGCTGCGGGATCTGATGAGCGAGCGAGCCGAGCGCCGAGCTCACAGCGAGCGGATCGACGAGCACCTGAGTCACGTACTCGACCAGCTCGTGCGGGTGTCGAGCGCGGTGCAGGAGATCGGCGTCGAGCTCAAGGGGCTCCGGCGCGATCTCGGACTCGCGTAACCCGGCTCGGAGCGCTGAGGCCAACCGCAGCGCAGCCGCTATCCCCGAGGCAGAGGCGGGGAGCCGTGGCCAATCCTCGTGGCGTACGGCCTCCCAGCGCTGGGCTTGTGCGCGTCGTGGAGCTCGGTGAGTCCGTGGCGTCGGATGAGCTTACGGATCCCGTTGCGGCTGATGCCGAGGGTACGCGCCGCGTGAGTCGCGTTCCACTCGTGGGCTTCGAGCGTGGCGAGTATTAGCGCCCGCTCCTCTGTGGCGTGCACCTCGCGGATCGAGGGGATGGTGGTGCGGTCACTCATCAGCGTACTCGGCTAGCTGCGCATCCCGATCCGCTCGCTCTCGCTCCCAGCGACCGTCGCAGATCTCGCATCCACCGAGGTCCCTGGCGTCGAGCACCGGCCCGAGGCTCAGCCCGACATCCGGCGTGTGGTCGTAGTGGTCGCGGCAAATGCTGTGCTCTCGATCTCGGTATGACTCGCGTACTCGCATTGCTCTCTCCTCTGTGGCTCGCCTCCATGGCGCGCCGCGGATTGGGCCCTCAGGTGAGAGCCCGCACCGTGGGGCGTCGTGGCTAGTCGGCGAGCTTCTCGGCCACGATCTCGGCCGCCATCTCTGCCACGTCGCCGTCAGCGTCTGACCCGACGAGCACCCGCGCCGCCTCGATTGCGCTGCTGTAGCCAGCCTCGCGCCAGCTAAGCGCCGGGTCCGTGCCTGCCAGTGTGCGGCGTGCCAATGCCTGCGCGTCTTGGATCTGCTGTGTCGTCGTCATCGTCATCTCCTCTTGTGTGTGCTGCTCATATGAGTAATGTACCACACCTGTGCACGATTGCAACAAATATCTACGCCAGCGTACTATTATTTTACGATCCGCGATCCTGGCCGCGATCGCGGGTCAGACCGATGGGGCTGGACCTTTTGTGCGAATTTTGCCGCGGGGTAGGTGCCTCGTGCTGGGTCGTTTGCAGGTGCAGACCCGGGTCGGTAGTCGTCGAGGCTCAGGAGGCGACCTAGCGCGCGTGGAGAGATCCCTAGCCTGGCCGCAGTCTCACGGGCCGACATGCCGAGCGAGCGCATGAGCTGCGCACTGAGGCGATCGGCTTCGTGCCGTGGCCGCCCTCGACGTGTCACGGCTCGCGCTCCGCCTCGGCTCTCTCGCGGTAGAGCTGCCAGGCGTGGAGGATCGCCGCTCGCTCCGAGATCCCTCCGCAGTGCACCAGGATGGCCACGCGCTCCTCGTGCGCATCTCTCCACGCGAGCGGCCAGCGGGCGACGGCGGCGAGGATGTCGGGGGAGGTCACGCGACACCCCGCGATGCTGGCTCCGAGTGTGCCGGCTCAGTGTGCCGACATGGGCACGCATCAGCCAGCATCGAGAGCATGATCGCAGCTTGCTCTGCGCAATGATCGCAGGTACTTGCATGCGCGAGGGTGGCCGGCGTTGGCCTTACAAGCCGGGGGGCGTGGGTTCGAAACCCTCTCCGCCCACCAACATTTTCGCTGTGTGCCGACTCCAGTGTGCCGACGTCGAGCAGCTTTTCCGCGGCTGCCGCCGTTGCCGCTGCGCGCTCCTCCGTGCTGTGCTGGTAGAGCGAGGTTGTGCGCAGGTCGCGATGTCCGAGCGCTTCGAGCGCCGCCCACGGATCGCCACTGCCGGCGACGGCGAGAGTAGCGAACGTGTGCCGCAAATCACGGAGCTTGATCCTGTGAGCGTAGCCGATGGTGGCGCACGCGGTGCGGTAGGCGCGGCGGTGGCTCTCCTGTGACAGCACGTGCTCGGAGTCTGGCGAGGCTTCGACGCGTCGCCGGATGATTGCAGCCGCTGCATCGGTGAGCCCGACAACGCGCTCGCATCGGGTCTTCGCGCTTGCCGCCGGTACTCGCAGCACGTAGCGCGTCGCCGCACCTACTGGCGCCGGCTCCACCCACTCGGCACGGATGCGCTTGAGCTCGGCCGCACGGAGCCCGGTGCGTAATGCCAGCTCGACTTCGTCGCGCGCGTCCTGTGGTAGCGCCGCGATCCACTGTGCAAGCACGGCCGGTGGATGCAGTCGGCCGCGCGCGGCGGGCGACGGTGCATCGCTGCGGATCCTCGGGGCATCTGGCACGGTGAGGATAAGCCCGCGACGCTTGGCGATCCCGAGCCCGCGTCGAAGCGCCTGCACCTCACGGCGGATCGTCTGACCGCGCACGCCCGATGCGCGGCGCGTGGCGACGTAGCCGGTGATCCGCTCGTGATCGATCTGGTGGACCGGCGTCGCGCCGAAGTGCGCTGCCACCGGTGTCCAGATCCATTCGAGCGTCTGCGCCCTCGACTCGGCCACACCCTCGGCGAGAGCGCGCGAGGCGTCCCACTCTGCAAGCTGCGCCACGTCTACAGATCCTCGGGCACCGCGATCAGATGGCGAGGCTTCGGCGATGGCTCGGCGCCTGCGCTCTTCGACCGTAGCCGCTCGGCGATCCCCTGTGCGCGTGGATCCACGGTACTCTCGACCGTGGAGCTGAAAGCGATACCACCAGTGGGGCGAGCGTGGGCGACGGTAGAGCGACATCGATCGGCCTCCTCACGTAACATGGCCTGCCACTTGTCGAGAGCGTCCGGGAGATAGCGCACCTTGCGGCCGATGCGATAGCACGGGGGGCGATCGCATCCGGGACGCGCGAGCCAGCTCGGCGACACGCACAGGCGCCTCGCCGCGTGCTGTCGGCACATCTCCGGCCCCGTTCCCGCGGCGTGGGGGCAGCACTGAGTCACGGCGCAAGCTCCGGATAGAGCCGCAGCTCTCGCCCCTCGGCGACGCAACGCACACCGTCCGCCTCTGACGCTGGCCAGCGCGGGGTCATGGCTCCACCACCTGCGCACATCGCAGGCACCGCCAATACGTTCCGTCGTAGGTCGACGGGATGGATCTGCACAGCGTCACCTGCCGGCACCGCTCACAGAAGATCTCGCGGTCGTGCGGGTCGGGCTTCTGCTCCTCCGCCTCGCTGTTGTCCGCCACCTCGACCCGTAACGCGGCGTGCAGCTGATTCAACCCCTGCGTGCATCGATAGTGCATCTCGTCGCCGTCCCACGCCTCCGTGAGAGCCGCCTCGATCTCTTTGATCTCGCGCTGGTGGTGCTCCCGCATCGCCTCCCACCGGAGCCGTTCCTCGTCCCTCGACGCAATCACCGCCCGCAGTCGCGGCACCGGGTCAAGGTGTGAGTCAAGCTTGAGCAGAGCTTGCACCTCGGCGAGCTTGGCGTTGGCCTCATGCAGCTCGGTGCACAACTCGCGATACGCTCCGCCCTGTAGATAGCCGCACCCGCACCGGTGATCGATCTCGTCCATGCCCCCGCAGGTTGGTAAATGCCCACCATGCCATTGCGCAAGATCGTCACGCTCAGCCGTAAGCTTGGCCCACTCCTCCGGGCTGTGCCACCCGGTGCCGGCGGTGCGCTGCAACACGCTCTCGACGTCGCCACGATCTAGCGGCACGATGCCACTCCCGATCTCTACGCCGTCGCCGCACACCGTGCACGGCACCTCGCGGCCCTCCGCATCAGTGCTGGGATACCCGGCGCCCTCACACTCGTAGCAGATCGTCGATTGGATCAGTCGCCTCATCTCCGCCGCTGCGGCTTCGGCCCGCGACAGTGCTTCGTCTGCGTTCGCCGCGCGGATACGCAACGCGCTGTTTTCCTTCCGAAGCTCTTCGTGATGTTTGACGGCCGGTGCTGTTTCGATCCTGAAGCTGATCTCGCTCAGGGCGGAGCGGTACCCGGATCCCCAAGGAGTGTCTTCACTTACTCTCGCCGCGCAGGCGTAACGCACTGTAAGCAAAAGAGCTTCGGCCTTCTCGGCGCGCTCGACTGCGGCGTCGCGCTCGCGGGCCAGCTCTTGGAGTGCCAGGAGTCCTTGAGCAATCGCTTGGCGGTATTTCTCGGCATGCCCAAGCAGCTCCGCGATCTCGCGCTCGGATTGGGAGATGTACGCCATGATGAGCAAGTCATCATCCTGCGGAGTCGCCGGGATCCGCGTACGTGCCTCCGGCCGCTGATTGAAATGCGAGTTGATCAGCCGTATCGCTGAGTCCTTCGCCTGCTCCGCCGTGATCTTGGTGTCGGTCATCCGTTCCCTCTCTTCCGCAGGTGCGTGACGATTACGGTTCGCATGTACTCGCGCATCCGTTCGCCCTTCTCATATGGTTCGTTGGCATCAACCAGCTCGTCGGCGGAATCGAGATCTGACTCCAGGTACGCGGCAGCCAGATCCCATGTCTCCCGCTTCTCGGTGTTGCTGATCTTGGTGTCGGTCATCGCAAAAGCTCCTTGATCTCTTCGGCGCTGTACTCTCGCGACGCCACCTCTTCGCACGCCCAGATCATCGCGTGCTTGTCGAGGATCTCATCGATGGCCTTGCGCAATATCCCGATCACGGAGGCTCGGTCGATCCACGGAGAATCGCCGCATCCATTTGGATCGTCGTACTCTTGCAGGTGCAGGGAAATAGCATCAATGGATCCGAGCACCATCGCCACGCGCCCATTGTCGCTCACCACCATGCGGCTGTAGGCTCGCACGGTGACGGGGGCGAGGCGCACGATGGCCTCAGCACATGCCGCATGGCCGCCATGCGCCTCATCGAGTAGTGCTTCGATCGCATCTCGTGGCGTCTTGTGTGTCAGCTCCTCACCGTCGAGGCAGTCGTAGTACGTGGCGGTGTCGAAGGCGTTGTTGCTCATCTCCCACCCCCATTGATGGTGATCTCAAGCCCACCCTCGGCAAGGTTCCAGTCGCGGATCGCTTCTGCATCCCCGCCTGCCTTCTCGATCAGCTTCTGCACCGCCTCGGCCGTGATCTCGTCCGGCCAATCACCATCGGGCCACAGGTCATCCACGGTCAGCTCGGCGCGCAACTCCAGCGAGATCGTGACCTTCGGCGGAACTGGCTCGGCGCCACCAAAGGGCCACGCTCGAGCATGTCCGCTGATTTTGCGGATGTACGCCCTCACCGGCTCGCTGACTACGGCCTTGTTGGCCTCCGCATCGTCGCCGACGAGCGACCAATCCACGATCTCGGCGAGAGACTGAGCCACCACGCGCGCGGCCTCGATCGTCGGCCACGTGCCGACCCTGAGCCCTGTCGGAATGTTGTCGAGCACGTACCCGTCGAGGCTCTTGCGGATCGCAAGGTACTCCCCGACCGCCTCGCCTGTGACTGGCGTGCGCTCGATGAGGCCACCGGTGGCGAGGGCCACGATCTCGTATGTGCGCTCAGCCACGGGGCACCTCCACAAACATCTCAGCAACGAGGGTGTCGGCTTGCGATCGTGCGATACCGGCTATGACTTCCGCGGTATCGTCGCTCACTGGGCTGGCGTGTAGCCCCGCCGCAACCTGCCCCGCCCACACGAGGCGCCAGTACGCTGGGGATTGGAGCCAGTCACGATACGCCTGTTGCGCCTCTGCCTGTGTCCTCTGCGCGCTCAGTGTCGCGACGTACGCGTCGAGGGCTTGCTGGTTGATGTCGGCTGCGTTGCTCATCGCCCGGCCTCGCTTTCCGCCTCTCGCGCCTGGCGCTCAGCGTCGGCCCAGGCGGACGCGTCGGCTTCATTCGCCGGCGTCGACTCCATCGCTGGCTTCTCCTTCGGGTGTCGGCGTCGGTACTCATCTCGCAAGGCATCAAGCAGGGCCTGGTTGCGCGCCTTGAACTTCGACTTGTCCGGGTCCTCGACGCTCTTCTTCACCGCGTCGGCGAGCCACTCAAGTTGATCGTCGCCGACGTCTGACACGAGCTTTCCCTTGTCGCGGCCGAACGGCACAACGATTTGCGACGGGTCTTGATCATGGCTCTGAAAATCGGCGCGCCTGTCGAGCTTGCTCGCATCAAGTCCGAGCTCGCGCAACTCGGCTGGTGTGCGGAAGCGCAACCCGAGCAAGTCACGCACGGCTACGCTCTTCATGTTCTCGACCACGGCGCGGCGGAGATCAGCCTCGGTCTTGACGAAGCCACCATAGGACCGGTAGCCCGTGAAGTGCTCTACGCGCTCATCCCCGCGCATGAGCCACGCGCTACAAGTCGCCATCGGTCCTTGCGCCGTGTCCTCAATCGTAATGTCCTTCTCCCCCCACGTGAGACCGAAGGCGCGACGCAGGATCGTGTCGGCCGCTCCGCCTGTCGGATAGATGCTCTCGCGTAGCTCGCCGGTCTTCTTGTCGGTTCCGCTGAACACCGTCCACTGATTCGGAGCCGTGAGCGAGATCGCGATCTTGAGCATCTGCTTTTGCACCTCGACGCGTTCACGCATGAGGGCAAGCCCTTGGGCGCTTGCGTCTCGTACGTCGAGCGTTGCGATGGCCGTGACCGGCTTCGTCTCGATGACCTGCAATTCTTTTGACTCTGACATCGTGTTCCCCTGGTGCCTGCATGTACTCGGCAGGCGTCGAGCCGAGACGATGTGCGCCGTCGCGGTTGCGCTATGCAATTCAGGCCGCGATAACAGCCCGCTTGCCAGACAACACGCGGCGGATCGCGGCGACGGCGTCGGAAAATTCCGGGCTGTCTCCGTACGTCGCGACGAAGTTTTCAAGGATCTCCCAGCCGCGGAGTGAGTGCTCGGTCCTCACTCGCTCGGCTCGCTCGGCCTCCTCACGCTCGGCGCGGGCCTTGCGTGCTGCATCCTCGGCCGCTCGTCGCTCTGTGGCGAGTCGCTCCTCTTCTGCTTGCCGCAGCTTCCGTGCCGCGTCCTCAATCTCCTGCTGCTTTGCCCTTGCGGCTCGCCCCTCTGCCTCAATGCGCGCACGTGCCTCGCGCTCGGCCTCTTCGATCTTGCGTCGCGATTCGGCTTCTGCTGCGATGCGCTTGCGCTCTGCCTCCTCTGCTGCTTCGCGATCCTTCTGCTCGCGGGCGTCAAGCTCGGCGCGCATGCGGGCGAGTTCGTCGCGTTCGGCTTGCAGCTTACGTTCCTCTTCCGCTTTTCGCTCAGCCTCGACGCGCGCTATTGCCTCGGCTTCTGCTCTCGCCTTCGCGGCGCGCGCCTCTTCTGCCTTGTGCTCCTCCGCCTTGATCTGGACATCAATTGGATCTTCCAGCGACGACAGGACGGCAGAGATCCGCTTCGCCTCGGTGTCGATGAGCCTGCACCGCTCAAGCGCTGGCGCCTTGATCTCTACCCGCTTCGCTTCGAGGGCGACCCGGTATCGCTTGATCTCGGATCTCGCCTTCTTCGCCATCGCCATGCCGTCGACTGTTGCGACTGCATACGTCGCACCGGCGTAGCGTGATTTGAGTTCCGTGAGTGCCGCCTCGGTCTGTGAGTATTCGACGATCTGCATTGTTCGTGTCTCCTGTTGGTCCTGGTTGCGCTATGCTGCCTCGGCCTCGCCAGATGCGAGGCGTTGGATCTTGATCCTGATGTCGTTGCCGTGCTTGCGCTTGCTCACGAGCCAGCGCGAGCCGACCACGAAGCGGTCACCGGAGGTGAGCTGAAAGCGCGCCTTGATCCGCTTGTCGAGCTTGTCGTATCGCGTGGCGTCGGCGTCGAGCTCGGCGCGCTCATCAAGCTGCGCCGCAAGCTCCGGGTCCTCGGCGAGTAGCAGCGGGTCAACCGCCGCCTCAGCGGGGTGGCAGATCGTGTCGCGGAACGGACAACCATCGCACTCGCTACGATCCGCGAGACGGTCGGGAAGCTGTGCGACGCGCGCCGCTTCGTCGACCCCAGCGGCCTTGATGCGTGCGACGGCATCGCGCACACGTTCGGCGCGACGTAGCAGGCCCTCGACGTACTCATAGTCGAGCGACACCGCGACCACGACCCAAAGCCCGGTCTGTTTGCTTTTGAAGAGTGCGAGCCCGTCCGGCTCACTCGTGAGGTAGAGATAGATTTGTAGCTGGGCATAGTAGCGACGAAGGAGGCTCGACTCCGAGTTGCGCCACGCCGCTTCGTCGACAGGCGCACTTGCGGCCGTGCTCTTGATCTCCAGAGGCACGCGACGAAAGCCCTTGCGTGCCGTCTCGTCCGGCACTTCGATCTTACCGTCGATGGTGCCCGTGATCTCTAGGCGGTCGTCACGGAAATTGACTTCGCTCTCGACGACCTCCCAACCCAGGCGCGCCATCTCTTGCCGCACGTCGCGCTGGTGCAAGTTGCCCTCTTCGAAGATGCTGGCAAGCTCATCACCGATCGGCGAGGCCTTGTCCGACCAACAGCGCTGATACACGATGCGACGCTCACACGCGTATCCGAGAGACGTAGCCGGCGTCGCTGACGGCTGCCATGGGCGGTTGTGCAGCGCGAGGCGCTCGCCACGCTGCCGATCCATGATCCTCTGTGCAAGCTCTGCTGTCGTCATATCGTCCTCGTGTTGAGTGCCGGCCGCCTTCCCCCGGTCAGCCGGCGCCCTGGGCATCGCTCACAGTCACTGACACGATATGCCCCGCTATCCCCGCACCATGCGGGGAGTTGCACCTATGTGACCGCCACCACGACGATCGCGATTGCTGCACTGATTGATGCCACTGCGATGTAGAGCTGTGCCCTGCGAGCGCGCTTATAGCGTCGCGTGTTTCGCGCCCTCATGCTCTCCGACAGATACGCGTGTGCCGCGGCGATGGCGGCGGTGAGCTCCACGCTGAATGCTGTAGCTGCATCGGCGGCGGTGGGGTGGTCAGATCTGACCGCGATCGCGATCGCACCAAGTATTGTGATCGCCTCCTCACACGCCGCGTAGAGCTGCGGGGCTGCGGCGATGAGGTTGGCATTGGCGCGGTTTTCTGCGTCGAACTGGATTACGTAGCCGATCTCGATCTCTGCAATCGGGACAGATCCTATACGATGGCCGCCCGCGATCCTGATGGTGTGCTGTCGTGGCTCGGTGCACCACGGCCCCGGCGTAAACTTCGGCTCGCTCATGGCCTTGGCTCCTTGCGCATCTCTGCGCGAAATTCTTCGTCGAGATCGTCGACGTCCGACTCATGCAGCGCGTGGGCGGCGATGGCGTACACGGCCCGCAACGTCTCGGACTCGAAGCGCGCGGCTTCGGCTCGCAGGTAGGCGGAGCCCCACTCACGCAGGTGGAGAGCGCACAGCGATCCCACGAGTGACACTGAGCACACCGCCTCGCGCTCACACGCGTCGTCGTGATTGCAGCGGGTCATGGGAGCACCTCCAGATCGGCACCGAGCGTGTAGGCGCCCCGGTGCCCAGCACGGGCGAGACAGGTACAGTTTCTGAGCTCGCACGCCTCGCCGTCGCCCATGTCCTGCACGCCCACGAGGGGCAGGCGCTGCCACGTCTCGGGCGTGTAGTAGGTCCCGCACCCGCCGCACTGCGCGACGTAGCCGAGGGTGTCCTCGCGGTAGGTAGGCACCTGGGCGTTACCAGGCGCGGTGCGTGTGGGCTCGTGAGAGGTGGTGCTGGGTTGCATTCCCGATAGCTAACATGCGTTAGCAAACGGGTCAACAGAAATCAGGAACAAATGTTAGCGTCCGATCGTGAGCGCGACCATTCCGACGCGGATCGCGGCAAGCGGTTGGCCTGATAGGTCGAACTTGTCGAGCACTTGGAGCGGGCATGCACCGCGGATCAGGGCCCGCGCGACGACAGCGAGCGGCATCAGCAGCGACACCGCGAGCCTGTCGCACGCCTCCTCTATAGCGGTTGTCCGCTCGGGGCTCGGCGGTATCGGATCAAGGAGCGTGTGCCCGATCTCATGCGCAATCGTGAGCTGCTGGCACTGGTGCGTGAGTCGAGCGTCGACGAAGATCAGGCGGCCAACGACGGCCCCGCGCGGGCCCCCGAGGTCATCCACGTGCACCACGCGATAGCCGAGCGCCCCCGATATGTCGAGCACGTCGAAGGGGGGGCCTCGTGGCTTCGTGCGTTGGTGGATCTCTGCCGCGACAAGTTCAAGGTGTTGCCACGACAGACGCCACTAGGATCCAAGCGTCGCAATCGGTTCGATCGTGTCAGGCGGATCGCTGGACGACGTGCCCGCACGAGTTGCACCGCGATCGCGCGGCATCCATCGCGGTCTTGATTGCGCGGCCACACGACGGGCACGGGACGGACACAGCCCCGGTGTGCCACGCGAGCCACGCGAATGCAGCGCCAACGGCAAGTGCGGACAGGCCGGGCCCTACCGCGCCCATGCTCATTGCGCCGAGGCCCGAGGCCAGCGACGCGCACCCGACGAACAGCGACAGGGAGCCGAGGACACCCAAGCGCCGCTTGACTTCCACCGATCGCGGCTTGCCCGGCTCGCACCCGCAGAAGCGGCACTTCACGGCGGCATCTTGGATCATCTCGGCACACTGAGGACAAGCCTTCACGGCGTCTCCTTTGTTGCTACGCGGTACGCTTGTAGCACCAAAAAGTATGACGCGGCGATCGGATTCCGTCCACCGAACGAAGCTGCCCGCAGCGCCTCGAGCTCGTCGCTCGTCACGTCAACCGCGGACGGAGAGGCTAGAAACTCGCGAAGCGCCGCCGGCATCTCCGCCTCATCATGTACGAGCTGTTCAACCGTGACCCCGAGGGCTGCGGCGATCTTCGCAACTGTGTCCACTCCTGGCGTCTCGCGCTTGCCGGATTCGATCATCGCCACCGAAGACACGCCGGCCCGTCGCGCAAGCTCGTCTTGGGACAACCCACGAAGATCGCGGTACCGCTTGATGGTGCGCCCGATCGTGCTTGTCTGTCTGGCCACGTCAAGCATGGGTATCACCGACAACGATCCCAGGATGCCGTACAATCGTTAGGTTTCGGTTGACGGCGATAGCTAACATATGTTACCCCTCGGGAATGAGCACCAATCGATACGAACGGACCACACTCGGGGTGAACATCCGGCGCCTGCGTGGTGAGCGAGGATGGACGCAGGATCAGCTCGGGAAATACGCCGAGACGACTTCCGTCGGCATGATCGAATCTGGCGCCAGGGCCGACCCGGCCGCGAGCACTGTGATCGCGATTGCTGGCGCCCTCGGTGTCACTGTCGCCGACCTCTACGCCGCCCCGCGCAAGCGCACCCGCAAGTCCGCGTGAGTCACAACCACCAGCGCAGGAGGTCGTCATGGAAGACCTGTCGAACGAATTGGACGCGAGACTGAGCCGTGTCGAGCAGTGGATCGATGCGCGGGAGAAGCGCGCCGCGGAGTCGATCGATGTACAGCCAATCGTGGTCCAGGCATCGAGCCCCGGCGAACTCGCCGCGCAACTGCGGCACATCGATGAGATCGGAGAGTACCGGCTTACGGGGCGTTTCGTTGATCTGACACCCAAGCCGATTGATCGCGAGGCTATTCGTCTGTGTCTTCGCGCAGTAGGCGAAGAATTGGACGGCCTCCGTGATCTGGCGCGCACCAGTGTTCGAGCACGTCTCTCATTTGTTGCCAGACGTGTAGCCCGGGCCATTGGGCGGATGGTTCGGAAATGAATTGCTCGATGATCATGCGAGCGAGCCTCGTCGCATCCGCGCCGAGGGCTTGCTCCGGAATGTTGGTGCGGCCCATCGCCTTCGCCATCAACAGGCACATCCCGATGGTCAGCATGGACAACTGCGTGTTGACAGAGGTCAGTGCGCTGATCTCCGCCGTCAAGCGAAGGATGGCTCCCTCGAAATCCGCAGGCACCGGATCTGACATGTTGGTCTCCTCTTCGGGGCGCTCGCGCGCCCGGGGCTTTGGTCTTCGCCCCGACTTCGAACCGGAGAGGAGACCGATTTCCGCCACCGTAGCACTCACCACCGACCCAAACGGAGGAGATGCCCATGGTTGAAGTGTCGCCCGACGTTGATCCACAGGCCGAGCCAGCCCGGAAAGAGTGCGTGCGTGCCTCCGGGGATCGCCCCGAGGGTAGGCCGCGCAACGCCCGCGCTCTCGCTGCGCTGACGGACTGGCACGACAAGACCCGCAACGTGGCCCGGGTGCTCGTCAAGGCGGGGATCCCGACCTCCACCTATTACGAGTGGCTATCGGGCCTGCGTCCGGTGCCTGCCGAAGGTCTCGGGGACATCGTCCGGGCCTCGGGTGACCTCACCCTCGCGGTGGAGGCGCTGGGGCTCTCCGGCGTGGCGATGATCTTGCCGGCCAAGCAGGGCTCGCTCGCGGTGGATATCCGGGACTGCGTGCTCGGGATCGTGAGTGCTGATGGCGACCTGGCGAGGATGACAACGCAGGCGCTCGCGGACGGGCGGATCGACAGCACCGAAGGCAAGCAACTGGCCCGGCAGCTCGACGAGGTGGAACGTCGGGCGGAGACGGCGCGCACGGCACTGCGCGGTGGGGGGCGGAGATGATCGAAGCCGAGATCGTGATCACAGCAGAGGCAATGACGCAGGCGGAGTGCGACAGGCTGTCGCGACTAGAGGCTCTGGTCGAAATCGGTCTTGATAGCCTCATGCGAGCAGGTCCGGCCCTGCTCGCAATCCGCGACTCGCGACTTTACCGGGCGACCCATGGCACATTTGCCGATTACCTCCTGGATCGCTGGGGGATCCACCGGGCTCATGCTGCGCGGATGATCGATGCAGCACAGGTCGCGGATCACCTGGCCAAATGTCTCCCAAGGGAGACACCGAAACCGACGAACGAACGGCAGGTCCGTGCACTCACGGCACTGCCGGCGAAAGAGCAACCAGAGGCATGGGCCGCCGCCGTTGATCGCTCGGGTGGCAAGCAGCCGACAGGGCGCGTGGTCGAAGAGGTCGTGCGGGAGGTGCGCGGCATCCCCGCGGCGCTCACGTCGAGCAAGTCGAACGAGCACTACACACCGGCTCCATACGTCGACGCAGCGCGCGATCTGATGGGTTGGATCGATCTCGACCCAGCGTCATGCGAGCAAGCCAACCGAACCGTGCGCGCGACGAAGATCCACACGGCGGAGGATGATGGGCTCGCCCAGCCGTGGGCAGGTCGCGTGTGGCTCAATCCTCCGTACGGGCGAGGGGATGGCGGCGAGAGCAATCAGAAGCGGTGGACCGAGAGCGTGATCGGTCGCTACGAGCGAGATGAAATCGATCAGGCGGTCGTGCTTGTCGGCGCACGGACGGGCGAGAAGTGGTTCCAGCTGCTCTGGTATTACCCGATCTGCTTCACCGACCACCGGATCGCCTTCGAGAGTCCCGGCGGCGCTGGCGACCAACCCACGCAAGGCTCCGCACTCGTCTACCTCGGCCACGAGATCGAGCGCTTCGTCAAAATCTTCTCGCAGTTCGGTCAGTGCGTGATCCCCGCTGACGGCTACAGCGAGGCGGGGTGATGGGCCGCCCATCGCAAGCCTTCCGCGAGCTCGGCGCCGCACACCAAGCGCTGCTCGAAGTCGCCCGGTGTCAGGCAGCTGCGCTCTCAGGAGCCAGGGCAGATCTCACCGAGGCGCATGAAGAGATCGCCGATCTGGCCGAGCTGAACGAAGAACAGGCGCAAGACCTCAAGGCCATTCGTCGCGAGGTCGAGATGCTCCGAGCCGAACGCAAAGGCGTCACGCTCCGCCAGGTCGGGGAGAAGGTGATGGTCGTCCACCAATGATCGCCGTCGCTGTCGCATGCCTCGCCGCTGGCTGTCTCGCTGGCTACCTCGCGGGCCTCGCTGACTCCGCGCGCGTCTACCACGACGTGATTGGCGATCCGGTTGACTGGCAGCGCGAGCAGGACCGGCAAGCGAAGCTCATCCTCGACGCGCTCCATGGCGACACGCGGCGCAAGCTACGGGCGGTGAGGTGATGTGGCCAAGACTGAATCGACACGATCGCCACTTGCTCGTGGCCGAGCTGCGGCGCCAGGAGACAGAGGCGCGGCGGATCATCCGTGGATGTGGTCGGTATCGACACAGTGCGAGGGCCGATGCGTTGCGCAAGCTCACGCGGGCGCAGGAGCGGTTGCGGATGGTTGGGGTGAGGACGTGAACGACAACAACGCAGTGCTGCTACAGCTCGACCAAGGCGACCTGATCGCTCTCGCGATTACGGAGGCGTACCAGCGCGAGGCGGCGGACCTGCTGCCCGACGTGCCGGTGATGACAGTGGACGACGTCGAGCGCGTGGGCATGGTGCTCAACGTGCTCGGCGGCAGAATCGAGAGGGTGGTGCGATGAGGATAGATGCCGAGTTTGATTGCGATGTGAAGAGCATAGCGATGCACAAGGACGAAGACACGGGCATGTTGACCATGACACCGAAGGTCTCGGTGCTGGTCGGATCCGAGGCATGCGCGGAGATGTTCGGCGACGATGTGCACCGCCTCGCGTTCGTCGCAGGCCTTGGAGCTGTTGGTTACGACAAGATCAAGCCGCGCGTCGTCGCGGAAAAGCACGTCCTTAGCATCGCTGGTGGGGACTCTGTCCCGACACTGCCTGTAGTCGACAGCATCGAGCCGAGCAACGTTGCCGAGGTGCGCGTGTATCTCAAGTTGCCCTTTGTCTACAAGGACAAGGCAGACGCGATCAAGCTCATCGACGGCCTGATGCACGGCCTGCGGGTGCGGTTGCAGCCGGCGCAGATGGAGTTGCCGATCGGTGAGGCGGCGTAGCGATGGCGTGGTTTAGCGTCGAGGACACGGCGCCAGATCACCCGAAGGTCAAGCGACTGGCTCGACTAAGCGGACGAGAGCCGTTTGATGCGTTCGGCCGCCTCGTCGCGCTTTGGTGTTGGGTGATCAGGTTCGCACCGGATGGCGATCTGTCCGACCTCGACCGAGAGGATATCGAGGACGTTTCGGGCTTGTCGGTCGAGCACCTCGTTGCATGCAGGTTGCTCGATGCCGCGGACAACAAGCTGATTGTCCATGACTGGCTTTCGCGTCGCAGCAACTACCGCGAGGCTACTGGACGCGCCGCGCGCAGGAAGATCGACGGACTACGCGAGTCAGATCCAGGACAGTCCGCGGACAGTCCGCGGACAAGTAGCGGACATGACGCGGACCATCCTGCTGAGAGGAGAGGAGAGGAGAGGAAAAGAGAGGAGAGCATGCGCTTGCGCGCGCGCGAAAATGAATCCGAAACGAACCTCCCTGCGCTTGAGCGTGCCGTCGCCGACGCGGGGATCGCAATCCAGCTCTCGCGGTCAGACCGTGAGCGCTGGTCGAAGCTCCACCCTGTCGAGAGCTACGAGCTCGACCACGCCATTGCACAGGCCAAGGCAAAGATCGGCGTCAAGAGGCCAGGGTACGTGCTCAGCATCATCGAGGGTGAGCGACAACGCGCCGCCGAGCTACCAAACCAACCAGGAGCCAGAGCACCGCCGCGCGGCTGGAGACCCGTGTCGGGATTCAACCCGGACGATTACCGAGACGACCCTGTGGAGGTGAGCGATGCAGGCGCAGGTGGGGAGTGATTGGTGGGTGCAGGCGTACACGCATCTCGTTGCACTGTACCCGATCCACGTGTCGAGCGATGGCGAGCGCGATGCGTACAAGAGCACGCTCGCGAAGGCATCGCGAAAGTCTGTCGGGCAAGCCGTCATGCGTGCCGCAGAGGCGTGGCCGAAGCATTTCCCTAGCGCCGGGGAACTACTAGCCGAGGCCATGCGCATTGAGCGGGTGAGTGCAGCGGCGAACGCACCGAGACGCGAGCCGGCACCGTACGTGCCGCCGAAGCTCGCGCCGGACAACGCGTTCGAGTTGCTGGCTCGTGGCTTCGAGCTCGACAGCAAAAGGCTCGGGCTCGACCCTGAGAGCACAACGCCAACCAAGATAGCGCACGAGCGAGCGCGCATGTTCAACGCGTTGCTTGGCGGGACACCGATCGGGGTGGCGTTATGATCACCCTCACGCTTCCGCACGCGACGCCATCACAGAACGTTTACCAGAGATACCACTGGCACCGGCAGCACAAGCTGCTCAACTCGTACCGCATGCTGATCCGTGCGGGGCTCAACAAGCTGGGGCTATTCGGTGCAGCCCCGCCGGAGCATCGCGTCAGCGTGACCATACGCCGCTATTGCGCGGGGCATCTCGACCGCGGGAACTTCATCGGAGGATGCAAGCCGTTGCTCGACGCGCTCAAGCACGAGGGCGTGATCCGCGACGACACAGAGACTTGGCTCGACGACAGGTACGAGCAGCATGAGGCGAGGCGCTGTGAGGCGAGGACCGAGATCGAGATCGATGGACTCGATGACATGCGAGTCGCACGTGACGCAAGAGCTGACGGCGCGGTGATGGTATAGTGACACAGGGGAGACAACGAAAGGAACTACGATGCGAACTGCCGTGATTGCTGCCATGCTGGCGTGTGGGTGTGGGTCATCTGACGAACCTAGATGTGACTACGAGCTGCGGGACCTCGGGGTGTGCGTGAAAACCGGGAGTTCCGGCGTGTCGGATGCCGAGCTCGAGAGTGCTGCACAAGTCGCCGTCGATGAGATGTTGTCCAGCAACCCGTACTCATCCGTCTGTGTCACAGGTGCGTCAGGAGACATGTCGTCGGTGACGCTCATCATCGGGTCTGATGTTGCGTGCGGAGATGTCGAGGTGCCGTGCTTGGCCATCACGCGCGACGGACCAGAATCCCGCGTTGGGTACGGAGCAGACGGTGACGCCTGCTCATTGCGTTACCAGATCGTCGACGGCCTCGTGCGCGCGATGTCATACATTTGCTCGCTACCACCCATGGTCAACATCAATCCGCACTGCGAAACGCTGTGACGATCCAATGGAGGTCTGACATGTACGAAAGCCTAGGCGACAACGACTGCAACCTGGAGCATGTGCCGCTGCAGCGCGAGTGTCTCGTGAGCTGTGAGCTGGTGCATGTACCGACCGTGATCGCGCGGTGTCCGAAGTGCCGAACCATCATGCGCACGGACAACCGGCAGATCATCGAGCAGCTCGGCGCAGGCGGGTCAATTTCCGGGCCGTGCCAGTGTGGCGTGACACTGCGCGTGCATCGTCAACGGATCGTGTCGGCTAGGTAAGCGTGACCCACCACGGCAAAGATTCCTATTGGGTTGCGAGTGTGAG
>ERZ1292625.950-Hain-H41-01um-R1-950-length-38738-cov-13_pt2 | contig 35346 bp, 52 predicted proteins | sample MGYA00564400_ERZ1292625 | MGnify/ENA primary metagenome ERZ1292625 (study PRJEB36523, sample SAMEA6512639) | groundwater metagenome | collected 2019-01-08 | study: AquaDiva: Metagenomics assemblies of 32 groundwater samples
GATGGACGGGGTCCGCGGCGCTTCATTCAAACGCCCGACACTTGCCCCAATAACTCCGGCGTGTTACCCTTCGACCATGGCAAGTGACGAGGTCATCCGCGCGGTCATCTCTCCGAAGATCGAAGTTGCACTCGGTGAAGTGGCGGGCGCGCTGAAGAAAGCGAAGGTCTCTCACGCGGCGGTCTCGCGCTCGACCATTACGTGGAGGAGCCTCGCGTCACGCGCGACATCGACTACGTCGTCGACATGGATGAATGGAAGAAAGCCGTCGCAGCGGTCAAAGCCGCCGGCTTCACCAAAGAGCTATACCTCGACGAGATCATGGCGAAGCTTCAGAACAAGGACAAGGTCGTCGTTGACTTGCTCTTCGGAATGGGCGACCCCGAGGAGAGCGCACGCGAGCAGCCGACGAAGCGTCGGAGCCCCGAGCGAGCGAGGAGGGCTTTGACGACGAGGGAGCGGGAGGGGAGCAGGCGCCCGAGTCGGCTATCATGGATGGCGAAGCCCGCCGTCATTCTCGGCGTGAGGACGCCCATCGCGCCGCCTGAGTTCCTGACGTGGATGTATCTGATGTCGAGCGACGACCGCCATCACAAGGACGCCGCGCGCCTCGTCACCCAAGGCATCGACGTTCGTCGGCTGCTTCGGTATCTCAACGAAACCAAGTCGCACACCGAAGCCGTCATGCTCACGCGCATCGTCGCGCAAGAGCGCGGCGCGCGCGAACGCGGCTACGTGCGAGGACAGATCGTCGCAGCACAGAAGCGCGCGCGTTCGAAGAAGCGTTGACCTGGCTCAGCCGGCGGCCAAACACCTCGGGCAGACGCACGGATTCCTCTTCCGGCTTTCGACGAGATCCCACTCGGCCGGGCACTCTGTGAAGACGCCCCAGCTGGTCGCTTTCACGAGCCCTGCACGGCTCGGGTGCGGGTCCCAGATCGTGCGCCCTTCACGAGCGACCACCACGTGATCGGTACCCAGCGATGGCGTACGAACGGTCGGCCCGTACGCCAGGTGGAGCCCGCCCATCGAAGTCACGCGCATCGCACCGAGCAGGTGCGCGTACACGTGGCCGAGCGTCATTCCGTGGTGGTCGCGCAGGTAGGCTTGCACGGGGTTGTTGAAGTAGCCCGCACGCACAATTTTGCCGCTCTCATCGCGGCCCGTGACACGCTCGATCTTCGATTGGTCGGGCAACTCGGCAGGGTCGACGTCGAGGATGCATGCGACGCACGTCTGCCAACAGTTGCCGCTCTCGCCGATCACTGTCTGCGTGAGTTCGCGCATTGTTCTCGTCCGCGTTCGCGTCTGCTCAGCCGCCGGCCAAGCGCTTCTTCATTGGCACGGCGGTCTCGATGGAAAGGAAGAGCTGTCTCCGGACCATAGACCAAGCTATGCTCCGTCTCGTGCTGCGTCACAAGGCCTTCCGTTTTCGCGTCTATCCGACGCCTCGACAAGAAGCCCGGCTGCGCTCATGGGAAAACACGCTACGCTCCCTTTGGAACCTCGCACACGAGCAGCGACTCATGGGCTACGGGCGCTCGAAGAGCGAGCGGCGATACCCAACAGCGTTTGATCAGATCAACGAGCTGACCGCCTTGCGCGCTGAGTTTCCGTGGTTCGCTGATGTGCCTCGAAACGTATGTGCACAACTTCTTGTGGAACTTGATAAAGCGTGGCAGCGCTGCTTCACGAAACTTGCACGTACACCAAGATGGAAACGAAAGGGCCATGACGAACCTGGCCTCTGCGAGCCGCATCCGAAAGCATGGCGTATCGATGGCCATGTCTTGCGCTTTCCAAAACTTGGACCTATGCGCATTGTTGCGCATCTAGCGCTCGAAGGCGTACCGAAGACCTGCACCTTGAAGCGCGATGGCGACCAGTGGTTCGCTTCCGTCGCTTGCGAGATCAGCGTTGCTGACCCTCCGCCGCGAACGGAGCCTGTCATTGCTCTTGATCGCGGCGTCGTCAACATCGTCGCAGACAGCGACGGCCGCATCCTCAAAAACCCTCGCTTCTACGAACACGCCATGCGGCGACTCGCTCGTGCACAACGTGTCGTCAGCCGCCGCAAGAAAGGATCTCGCAATCGAGAGAAAGCGAAGGCGCGTGTCATGCGCCTCAGCCGAAAAGTCCGTCGTCAACGCGATCATGTTCTGCACGGCATTTCGTCGACCTACGCCAAGAGCCACGGCACGGTCGTCGTTGAAGCACTGCGTACAAAAGACATGATCCGTGTTGGTGGAGGACTCGCTCGCAGCATCGGCGCAGTCGGATGGGGCCGACTCATCGAGCAGCTTCGCTACAAGCTCGCATGGTCGGGAGGCTCGCTCATTGAGGTCAACCCGGCGTACTCTTCGCAGACCTGCAGCGCGTGCGGACACGTCGCAGCCGAGAGTCGATGCTCTCAAGCTTCGTTCGTGTGCGTTGCGTGTGGTCTGGTCGAACATGCGGATGTCAATGCTGCGAGAGTGTTGAAAAGCCGTGCGAATCGCTCGGCTCTGCTTGGGGAGGGTACGGTGCCCGAGGCCGCCCAACGAACCAAGAAACGGCTGCGTGTCGTAAGACGCAAGGCTGAAAGCTCCGCCATTTAGAATGGAGCTGATTACTCACGGGGGCTTGGCACTGCGACTGCGCCGCGCTGCGCCTTCGCAGAGCGGCCATCATGTCCGCAAATCGTTATGCCATACAAGTCACGTCGTAATGCGCCGTAGTCATCCGATTCGCGTGCGTGCTTGACCACCGGCCAAGCCCTTTTTGCTTCACGTCGTGCCAGGCTTGCGCAGAACGTTCGCCCCCGTCCCCGCGCCCTTGCGCGCATTGCGTTCGCGAGAGGCCGCCGCCATCTTCGAGGCGCCGCCCGTCTTCTGGTGCCACCTCAGCATCTCGGCGATGAGCGCGCCGACCTCGCGCTTGGTGTCGGCGCGGCCCTCCATCACGACCTTGCCTGCGGCGTTGAGCAGGCGGACGCCGTACCCCTTGCCGCCGCCGAGCGCCGTGACCTTGGTGCTGAGGTCTTGCCCCGTCGACAGGCCACCGAAGATGTCGGCCTCGATGATCTTGCGTGCGATGAGCTTTGCCGGCTTGCCTGCCATGCGCTCGACGATGGAGGCGTGCGTTCGGATCAGTGATCGTGCTTCGTCTCGGGAGTACGTCTCTCCCGGCGTCTTGCTGCTCTCTCGAATGATCGAAGCGACCAGCGGGTCAATGGCTTCGGTCTTACGCGCGCGCATCGCAGGATTCGGCATTGGCGCCATAGGCGCGTGAAGTTGATCGAGTGTCGTTCTCGATGAGACGATACGCCTTCCTGCGGCCAGTGAAAGAGCGAGGTGCGGCCGCGTCTGCGGACTGTGCGCGTCGAAGATCTTGATGATGTCTTGCTGCTGGGCCTTGTCGAGGCGCGTGGCGCGCGCGACGGCAGCGAACGCTTGCGCAAACGTCTGGCGGCCTGCGTCCAAGCGCGCCTTGATCTCGCGGATGGCGAGCACGGTTTGCTGGTCGCGGATGAGCATTCGTTGTCGGTCGACGGACATGCCTCCCGCCGTGCGCCCATGGAGATGGCGACGCTGGCCGCCTTGCCCACGCCCCGGCGCCTGCTCGGCGAGGAGGCGTGCGTGCAGCGCGCGCTGCTCTTCGTACCTACCGACCAGACTTTCGATGGCGTCGCCGTGCACCTTCGAGCCGGGCGGCAAGGACTTCAGCCACGCGATCGTCTCTTCGAAGTGTTGGAGCTGCTGCGCGGGCGTGGCGTCCGTGTCGGCGACAGGGCGGTACGACGCATGATCGTCGTACATGCCCTTTGCGCCACCCAGATCGCGAGGCGAGCCGCGGGGCGGGTCGGACAACTCGCCCGGGTAGTCGGCATCGACCTCGAAGATCTCGTAGTCATCGCGTCGGTCGTCGCGACCGATGCCGCGACGTGCAGGCGCGCGCTTGCCACCGATCTTGTACAGCGCGAGCGCGAGGCGAGCCTCTTCGCGCGACACGTAGATGCCGACCTCGCGTTCGGCGCGGTCATCCCACAAGACGTAGCGCTTTGCGAGCGAGGAAGACATCGTCGTATGGTACCATTCACAACACGACGCGTCTCCGGGCTTCATCACAACCTCCTAGCTTCTAGACCCATCACTCTTCATTGTAGACAGAATGACGCTCACCGCAGGACGGGTTCAAGACGTGCCGAGCGGCATGCCTATCACGCTCGTCGAGCGCGTGGGTAGCTGGCGAAGCGCCGGAGCCCCGAGCGAGCGGAGGCTTTGCGACGGGAGCGGGAGGGGCGCAGGCGCCCGAGCCGGCGACTGTGACAGCGATAAAGCTGTGGACGATGCAGTCGCTGCCGCGCGGCGCAAGCGCATGGTCGAGGCGATGAGCGTCGCGCTCGACGCCGCCCTCGAAGCGGTCGGCGAGAAGGGCTTCGAGGCGCCTGGTCTATAAAACGGCGAGCGCTCTGTTGGTCGCCACGAACTCGGTTGTACCTCCGCTCGATGCTCGCAAACCTCTACAAGGTCACGATCTTCGAAGCCGACTCCGCGCGCGCGGCCGGCAAGTGCAAGGTCCACCTCGACCGCGGGTGGTAACGCCGAGCGTTGCGGGTAGTGTAAGGTTCACCTCGATCGTCGGTGGTACCCGTGATACTCGTAACCGATGGCGGAGGTCTTCGAAGTGAAGTTCGACTTGCGGTGTCAGGCGTGTGATGTGTGCAAGGTCGAGCACGAGGGTTGCGGCTGCGACGACGCGCTCGGCGAGGCGCGCATGCACTGCGACCCGCTCGGGGCGTTGCCAGCGTGCACGCCCAACGACCCTGCGTTCTACGCGCGGCAGCGCGCGGTCGATGCCGTGTCGATGGGCCTCGACCTCGTACGCGAGACGTTCGGCGACGATAGTTGGCAGGCGACCGAAATCGCGAGCGCTCTGCGGCACGTGTGCAAGGGTCGTTCGAAAGAAGAGGAAGCACAGCTACGCAAGGCGGCATTCTGGAAAGAGCGGCAAGAAGAGATGGTCGGCATCATGTCGCCTTACCTCGCCTACGTTGCTGAGCGCCAGGAGGCAGAGATTACAAGGCAGCGGGCGGAGCTGGATGCGCTCGCCGTCGAGCGTGATGCTCGTCTGGATGCGCTCGCCGTCGAGCGTGATGCTCGTCTGGCCGAACACGACGCGCTCGTCGCGAACCACCCCGACGCCGCCGATCGCCGATAGCGATCTACGTCGCACTTCGAACGACGGTTTCGGCGCCCGGCGCTCGTGAGGCGCACCGCACGGTGATACATTCGGAGCATGCCGCTGCAGTCCGGGTCGAGTCGCAAGGCCGTCGCCCACAACATCCGCACGTTGGTCCACGAAGGCTATCCGCAGCCCCAAGCCGTGGCCATCGCGCTCTCGAAGGCCGACCGCGCACGCCCGAAAGGTCGAACCATGTCCACGCCCGCGCAATACCACATCCCGCCCGAGCTGCTCGTGCACTACCGCCCCGCGGTCACGCGCGCCAAGCGCATCACCGAGTACCAGGTGCACGCGCGCGCGTACCGTGCCGATGGCGGCGCGCGCGCGCCGGCTGCTGCAGCCATCTTCGAGAAAGCCATCGCCGCCGAGCGCGAGGGCATCGACACGAGCGCGTGGAACTTGCCGTGGAGTCGTCGGCTCATCGCCGAGCAGGTGAAGCGAAAGCAGGCGGAGCTGGAACGCACGTTCGGTGGGGCGTCGGGGCGCGCGGCCATCGCCCGAGTACACCGTTCCGATGTTGCCCACGACGACGGCGTACTTCTTGGCCGCGGTCCGCGACCATCGCTTGCTACGGGCAGCTCCTCTCAAACGAAAGACTCGCAGAAGGTTACGTTCCGCTACGACCCGACACCATATGAGGGATACGATTCACCACGCGGTCGTATCGTAGCAGTACGAGGCGCTACTGAACTTGGGGCGGCCGGCTTCTTGAGATACCGAGGCCAGATTGGTCTGGTCAATCTCGAATATCTCATCTTGAAAGAAACAGAGCGCGGGCGCGGACTTGGAATGGAACTGCTGCGCAAATTCAAAGCATGGTTGAACAGACACCATCGGGAGATCAAGTACGTATCGAGCGAACTGACGTCGCAGGGAAGCCTGCATATGATGAATCGCGTGCTTGGCGCGCCACTCATGCTCGACGATGGCATTCGATGCATCACGATCGCTGAAGCAGAGAAAATGCTTCCGCGTCACATGAGCACCGACGCGCATGGCAACGTCGACGCCGACCATCACGTACACGCGAATCACTGGGTTGGCGTCGGCAAGCGGCCTGCTGTAAACCCATTCCCTTGCAGATGATCTCGCGATGAGCAAGACAAGCAAGTCGCTTCTGCGAGAGTTGTCGGCGTCGTCGCCTAAGCACCGGCATAGCCCTCGGGGCACGGGCGTGCGCGAGACGGTCGTGCGCGGCGTCGCGGCGGCGCTGGGTGACGCGCTCTTCTACACACTCGAACGCGTCGACAAGCGATTCCTTGATGACGAACGCGAGCGCGCGATCTACGTAGAAGCTTTGCGCGTTGCGCCGCAGCTCGTCGCAGCGATCGAGAAGCTCAACGGCATGACGATCGATGACCTGTATGTCTTCGCGATCGACAGACCGGGCAAGTTCGAGGTTCTGCGGCAGGGGCCATTCGCGTTCGGCAACGTGCTCGCGAGCGAGGCGCTTGGCGCACGTGCGCACGTTGGCAGCCGACAGCGTCTTTGGGAAGATGGCGCGCCGGCGTTTCCGCATCGTCTGCCGAATGCGCGCTGGGCCCGCAAGGACAAGAGCGGCGGATCGCATGGATTGGTCAGCACGTACACGCTCGTCCTCGAAGGCGTGCAGCATTTCGGAGTCGACACATGACGACGCTATGGAAACCGTATCGAGGTGATTTGGTCGTGCCGACGGCGCGCTTCTTCGACTACCCGTACTTCGAGGAGATGGCACGCGAGCATCGTCTTCCAAAAACACTTCACGTGCGCTGGATGCCCTACCCGCGCTTCGTGCAATACGCGCTCTCGACCGACACCGAAGAGGAAGCCGAAGACAAGCTCGCGTTCATCGGAGACGTCGCCGCCATGATCAAGCGCGGCGACGACGTCCCTCCGCTCATCGTCGATGCGACCGGCGAGCCCATCGACGGCATGCACCGCGCGTGGGCCGCCGACTCGCTCGGCCTCAAACGCGCGCCCGTCGCTGTCGTGAGCGCCGCTCGATAGCCGATAGCCGCGTCATCGTGCGGGGTCATGCGGGGTAAAGGTCACTTCGAACGATGCATTCCCGCCTGTCTGCGCCCGAGGTCTGCTATCGTTTGGGGCAGACTGTAAGCGAAAGGCAGAGGCGACCCGCATGGCAAGGCGACGTTCGAACGCGTGGATGAAGAGCTTCGTCGAGAACGCGCATCGCAAGTGGTTCGAGCGCACGGGCGACCCGCTCGTGCTCACCGCCTATCCCGACGGTCGCTACCAGCTCGTCGCCGACCGCCGCCGCGCGCCGCCGGGCATCGAACCGAAGCCCTACAACATGAGCGGCAGGATGTCGCAGGAAGAGATGATCGCGTTCATCTCCGGGCTCGTCGAAGGGCTGTACGTCAAATGAGCTTCTCAAGCTGGTGGAGGAAGACGTTCGGCGGCGGCGTCGACGAGGCCAAACGCGCACGCGCCGCCCGACGCGCGCGCCCGCTGCGTGACCCTTCGAAGATCTCGGCTGAAGACGAGGCCGACATCGCGCGCGCCATGCGCGGCGAACGTCGTCACACGACGTGCAGGCCGCTCAAGCAAAAGGGCAAGGTCGGCCAAGAGATCAAGGCGCTCGGCTACGGCGGGGCCATCATGTTCTCGAACCGCTCTGCCTACGCCATCTGGTGCTCGGAGATCACGGGTCAGATCTCCGATGGCTTGTGGGAGAACTTGGTCGAGCATCTGCAGCCAAAGACCGAGGCGTTGTGGGCGCGGTACGCGACGCACTACCTGTACTGGCTCTCGCTCAAGCCAGGCGTCGCTACGGTCACGGGCCACAAGAAGATCGTTCACCGCGGCAGAGACACCTACGTCGACGTGTATGCCAACTACGGTGTCAAGGCCAAGAGTCCGCCGCCGGTGCCAAAGACCGCCTATCGCTTGGCGGACCTCATGCTGCTCTACAAGGACCGCGAGATCCGCAACCGCATGATCGCTGCCGGCCGCACGGTCTTCGGCGAGTACGACGCGGACATGCTGCGCGCCGACCTACGCAACATCCACGACGCCATGATGACCGCTTGGCGCTAGGCTGGGTGCTGGAATGTCAGACAAACACGACACACCCTTGACACGAGCGCCCCGCGGCCTTAGCCTTGGCACAGCCGTGCGGGGCACAGACGCTCCGCCGCCAACGTCGCCATCACCGAGGGCAGCGTCATGAACTCCGCCGACGTCATCATCAAGCTTGTTCCTGCGGGCTGGGTCGAGGACGGCAGACAGGTCTACAAGACTGTCGACGGCTCCATCACCGTGCGCGCGAGCACGTATCGAGCGCGCAATCATCGAAACCACGATCGCCGCACGACCTACACGCAGTGGCGCGCTCACGAAACCAAGGCGCCTTACCGCGAACTTGCAACAGCCTTCACGCTCAAAGCGCTGATGCCACGACTGCTCAAGGCGCTGACGGGCCCCACCGCGCTCGCGACGCCCGATGAGGACGAGGTGCGAGGATGATCGTTATCGCCATCCTCTGTTTCGCAACCGGCGTGATCGCGGGCGTCGTCGGCCTCGCGCGCTGGTACGTCTGGCGCCTGCAGTCGCCCGACGTCGCTCGCGCGATGCTCAAGAACGTGTACCGCCACAGCCACGGCCACTGGCTCCAAGTCTCGCGGCAGAACACGACGCCCGTGTGCCCGTGCTGCGGCTGGAGCGAGACGGCAGCCCTCGCGATCGACCAAGCCGCCGCCGAGGCCAACGGACGTGTCGACGGACGTGTCGAGGTCGAGGTCACTACGCTATGACGAACCACGAAGAGAGTCTGAAGATTCGAAGAGTTCTCGTCGCCGGCACGAAGGCCGCCAAGCGCGGCGACCTCAAGACCGGCGTCGGGCAGTACGGACTCGCGATGTTTCTTCTCGGGCGCTCCAGGTTCGACATCTCGGAAGGGAGCGGATTTCAGATCTTCCACCAGATCGGTGACCTGGAACGACTGCTGTTCGAAAGGCTGAGGACATGACCCCCGAGAAACGCGCCCGCATCGTCACCGCCATCGCCAAGATGTCCAGCATCCCTGTCGCGGTCGCCGAGGACATCCTCGCGCGTCACTGGAAGTTCGCGATGGCGCGCGACCACGAGCGCATCGCTGATATTGCGGCCCTCGTGCTCGATGAAGAGGACCACGCGATCCGCTCGGCGTACGTGGAAACGCCCTTCGTTCGCCGGCACATCGCCGCCGAGCGTGCTCGTCTGAAGGGCGGTGCAGCAGGTCGCGCGCTCGGCACGCCTCGCTTCCTCCGCCAGATGCGCGCGACCCGCATGGGCGACGTCGAGAGTGCCGTCGACGTCGAGCTGGATGACGTGCGCTACACGATGCTCGTACGCGGCGAAGATGTCCTCGGCGTCGGCTACACGACCGACGGTCGCGCCCTCGCGCACGACCCGAGCGCCAAGAGCTACGCGAGCCAGGTGGCGCGCGTCGAGCATCTCAAGCGATGGTGGGCGGATCGCGTTGCGAGTCGTGTTGCGGGGCGTGGCGGCGCGAGCGGCGTATCGCAAGAGGCACGCCTCGCCATCGAGAAGGCGCTCGGCGAGATGGGCAGCCTGCTCGACGCGACGCGCCTCCTCAAGCCCGCCGGCCTCAAGCTGATCGGCGAGCCCCGCATTGTCTTCTTCCAGCGCGCACGTGCGTGGTCGGTCGACCTGCGCAGCGTGAGCGACGCACCGAAGCTCTTCGCGTCGCTCGTGTCGAAGAGGGCGCTCACGGCCTCCGATCCGTACCTGCACGACATGCCGCTCTACGTGCCGACGAAGGACGGCTTCGTGGTCGTCACACCGGCCGAGAAGGCATCGAAGGCGCCGAAGGCGCCGAACAAGAACGACGAAAAGGACGCGCTCATCCGACACGTGGAAGCCTTCTTCGGCCTCAACAGCGCGCGCATCATCGGCCGTGACGGCGACTACAATCTCGCGCTGAAGCCCGTCGGCCGCTTCCGCGGTGTGTTCGGCGCTACGTCGTTCTCGGCGCCGACGCTCTCCGAGCTGGGCGTCAAGATGGACGCTGCCATCGCCAAAGCACGCGCCGCCGTCGGCGACGGAGGTGCGTCATGACCACCAGCAAGCCGCTCCGCCCACTCGGCACGCCGCGCTACCTCGGCAAAGGGACAGGCAAGGACCAGGGACTCGCCTTCGTCGAGCTGGATGGCGTGCGCTACGTGCTCGACATCGTCGACGGAGATGTACGTGCGGTCGGTCATCTCGTCTCCGGGCGCGTCATCAAGAGCGCGCGAGTCGCGGAGTACCTCACAGCGTGGTGGCGTGCACGCGCACGCAAAGGCGGAGCAAGTGGCCGTCGCAAGGTCGGTCACAGTTGCGGACTGCGGCTGCTCCCGGAGAAGCGTCGACGCGGTCGCGCAGGCGGCGCGAGCGCGGCCGAGAAGGAAGCTTGGTTCGGCGCGCAGCCGACGACGCCCGTACGCTTTACCGAGGTCTGCCAGCGCGCGGTGTTCAAGACGTGGAAGCCACGTGAGATCGCGCGGCTGCCCTACCAGCACGTACGCGAAGAGAACGAACTGGCGAAGGTGCTCCGCGCTATCATCGGCGTAGACATGACCGTCCGCGAGCACATCATCGCGATCGGCGTCGACAAGAACAACCGCATCGTCTCAATCGCCGACGGCACCTCAGACGAAGTGAGCCTCTGTTCGTTCTCCGCTGTCGAGCTGTTCGGCCACTTGCTGTCGCCGACGCCGCGCGGCATCGTGACGGGCGTCTTCATCGGTCACAATCATCCAGGGCAGAATCCTGCTGCAAGTGACCATGATCTTGCGACCACGCGCAACCTCACGTGCTCGTTTCAGGTCGCTACCATCGTCGACCACGTCATCGTGACGCTCGACAAGCACAAGTCGCTGCGCGACTACGACAAAGATGGCAAGATGTTTCCCGAAAGTCACTGCCATAACCCCCGTATGGACGTGAGCGACCCATGAGCCTCACATCGGAGAAGCGTCTGCCGTTCATCGGCACCGAGGGCCGTAAGAAGGTCGTCGAGCGCGCGCTCGCCTGCGCGCCGAACCTGGCCGAAGCGTTCCGCATTCCCGAGGCCGCCATCCGTGCGTCGCAGCTCCTTGGCTGCGGCAACTACGGCTGTACGCTGCTCGTGCCAGGTCTGCCGCGTGATCGCTCTGTCCTGAAAATTACCAGCGACAATCTCGAAGGCAACGCTGCCGCGCGCATCCTCGAAGAGGGCGATGCGCCGGCAGGCATCGTCAAGATCCACAAGGTCGTGCGTCTTGGGCGATGCAGCATCAACAGCCGCATGCGCCCGCTCGAATACAAACAAGCCGTCGCCCCGTTTGGCGGACGAACGCAGACCGTCCGTTACATGGGGCCGGGCGCGCCGTACAGGCCCTTGTGGGCGCTGCAACGCGAAGAGCTGGACGACGCGTGGCCCCACCTCAAGGCGCTCGGCGTCAAGAAGATCGACGTCGACAACGCGACGATGGTCTTCTCGCGCTTCGCGCGCGACTTGATGATGTACAACACGAGCTTCGGCCGCCCGAACCGCTTCGGCTATGCGATGAAGCCCGACGGCGACGAAATCGATGCAGCCGCCAAGCTCGTACACGGCGAAGCGCTCGTCGAGGCGATCGAGTGGCTCATCGAACGCGACATGAGCTGGCTCGACATGCGCAAGGTCGTGAACCTCGGCTGGCGACCAGGCACGGGGCTCGTGATCCGCGACGTCGGCGCGACCGAGGCAGGCGCGAACGTACTCGACGACATCGAGACCGTGGGTGGTGCGCGGGGGCGCCGGTGACCTCTCTTCCCCGCACCGCGCTCGCGACTCGCCTAGAGACGCTCCGTCCCGACTTCGCGCGCGAGGCGCAGAAGGTCGTCGACGGCTGGGAGCAAGACGAGGACGGCGAAGACGAAGAGCTTGGTCAAGGCGGCATCTGCGACCGCGTCGCCAACGCGATGGCGGGCCTCGCAGCGCGCGCCATCTCGCGCGTCAAGGTCACCGACGGCGGTCACGAGGGCGACGACCATGCGTTCATCGTGGTCTACAACGCCAAAGAGGCGTACGCGGTCGACATCGCGCCCGAGGTCTACGAGACCGGCGGCGGCTACCGTTGGCGGAAACGCAAAGACGCGCGCATCGCGGCGAGCGACGTTGCCATCTGGGCCGTTCCGCGCGAACATGTGACAGACGATTGACAGACATTCGCTTCACTTGATGCGCTCAACTTGATGCACTACATCGGAGACATGAGCAAGACCGCCAGCGCCCGCGGCGCCGACAGCTACGTCAATCGCATGGACCCCGTCGCGACCCTCGCGATGTTCATCGCGGCAGCCCTTCAGCACCCAAGCCCGCCGTGCAACGACCCCAACAAGCGCATCTCGACCATCGCCGTCGAGCAGCACAAGAACAAGTTCGGCGCAGTCGTCGTGTACTGCGAGCTGGCAAACGATGGCGAGGTCGACACAGCCTACGGCGAAGCTGGCCTCGTGGGGCCCGTCACCGACGACTTTCGAGCTGCGGCATGGCTACGAGACGCGCGGCGATACCGAGACTGCTACCTCGGCATGATCGCGCTCGTCCCGCAGCACAAGGACATCCTGCTCGCGCGCGCAGACTACCCGGAGCTGCTCTTGCCGAATGTCGCCGCGCTCGACCCGTACCTCGCCACGACTGATGACGTGCATTCGAAGTCCAACGCTGATTGGTTTCTGCACCGCTGGAACAAAAAGCCCGCGCTGCGCAACGCCGAAGACGTGCGCGCGCTGATCCGCAAGGCCTACGAAGTCACGCTCCCTTGGCCGTGGTGAGAAAAGCCAAAGCACGGTAGTCTGAGGCGCATGACGTCGCGACGCGCGCTCGGCATGGCCATGAGCCCGACGGGGCAAGACTTGCCCGTCGTCTATCACGCGACCCTCGCAGGCTTCCTGCCCGCCATCTACGAGATTGGCTTGGTGCCGGGTGGCAGCGGGCGCGGCGTCGGCAAAGGCGCATACGCCGCATGGTCAGGCGGCAAGATTTTTCTGTCGGGCCCGCAGGACGCATTCTTCTGGTTCAGGCGCGTCGAGGAGCATGGCGAGTACGGCAGCGACGACATTCGCCACGACGGCGCGATCCCCGTCATGCTCCGCGTCCAAAATCTTCGTCGGCTCCTGAATGACGACACGGTCGCTGCGAGCGAGATGAAAAGCGACTCGTACTACGTGCGTCGCCCCATCCCTTCGCGGCAGATCCAGGTCTTCAACGGGCGCAAGTGGGCCGGCGTCGACATGTTCAGCGACGACGAGGAGGTCGAGGAGTTCGTGCGCGCGCACACCGTCTGCGAGCACGACGGCGACGGCGGCGATGGCGATAAGGGTGACGAGGACGATGGGTACGATGAGAACGGCGAAGAGGAGTGTGACTTCGTCTCGCTCCGCCAAGTCGTGCACAACGGCCACGAGATGAACTCGACGTTCCCGCCGGAGCTGTATCCAGGCGCCGTCGGCGGAGCACGAGGCTCGCGAGGACGAGTCCGATGACCACGCGCGCTTCACTTTTACGGCAGCTCGTGCGCCCCAAAACAGGGACGGCACAGCACGTGTGGTCGCCGCCGCGAGAGAGCATCCTGCGAGGCGTCGCGGGAGCACTCGGCGACCAACTCGTCAGCCTGCTTTATGACGGCGGTCACGCGTTCGATCGTGACGATGTTTACGCCAAAGTGGCGAAAGACGCTCCGAAGTTCGTTGCCGCCGTCGAGCGACGCAATGGAATGGTCATCGAAGACCTCTACGTCACTGCGATCGATAGGCCCGGGAAGTTCACCTACAATCGGCGCGGGCCCTACGCGTTTGGTCATGTGATGACAGACGAATCTTTTCGCGGGCCCGTAGGGCTTGCTGAGATGCCTCTTTGGGTATGGAAGAGCGGCGCGCCAGCGTTCCCCCATCGCCTGCCCAACGCACGTTGGGAGCGCAGCGACCGGAGCACGCCCTACAACCTGGTCACCACCTACGCGCTCGTCCTCGAAGGCACGCAACACTTGTCATGACCAAGACCCGCGCCGCACTCCTCGCACGTCTCTCGGTGTTGCCGCTCCACGAGCTGCAAGCGCTCGACATCGACGCGCTCGACCGCGCGGCGTTCGGCGTTGCGACGGGCGACCTCATCGAGGTGGCGATGGGCGACGTCGCCATCCAGTACGACGCCGACCTGTCGAACGCGCGCGACGACATCCGCCGCGCGCCGGAGAAGTGGCGCGGCGCGATCGATCTGCCGATCGAATTCGAAGTGGTCGAGTGCTACCCGGGGGAGATTTGGGAGCGCAAGCGCGGAAGCTGTCTCGCGATCGAAGACGGGCATCATCGCTATCTCATGCGACTGAAGCTCGGGCGCGCGACCATTCGAGGGCGAGTGGTCGCCATCCGCGACAACCCCGTCACCGCCATCCATGAGGGCCGCGTGATGGACCTCGCCGGCCTCAAGGTGACCCGCTCCGCCGGCGGCGCGACTGGCTCGACGTGGGGGTCGGCGCGGGGCGATGGACATGGCATCCTGCTCGCGCGTGTCGGCGGCCTGTCGCCTGTTCGGCAGACGCACGACGCGGCTCCGGTCAGGCATGGCGTGTGGGCGTTCATCTGGCCTCACATCGATCCGTTCTTGCTTGGTTCGACGGGTCCTGAGGGCCTGCGACGCCCTGGCGCCGAACGCAGTGTTCGCATGACGCAGCTCAAGAGAGAGGGCCTGCGCAAGTTCAAGCACCAGGGAGAGCTGTGGACGCTCTTGCCGATTCCGACGTCGGTCATCCGCGGGCGATGGCGGCGCACCACGGGCGTGCAGCTTGCGGCCTACCTGCGCAAGTATCATGCGATCGAAACCGGGCAGGCGCTGGAAGAGGTCCATACCAAGGGGAGTCCTATCGGCCGCGATCGGTTCCCTCACGGCGCCGATCCGAAAAACGTCTTCGGTCACGGACAATTCGAAGTCTTCGTGCCAAACCCGGAGGGCACATGAAATACTTTGCCATCGACGAGAACCAACTCCGCGCGCTGAAGCGCGTGATGAATCGTCTACACTCCGAAGACCGCCTCAACGGCGATGCCATGCGCGATCTCGGCCACACAATCGAGGCCGTCGTCCACGTGGTCGAGCAGCTCGAAATCGTCGAGGACAAATGACAGCGCCGCTGATTCTTTGGCACGGCGCGCACCGGTGGGAAGGCCCGCCGCGTATCGTCACGTCCCGCAAGGGCAAGGTCGAGCACGGACCTGGTATCTACCTGACCACCAGTGCCGCGACCGCGCGCCAGTACGCGAAGGGCGGCGGTAGTGTCATTCGCTTCGAGGTCGCGCGCCCGCTGGTCTGGGAAGACGACGTACGCATTGCCGAAGAGGTCTTGCTCGACTTCGTCAAGCACCGCGAGCGCGTCAAGAACCGCGCAAAGATCATTGCCGACATCCGTGACAACGCCGACCGCGCCGAAGCAAACGGGCGTGGGCGCTTCGTGATCGCGTCGGTGCTCGCCAATCTCTTCGCCTACTACGGCGCGCTCACCGGCGAGCATGGTCCCGCCATCGCCGCGTTCTATGTCGCAGCCGGCATCGATGCCGCGCACGTGCGGCAGGGCAACGAAGATTGGATCGTCCTCTACAACCTCGACAAGATCCTCTCGTACAAGAAGGCGCCGTACAGCGACACGACAGACAGCCCACGCATCGACCGCGCGCACGGACGCTCGATGGGCGTCGGCTACCGCGACGCGGCGCGTGCGCTGCCCGCGGCCGATGCGCCCGGCACGCGCATCGACGACATCGCGACGTTCCTCAAGCTGGTCAAGCCTCGCAGAGGCATGCGCCCCGGCATCACGCTCGGCGATGGCACTGCCCTCTCGGTTCAGGCAAACGATGGCGCGTACTGCAAGCCCCGCGTCAACAACGCTGCGCGCTACACCGAGGTCGAAGTGGACGCCTCGCCCAAGCTCCCGGAGCTTGAAGAGTACGCGGGCGGCGACACAGTCTATGGCTACGTGCCGGTCGGCGTGCTCGATGCAGTCGTCCGCAAGCATGGCGGCATCCGCACCATCGCGGTCTAGGCGTGCGACGATAGACGCACATGACCAAGCTCCCAGGCAAGAACATCATGACCACGGCGCTCAACCTTGCTGAATGGGGTTTGGATGGTCTTGGGCATGGTGAGTCAGTCGTCGCTTATCACGGAACCACACGCAGCTTCGAACGGTTCTCGCTGTCGAGGAGTCGTACGGATCTGGTCTCGAAGTATTATGGAGCAGGCATTTTCCTTACACCGTCAAAGCGAGTGGCCGCGAAGTACGCGCATGCGAACCGCAACGTTGGATTCGATCCTTCGATCATCACAGACCTGCATAGGAAGAATCCCCGGGCCGCGAGATTTCTGAAACAGCTCTATGAGCGAGGCCATGACGTGTGGGACGACTACACGCGAGAGTCGCTGAAGCTTGGATCTGAAGACTCGTACATGGAGGCGTTGCAGAAGATGAGCGGCGGCGTTGACCCTAACGCGCTCATGGATCTGAGCGGATGGATCATCGGCTCCAAAGAGCCATCGTCCCTCGACAGAGGACCGGACATCTTCAGTCGGTCAACAGGCCTTCCAAGCTGGATTTACAAGATCTTCGGAGAAATCGGACTCGATGAGGATGCTTACAGACCGAAGGTCTACACGGTTCACGTCCGGTGCCAAAATCCGTTGGTCACTGCGAGCAAACCGCAAGCGCGCGCGGCTCGATCAAGAGGATACGATTGCGTAGTTTACTTCGGCGCCGACCTCGTCGATGGAGTCCCGGAGATCGCTGTCTTCAACACGGACAAGATTCAGATTACAGGCGTCGAAATACTCTGAGTCCAAACCAGATGACCAAACTTCCCCTCCTCACTGAGCGCTCGCTGCCATGCATGCCGTGTCCGCACAAGACTGCGTGCTGCCGATGGGGCGTCGACATCTCGCCTGAAGAGACCGACGCGCTCGTCGCGAAGTTCGGCGAGAGCGTCGTCAATCGCGCGGCCGCCGAGAGCGCGGGCGACGGGTGGGCGCGCACCGCGGTGCATGACGGTGAGGGCAGTTACTGCGTCTTCTTTCTCGGCGAAGGCAAGGGCTGCCGCATCCACACCGACGATGCGTACCCGAGCGTCTGCCGATTGTTCCCCTTTCATGACGTAGATGGCGGGCCGTACCAAGGCGACCTCTCCGACTGTCCCGAGCTGGCGCTGACGCCGTCGGCCTCGGATGGCGAACGAAGCGATGACACTTGAATCGTGTGCACGTCCTTGGTACCCTGCGCCATGACGTATGGCCCTCTCCTTGCTGGTCCCAAGAAGACGATCGTCGTCATGCAGACCGCGCCAAGCATCAGGATCAAGATGATCTACATCGACCCGCTCTTCCGCTGCTTCGACTGCGACGCCTGCGACCTCGAACGCAAAGGCTGCGGCTGCAGTCGCCGCGAAAACGATGACGGAACCCTCGACGACCCTGGGTGTTTTCTGTGTGAGCCGAAGCTGTATGCGCGCCCGCCGTGCGTGCCGCGGGGCGACGCCGACTCGCTCGCGCAGTACAACCGCCAGAAGAGCGCATACGAGACGCTCTGTGTCGACCTCGACAAGCTCCTCGAAGCCTTCGGCCCCGATAGCTCGTTCGTCGCGCGTCTTCGCGAGCTGATCGCCGACCTCGCCGCGGCGCGTCGCCCCCGTCGGCCGTCGCATCTGGCGATGAATCTGTCATTTGAAACCACGGAGGCGCTCGCGAATCACTACGAAGGCGTGCGCGATGGCGACCTCGCGTTCGTGGGGCAGACCGAAATAGTCTACGCGTACCACGCAACCAGCCGTACTTGGCTGCCGGTCATGGGCGGGCTTGGCGTCAGCGTGAACGCGCCCTCGACCGACGGTCGGTGACGACTCGGCCGACGGCGAAATGCTAGTCTTGGGGCATGCACCGCCTCGCCTACGCCTCCCCAATGCTCCGCGTTCATCGCGGTCGCGCGAACGTGGGCCTCGAAGACGTCTTCAAGACCGCAGACACTACGCCGTGTCCGCCGAAGAGCGACGGGTCCTCGCGCATTCTGATCGCAGACAAGCTCAATGCGACATGGTACGGCCACACCGCAGGCACGGCCGACGCGGCCGCCGGCGCCGCGTACAACGCCGACCCCTGCGTCCATGACCACGACATCAATGGCGATGGCGTGCTCGCCTCTGCGTACTACGGCGCGTACGCTGCGGGCTACACAACACCCCCGGACCCGGTACCGCCGCCTCCAGCTCCAGAGCCTCCGCCGGCGTATGAAGACCCTCCAGCGTTGACCGACAGCGCGTGGTCTTGGGTCGACCCGACGCTGCCGGCGCCGAGCGACACGTCGTCCTATCCGACGCCGGACACGACGTCCTATCCAACGCCTGACACCTCGACATCGACCGAGCCGCCGCCCGGTGACACGACGTCAACGTCGTCGAGCACGACGAAGGCGCCGAGCGACACGAGCACGAGCGCAAAGACGACGAGCGACGCGACGTCGACGAGCACGAGCACGAAAGCGCCAAGCGACACGAGCACGAGCGCGAAGACGAGCACGGCGACGTCGACGTCCTCGGCCGCCACGCGCGTGCCACCTGCAGCGCCCACGCCTGCCGCGCCGCGCATCACCCCGCCGCCCACGCCCGCGGCAGAAGAGAGCGGGCCATCGCTCGCCATGATCGCCCTCGGCGCGCTCGCGCTCGGCGGCTTCTACTACGCAGCGAGCCGCTGATGTTTCCCCTCGTCCTCGTGGGGCTTGCGTTCGCCGCCGTCGTGCTCGTCGCACGTGCGGCCGACGCTGCCCCCGGCCTTCGCATCGTGCGCTGCCCGCTGCCTGCGTTGCGTGACCAGGGAGCCCCGCTCGCGCCGCCGACCGGCATCGTCTTTCCCGTGACTTCGGTCGACCCGCGCGTGCGCGACATTGCGTACGTCGACACCACGGGCGCAGTGCACAACAACGATCGCACGGGCGTGAGCGCTGATCGCTACTTCGGCGCGCCTCGCGACGGCGGTGCGCGGCACCACGCTGGCATCGACCTCGTCGCGCACGCAGGCGACGGCATCTACGCGATGGAGTCGGGCGTGGTGGTGGGCATGGCCACGGGCTATGTCGGCCTCGACGCGATCGTCATCGCGCATGCATCGGGCGTCGTCGCGCTGTACGGCGAGCTGCGCGTGGCGTCGGGCCTCAAAGCAGGTGACGGGGTGTCGTTCGGTCAGCGCATCGGCACCGCAACGACGTCGTCGGCGGGCACTGAGCTGCACATCGAGCTGTGGGAGCATGGGCACGCGCCGACGTCGTTCACCGCGTGGCCCGCCGGGTCGCCGGCGCCGAAGGGGCTGCTCGACCCGACGGCGTACCTCTTCGAACTCGCGCAATCCTCCCTCGAAGTCTGAACGAATCGCACGACATTTGATTCGATCCTGACTTGTGCTAGACTCGCGTCGTCATGACGAGATGGCTGACTGCAGACGAGCACTACAGACACAAAAACATTATTCGTTTTTGCGGGCGCCCCTTCGTGAGCGTTGGTCATATGGAGGCCGAGCTGATCCTGCGCCATAACCTCGTGGTCGGTGACGACGACGACGTTTTTCACCTTGGCGACTTCTCCATGGACGAGCGCATCGTGACAGACATCCTTGCAAAACTTCATGGGCGCCATCATCTCATCGCCGGCAACCACGATGCTTGCCACCCATGTCACAAACGTCATGCGCGTGAGGCTAGACGGTACCTAGATGCCGGCTTCGTGACCGTGCAGACATTCATGACGCTTGATATCGAAGGCTTCGGATCTGTCGATGCGTGCCATCTACCGTACTCGGGCGATCACAAGGAGAAAGAACGCTACATCGAATTTCGCCCCAAGGACGAAGGACGTTTTCTTCTTCACGGGCATGTCCATGAACATTGGCTACGTCGCGAGCGCATGCTCAATGTTGGCGTCGACGTTCATGACTTCGCCCCCGTTTCGGAAACGCGCGTCGCCGAACTTCTACATCGAACCTGACCATGGAATTTGCGATCTACAGCCGTCCCGGTATAGAGCAGTGCGCGCCACACGACGACGTCGACCACGTCATCTTGAGCATTCGTACGCCGCGCGACCCACACGAAGTGCGCTTGCCTGTTTGCGCCCGTACACTTGGCATCTTGCATCTTGTTTTCCACGATCTCGACGAACATCCGCCGGCACCGCCTGTTCTCGAACAGCTCGGGTTCTCAGAGTTGGAGATCGCGGCGTGGACCTTGGAAGTTTCCACGAGCACGCTTTTCAGCGTCTCAATGGGTAAGCAAGTCGTCGACTTCATTCGTATACATCAGGCGCGTCTACGCCGCGTGATCGCGCATTGCGATGCCTGCCTCTCACGCAGCCCTGCGGTCGCGGCCGCGCTCGCAAGCGGTGTCTTCGAAGAGAGCGACGCCCAATTCTTTACTGCCTACCATCCTAATCGTAGAGTCTATCGCGCGATCCTTGAAGCCGCTCACGCCGACACGGTCGGACTGGAGGCTCCGTCATGTGCGCCTCGCTTCACTTGAGGAGGAAGATGGCGGCGACACCGGCGGCCGCAACGGCCACGTACATCACCGTGTTGCTCTTCTCTTTCGCGTCCGCTGCGGCGGTGGAGGTGGGCGTGGGCGATGCGCCTGGCGTGCCTGGCGTGCGCGCCTTCGCGATGGCGCGCACCAGCTCCTCGGGCGACGACGCGATGGGCTTCATGACCAGCACGGGCGCTTTGCCAGGCAGCGGCGGCCCGCCGGGCGTTCCAGGGGGCAAGCTGCCGTCGTACGCGACGGGCGGCGTCGGCATCGCTGCAAGCAGCTTCTCGAACGACGCGAGCTGCTCAGGCGTGACGGGCACTTCAGTCGGCAGCTCCTCGGGCGTCGGCGCGGGCGCGGCAGGCGCCGGTTGCTTGCTCGCGGGCACACGATCGGGCGCGTTGGCCAAGAACGTCGCGAGGTAGCTGTCCTGATACGCCTTGAGCATCACGGGGTCGGGGCCCGAGGGCGTCTTGTTCGTGTTCAGATCGATCTTGTTGAAGCACGGCGCGTCGTTGAAGGGCGTGCCGTCTTTGATGTCGCCCTCGGCCATGATGCGGCCGTAGTAGACCGACTGCCCTGTCTTTTGCTCGTAGGTGAACTTCTCGTTGAGCCCCATCGTGACCGACAACTCGGGGCAGCCGTCGGTGCCGACGCGCGCGCCGTACATGCCTGCGACGCGGTGCATGGCGACGTAGGCGAGGCGGTGCGGCGTGCGCGCGGAGGTGGTGGCGGTGTTGGCAGTCGTCATGGTCGTTGTTTCCAGCCTACCACGCTCAGGCTTCTTCGACGGCAGTGCCGGCGGCGACGCCGGCGAGGCGGCTCACCGCGCCGAACGCGAACAGTGTGCCCCAGAGACGAGGGCGAGGCGGTGGGGAACGGCCATGGCGGAGAGTATAGCGCAGGGCACAATCAGACGTCAGTTTGCAGCATACTGGATCTAGCACCAATACCGAACGACTCCCTTCCTAACTGAACACGCCATTCGCAGCCCTCTGTTTGTGGTAGATATTGGTCATGAGCGCCGGCCAGTCTCCTCCGACGTGGGTTGTTCGAACGAATGCCGCGGCGCCCGCTGATGTAGCGCCCAACGGGTCGATTCGAACCGATAGTACGGCCGTCACCATCGCGACCGCGCTCTACGTGCGCGTCGCAGGCGCTTGGGTGGCGCTCAGCGCCGCCATCATCGCGGCCCTTGCGGGCGATGTGACGGGCCCCTCGAACAACAACACGCTCGTTCAGATGACAGGCGCAGCCGGCGTCGTGAACATCCTGGCGACGGCTGCGACCCTGCGCTGGGCCGAAGGCACGGTTGCGCCTTCACTCATTCAGCGCGACATGACGGCAGGAGTCGCAAGCGGCGAGACCCTCACCATTCAGTCTCAGGCGTCGTTCACGGTGGTGAGCAATGGCGGAAACATCGTCATTAGCGCGGGTCTCGGTAAGGGAACGGCCGTCGGTCTGGACACCGACCAGTCGCGCTCTGGCTCGATCAGCATCGAGAACGGAGGCGTCGCTGGTATTACGATCACGCCGACTGGCACGCAGTTTGGAGGCGTCACGGGCCCTGGCGGAGTTCCTCAAGTATATCTCATGGGCACCGGCGGCGGACTGCTCATCTCCGCCGATGCCGGCGCGCCTGCTACGACCCCCGCCAATGGCAGTCTGTTCCTAAGTACGAGTGGCACGGCCAACACGACGCTCTACATTCGCGCGGCAGGCGCCTGGTCTGCCCTCGTCTCGACGTCGGCGACGATGGGCGGTGACGTCACCGGTACCATTGCGTCCAACACCGCCGTTACGCTCACTGGTTCGGGCAACCTCGTTACCGTCCCTGCAACCACGAACATCCGCTTCGCGGCGGCGTTGGTCGCGGCTATAGGACGCCTCCGTTTCTTGAACAACGAGACCGCGGCTGCTGCGCGCAACGCAGCTGACAGCGGCGACCTTGCGCTCTTGGCAACCGATGGCTCGAACGTGCTCACCGTCGGCAACACGACCGGCATCACACGCATTCAGAGCGCGACGGGCGCGGCTCTCGCAACGGCCGGCACCGATCGCGTCACGCTGAGCACGGCGGCCATCACCCTCGCGCTTCCTCTCGTGCTGCAAGGAGTCACCCCTTCGGCTACGGGCGATATTCGCGCCGTCAACAATACGACCATCCTTGCAGCGCGAAACGCAGCGAACTCGGCCGACTGCCAGATCGTCGCAATCGATGGTTCCAATACAATCCAGATCGGCAACACCGGACAATCTGCGCTGAGAATGGCATCCTCCGGAACATGGCTCGCCAGCGTTGCGGGCTCTGATTATCTATCTCTTTCGGCCACCACGTTTTTGCTTCTGGTAGCCAATCAGCAAATCTACGAAGCGGTTTCAAGCCCTATTATCGTTCATAATGCGAGGACGACCGATACGGTAACGACCACCTTCACGATCAGAGCCCAAAGCGCCTCCGCTACCGCAACCGGCGCCAACGAAAATGCTGCCTTCTTGCATATGCAAGGCGGCGCCAGAGACGGTGTCGGCAATTACGGCGGTGTCCGTCTGCAGCTCAACGCAGACACCGCGCAGAACATGGTCGAGGTCACGCACCTCGCAAACGCTCGTCGCATCGTATCGCTCGTGCGGCCTGTCGCGCTGTCAACGACCGAGATGCCCGTCAACACAGGCGATCTCGTTATCTTCGTTGGCAATGCTGCGACCGTGCCGACCGCGCCGCCCGTGAGCGGCGGCATCATGTACTCCGAAGCCGGCGCTGGGAAGTGGTACGGCACCTCGGGCACGGTCACAACATTCGGACCCGCTGAACCCCACTGCCCTGCATGCGGTCGAGACTATGTCTTCGAAGCTCAGAACCAGCGCCGCGACGAGCATCTTGCTATTTGCTGGGCCTGCTTCACCGACGAGGCCGAAGCGAAGGGCCTCGACGTCTCACGATTTGCTTTCCATCGAAAGCTCCGCGCCGCGGCTGCTTGATGTCGTGATAGTCTCTGGCCATGGCCGTTCGAACCCAAATTGTCGTCACCAACGTCCAGCAGACAGTCGTGCTCGTCACGGTCACGTGCGGAAGCTACACGACCACGGCGGGAAGAGCATACCAGTTCGAAGCACACGTCCTCGGCCGCGACACGACCACAGGCGACGTCTTCGAATGCGTTCGATACGGCGGCGCTCGAAACATCGCCACCGTCTTGACCCTCGTTGGGGCCGTCCGCACGCTCACCGACAACGTAGACGCTTCTCTTGCAGCATGCGTCGTGACCGCCGATGCGTCTGGCGAGGACATCCGCATTCGCTGTACGGGCATCGCTCTCCAGACCGTCGAGTGGATGACTTGGCTTACCATCCGCACCAACTAGCTGCCGTATGGCCAAACGAAAACCACACAGAGAGCAACGAAAAGCCAACCGAGAGAAAAAGAGGCACCACTTGAAATACATCACCATTCCCACCCGCCACACCATCGACATCGAAGACCCGCTCACGCAGAAGGTCGTCGACCACTGCACGTGGCCGCAGTTCATCGCCATGGTTTTCAGCGATCAGAAGCTCCTTGAAAAGCGCAATGTGTTCGCGCTCGCTGACCTGCGCAAGAAACTCATGGATGGCATGCCCAGCGAAGTCGTCGAAATTCACGAGGACGACTACCCGGCATTGCTCGCTGCCGTCGAGCGCCCGAGCACTGTCACGCTCGGATTCGCGTACCAAGCGATGGACTGGTTCCAGGCCATCCGCGATGCCGGATCCACCAAGCCGTAGCAACGGCGCCTAGCTAGAGAGCTTCGTCAGATTCCATACTCGTCGAACGTGGACTCGTCGTCTGGCGGCGCGAGTTCGAACTTCGTGCACGGACAGTCATACCACGTGCACGCTCCTGCGTTCCCCTCATGTGCGTCGCGGTCGTGGCTGCACGTGCACGGATCACCCAAGCTCCATCGGTTCGGCATGATCCGATCATACGCCAACTCGGGCGTCCTGTACGAGGCGGCCTCTTCTGATAGACTACGCTGAGAGACCATGGCGACGATTCCTCAGGGAGTGGGCAACGCGCAAACGACGGTAGGGTTGAACACCGCCGCCATCCTCTCGTTCTCCAACACCTTCACGAACGACCAACGCTTCCCTATGTTTTTGATGGTCGTAGCACGACGCACGTCGGGCGCGACGATCGGCGACACTTGGAGCTGGTTCTACCGAGGGTTCTTTGACGAATCAGGTGCGGCTGCCCAGAGAGCTATCGAGCTGAATTACGGCAATGGAGACAACTCCTTGAGCGACTGTGCCATCAGCACTGTCTATACAGCGGGAGGATCGGGCGATATCGGCATCAACGTTACCGGACCCATAGGCGTCACGGGCAACGCGACATGGGCCTGCTACATGCAGGGAACTACCGAAGAGAACTTCTCCTCATTGGGATATTCGGGCGGAGGCGGACAACTCAAGCGATTCATCGGAGAGGCGCAAACGGCCGACGCTGCGACGTGGATAGACGTAACATGGACCGAAGGCAGCACCATCAACGTAGGCACGAGTAGTGGCAAGAGTTATCTGCTGCGGGCCGAAGTGACGGCATACGGCGACGCAGGCGGCGGACTCAGTGGCTATGCGGCCACGCAATACTGCGTAGCGCGCAACGTGAGCGGCACGCTCACAGTCGTGGCGCAGACGACCTATCTCCCACAGGCGACGATCGGATTTGGAGGACTTGCTCCTTCCATTCAATTCGTCGTGAATGGGTCAAACTTGAATCTTCAGGTCAGAGGCAACGTTGCCGCGACCATTGCTTATTCGGCGACCATCGACCCGTTCTTGGATTGCTAATGGCGTCTCATCTGATTGATGTCAAATCGGGAGGAATCATCACGACGGATGACGTCACGTGGATCACGCTCTTCACGTTCGCCTACGCTACCATGGCCGACAACTCGACGGCCCTCATGAACTTCACAATCAATGGAATATGCTCCGACACCCTCTTCAATCTAGAAGGAGTCACGCACTCAGACGGGAAAGTGGTCATCTCCAAGGTTAGCGGGGTCATCACCATTTCCGCCAACAACACAGGCTTCAATGAGTACGGCGTACTCGCGGCTTACAACTGGGCATGGGCCGACACGGGCACTTCAGCTGTCTTCCAGGTAAAGGGGGGCGGAGGCGCGGAAAACTTTCATGCATTCGCCTGGCGAGGGTTGTTCAAAACTTTCTGTAGAAGATAAGCGCTCAGTGTGATGCCGTGGTAACATACAGGTGAACCCCTAATGCATTCTCATGCCGACATCATGCCGATTCTTACGGCAGCTACGACGGCCGCATTGTCGGCGGTACCGACCGGCGCGCTTCGTGATGGCATGCTCGGATACGTAGAGGCAGATGCTTCACATTGGTTTCTTCGAAAGTCATCGACGGCCGCGTTGTCGGCAGGGGTAATCGCAAGCGGAGGCTCTTCAGGAGGTACACTTGCTGGTAGGTGGCTTCTATGGATTTCAGCAAGTGGTTCCGGCAGCGAGCAACTTGTAACCGGCGCATCGGCAACTATACAAGACGGTCGAGACGTACTCGTCGTCGTCATTCGGGCGGACGGGATAACGACCGACCTGACCCTCTCTGACACGGCGCTCTTCAACGACAAGGTTACGGTAAAACTAGACACAACTTCTGTTGCGTCCATCGTGACGGTCAATCAGAGCACGGGGTTCAATATCGACGGCGCGACTACGTTCGTGTTTTCTGATCTAGGAGACGCGCATACGTTTAGAAAAACCACAGTCGGATGGAAGGTGATGTAGTGGCCCATACACAGAGATTCACCCGAAAATGGCTGCCACGCTACACGGCCAACGACTCTGCAAATCTGCAGACAGAGATCGATGCGATGGCTGGTAAGGGAGAAGTGGTCATTCTTCCTGGCGACGGTCTTTTGACGACGCGCATCACGATGCCGACCAATACAGTCGTCAGTGCGCACCCAAACACTACACTCTATTCAAGAGTCGCGCGCGTGGATGGATATACTGGCGCGACATTCTTCTTCCCAAGCGGCCAGACTGGCGCGCAACTGGGCCTTGCTAGCGCAAATACGGTTGGAGGAGAAACGCTCTCCCTCACCGCACTCGGCGGCCTTGTCGAAGAGGGATGGGTCCAAATCGTAGTTGAGGACGCCATCAGCGCTGTTCAGTATCTGATCAAGGACATTGCCGGCGCCGGCCCTTTCACCATCACGACCGAACGGCCTATTCTTTACGCGTTCCTCGCGACCGCTGCCGCGCACGGAGCGAAGGTCTATCGCTCAGTCCCGAGAGAACGAGTCTTCCTGTACGGAAACGGCGCCACCATCATTGGAGCGGGCGACAGAGCCTTCGAGGCCATCGGCAGCATCGACAGCGTCTTCGAAGACTGGAAGCTCGTGAGCGCCACAGAAAATGGGGTCGCTGGCTATGCCGGATTCATGGCGAGCTTCGACAACGGTGGACTGCGTAACACCTTCAGAAGAATCATCGTCGACGCAAACGACCAGGCTATCGCAGGACTAGCTCTGGAGACGCAAGAAATGAGCGTCATCGAAGACTGCGATATCCGAAATGTCGTGATTGCCGCTGGAAACTCTAGCGTCTATGTCTATGAGTCCCACGACTGCGCGGTCAAGGATACGCGCGTGTCCGATGGAAACTACGGAATCTCGATCGACTATCAGTCTTCTGCCACTCGGTGGATGTCGTCGAGCGCGATCAAAGTCAACGGTTGCAAATCTCAAAACAACGCCGTCGCTGGATATTGGATCAGTGGAGGCGCGAGTGTCGAGCTGACAGACTGCAGCGGCCTTAGAAACACCGACCACGGTCTGCGAGTCGACAATGGAACCGTCGTGAGCGTCACCAGCGCTACGACGAGCATCCGCGCCAAAGGATCGCGCTTCGATAACAACACGGCCGGCGGCATCATCGTTAGCTCCGGAAACGTCGATCTCGTCGGCTGTACTGCAGACAATAACGCTTCATATGGCATTGATGTGGCCGCTGCTGCTGCTTCTGTGACGTTCGAAGGGCTCCAATGTCGAGGCAATACGACTCAAGCCGTGCTTTCTATCGCCGGCAAGCTATCCGGAACTGGACTCGTGTGCGAAAATGGACTCTATGGATTGTATATTGCCGGCGGAGATGTAAGCGTTTCCGGCGTCGCCAGAACGACGACGACGCCAGGGTACATAGCCATTGTTTTTTATGGCGGTGCACTGCGTCTTCACAGCTTCGTATTCGACGGCGCAGGTGGCGGAGGCGCCCCCGGCATGATCAGTCATACGACCGCCGGCACGATTTGGATGGACAATGTCCGAGCTACGGGGACATGGACCAATGGATACGTAACGGTTACGGGGCATGCGACATTTGTATGGAAGGGGAACATGGTGGACCTATCTATCGCCACTACCCCATGGACTGTTCCTGATGAGTCTCAAGCCAACTTTGGAAACTTCACACTCGCCGGAGCTGCGTCCGTCACGGTCAACTGCAGAGGCATCAAAGCATCCAGTCGCCCAGGCAATTTTGTCGCGTACGACGACAACGGTGGCGTGCCTGGAGCGTCGCCGCTTCTAGGCGCCATCGTCGCCAACACGAGCTTCGCGGTCAGTGGAACGGCTGGCGACACCCGCAAATGTCGTTATCTCGTCGAACCAACTTGATCAGAGGGGGCGCCCCATGAAGCCATCTCGGCGAAACGAACAGATCGGCGCGCGTCTCCGCAAGGACGCGCTGTGCGACAAGCACCACTCGGCGCAGACGCGCGTCGGCGACTGGAGCTTCGTCGTCACGACGCCCGCGCTCTTCCAAGCCATGGCACAAAAATCAGGCGACGACGGCGAGGGGCGCGAGACGACGGTGTGCGGGTGGTACTGGGCGTTCGACGCGGTTGTGCGGAGTGATTGAAGGATGTACGATGCGAATCGCTCCTCGTGAAAGCGCCCCAGATCCTGAAAAAGTATGCGCGCTCTGCGCGTCAGCAAGCGCCAATCGGCGTACGTCGCCGGCTCGTGGAAATGATGTCGACCTGCATTCGCCGCGTGCTCCCGACAGCGACCTTCAAAGAGGTCGCACTTCAATTTCAGATGGACAAGGCCATCCAGGAACACGTGCCGCGCTTCATTCGCGAAGTCGAGCGCCTCAACGGCATGACCCTCGAAGACCTGTACATCACCGCGATCGACCGCCCTGGTGACTTCGGTGTCCATCGCCGCGCGCCCGGCGACTTTGGTAGAGTGCTCGTCGACGAGGCCTTCGGGCTCGCGAGCCATCGCTACCCTTGGCACTACTGGAGCCCGCCGCCACGCGCGTACAGCGGCAAGGGCGGCGTCTACGCGTACGCGGCCCCTCCCTTCTTGCATCGACTGCCGAACGCGAAGTGGACGTGCGAAGGCGCCTTCGACGACCTGACGATCGTGCTGCACCTCGAAGGCGTGCAGCACTTCGGCGTCAACGCTACGTAGGGTTCGAGGGGTTTGAACGACACTTGGCGCTTGACAGGGTGAAGGCGTGCTCTTAGACTTTGTTCACCGGCGCGGGACAGCCCCCTCGTCGTCACAGAAGCCGAACAGCCATGGGCATCCACGCCGAAATCTACAAGAGCAACTTCCAAGACTGCAGCAACGGAGGCATTTCGAGCCGCTACGCGACGGTCTGCGTCGTCAACGCGTCGGGCCCCTTCCACGCTGACGACCGCCACCCTGCCGTCGTCCTCGTCAAGAAGAGCGACACCGTGGTCGCCGTCCCGGCCGACCCGAGCACCGGCAAACCCGTCGACAAGTGGACCATGTTCGGGGGCGCGTACATTGCGTGCAGCGACAGCCGGTTCATCAACCTGGTCGAGACGCTCCTCGGTCGCTCCTTCTACGGCGCCATCGCCTTCCACGATCGGATCGAGTCGTGACCAACACCGATGGCGAAACCGTGAACGTCGACGACTACGTCCACCGGACCGAGCGCGGGCGATGGGTGGTCGCTCACTGGAGCGAGGGCAATGCGTGCTACATCGCGAGCATGACCTCCGTCGGGCGCCGGCTCACCGGCTGCTCGCAGGTCTCGGCGCGCAGCGTCGAAGGCATCGCGCGCGATGGCAACGTTGCGACCTACGCGTCGCGCGCTTCAGCCGTCCGCGCAGCAACGCGTGAATACGGATGGGGGTCGTGAAGCATCTTCACCTGTGGGCGTGGGCGGCCTTCCTGCTCGTCATCGTCCTCCGAGCCTTCTAACCCTCCCATGGAGCCATCATGCGTGAATCCATCATCGACGACGGGATGTGCCGCACGTGTCATGTTCACTGCGGCGAGCGCGCGACGCGATCGTACGTCTACCTCAAAGAGACGGAAGAACAGCGCCTCGTCGACATCCACTGCGAGTCGTGCATCGCAGAAGAACGCAGAGCGCGCTACCGCGCGTCGAACATCCTCACCAGCCGCCTGATGATGGACGCAGCGATGTGGGGGTACCACCAAAACCACGAAGAGAACAAGTACGATCACGGGCCGCTCTCCAACTGGCACAGCAAAGTCTGCGCGTTGCGTGACGCGCCGCCAGTGGGTGTGCCCGAAGCGATGTGGGGTGCCTACGGCAGGCAGCTCGATAGTGCGCTCGCCATCCTCCCCGACCGATTCAAAAGCCGCGGAGCAGATGCCCAGAACCCGCCTCTTCTCACACGAGGTCTCATCACTGCGAGCATGATGATCGTCGACCGCGCCGAAGACGTCTTCTCGGTCCGCGATGCCAAGGGCGCAATCGTCGCGCAGCCGCGTTGCTACAAGGCCGTCAACGCCTCGGTCGCGGCCGTCACCGAGGTCTTTTTTAGCAACCCATCACCGGCTCGACGTTTGTCGGTAGCGTCGTTCAATCCTTGACGAAGGCGCCGACCATGTGTATGCTCTCTTGGCCGACGTCGAAAGACGCCGACTGGTGGAGGGTGAACCGGGAAACCGGTCAGCCCCTACAGGTCTTGCTCTCGCCTGACCGGAAGGTGAAAGAGAGCGCCATCTTCGGGGTCGCACAAGTTTCGACAGGGGAATCGGCGGATCGCTTGCGTGCAAAGGCGCTCGACCCTTTCAATCGAGCCGACACAAACGCCAACGACAACGCGTTCGCCGCTGCAGCCTGAAAGGGCCAAAGCGACCGTCCTCCGAGAAGGGTGCCTCGACACTCGATAGGGCGCGACTACTGAGACTGGACCCACGTGCTGCTCGTCGAGCGCGGGTCAAGACACTGACGAAATAGGCCGACCGCCGAATCTGTCGACGCCCGTCGTGGGGCCAAACACGAATACGCACGTAGACGGTGATCTTGACGCTCTTCTGGACGCGGGGGCAGTACCCGCCGGCTCCACCGCAGTGCCTGCTCGACGGCTTTGTAGTCGAGATCGAGATGGAGACGCACAACGCTCACGGATTCAAAGCCGCCTTGGAAGAAATCGACGGCGCCAATCGTCCCGACACGCTCTACCAAACGACCTGCATTGAGCGCTCGATGCGCGGTCGTCCCCGCCGACTAGCTACCGGCGGTACGAGCATGAACTTCGCAGAGCTGATAACTCTTGAGGTCCGAGTAAAGTCTCGGGGGCGGCTTTGAGTCCGTGAGCGTTGCTGATTCGTGGAGCGCTTGGAGGGGGTCGAACCCTCGCTTCTCGTGTCTACATCACGAGCACTCTGCCACTGAGTTACAAGCGCGTGCGTGACTACGTATCACGTCGTGCCGCCAGATGGGATCGAACCACCTACCTCCACGAGACCCGCAAGGAGTGCCATGGTGCTCTGCCAATGAGCTACAGCGGCTTGGTGGGGCTGGATGTCCTTGCAAACACCGACCTCTGCGTGTTTCCACGCAGTGCTCTCTCCTGAGCTACAGCCCCGTATCGTTGGTGTGCTGCGCACTATCGCAGCAACGGCTGGGCGCTCAACCAGCGCCGCACCTCCTTTCGATCGGTGACGACCAGGCCGATGGCCATGAGCGCGCCCGCGTACTGGAGGTCGGGCTCGAAAATGCGCGTGAGCTGCACGCCGGCATCGCGCATCGCGTCGGCAAGACGACAGAGCGCGGCTTCGTCGCGCGCGGTCAGCACGACCGCGTTCGTTCCCTCGGTCAGGTCACCCGGGCTGCTCTCGCCGGCGGCGTGCACCATCTGTGCGGCCTGCACCCCTCTTGGAAGATCCGCTCGCACGACCACGTAGTGGGTGCGCGGAGGGCGCGGAGGGGGTGACGTGGGCGACGGAGGCGCCGTGGGAGTCGCAGAGAGCTTGGGGTCAGCCGACGCTGAGGCGGTGTAGCATGGCGTCCATGATGGGGGCGCTACAGGCACTTGTCAACTCCGGGGCAGTATGGGGGAATGAGGCGGTATCGATGTCGCATTACAGATTCGATGAGCGGGCTGCCGCCGCGCGTGTTCGCGCCATGAACGGCATCGCGATACGCAACGAGAGCAACCGCGCACACGGCGGTCACTTCCGCCATCGCCTCTCGCTCGTGCCTCTCCATCAGATCAATGCGCCGCCCGTCTGGAAACCCTCACGACTTGCGAGCGTGCGAGCGGCCATCGCCGAGCGCAGCATGTTGCCACCGGTGTCTCTCACGACCTCCACACGGGCAGACGTGTTCGAGATCAGCGACGTGGCCCGTCTTCGTCGACGCGGACGACGCAGCGTTTGTCCCATCGCCTCGGCCAAAGTGGGGGCAAACCTTCGACTGACGCCGACGTTTGTCCGACACTTGACAATCGTCGGGCGCTCTCTATCTTGAAGGCTCGGGCGGCACAGACGCCAGCTCGACACCGAGGGCAGACCCATGATCACGACCACGACCTGCTCGAACTGCGGAGCACACGTCTCCGTCTTTCGTGTCAAGGCCCATCGTCGCAGCCCTGTGTGCGGCGAGTACCGCCGCAGCAACGAGGCCGCCGCCCGCCTCAACGCGCACGCCGGAGACTTCGTGACGGTCGTGCAGCTCATCACGGTCAAGCTCCAGGGGCTCGGCGTGCGTACGGTGCTTGCCGCCGGGCTCGACGAGCTTGGCAACCTCACCATCGTCGACAAGGCGGGGCAGGTTCGCCAGTACGTCGGCGACGAGTGGTCTCTCACCCGAGGGCAAGAGAGGGCGCTGGGCGACGTGACCGCGCTCCCCCGCGGGTCTATTGTCTGACACACCGGACACTTGCCCTTGACATGGACCGGCAGGAGGCTTAGGCTCAGGGAGTCGGAGCACAGACGCTTCGCCGCACCAAGGACAGACCCCATGGCCCGCTCTACTGCCGCCACTGCCCCGCACCCCTCCACCGAGGTCGTCAGCCTCGAAGACGTCCCCGCTGGTCACTACGTGACGCTCGCCGACGTCGAGAGCCCGGTCTACGACCGCCGCATCAAGCGAGGTGACGACGTGCGGCACCTGACCTGGCGACCTTCCCTGCGGGGACCCGGGTCCGCGTCACCCACTTCGAAAAGGGCAACGCCGAGATCTCGGTCGGCGTTCCAGGCTTCCGAAACGGGCGCTCCACTCGTCGAGCTGCCCGTCGGCCGCTTCATCGACCTCATCGACGCAACGCGCGCCGCCATGGCAGACTGGACCTAACATGACCCGCGCCGAACAAAAACAAGCCGCCGCCTTCGTTCTCGAAGGCATCGTGCGCCGCTACGGCAAGGGCTGGCGCGCGTGCTTCCCGCACGACGTGCAGAAGGCGCTCGTTAGCCACGAGGTGCTCATGAGCCTCTTGAGCCGCTCGCCGAAGCTCCATCCGACAATCAAGGTCGAAGAGATTCGCGAGCACTCCCGCGCCATCTGGGACGTCCTCACCCCCGACCACGACGATTGACACGCAACCACCGTGAGAACCTCCGAAAAGGCCGCAGGCGCGGCGCCCGCCCGGGTGAGAGGTGAAAGGCTGAGTTCGACTCCCGGTCTCACGACTACCCTAGAAAGAAGGTCGCCATGACCACCGCATCAGAGCCCGAGCCAGAGTTCGTTTCCCACCGCTGCCCGACCTGCTCGGGCCCTTCGCATCCGGCCACGGGGTGTGTTTACTCCGCGAGTTTCATTGTGTGCGGCCCGTGCACGCGACAGGCGTGGCGGTGGATCTGCGCCCACATCAACGGCAAAGGCCGTCGCAACGGCCCGGCCTTCTACGACCACGTGGGCGCGGGCGTTGGCGCTGGCGGAGGCGCTCGATGAAGAAAGCTCGTGCGCTCTCTTCGGCAGCGAAGTGGACGCTCCATGCTGCGCGCAACGGCAGCGTCTCTCGCATGGACCGCGACGACAACGAGATCACCGACGCCACCATGAACGCGCTCGCAAAGCGAGGCCTCTTCACAATCGATCTTCAAACGCTTGGACGATGGTGCGTCGCGTCTCTCACCGACGAAGGACGCCTAGCGTACGCCGACATCGAGTGCCGTGTCTGCCGCGGCAGCGCGATGGTTCCATCGCCAGAAGACGACGGAACCGGCATCACATGCACGACCTGCAGAGGTCTGGGGTACATGAAATGACTCGAAGAAGTACCGTTCCAAAGGGTTTGAAAGACGTGCCGCAATGACGACGCTTCGATCGGAAATACTGCAACTGGGTCGGCGCCTTGTTGTCCTGTCAGAAGAGCTTGGCAGCGACGAAGCCGCTGTCCGTTATGCCGCGCATGAATGCGGAAAAGGTCTGAAAGAAACCGAAGCCGCGATCATAGACGGCGACCTTCGATTTGCGATTCGCTGGGCGAAATGCGGGTTCCCGCAAATCGTGACGCCTCATAAGCTGGCCGCGTCCTTCATGGCCACGTCCGTCTCGGCGGACGCGGTCTGTGACGTGGTGTTTCCATGGCCGACCTTCGTGGTCACCATACCCACAGGCATGATTCAGATTTTTAGCGCAACTGGGAGCGCGTGGGAGCCACAGGCGGCATGGATCTGCCCCTCCGGCAACGGTCACCAGCTTCTTCTTCGTAGCGAAAAGGGCTCTGTCATCATTCGCGAAATTGCGAGCGCTTCCGACTTGGCAATCAAAGCTTCGTTTGATCTTCATATCCCCGAAGGAGATGCCGTCGTCGGAAACATGACGGACGTGTTTGCGCACAACGAACGAGCCCTCCTTCTCGTCTCGCGCCTCGTGCTGGGCGCGTGCATCGAGCTGGACCGGCCGAAGCACCGTGAAGTGATCGGTCGTGGTCGTCCGGTTGCGCGCACACGAAAAGGACGAGCAGGAAGCGACGAGCCTTCCGCATGGACCTTCTCCCTCACGCGCGACGTGCGCGTGGACTGCAGAGAGTGGGTTGTCAGCTACCTGCGCGGCGAGAAGGGGACGAAATGGGCCGTTCAGTCCCTCACGCGCGGCCATCACAAGCGCCAGCCCTACGGTCCTCGCTCGGAGCTGCGTAAGTGGATCCACATAGAGCCCCACTGGCGCGGCGACGTCGACGCGCCCATCGCTATTCGCTCTCATAGGCTGTAATTTGGGTTATTCGCCCGACACTTGACACGAACGAGGGGAGCCCTTAGACTCTTCTCACCGACGCGGGACAGCCCTCGCGCCTCACCAGGAGCCCCAGATGGCCAGCAAGA